>Ga0134128_10000627_pt1 | contig 48428 bp, 45 predicted proteins | sample KB31754_FD_96462 | JGI IMG/M metagenome (GOLD analysis project Ga0134128, IMG submission 96462) | Terrestrial soil microbial communities with excess Nitrogen fertilizer from Kellogg Biological Station, Michigan, USA - KB3-175-4 | ecosystem: Environmental > Terrestrial > Soil > Unclassified ...
CTTCGGGCGTAAAACCGAGATCGGCACACAAGCCGAGTCGCATGTTGTCGGCATCAAGAACTACAACGCGGCAGCCCTCATCGTGCAACTTGCGTTCCAGTTTTTTCGCTAGCGTGCTCTTGCCGGCACCTGATAATCCGGTTAACCACAAGACAGCTCCACGATGTTTTTGCCGGCCTTCACGCTCACCACGTTCGACGTAGCCTTTCTCGTGGTAGACGTTGGGATCCACCGTTATCGCACGCAGCGGTTGTGCGCTGCGCGTGTCGATTACGCCGGCCGCAACCGTTTCATATTGCGTGCACAACACAAGTTTATTGAGTGCATCTTTCTTCAGGGTGCGATCGAAAGCGATCGGGTTGACAGCTTTGATCAAGATGTCTGCGAAGTCGCCTTTGACCAGCGTGTTGATTGGTCCTGCCGGTGTCTCGTCAGTGCCGTCGCCGCGAACCTCGACTTTGCAGTTGACCTGCTTGGTGCCCAGCTTTAACAGGTATGTAGCGCGGGCATCGAAGTTGGTCGATGACATCCACACCAACCTGGCGCAGAGGTGCGTATCTACGGCAGGCAGTTGGTCCGGCAAGGAGAGAACTTCGCCACGCTCGACGAAGAGCTGCTCGGTCAGCTGAATGCCGATTGAATCGCCGGGCCCCGCTTGGGTGAGGCTGATGGTTTGAGCGCCTATGGTCGGTGCACTTGTTGCGGTGGCGGAGCCATGCGGGCGGACGCCCGCCGGTACAGCTGCGGGGGAAAGCGGGCCACCGCCCGCCGCTACGGAACCTGGGGAAATCATTTCGGCGCCGGGCGACATCACTTCGATGGAGGCGATTTTTCCGACTTTGCCGGATGGCGAGAACATCACGTCGGCACCGGGACGAATTTCGCCCGATACCACGCGTCCCGCGAAGAAACGGCGGTCGTCGAATTTATACACGTCTTGCAAAACCATGCGGAAAGGTGCCGGCTCTTTGGCAATTGTGCTCGCCGAATTTATGCAGAGGTCATAGATAAGTTCCAGCAGCGACTTGCCCGTATACCAGGGCATTTTCGCGGTGACGTTGACGACGTTCTCGCCTCGAAATGCGGACATCGGCACAATTGCCACACAATTGACGTTCTCATTCGAGATCATCTCGCGCGCCGCTGATGCGACGGTATCGAAATCGTCTTGACTGTAGTCGACGCGATCCATCTTGTTGAGTGCAACGATCACGTTGCTGATGCCCAATATGCCGAGCACGCGCAAATGGCGTTTTGTTTGGGCACGTATGCCTTCTTGAGCGTCGATGACCAGCACGCCGTAGTCTGCTTGCGAAGCGCCGGATGCCATGTTTTTCAAGAAGTCGATGTGCCCGGGGGCATCGATGAGAAAGAAGCGTTCGCCCTTATATTCAAAATTGATTGAGGTGGTATCAATACTGATGCCCTGCGCCTGCTCTTCCTCGAGGGCGTCGAGGAAAAATGCCGGCTCCAACTCGATGCCTTTGGCGGCGCAAATCCGTTGGACGTGATCTATTTTGTCCTGCCGGACATGTCCCGTTTCGGAGAGCAATCTTCCCAGTAAGGTCGATTTGCCGTGATCAACGTGTCCAACAACTACTACGGTGTGCATTCGATGTATCCCAATTACATGTAACCGGCGGTGCGTAATTTCTGCATGGCATATGCATGTTCGAGATCTTGGGCACGTCCGGCGCGCTCGCTGGTGCCGATGCCTTTCAGTTCAGCGATGATTTCGTCAATGCTGTTGGCGCTTGAATCGATAGTGCCTGTGCAGGGCGCACAGCCGAGACTGCGATAACGTTTGCCGTTTTGCGAGAAATACAGCGGCATTACGGCCAATTTTTCTTGGCGGATGTACTCCCATACATCGAGCTCGGTCCATTGCAGAATCGGGTGAACGCGCACGTGGACATCAGAAGGCACATGCAAGTTGTAGTGATTCCACATTTCGGCCGGCTGATCTTTATAGGTCCACGATGAATCGCTGCTGCGTGGAGAGACGACGCGTTCTTTGCCGCGCGATCCTTCTTCGTCGCGCCGAATGCCGAGGATCAAACCTTGGATTTCGTGTTCTTTGACTGTGTCGAGAAGCGCTTGTGTTTTCAACGCGCCGCAGCATGTCAGCCGCCCTTGCTCGGGGCCCATGCCCGCTTCAAGCGCTTGTTTGTTTTGCCCGATTATGAGCCGCAGGTTATTTGCGCGAACGAATTCGTCCCGCCAGCGAATCATGTCCGGAATTTTATAGCTGGTATCGATGTGGACTAATGGGATAGGAAAATGTCCCATGAATGCTTTGCGCACCAAATGCAAAAGCACGGTGGAATCCTTGCCCATCGACCACAATAATGCGAGATTGCGCACATGGCTGTACGCTTCGCGGATGATATAGATGCTTTCGTTTTCCAGCGCGTCGAGGTGATTTGTCATTACAGCTTCCGTGCGCGAGAGGTCGCAAAGAGTTATACCAAAAGCCAGTCAGGAGCTTCATTACAAAATTCTCTTTTATACAACCGGGCGGCGCGGTGCGCCGCCCCTACGGTAATCAGCGGCGATACATTTTCGGTTTACCTATTGGCAATTCGCAGACTCTTGTATAATTCGCAAATTAGCGGGCTTAGGCTCGCCGTTGCACGTCTGCTTCAAGGTTAACGGTGTCACATTGGGCATGTTGCTCGCCAGCGACTTCTGGATATATCTGGTTACCGGGTTCATCGCGCAGCTAATCGGATCGTTGCTCGGCATGGGCTACGGCATGGTCTCGAGCGCAGTACTTTTGACCCTCGGAATTGCGCCGGCAGTGGCCAGCGCCAGCGCAAATACGGCCTCGTTCGTGACGACAACTGTAGCCAGCTGGTTCCACCATAAAGCAGGCAACGTCGACAAGAAAACGCTGTTTTTTCTGGCCATACCGGGCGTCATTGGCTCGGTTTTCGGAGCCTTATTCGTCTCCCATGCGCCGATTCCATTTATCAAACCTTTCATCGGTACGTATCTGATCGTTGTTTCACTAATTATTATTCGCAAATCATTCGTTAAATACGAACCACAAGAGATACCGGTCTCGCATTTGGTGCCGCTTGGTTTAATCGGCGGAGCGTTCGGCTCTATCGGTGGCGGCGGGTGGGGTCCACTGGTGAACAGCCATCTGGTAGCTAACGGACAGTCGCCGCGACTTTCGATCGGCTCATCAAATGCGGCGAAGTGCTTCACGACGTTTGCCGCAGCAGCCACTTTCGCCGTCGTTTTGAAAAGCTGCAACGTAGCGGCGATTGTCGGATTGATGCTGGGCGGCCTGGTGGCAGCGCCGATCGCTGCGTATGCATGCAAACGCATGCCGCAGACAGCACTTATGGTATCGATGGCGGTGCTGCTCATGTGCATCAGTGGAAAGATATTGCACGAGTCGTTCTTCAGCACCAAGCCGGCAATTGCCTTGAAGTCGATAATGCCGACCCACTAAATCAAGCTCAGATGCCGCGGCTGTCTGTGTCAAACCGATCGTCCTTTTCCATAGTACCGCCGACTGGGGGTGTCCCATGAGGTATGTAGGTGGGACGATACTCGATACCATGCGTCAGATTGAGAACGGCGTTGCGCGCAGTTTGGATCAGTCCTTCTTGTACGTATGCCTGAATGAGCGGAACCTCAAGCGGGCTTATCGCGCCGTCCGGCAAGTCGTGCACTTGCATTTCCAATAACCGCGATGCCTGTCCGGGATGTCCTGCTTGCTTGAGCAAATCCGTATAAATGAGCACATCGCCGATGCATTTGCTGCGTTGCTTCGAGTACAAAGCCTTTCTGTACGTCTCCATAGCCCGGCGCGGCTGTCCATCGCCGACATAACATTCAGCCAGACGACAAAGCGTGGGCACTAACTTCTCGCTGTGTTTGCCGTTGGCCTGTTCTTCGAGATCGAGCGATTTCTGCAGAGCCTCGATAGCGCGCGTCAAGGCTGGTCCCTTCTCAGGCACGCCAGAGTAAGCCTCCTGCCTGAGTTCGATGTACGATGCAGCTGCAGTACCCAGATTTTGCCCCGGCGGCTGAAATCCGTCGGCAGTTAATCCGAGCACGGCTTCTGCGTCGCCGTTTTGCATAGCCAGACTCATCAGCCAAGCTCTAGTATTACTGTCAAAGATGCCGGTTTCCAGAGCCTTCGAAACGAGTTCGTCTAAGTCGTAGGTGTGTCCCTGCAAACTGGCGTAATATGCCGCGCGTTCCCACATCGGAACCGCCGTCTGCGGCGGTAACTTGCGCGCCAGCTCGGTATAGGATCGTTCAGCCATGGCGCTGATCTCATCATCACTATCAGTTTGCAGGTACCAGCTGCAAGTGGTGGCACATTCCTTGTAGTTCTTGGCCAATAACATGGCACGCGCTTTCTTGCGAGTGAAAGTTTGGCGCGCATCTGTTAGGGCCGAACCATCCATATTAGCCCAGAGCTCGCCGATGTTTTTCAGCAAGCCAACCGTGCAGGAGCGGAAGTGCGTTCCTCTTTGGAAATAATTCAAGGCCTGCTCGTATTGTTCAATCGCATCTCGGGCCAGCGCATTTTTTGTTTCAGAGTCAGAGACTGCACTTTGCTTTGCATAAACATCGCCGAGTTCCCAGCGCAAATCGGCCAATAAGCTGGGCGGTTTATGCGCGACCTCAGCTTGGTGGATGGCGCTGCTCCAATTCGCTTGGGCCAAGGATAGATTGCCGCTGATCAAGGCCAACTGCCCGTCATCGATGTTCTTTTGCAATTGGATTTCGCTGAAAACCTTAGCCGAACACAGTCCAACTGCCAGATAAATGAATGCGCAGGCGACGATCTTCTGATCGAAAAGATCGAGGAAACGGAATAGTAAAAGTTTCTCCGCCTTGCGAGGTAATTTTCTGCTTTCGCCGCCTGCGATGCAATCGTTCACCAGCTTCAAGGCATCCATGAGCTCGCGAACGTTTCTAAAGCGCTTGGACCGATTCTGCTGCAGACATTTGATGATAATGCAATCGAGAAGTTTCAGCGCATTGTGCTCCGGCGCTTCCGGACTATATTGATTGGCCAGCTCATGCAAATAATTGAGAGATGCCTGACTGCGCTGGTGCCCGATGAACGGCGGCGTGCCGGTAAGGCATTCGAACATGACGCAGCCCAGTGAATAAATGTCCGAGCGGGCATCCATTTTCACTTTATCCAGCGATTGTTCGAGGCTGGTATAAAAAGCATTTTGCACGGGGTCCGAGGGCATGCCGAAGTCGATGACTTTAACGGCATCAAGATCATTCTTGTTGTGGGTGAGAATAATGGTGCTGGGCGACAGGTTTCCGTGCACCAGTTTTCTCGAATGTGCGTCGAGCAGCGCCTGGCAAACCTGTGAGATGATCCCGAGCAAGCGAGCAATATCAATCCGTTTTGAATGTCCGAGCAAATGCGCCAGAGTTTCGCCATTGAGAGGCTCCGTCACCACATATGGTGAACCGTCCGGCGCTACCCCGCTGTCATAAACCACTTCGGCATTGGCGTGATTGCAATCGGCAGCGGCCTGCGCCGCCGATTTAATTTGGCGAATACTGACTTCGCAACGCATGCGCTCGTTGAAAATGCGAACGGCTACCGGGCCTTCGAAGTCCGACCTTTTGGCCTCGAAGGTCGTGCTCACCGCATCGCGGCTGCATTGTTTCAGAAGATGATAGTCACCCAGCCGGCTGTGCTGTTCGTCGAGGCAGGACGGTGGGTCAGACGCGTTGCCACAGGCATCGTGAGAACTCTTGCAGCCGTCGGCATGATTAGGGGCGGGCTCGACGGTTAAGCTTAGCGCTGCAGAATCGTTGAAGGCACAAGACACGGAAGCCCGCTGCTGGCGAGCAAATTTGGCTTTGCGCACGTTGTTAACTCCGGTGTGGAGCGGTGATTGGTAAGGCAGTTTGCCGGTGGATTCAGGCAATGACTGCTCCTAGTATCGGCTTTTACCCGAAGGTGTCAATCAGGGTTTTTCCTGGGATCGCAAGCCGATGCATCGAATTAAGCTGACCTCAGACTGACGGTTCGCCGAGGAAACTATCGGATTGTATCTTGTAAAACTCAGCGTAAATTCCGTCGCTGCGTGAGATCAGATCTTGGTGCGTTCCTTCCTCCACGACGGAACCTTCGTGGAAAACGAGAATGCGGTCAGCGTCCCGAATAGTTGAAAGACGGTGGGCAATGATAATCGAAGTTCGCCCGTGTGTGACTGCGCGGATCGCTTCTTGCACGGCCATCTCGCTTGCTGAATCCAGCGAACTTGTCGCTTCGTCGAGGATCAGGATTTTGCGGTTGGACAAAATGGCGCGCGCGATGGCGACTCGCTGACGTTCGCCGCCGGAGAGCTTGATGCCGCGTTCTCCAACCAGCGTGTCATACTGCTGCGGCAAGTCCATAATGAAATCGTCGATCGCCGCTTGCCTGGCCGCCTGGCGAACTTCATCCAGGGTGGCATCCTGGCGTCCATAAGCAATATTGTCCTGCAGCGTGCGGTGGAACAGGATCGGCTCTTGCGGAACAAGCGCGATGGCGCTGCGCAGTGATAACTGTGTGACATCGGCAATCGATTGCCCATCGATCGCGATGGTTCCGGATTCAACATCATAGAGTCGCTGGACAAGGCGCACAAAGCTTGTCTTGCCGCTGCCGGATGGGCCGACGAGAGCCAGCCGTTCGCCAGGGCGGATGGAGATGCAGACGTCTTCGAATATGCGCTTGTCTTTTTCAGGATAGCTGAAATTGACGTTGCGGAACTCAATCGCGCCGTCGACGACTTGCAGTTCGCCGGCGCCGGGCTTATCGGCAACGGAAGATTTCTCGCGCATGAGTGCGATGACGGCATGCATGTCGTACGATGCGGTTAAGAGAACTCGAATATTGTCGCCGACTTCTCGTATGTGGGATTGCAAAATCTGATAGGCCATCACCAGATAGGCCATGTCATCGATGGTGGCATTGCCGTGCACAAAGTACCAGGTGCCGCCCCCGAGCAGCAGAGCAAACATGCCGCCGAGAAGTAATCGCTGCACAAACGACGCAGTGTTGCCGCGCAGGTAGGAGTCGAGATTTTTGGCGCGCAGCGATTGTGTCATATCCTCGAAGCGGGAGATTTCGCGCTTTTCCTGCGCGTAGCCCTTGGTGGTGACGATGCCCGTGATGCAATCGGCCAAATGTCCGCCGAAACGATCTTGCGCATTGGCATACTCCTCGGAAGCGGGACCGGCATAACCGATCACCAGCACAACGCTGACAAAGATCACAATTGCCAGGTAGGCGGTCAAAATAATCGCCAAAAGTGGAAAGCGCAGCATAAGCAGCACGATGCTGGCGGCAATGATGAGCGAAGTGGGCAGAAGGCGCAGGATAATCTGGTCTTCATAAGACTCGATGCGATCGCGTCCGCGTTTGACTGTAGTGATAATGCTTCCGGCGAAAGTGTTGACGAAAAACTGCTCGGATAAACTCTGCACGTGGGCAAACGCTTCATTCAACAGAGTATTGAACGTGTTATTTTCGAACACGTTATAAATACGAATCATGATGATGAATGACAGCGTGTATCCGAAGTACATGAAGAGGAAAATCGCCAGGCGCAAGACCACAACTTGAGTATGGGCATGTGTGCGCACAGCCTCAAAAAATCCGGAGAGCGCATTCGGAAGCGAGCTTTCCAGAATCGCCGAAATGGCGATCAACACCAGAATGACGGCGAAGCGCCGCGGCTGTCTAACCCAATAGCCCGCCGTGAAACGGAACACATCGGAAGATGTGACGCCGCGTCTTCTTCTGCTGGGATCCGGTTGTTGCACTATGCGGATTGCTCCTGTCGATGAAATGCGGGCTTCTCCTTCCAGCTCAGCGTAACACCAATAGGCATTGTCTCAGAGGTCCAAGACGGTGTCTGTTAAGCAACATAGGGATGCATGCGGTTTGCATCACTGAAATACATGAAGCGGGCTGCCGCCCGCCGCTACCGACGCACACAAAAAAGCAACTCCGCACATGTGTGCGGAGCCGCCCTCGCCTTTAACGGCTGGGTCCCAGCGACCAACGCCTTTGTGGGTCACCTGCATAGCGGGCTTATGCCCGCCGCTAGATCTTAGAGCTACACTTCAAAGTACGGTGTTTCGGCAACCTTGTCGTTGCGGACCACTTCAATGCGATAGCGCCCTGGTCCGACTTGGACGTTGGGAGCGACGACTGCTCCGTCCTCGTTGGTCATGCGACTGTACACGACCTTGCCGCCGGCTTCTTTGATGCGCAGCTCCACATCGGGCAGCGCTTCATCGGATGAATCTTTGGCTTGCAGCAACACGCGAAGTTGATCTTTGTCCACCATCCAGCCGATGTTTACTTGGACGTCGGCATCGTCGACAGTCTTGGCGAAAGTACCAAGCGACACCATTTGCGTGCCGACGCCGCGCAACGCGCCGGCCGGTACCATCTGCTGCCATGCCATCGCGGAGAGCATGTCCTGCCAGGTGCCGATGGCGGCCTCCTTGCTCTGTCCGACCAGATCTTTGAGCTTGAGGACAGCGGCCCCGACGACATCGGCTTGTTGCTCGCCCAGCAGCTTGCCCGTCACCCGCCTCAAGATGCCCTCATCTTTCTTGGACAGCTTGGCGTATTCCGCTGCCGCCCACATGGCTTTGTCGAACTGGCGATCTTCGCCAGGAAGAGGCAAAGCGGTACCGTGTTTAGCGCAAAACTTCTGGAACGCCTCAGCAGCGGCCGCTTCGTCTTTTGCGTTCAGTACCTTAGCCAGTTCATCCTTAAGACTCTTCATGGATGGTCAACTCCTAGACGCGTGATTCTTCTTTGTCCATCTTCTCTTTGAATGCTTTCAAAGTTCGGACTATCTTTTTGTCGACCGTATCTATACTCTTGGCGTCCATTTTTAGACACTCAATCAAATCTTCTCGCTTGTACCCCTGAACATATTTCAAAAGGAAGCAGGTGCGATGGATTCCCTCGGGCAGCTGCTGGAGAATCTGCTGGATTAAATCCTTTAAAAGAGCACGGGAAGCGGGGTCTTCGTCCGCAGTGCTGCCGGATAGCCGGTATTCCAGGCCCAAAACATCCTCGGCATTCCGTCCGTCCTCTTCATCGAAAAAAGAATCCAGCGACGTCGTGCGGAATTGCCCTGCCGTATGCGGCTCTTCGTCGAAAGCTTTGCCCGGGCTGAGAGTTTTCACCCGCATCAGCTCGCCCTCGAAGCTGCCCTCGTCCTCCTTTTCAGCGATTGCCTTTTGGCGGTCGGCGTTGTGCCTATCTTCGCGCTTGCGCAAGACAACTTTATGGTAGCGCTCGAGATTCTGGGCTATAGCCTTATTGCAGGCGCCCAAGCAATACAGTGCCAGGTTGGCATCCGGGTGACTGGGGTCGAAGTGCTGGGTGACCAGAACTAATGCGTTTTGGAGGATATCCTCAACGTCTTCATCAGTCGACAACCGAGCACGGGACCTGATGTAACGGAGCATCCGGTTGGGCGAGAAGTCCATCTCGCCTTTCAAGAACGCCCTGCTTTCCTGCGAATTCATGTCTGCGGGTGATTCCTTTTATAGGTCTGGCGAATCGCAGCTTCGATACCTGCCCATAAATTGTATCTATACCGATTCATCAATTCTCAGAAATCACTTACAGACATCTGATCTTAACAAATCACAAGCCGCAAAAGTCGCGCCCCGGCAGCACCCCTTTACATCCACGCCCCCGTCACAGCCCCTTCCGGGAGTTCAACCGATATCGGTTTAACTCCTCCCATCGGATCGACCATGGGGGCCGGTTCAGAAAGCTTGCGATGGGTTCTAGTAAAATAGCCTGGCTTTTAGTATGACGTCCTCAAGTCTTGGCGGCGCCAAAACGCTCGCCAGGCTGAGCTTTCCAGCGTTAATGGAATGACCCAGGCCCTCACACAGCATACGATGCGGCACACGCGCTTTTCCCGAAAGCGGCGCGCCATGCTGCCTCATTTGGGCAACCTTTTCCTTGGCAAGCTGTATCACGCTCTGGGCGGCATTCACGGGCAAACGACCCTCTTCAAGAGGGCGGTGGCCAATGGATTGCGGCGGGAGCATCTCGAGTCGATCATCAGACAGGCAAAAGTATCTTCGGATTTGCCCCGACTGCTTTATGGAGTTGGAGAAAACCATTTCCATCGCGCGCTCTACTGGCACGATGTCGGTGTGAAAAGCAGAGCCCGCGATCACTATCTGGAATCGTCGCTGTGGTACTTGTATGCGGCAGTTTCTGCAACCGCACCCTCACTGCAGGAAAAGGCCCTGGCGCGCTGCGAGAGCAGCTACCTGCTTGCTTCGCCGCACTTCACCAATCCGGCCGAGCTTGTCGCCATACAATATCCGGCCGGCATGTTGAGCGCATATTTGCGTTTGCCTGTCGCGCGCGTAGAAGAGCACACTGAAGGTAATGCCTACATCAATGCCAATTTCCCAGTGGCGGTTTTATTCAATTCATTGAACGCGCCTAAGGAAGAGTTGCACCTGACGGAAAACGCGCTGCTTGCCACGGGTGTAGCCACGTTGAGTTTTGATTATCCCGGCTACGGCTTGAAGAACAACGGGACGGATTTGTCCAACTTCGACGTAGAAGAGCTGGGCAATTCGCTGCTCTTATTTCTGGCGTCGCGCCCGGAGATTGATAACTCGCGTGTCGCTGCATATGGCAGCGGCATCGGCGGCCGCTTGGCGTTGTACATTGCGGCCAAGTTCACGGACCGCTTCCGAGCGATTGCTGCCTTGTCGGCGCCTTTAGATTTGCTTGCTGATGTGCATCTGTTGCTGCCTGCCATGCAGCACGAATTGGCGGCAAGCACCACTTGCTCGAAAGCGACAATCTTCGATCTGGCGAGGCGGACACCTTTAAGACCGCTTCTGCCATACATGAAGACGCCTCTGCTGGCCGTCGGCGGTGGACGGGACATAGTCGCCATGCCCGAGGAGACGCGGGCGATTTATGAAGAGTGTGGATCCACCGACAAGAAGTTAGTGATTTGCGCTGGGGCGGGACACAACTGTTTTGAAATGATGCCGTCACTGCGCCACGAAATTGCGCAATGGATCAGGCAGCGGTTGTGAGCTGGAAAGGAGACCGGGTGCGCACACAGGGTTGCCGGCGGCGTCTCACTCTGCCGGCGTGCTTCACCAAGAGCTGGATTGTTTGCGCGTTGCTGCTGGCTCAATTGCAGCCGTCCCTTGCCTTCAATGCTCCGCAGCCAATTAAGCACAGCGACATGTTGCGCCTGAATGGCACCGTGGATGATACCATGCCGGTAAAACTTCCGCCGCCGGCAGCAAGCACAATTGCGCCTGCATCCGGCGGCGGCACAACCGCGCCTTTGCCTGGCGCTGCACCGACTGCGCCAGCGCCTGCACCGGGAACAACCGGTACCATTCCGGAAACGGGGGCCGGTACCGGTGCGCCCGTTCCAGTTCGTCCCGGCGGTACTGCGCATAGCGCGACTACGCAACCCGGCCCCATCCTGCACATCACCGAAGCGCTCAATATCGGATTGTTGCAATCGCCCCGCGTGGCGGCAGCCAGAGCGCAGCTGGAAATCAGCAAAGCACTATACGCCACGGCCACCCAACTTCCCAACCCGGTGTTCGGCACCGATTACGGATACATCGCAGAACAGACATATCGCACGGGAGTGCAAAACACATTTGATCCGCCCTGGAAAATTGCCTTCCGGCTTCTCGCGGCCAAACGCCAGGTAAAGCAAAGCAAGCTGGAAATCTTGAATACGCTCTGGCTCTTCCGCAATGATGTAAGGCGCACCTACACCGAACTCGTGGTCGCACAAGAGTCGTATAGTACTTTGAACGCGCTCGCCGAGCTATCGCAGGAATTGCTCGACGTTGCGCAAAAACGCTTTTCGGTGGGCGATGTTCCCGAGCTCGATGTATTGAAGGCGCGGCTGGCGCTTTCGCACGCGCAAATAGATGCCGAGCAGGGGCGGCGACGCATGTCCCGAGCGAAGCAACAATTGAACGTCATGGTCGGCGCCCAGCTGAACAGAGAATACTCCGTGCCGACGCTGCCGCCTTTTCATTTGCGCGCGGAGAAATCCGAACTCTTGCCGGACTTTACGACGCCGGTGCCGCGCCTGCACGACTTGCTCGACCAGGCGATCACCAACCGGTTGGAGCTGAAGATTACCAAACAACAGATTCTGGTGGCACAGGCCCAGCTCTACAATGCCATCGGCAACATTTTGCCGGATCCGGTTCTGGCCACGGGCAACTCCGCCACGGGCAACCCGCCGTCAGGGCCTAAGATGTTCGGTTTTTACATGATCATGAACTTCGAGCTGCCGGTTCTGACATTTTCGCAGGGCGACATCGTTAAGCTGAAAGCCACGATTCGCCAGCTATTTCATCAATATCACTCGCAGGAAAATCAAATCACGGGCGAGGTTGCCGGAGCATACAACAACTTGATGGCGGCGCGCGCACAGATTCATACTTACCAGGATCATGTGCTGGCCGATTCACAGGAAGTGGCGCAATTAGCCCGCCTCAGCTATCAGGTAGGACAATCGGATATCACCGCCACGTTGGCTGCGCTGCAAGCCAACGAGCAAACACGCAGCCAATACCTGGCTGCGGTTACTTCCTATCAACAAGCGTTTACCGATCTCGAGCAAGCAGTCGGAGAGCCGTTGCAATGAAAAAGCTGCTACATGTTTTCACAACTTTATTGCTGCTGGTATGCACGGTCATGCCGGCAGCGGCGACGACGGTGTACTTCAGCCCAGATGGTGGCAGCAGCGGATCGGGCGCGGTGGAAACCGCATTGCCGATGGCGAAGCTCGGCAACGTCGACCTGCCGCGCGGCCGCTTGCGCATTCAGGGCAATGTCGCAGAAATATCAGTGATACCGGAATGGCAATTCGACCGCCACCTGGCACTTACCGGGAAAGTGCTCGACACTCACATGCAAATGGTGAATGGCAGGACGATAGCCTCAGGGGTGATCATCTTCACAGGCGGCGAGTGGATAGGCTATTACGACAATCCTCAGGCGATTGAAACGGTGGTTAGCGGTTCTACCGTCGTCAACGGTCGCATTACCGACGTCAGCGACAGCCAAGTCACAGTGGCGACGGCGGGCGGTCAAACACTCTCGGTGCCGATGTCCACAATCACCGCCATTCGCTCTCCACGGGTGTTCCTTTTTTCAATCGCCGGCTCAGCTCTGCAAGCGGGCGTTGACGGCGAGCCCGCGCATGCCGAAGCGCGCACCGTGTCGGTGGTCGCCACGGGAACCCCCTTCCATCTGGCTGCCCTACGCGCGCGAGTGCGGCGCGAAACTGCAGACGGTGACTGGTCTACCGGCAAGCTGGTGGCAGTGGGCACGTTTCTCAGCCTGATTGAAATCGGGCAACTGACACCATATTTGGTGGTGCCTCTATATAGCTCCAAAACACAACACCAGATGTTCAGGCGCCAATTGTTCGCCAACACTGCCTCCGGCGTGATTGGTCCTCCTTAAGCGGCACAGCAAGCGAAACGAGTACGAATGCGTATCGATAAATTCCTCAAGTTGTCACGACTGATCAAGCGAAGAACGATCGCTCAATTGGCCTGCGAGCAAGGCCGCGTGTTCGTTAACGACCGCATCGCCAAACCCGGACACGTGGTGAAAGTCGGAGACAAAGTGCATATTGAGCTGGGCAGCCGCGCACTCACCGTGGAAATCGCTTCGGTACCGCAGCGCGCACCATCTGTGCAGGAAGCCTCGTCGCTTTACACGGTGCTCGAGGAGATAAGACGGCCGCCCGAACGTCCGGATTGGCTGCCCGAAGGTGAGGAGCTTGATTGAATCGGGTCGGGGAATATTAATCAGGGAATCTCGAGGAGACAACATGGCAAAAGCCATCCTGACCGCCCTGGCGCTCTGCCTTCTCGGCTGCGCTTGCCCGGCGCCTGTTTGCGCAGACAATGCCATGCCCCGTGCGTACTCTAAGAGCGAGACTGCGGGATTGCGCATCGCCGCGCGTCCTACAGCTCGGATACGACAGGGCATCTTCGCCTACTCCAATAAGCAAGAAACATCGCTGGTGCTAGGCGCCACGGGCGTGCCCGCCTACGTTGCATCGGCCTCAGGCAGCCGGCGCGGTTTCTATATCATGAGCGTTTTCAACGGCGGCAATTGGCGACGCATGAATTTGCAACCGGGAGATCTTTTGATTAGCGTCGACAATCAGGTCATCACTAGCGGTGCTCAAGCCGACAGCGTGCTGAAGGGAATGACCACGGGCAATCGCAATGTGGTGTTTTGCCGGCTGGATGACGACGGGCGTCCGCAGTTCACAACCAGCAAAGCGTCGATTTCAGCTGTGGAAATCACGCCTGTCGCCAACTCCGATCGCTTGCGCCCAATCAGTCACCAATCCGGACAACACGAAAGCATAGAAGCTCTGGAGTCGTACGCAATCGAGTTGGTCAACGCCGACCGGGCTCGCAACGGCAATTTGCCGCCGGTGAAAAGCAATGCGACACTCAACAAACTGGCGCGCGACTACGCTCAATACCTGGTTGACCATAAGATATTCGCGCACGTTGATGATCAAGGACGCGATCCGGCAGTGCGCGCCCGCCAACACGGCGTGAACGCCGGCATCTATGAAAACCTGGCTTTCCAGCAATACGGCTGGGGCAACGAGCGGCAAATGATCAACGCCTCGGAAAAGAGCATGATCAATGAACCAGAAGGACAGCACAACCACCGCAGCAACATCCTGGGCGCCGAACGACAGTATATTGGGGTAGGCGTCGCTACGGACGGTCACGAGCTGATGCTCGTTCATGAGTTCACCAACACGGACCCTTAAACGACGTTTCCGGGCGGCTGACAGGTTGTCACCGCGTATGGTGGCACGCCGAATATAGGGTTGCTGTCGCTGAGCAAGCTCAGCAGATGCAACACGGCAGATTAACCGACGTCATCTGTATTATCGGAGCGAAACGATAGGAGACGTTGTTTATGAATAATAAATCGTCAATATGGCTTCTGGCGGGCGTTCTGCTGCTGAGCCTGAGCGGATCCGCGGCCAATGCCCAATCCTTCTTTTTCAATCCGCGCCTCGGATTCCATATAGATAATAACGACTGGAGATTCAGAAATCCGGCCCGTTTCGTCGACGTAAGACAATCCCAATTCGAACGCCGTGTGGCGCATTTGCGTAGCGAAATCGATTTCAATATGGATCGCGGTCTAATTTCCCGTGAGCGGGCGGCGCGATTGAATGACCGACTCGATGACATTGCCAACCATGAGCGTGACATCGCCGGACGCGGAATGTTGACCGACAATGAGCTCTCGCGCATGGAAGCGCGATTGACCAACGTTGAGATGGCCGGTCGCGGATCGACATTCTTTTAACTGAGGATGACGCCATGCACCGTATATGGTGCTGTTCGGGAGTCCCGCTCGACACGAGACCGAGCGGGCTTCCGCCCGCCGCTACAAATTCGGCACCGAGCGGGCTTGCGCCCGCCGCTACAATTGATTTAGTCGATGTATTCGCGCAGACGGCGGCTGCGATTGGGATGGCGAAGTTTGCGCAGCGCTTTCGCTTCAATCTGCCGAATGCGCTCGCGGGTGACGCCGAATAATTGGCCCACTTCCTCGAGCGTGCGCTGACGTCCGTCATCCAGACCGAAGCGCAGGCGCAGCACGTCGCGTTCGCGCGGCGAGAGCCCGGCCATCACTTCAATGATGTCCTCGCGCAGCAGCTCTTGCGTGACGGATGTGGCGGGCGTTTCCGCCTCGCGATCCTCAATGAAATCTCCGAGCCGGCTGTCTTCTTCTTTACCGATCGGCGTTTCCAGTGAAATCGGCTCTTGAGCGACTTTGACGATCTCGCGCAATTTGGCGACAGTCACTTCCATCGCTTCGGCGATTTCTTCTTCGGTGGGTTTGCGACCTTTATCTTGTGCCAGTTTGCGCGTGATTTTTTTCAGCTTGTTGATAGTTTCGACCATGTGCACCGGAATGCGGATGGTGCGCGCCTGATCGGCTATGGCTCGCGTGATGGCCTGGCGAATCCACCAGGTGGCGTAAGTGCTGAATTTGTAACCGCGGGAGTGATCGAACTTCTCTGCCGCACGAATAAGACCGAGGTTGCCTTCCTGAATCAAGTCGAGAAAGAGCATGCCGCGTCCGACATATTTTTTGGCGATTGATACGACCAGTCGCAGGTTGGCTTGCGTAAGGCGACGCTTGGCGATGGCGCCTTCAGGCCCGCCCTGCTCGATTTTTCTGGCGAGCTCAATTTCTTGCTGCGCGGTCAAAAGAGGAATGCGTCCGATTTCGCGCAAGTACATGCGCACCGGATCGTCAGAAGACAAACCGCGCGACACCTCTTCGACGGACTCAACCGGCTCGTCTTTGTCTTCCTCAATGAAAGCAGGCTCTTCACTGGCGGCCATTTGCGGGAGGTCGGGCATTTCGTCATCGGAAATGAGCTCTTCAAGCTCCGTGCTTTGACGGCGCTTGCCCACTTCTTCCATGCGGTCGATGTTTTCGATGAAGCTGTCTTCTTTGTCCCGATTTCTGGTCACTTTATAGTCTCCGGTAACAGGGAGTCGATTTTCCGTCTGATTTCGGCTATCTGGTCGTCAGTTTGAGCGTCCCTGAGGGCTTGTGTTTCCAGCTGCTGCAAACTCATTATTTTACTCTGCAAAGTGGCTTGCTCTTCGTCAGAGGCAGCTGTCGGCAAAAGGGCCCTGAATCTGTTTTTCCCTTGATTGAGCCTTTCTTGCAAGATTCGCGCCCGATTGTCTTTAAGGATAACCTCCCGGGGCAAATTTTGCCTTTGCAGCTCGTCGAGCTTGAGGATAATGTCGACCAGAGCCGCCGAAGCCTCGGGATCTGGGCCCAGCCTGTCCATAAGCCGATATTGAAAATCTTCCGCGGAGCCGAAAGAGCCAATCCCCTCAATTGCTTCTTTGATACGTCGATGCGCGGGATCGATGAGCCGGTCGTCGGTTAGCGCCTTGCGGGCGGCTTCATAATCGGCCTTTGACATCAGGTAGAGCGCCAACAATTGTTTTTCAGCCTCTACAAAGCCGGTCTTAGGAGCGTTTTTCTGGGCCGCGCGTATGCGTACTTTATCGTCGATGCGCGCCACAGGAAAGGCCAATTTTTGCTGGCGGCGGTATTGTCCGACGTCGGTGAGCAGCTCTTCCTCGCGCAGGCTAAGCTTCACCGACCACTGTCTTATGTATTCGCCGCGCGCAACTGCATTCTTGACTTCAGCAAGAATGGGAACGATCAGCCTGGCAGCTTCAATGCGTCCGGTGTGTGACTTTATATCCACTCCGGAAATTGCTTTTTCCAATTGATAGTCGATGAGCAAGGGCGCCTTGTCCACCGCCTCGGTGAACGCCGGCACGCCTGTATGCTCGCCTGCGCCGCGCAAGCATTCGTCGGGATCTTTGCCGCCCGGAACCGATATCACTCGCAGCTCGATGCCCACTCCCTCGGCAATCTGGTTGATGGTTTGAGTATTGCGATTCACCGCTTTTTGTCCGGCCACGTCAGCGTCGAAGCAGAGAAAGACGCGCTTGCTCTCGGTGTAGCGCACAAGCAGCTTAGCTTGCCGCTCGGTAAGCGCCGTGCCGCATGTAGCTACTGTCTGCGCAAACCCATATTGGTGCGCAGTCATCACGTCGAAATATCCTTCGACGACGATGACGTTGTCCTGCTGCTTGATGGCATCTTTAGCCTGGTTCAATCCGTACAGGTGATCGCCTTTGATGTAAATCGGCGTCTCCGGCGAGTTGATGTATTTCACTTGATCGTTGGGATCGAGAGTGCGGCCGCCAAAGGCGATTACGCGTCCCTGGTCGTCGTGAATGGGTATCATCAATCGATGACGAAAGAGGTCGTAGTAGCGATCGGTCTCGGCCTTGTGGCGCACCAGTCCTGCTTCCAGCAAGGTCTGGGGTGTCACCTTGTTGGATTGAGTCAGGTAGTTGAGCAACGCATCCCAGGTATTGGGAGCATAGCCCAGTTGAAAGCGCTCGATTATTTCCGGCGTCACGCCGCGCTTTTCCAAATACTCCATGGCGAAATAGCCATGAGCAGGATCGTGCAGCAACTTGCGAAAATATTCATTGGCTTGCTGGTAAAGCATCATTATGAGCGTGCGTCGATCAAACTCCCGCCGATCGTCGGCAGTCTCGACCAGGGCCACGCCGTAACGATGGGCAAGCTCGCGGACGGCATCAACAAAACCTATGTTTTTTGATTTTTGAACGAAGGCAAAAACATCGCCTTTTTCGTTGCATCCAAAACAGTTGAAAATGCCGCGCTCAGGATTGACGATAAATGAAGGCGTTTTCTCGTTGTGAAAGGGGCACAGGCCCTTGTAGATTTTGTTGGCGCGTTTCAGCACCACGACATCAGCGACCACTTCGTGAATGTTCGCCCGATTGCGGACTTCCGCAATAACTTCTGAGGTAACGCCTTTCAAATCAATACCTCGCAACCGGCCGGCGCCGGTGGGTGAGTCGTCCCCTGTTACTTGGTTGGGGCGCAGTATAGTTTCGCACCGGCGTCCTCCGGTTCGCGTTAAATCAACAGCGGCATTCAATGCCGCTTGCATTAATTTTGATTGTCCGATTCCAAATAGATATACGTCGCGTATCGAAAAATAGTTCAATCGATTTGGGCTCTTTTTTGACCGTGCCACCATCGGCGGTGCGACTGGCAACCGAAAAGGCAAACCACTTCCGGCATTGCGGCAATATCAACATTCTCTAATATTGATCGACACAGACTAACGGATGAGCTCCTTTAGGCTACTATTGAGGTCATTACGCGCGGAAATCCAGTCTCAAAGCTCTCAAGCGAGTATTCAAGAACAAGCCATGAAAACTCTAATCAAGAACGGACGCATTGTTACGGCAGTCGACGACTACTGCGCCGACATCTTCATCGACGGCGAGACGATCACTTGCATCGGCAAGACTTTGGACATGCCGGCCGACAAAATCATAGATGCCAAAGACAGGCTAGTGATTCCAGGCGGCATCGATCCGCACACCCACATGGACATGCCATTTGGCGGCACGACCTCTGCCGACGACTTCCAGAGCGGCACTGCCGCCGCCGCCCACGGCGGAACGACGACCATAATCGACTTTGCCATCCAACAAAAAGGCGGCTCGATCATGAAGGCGCTGGATACCTGGCACGAAAAAGCCAATGGCAAAGCCTCGATCGACTACTCCTTCCACATGATAGTGACCGATCTGTCACACGGCGATGCCGTCAACGAGATGCGGCGCTTGATGCAACATGAAGGCGTACTGTCCTGCAAACTTTTTATGGCTTATCCGGGCGTATTGCTGGTCGACGATGCCACCATCTTCCGGGCGATGACGATTGCCGGCGACCACGGCGGGCTCATCTGTATGCACGCAGAAAACGGGGTGGTGATCAACGAAATCATTGCCCGGGCGCTTGCCGAAGGCAAGACGGCGCCGAAATATCACGCCTTGACTCGTCCGACCAAGGCGGAAGCGGAAGGCGTAAACCGGGCAATTGCAATTGCCGAGATGGCCGGCTCACCGGTGTATATCGTGCACCTCAGCTGCTACGACGCACTGAAGAAAGTGAAGGAGGCGCGCGATCTTGGCGTGCCGGTATTCGCTGAAACCTGCCCGCAATATCTTTTCCTCGATCTCAGCTATTACGAGAAGCCGAATTTCGAAGGCGCCAAATACGTGATGACACCACCCTTGCGTGAAAAGTGGAATCAGGAAGAGCTGTGGACCGGACTGCGCATGAACGACCTGCAGGTCGTTTCCACCGACCATTGCCCGTTTTGCATGAAAGATCAAAAACAGCTGGGCAAAGATGACTTTACCAAGATTCCCAATGGCGGTCCGGGAGTCGAGAATCGCATGAGCCTCGTTTACAACGGCGGCGTCGCTGCCGGACGGATCTCGGTAAACCGCTTTGTGGAAATTACCTCAACGGCAGCAGCTAAGATTTTCGGGCTATTTCCCAAGAAGGGGACAATTGCCGTCGGATCGGATGCTGATATTGTCATTTTCGACCCCAACAAGAAAATGACCCTCAGCGCGTCCACACATCACATGAAGGTGGATTACAATTGCTACGAGGGCATGGAAGTTACCGGTGTAACCGAAACCGTCCTCAGCCGCGGCCAGCTCGTCATCGAGAAGGGTAAATATGTAGGGAAGGCAGGCAGCGGTCAGTTCATCAAACGGTCAACCATCCAACAAGCTCTGCAACCGGCTCTGGCATCAGCACGGTGACTTAAAAAGGGTATCCCAAGGAGAACACAGTGAGCACCACTACGGAATCATTTAAAAAGTTGCTGACGGAAGACAGAAACTCCCGCACTATGGACCTGGACGTTCTGTCCACGGAAGAGCTCGTAAAGCGAATTCAAAACGAAGATCTGGATGTGGCTAAAGCGGTGGCGGCCTGCGCCCCGGACATCGCCAAAGCCGTCGATCTCGCCACCGAACGCCTGGCTAAAGGCGGGCGCATGATTTATTTCGGCGCCGGCACCAGCGGGCGGCTGGGCGTGCTGGATGCCACCGAATGCTCACCCACTTTCGGCGTGGACAGTCACACCATTCAAGCCTACATAGCCGGCGGCAAAGAGGCCATGTTCCAGGCATTCGAAAATGCAGAGGACTCCACAGAACTCGGCAAGACCGATGCGGAGTCCGCGGACATTACCGGCAAAGACGTAGTGGTTGGTATCACGGCCAGCGGTCGCACTCCATATGTGGTGGGCGCCTTGAGAAAGGCGCAAGAATGTGGGGCGGCCACCATCGCCATCATCAACAATCCGCAGTCGGAATTGGAAAAGATCTGCGATGTTACAATCGCCGCCCTTGTCGGTCCGGAAGCACTTACCGGCTCGACGCGCATGAAGGCCGGCACCGCGCAAAAAATGATCTTGAACTTGATCTCTACTGCCACCATGGTGCGGCTCGGCAAAGTGTTCGAGAACCTGATGGTCGATCTCAAACCAACCAATGAGAAATTGCGCGAGCGCGCTGCTTCGATCATCTGCACCGTATGTGATGTCGAGCGTCATGTCGCCGAAGGAGCGCTTGTGGCCAGCGGCAACAAGGTAAAGACGGCAATCCTGATGGTGAAACGCAAGCTCGGTCGCGCCCAAGCGGAGACTTTGTTGACAAAGAACAACAACAAGTTAAGAGCGGCGTTGGATTGCGAAATCTAGCTGCGTAGAACGCGGGCAAAGTTGAACACGAAGAGGCAGGCTTTGCCGGTTTCAGAGGCGGCCTTGGAGATAATCTTGCTTATCTTGGCTGCATCCCCTTCATACTGTGAGGGCATGGCGCCGCCGAGGGATACGAGGAGCGCGTCACCAAGGGCGGTGCGAAGCTCTTCCATGGTTTGATAACGCGCGTTGGGATCTTTGATCAGGCACTTCATCACCACTTGCTCAACGATCTTGGGCAGGTATTTGCCGTGCTTGGTTTGAGAGAATGGTCTTGGCGCCACGAACAGATGCTTGCTCATGCAGTCGACGGTGGTGGTGCCTTTGAAGACTTTTTCGCCGCTCAGTATTTCATAGAGCACACAGCCCAGTGAATAAATGTCGGAACGGCCGTCGAGCCGGTTGCCGCGGCACTGCTCGGGGCTCATGTACGAAGGACTGCCGAGCGTTTCTCCGCTCTTTGTCAAATCACGCGAGTCTTCGGTCATGATGTGCGCCAAACCGAAGTCGAGGATCTTTGTATTGTAAATGCCGGCCGGCTCCTCGATAAACATGATGTTGCTCGGCTTGATGTCGCGATGAACTATGCCCTTCTTGTGCGCGGCGGCAAGAGCGTCGCAAGCTTGCATGAAAATGTCCAGGATCACGGGCAATCGCACCACTCGCTGCTGTGAGGCCAATACCGAAAGGCTCTCGCCGACGATGTGCTCCATGACCAGGTAAGGACGGCCGCTCGGCAACATCCCATAGTCGTGAACCGCGATCACATGCTCATTGCGCAAAGCGCTTATCGACTGCGCTTCTCGCTGAAAGCGGGCGACTTTATCCAGGTCGCTGACATATTCCTGGTGCAGGACTTTGACGGCAACGATTTGATTCAAGGTCTTGTGCCGGGCCCGATAGACGCAGCCCCAGCCGCCCGAACTGATACGTTCTAAGATCTCTAACTTGCCGTCGATGGTCGTGCCGACCAGCTCATCGATGATTTTCGGAGCCAGGAGCGTATCGTCGAATGGGCAGACGGTGATCGACTCGGGCTGGAATTCGCGTCGGCAGTTGGGGCAAATTTTGCCGATGATGTCTCGTTTGAGTTGAGCCATAAATTAGTAAGCGAGGAGGGCGAGAAGCTGGCTGGCCGCGCAACGCGCAGCGGAGAGAAAACGCCGGAGAAAGAACCTGATCGGTCAAAGAATACTGCAGGGGCGAGGGGTTGTCAAGAAAAATTTATGGCGATCAGGTTGGGGGCGAGTGTGGTTTGATCTACTGCCTATTCCGGTCCCGAAGGAGAAGCACATGCCTAACGTCAAACCAGTTCCCGACCACATGCACACGATTAACGTTTATCTGACCGTCAAAAACGCCCCTGAGGCCATCGAATGGTACAAGAAAGCGTTTAATGCCACTGAACATCACCGCTCGTTGGGTCCGGACGGCAAGAGTGTGATGCACTGCGAGCTGCGCGTGGGCGATTCCACTTTCATGCTCAGCGATGAATTCCCGGAAATGAGCTGTAAATCGCCGCAGACGCTGGGCGGCACGCCAATGGCCATGTTTATGTATGTGGACAACGTCGACCAGGTCTTCGAGAACGTCACCAAAGCCGGCGCCAAAGTGACCATGCCGCTCGGCGACATGTTCTGGGGCGACCGTTACGGACAGGTGGTGGATCCGTACGGTCACAAGTGGGGCATCGCCACCCATAAAGAAGATCTGACTCCCGAGCAGGTGAAGCAGCGCCAGGAGCAGTTCATGAAGCAAACGGCGGGCACGCACAAGTAAGCGTTCCAAAACAGCGGGGGGAGGCGCAATGCGCCTCCCCTACGTTTTTGCCGTTTGAGCAAGCAGATCGAGAACGGTTGACAGAGGCAGCGGCACAGAGGGCATTGTGGTGGGCGGATTCAGCTGCAATTCGAAGAAGACGACGTCGTGCCAGGCACTATCTTTGTAGCCGATGTTTTTGCATACACCGACGCGGGTAAATCCGAAATGCTCATGCAGAGCCACACTCGCGGCATTCGGCAGAGTGATGCCGGCCATGACGGACACGAAGCCTTGCGCTTTCAGCAAGGTGAGAAGCCGTTCGTACAGTGCCTTGCCAACGCCCTTGCGGTGAGCGTTTTGCGCGACGTAAACGGAAGTTTCCACCGACCATCTGTATGCCGGACGATCGCGAAACTCGTGACCATAGGCATATCCGACAATCTGATCGCCATCGATTGCCACGAGCCAGGGAAACGTGCGCAGTGTGTCGGCGATGCGGCGTTCCATTTCCTCGACAGCCGGGGGCTGCAGCTCGAAAGTGATGGGAGTCGAGATATAAGCCTCGTAGATTTTGCGGATTGCTTTAGCGTCTTGCGCTGAAGCCAGTCGGATTGTCATGCTCACAGGGGGGTTCCTCAAAAACGATCAGTATAATCGCCGGCGGCATTTGGCGCAAAAGACGCGCAGTCCGTTTTTTTGATAGAAGCGCATCTCGTGCCATTGCCGGTTGTAAGCCATATAAAGACGATCGTCAGCTTTGCCGCGGAAGGCTATGTGCACGTTGGGTTGATCGCAGCATGGGTTTAGCTGCGCCTCGTCGAAATCGTGCGGGTCACGCGGCTCGGCATCTTGCCTGCCGCCGCGATCGCTCGCGGTGCTTTCTTCACCGCCGCCTCGCTCACGGCCAGTCAGTTTATTCCAGAGATCGCGTCCTTGTTGCCACATAATTTTGCTGCACCATATGCGGTGATGGGGACCGCCTGCCGTTTCCAGCACCCAGCGGCATACATGCCGCCGCTAGGAGGCAGCGGTTTTCACCTTGGCGGGAAGGCGAATGGTGAACGTGGAGCCCTGTCCGGGAATGGAGTCGACGTCGATGGTTCCGTGATGACGGGCGATGATTTCGCGCGTGATTGCCAATCCCAAGCCGGTACCGCCGGCGGTGCGGGTTCGCGCTTTATCGCCGCGATAGAATCGTTCGAAGATGTGCGGCAAGTCAGCGGGATCGATACCGCTGCCGGTGTCCGAAATCATGATTTCCACCTTGTCGGGCTCGATGATTCTGGTCGCCAATTTCACTGTCCCGCTAACGGGCGTGTGATTGATGGCGTTGGTTAAGAGATTGACGATGGCGCGCTGCAATCGGATTCCGTTGCCGTATACAACGAGCCCATCGATGTTCGTTTCATTGGAAACAGCCACCTGCTTCTTGGCTGCTTGCGGGCGAACTTGCTCAACGGCAACCTGAGCCAGTTCCTGAACGTTGACCTCTTCCTTCCATTCTTTCTCGACGCCGCCGTCAAGCTTGGCGATATCGAGCAAATCGCGCAGCAGATTCGATTGCCGTTCGACCAGATTTTCCAGTGAGTGCAAAAATTGATAGCGCAAGTCGGGATCTTCGACGGCGCCCGCCTGCAGAGCTTCCACTACGGAGCCTATGGCCATGGTCGGCGTTTTCAGCTCGTGGCTGGCGTTGGCGATAAACTCCTGACGCAACCGTTCTTCTTCGCGCAGCCGACCGATCATCTGGTTGAACGAAAGCGCCATCTCGCCAATCTCATCATTACGCTCGACCGGAACGAACACCGAGATGTCGCCGCTTTTGGCGATCTTCTTGGCCGATTCACCCATGTTGGTGAGCGGTCGAGTCAGACGGCGCGCCAGCCACAAGCTGATCAATATGGTGACGATCAATGTGGCGAAGATAATTTCGAGGAAGATAATCAAGTCGCGATTAAGACGCTGGTTGATGTCGGTGAGCGGGACGCCGACGCGGATGACGCCGTTGGTTTGTCCGGCCGAACGCACCGGATAGGCGACGTAGAGCCAATTGGTGTGAGTCTGCGGCACGTGCTTTTGCACAATCGCCTCGATGCCTGCTAAGGCATCGTTGATCTCCTGCTCGCTGCGGATGTTTTCGCCTTCGTGTAGATTGCGTGGACCGGAATCGGCAATCACGTGTCCATCAGCCGTGACCACGGTAATTGCATAGCCGAATCGGTTGGCGTGGCGGTCGGTGGCAGCTTGAATGCGATTGGTGGCAAGCTCGGAATCAAGACCGAGGTCGTTGTCAATTTCAAGGGCGAGATGAACGGCGGCCACTTCCATCGAGTTGCGCAAGTCATCGACCTTCTCCGATTGCATCGTACGCAACGCCCAGAAACTGACGATGCCGAGCGCGAACATGATCAGCAAGACGTAGGTAAACAGAAGTTGGTTGGCAAGACTTCTGCTGAGCCATCTGGTAAATGGACGAAAAATCGGCATGTAACCAGATTATAGGCAATAAGCCTCATCGGTGCACCGTTTCCCACTGAAAACGGCCGGCGGGGATCAAATATTATTGGTTTATAGAGAGCTTTAAGACAATTTGACCGTTGTGTGAGAAACTAGGAGAACTTTCTTTAACGGCTGCGCTGGCTTGATAAAACTCATGCGTGAATAAGCGGCGCAGTTGCGGTTTCAAGAATTGATTTATTGGAGGTCCGTATCAAATGTCAGCCGTGGCTAACGTTACCGACGACTCGTTCGACACAGAAGTCATCAAAGCCGACTTGCCCGTGCTTGTCGATTTCTGGGCGCCGTGGTGCGGTCCTTGTAAGGCAGTAGCGCCGGTCGTTGATGACCTTTCCAAAGAATACGAAGGTCGTTTGAAAGTAGTGAAGCTGAATACGGATGAAAATCCGAAGACAGCTCAAGCGTACACAATTCGCGGCATTCCAAGCCTTTATTTGTTCAAAAAAGGCCAGGTCGTCGAGACCGTAGTTGGCGCCGTTCCAAAATCCACGCTTGCCAACGCAATCAACAAGCACCTTTAAATAAAACCGGCCGGTCTTTGACGCCTCTGGTTTGCCGCGCACGCTAGCGACGGCAAAAATTCACCCGTGTTTTTCCTGGTTGCATACACTGGGTTACACCCAGGCTCACTTTTACTTTCCTGGATATACTTGAGGTGTCAGCCTCAGAAAGAGTGTTTCCATGAAAGAAGCGATTGTCTCCTTCCTAGTCGCCCTGGTTATCGGGGCCGGAATCAACGGACTCGCGGGCGCGGGACTTCTGTCCAACCCGTCGCCAATGGAGAAGCCGGCCAATCCTGCGCAGGGGACGTCTGACGGAGACGCGAGCCTCGTGGCCGAGACAGGCGACAGTAGCTGGAGTACCGATGTGGCATCCTCTTCAACGCCGGTCTTTGTCGACTTTTACGAAGACGGCTGCCAGCCGTGCAAAGAGATGGAACCGGTAATTACCAAGCTGGCGAGCGAGTACAAGGGCAAAGTGAAGTTTCTGAAGGTGAATGCCATGCAGGCGCCTGCCACGATTTCTCGCTATTCCGTGCAAGCACTACCTACTTTCATGGTCTTCAAAGACGGCAAGACTGTCGATTCGTACATGGGAATCGTTCCCTACAACGTGCTGAAGGGCGTCATGGACAAGGTTTCAGCCGACAACGCCGCCTCAGCAACCAACCCGCCCAACGTCTAAGCGATCCACCACTCATGGAAGGCTGGGGCGCCCGAAAGGCTGCCGGCTTGCCTTGGCGTTAACCAGGCGGCTTCCGTTGGTAGCCTGGCGGGCTTCCGTTGGTAGGCTAGCGGGCTGACGGCCGCCGTTACAGGGAATAGATCTCTAGGGGAATTGATAGAGTAAAACCGAGGTAGTGAGTTAAAATGGCTCTTATCATCGAGCCGAAACCCGCTTCCAATCGAGGTGTCACATGCAAGGTACGGTCAGATTCGTAGGCATTTTAGTTTTCTGCATGCTGGCATCCGCCGTCATGAACACGGTGATGATGGAATTGCACGTCATGCCCAAGCAAGTGGCCTCACGCGTAGGCGTTGTGGAATCTGAAGGCTCGAATCAGGGCAGCGCTCTCAAGCCCGACCGTCAGGATGTCCAGTACGGAGATTTCTGGCTGGTAGACCAGGTGCCTTGTTGAACGGGTGGTTATATCACGTCGGTCGACGCGACAAATGGTAAGTATCAAGTTCGATTCCCGATGGGCATCTAGTCCGTTGGGAAAGCCAGGAGAAAGATCATGTTGAAACCTTGGGCAAAGTGGATGCTCATCATCTTGTGGGTGGTGCTACTTCTATGCACGACGTCATACTGGAACCCATTCACGTCGCTGCCGGCATTGCTCAAGTACGGCGTGGTGTCAGTGGTGGCCGCTGCCATCTTCGGCGCCATGTATGTGATTTTCTGGTTCTACATTTTAATGGCGGTAATCTTCCCGCTGCCGCCACGCGCCGACGCTCGAGCGCCCAAAGGCGTCTGGAAGAGCGTGTTTCCGTTTTTGTTCAAAGAGCCCAAGATCAATCCAAAAGCGCCGCAACGCATTGATGAGCTTATCGGAAACGCACAAGCGAAGATGGAAATTCGCGAAGTAATCGACATGATCGCCAATCCGCAGAAGTATGCGGCATCGGGCGCCGACTTGCCGAAGGGCATGTTGTTCGTTGGACCGCCCGGCGTCGGCAAGACATTATTCGCCCGCGCCATAGCCAATGAGGTTGGCATGCCGTTCTACGTCGTAGAAGGCGGCAACATCAGCGGCCTGATTATGGGTTTGGGTGTGCTGAAACTGAAGACGTTGTTTGCGAAGTTGCGGCAGCACGGAAAAGCAATTCTGTTCATCGACGAAATTGATTCTATGGGCAGCCGCCGCCAGCAGGATCGCGGCATGGGCGGCGTCGCTGACATGAATATGACTTTGAATACATTGCTGACCGAGATGGACGGTTTCAAGAGTTCCGACATCATGGTCATCGGTGCCACCAATAACGATGGCTCACTCGATCCCGCTTTGATGCGCGCCGGCAGAATGGATCGGCGCATCTATTTCCAAACGCCCGATCCCGACGAGCGCAAGGACCTATTCAAGTATTACCTGGGCAAAGTGAATGCCGATCCGATCATTGATTATGAGGAATTGTCCAAGCTGACCGCCAGCTATTCGCCTGCAGAAATTGCCAGTACTGTCAACGAAGCTGCTTTGATTTGCCAGCGGCCGGGCGGTCCCCAAAAGGTCAACATGGAAATGATCGAACAGGCATTGACGCGCCTGTCCGTCGGTCTCGAGCGCAGCCTGGCGGGCTCGCATGTCACCTTCAGCACCGTGGACGGCAAAGTGCGGCTATCGGATGTGATTGGGATCGACGACGTCAAACAGGACATCGAAGAGATTGTCAGCTTCCTGAAGCACGGACAGGATCTGCGCGCAATCGGTGCAAAAATTCCCAAAGGCATATTGCTCATCGGACCGCCTGGCGTCGGTAAGACGATGTTAGCCAAAGCCATGGCAAACGAGGCGAACGTTCCGTTTTACGGACTTTCAGCCAGCTACCTGAAGGGCGTCACCGCCGGTGAGGAGGTCGGATTCATCCGCGCGATCTACTCTCAGGCACGCAAGAGCCCGGCAGCGATCGTTTTCATCGACGAGATAGATGCTATTTCCGGAACCATGACCGAAATGGGCAGCCAACGCACCAGTGGCTTAAACCAACTGTTGATAGAGCTCGATGGATTTGCCGCCAGCAACGTCATCACAATTGGTGCTACTAACAATGAAAATTCGCTTGACCCGGCGTTTATGCGTTCAGGTCGATTTGATCGCAAGGCATACGTAGGATTGCCGGATGCCGAATCGCGCAAGGAAATTTTCAACAAATATCTGGATGACGTAAAACATTCGGATAATCTGGACCGCAATAAACTCGCTCAGCTGAGCACCAATTTCTCAGGGGCTGATATTGCTGCAACGGTTAACGAGGCAGCGATCATCGCTATCCGCAAAGGTCACAAAGTTGTCGAGCAAGAAGATCTCAACGAAGCCGTTGACCGCATTTCTGCGACTGCCGGCCATAAGCTCAATACAATGGGCATGAACTTGTCCCGCGTACCCGACCTCGAAGTAAAACTCGATGACGTCAAAGGCATGGATGAAGCCATCGCCGAAGCCGCCGAAATGGTGGCATTGTTGAAAAACATGGATAAGATCGTTGATCTCGGTCTGAAGGTGCCGAAAGGGCTTTTGCTCGTCGGACCTCCCGGTACCGGCAAGACGATGCTCGCCAAGGCGATAGCAAATGAAGCCGGCGTCCCCTTCTATGCTTTGTCGGGCGGCGATTTCCAGTCGATGTGGGCCGGCGTCGGTGCCAACCGCGTTCGCGCCGTGTATGAGCAGGCTCGACGGAGCGGCAAACCAGCAATTGTGTTTATTGATGAAATAGATGCGATCGGAGGAAGGCGCGGCACCGATTTGGGTGGTGGCGCAATCCAAGACTCGAACAAGACGCTTAACCAGTTTCTGGTTGAGCTCGACGGATTCGGCAAGCACAAGGTGTTAACGATCGGAGCGACAAACAACGCCACCATGCTCGATCCGGCACTGCTTCGTTCGGGACGATTCGATCGTCAAATTGACGTTCCGCTTCCCAACATTGAAGGCAGAGAAGCGATACTTCGCCATTACCTGAAGAAGCTGAAAATTGAAGAGACCGTCAGCATTCTCGATATTGCTCGGATGACGGTATTCCAAAGCGGCGCTGATCTGGCCAATATGATCAACGAAGCTGGGTTACTCGCGATCAGAGATGGCAGAACTACGATTGCTCAGTCCGACCTGGTGGAAGCTTTTCAGCGAGTAATCATGGGAACTCCTTTCAGTCGACAAGTGATTTTGGAAGAGCTGATGGAGACCGCGTGGCACGAGGCAGGACATGCGATAGTCGCGTATTTCCGCAGCAAGCGTGAACGCGTCCAAATAGTTACTGTCGTGCCGCGCGGGCGAGCCCTCGGCGTTACGTGGCGCTTCGAAAAAGAAGAACGCATGTCCAAGAGCGAACAAGAGTTCTTGGTCGACATCGAAATTTCATTGGGTGGTTACGTAGCTGAGAGATTGCATCGCGATACCTCATCGGCTGGTGTCTCGTCGGACCTGGAAAAGGCCGGAGCGCTTGCCAGTGCAATGGTTAGAGATTGGGGGATGGGCTCGTTCAAGTTCAACACGACTACAGCCTTTGCCACTGATCGTTTCGACCCTGACCGCCGTCGCCATGCCTCACCTGAGACCGAGCGTGAAATCGAAATCGAGATCAAGCGCATCGTTGACAAATGCTTGAAGAATGTCGAAGACTTGCTGCGAGCGCATCGCCCACAGTTAGAGCGTCTCGCCCATGCTTTGATTGAAAAGGAAACCCTTTATTATCGAGATCTCGTACGCATTCTTGAGCCAGATCGCAGCGACGCCGACATCGAAGCGGAAATCGCCATTTTATCTGAGCGCAGACGCGTGGGTAAACCGCCGGTGATCAATCTCGAGGCCATTATGGGACTGGGCGGTAAAGGTAAAGCGGGCAATGGCGGGAGCGGCTCCGCAAGCGGAAGTTCTGCGACACCGCCTGCGAGCACGAACAACCAGGATAATACTAAGACCGAGTAATCAGCTCGAACATGGAGCGGCGGCGGCGCGACCGCCGTCAGCTGTCCTACGGATTGAAGGCGAACAAGAACGTATTGATCAAGTTGTACGCGCCGTGAGCAATGATGGTGGTCGTTGTATTTGTGTACTTACGCACGACACCAAGTCCGCAGGACCAGATGCCGATTTGAATCATGAGCAGGGGCATGTGATTGAACTGCCCGTGCAAAATTCCGTGCAGCGCTCCGGCCGGCACGATACCGAAGACCGGCTGTAAGCCGCCTCGCATCAACGTTTCTTCGCCTATACCCGCGCAAATGGCGGTGGCCACTGAAAGCAGTGCAGCCGGACCTGCGCCGCCGCCGGCCGAGAACGTGCCGGTATTATACTGACCGAGTTTTACGCCGATGCCCGCTTGGGGGGTGCCGGTATAGAGCGACCACACATAGTCGTAGACGAAGGTGCCAATGAGCGTGAAGAAAGCTACGCCATAGTGCCAGGGCTCCGGCTTGACGATGCCCAGTCGCCGCAGCACTTCGCCAGGCTTCCTGGCGACGAAAATGCCGGCGCCGCAGGCAGCCAGAATGACCAATCCAAATAGGTTATACGAGAAAAGCGAATCGATCGGCACCGGGAATGGGATGCCTATCATGGGCATATTCCAGCTTTCCGGGCTGATGTTGGCGAGCAACGAACAGATAGTAGTGACGTAAATCCACAGGCCATTGAGGTGGGGCATCGATTCGGCGATGAATATACGGCTGGATTGGAACCGCTCTTTAAGCGGTTGTTTGCCGATTATCGCGGCGATCATTTGTCCGCCGACGAGGAAGTCTACGCCGGTGAAAACATAGGACAAGCCTTGCCTAACCGGCTTAAACAGCATGATTCCGGTGAGCACGGCCATAACCAATGTAACGGCTTGGGCCCATGGAGAGGCGCTGTCGGCGCGTGTCGGGTAATAACTGAAAACCGTGTACAGCTCAGCGACACAGGCGAAACCATAAATGACGCGCAACGTCCATTGGATCCACGGCTGGCTCCTGGCCCCGTGGGCGGCAAGTCCGAGGACTGAAAGTACGAGAATTACGACCAGGTCTGCCACTTTGTGATTTGTTTCCTAGAGAATTAATCTTTTGTATACGTGGTAAGATATTGTCAAGAACGCGTTGTTTAGCTAGTCTCTATCATAGTTTGTAGACAAGACAAACGCTAAGTCCAAAACCCCAACGTCTGTTCGAGAAGTTCGAAGCTCGGAGGTCAAAATGAAAAAACTACTTACAGCGGCATTATTGACGGGCGCATTAGGCGTTACCGTGTCAGCCGCTCTGGCTAACCCAATTTTGGGACCAGTCAGCGCACCAGCTCCACACGTTTTCGCCATGCCAGTCAACACAGTACCTATTCAAACATCCATGCTCAATGGCTATCGCGCCGTGAGAGCCTTCTGGGTATCCAGAGGGATCGTCAGGTAGCGAGCCTCCTTTGACCGTAAGCTTCGGACTTATCGAGCCGCCCGCAAGGGCGGCTCTTTTTTGGCCGGTGGCTCAAATCACCGCTTGAAAACCACAACCCGGAAGCCTCGTCGAACGCGGAACTAAACCGCTATCGGTTGAACTTTTAAAACGGCCATGGGGAGGCGGGTGGATGCCAAGATGGACTTATTTTCCGATGCGGATGACGACTTCGTCGGGACCGGCCAGATTGAGGCGTTCGCGCGCCAGGCGCTCGATGCCGCTAGACGAGCGGTAGTTGGTTAATCCGTCGCGAAGCTCTTTGTTGACCTGTTGCGCCTGAACCTGCCCGGCTTTCAGTGCAACCGACTGGTTGTGCAAAAAGATCTGCCTCTCAATGCTGCCTACAATTGAGCGCCCAGCATGGTACAGCGCCAAAAGAGTAACGCTGGCTATGAGTGAATCGCGCAGGACTTTGAAGTTATTCACGGCGCACCCCTGAGAGTCGAATCTTACCTTTTCAACCCCGGCCTGTCCAGAGTGAGGGCGTCATCAGGCGCGCGCCGGCTGCTTATCAATTGAATGGATTATGTCGTGAGCTTGTTTTTCGAAGGCGGCAGACATCTGATCGAGCGTTTGCTCGGAGGTGGATTCGAAATATAGGCGAACCAGCGGTTCTGTTCCGCTGGCGCGCACTAGCGTCCAGGTATTGCTGTCTATGTAGAATTTGAGCCCGTCTTTGCGATCGACGCGTTCGACTTTGAAGCTGCCGATCTTGTCGAAAGGCTTGGCCTTGAGCTGGTCGATGAGTCCACGTTGCGTAACCGGCGTCAAATGCAAGTCTATGCGTTTGGCGAAGAATTGCATGCCGGCTTCGTTTAGCAGGTCTTGCCAAATTTGGGCGAGAGGCTTTTTCTCGTACGCCATCATTTCCAGTACCAGCAGACCGGCAAGGATGCCGTCCTTTTCCGGTATGTGTCCTTTCACTGACAAACCGCCGGATTCCTCGCCGCCAATCAGTACGTCCTTTTGGCGCATGATCTCGCCTATGTATTTAAAGCCCACCGGCGTTTCAATCGCCTCCAATCCATAGACCTGGGCGAGTCGATCTAGAAGATGAGTGGTAGCCACGGTGCGTACAATAGCGCCCTTCAGTCCATGGTTTTTGAACAGGTGTCTGGCAAGCAAACAAAGAATCTGGTTGGGCAGGTAATAGGTTCCCTTGTCGTCGATGATGCCGAAGCGATCGGCATCGCCATCAGTGGCCAGTCCTAAGTCGAAGTGTTCACTGGTTATCGTTTTGATCAGGTCCCTCAAGTATTCCGGCTTAGGCTCGGGCATGCCGCCGCCGAACAAGGGATCGCGCCAATTGTGTAGAGCCTTGCTCGGCACTTGATGGTCTTCTAGAAGAGTATCCAGGTAGCCGCGGCTGGTACTGTATATGGTGTCACAAGCCACCTTCAACCCGGACGATTGAATTTTCTTCCAGTCAATCCGTTTGTTGATCGCCTCGAAATAAGCCGGCTTAGCATCGAAGGTCTCTATGGATGCGGGCTTGGCTTCGTAATGCTCCGGCAAATCGTTGAGGTGGGAAACAATTGAGTTGGTGATTTCCACGGTTGCCGGACCGGCATAATCCGGAATGTATTTTATGCCGCAGTATTGTGGTGGGTTGTGGCTCGCCGTCAAGTGCAAAGCGCCTGCGGTGGGCTCGATTTGCGTGGCCCAGGCAATGGCCGGAGTCGGCACATCACGGGAGGCGACGCGCACAGCAATGCCCATCTCCATAAGCACTTGCGCAGCGCGTTCGGCGAATTTGTCGGCCAAAAAGCGGGTGTCATATCCAATAAGCACAGGTGGTCTGGCTGAACCCTTGTAGTAGTGCCCTTTGACGTATTGCCCGGTGGCGTAGGCGACTCGCTCGACGTTGGCGAAAGTAAACTGCTCGGCGATTATCGCGCGCCAGCCGTCGGTGCCAAAGGTAATGGAATGAGACATATCAACTCCTTACTAACTAACTCTCATCAGATAATCGTGGACCGACTCCCAGGCGGTAACCGCCTGCCGTCTGGATGGCCAGGCTTTGTGCACGGCGCGAGTTGCCGGCGCGCTGACAACCAGGGGTCTCAGGTCCAAAAGGTCGTCTTCGCTGGCGAATTCGATTACTGTACCGTCGCGTCCGTAAAAGCGAAAGTTGAGCTGACGCGGGTCGGCACCAGGCGTGGTGCCGGGCAATGCCTGCGAGGGGCCGAACATCGTCGCCATCCGAAAGCCGTCATGCGTGAAGAGCGAGGTCACAAAACGGCTGCCTCGCTCGTCGGAAATGCGGCGGCGTTCGCTGTGAATGCCTGAGACCAGATCGAGGCTGAAGTATTGGCCATTGATGCCGTGCAGGTAGAAGCAGCCGCGCGGGTCGATGCTCATGCTTTCGCCGGCGGCGCGCACTCGACCTTCCGGGTCGCGTACAACCACGCCATGCTTGTCCTTGCGCCCTTCGCTATGGGCTCTGCCGGTGCAATCCGTGCGCTGAAATGCATCGATATTGCCGAAGATGCCGTAACGTAAATAGAGGCAGTCGCCGTATTGCGATTGCACTTCGACCACTCGCCCGAGCACGTCTTTGACCACCCGGCTGCCGGCGAAGAAATACTCGACGCGCGTGCCGTCGGGCACAGCTTCGATGTGATCGGGGTGAAGTTTACCGCGGACGATGTGGGCGCTTAGATGCGCGAACTCGAGCTGCTCCTCCTCGTGGGTGTAGCTGGCTTCCAATTCATAGGAAAGGTCGACGCACTCGTGCGCGTGGTCGCTTGTAAGCAAACTCTTGTCGTCGAGCAGAAAGTCGATGTGCGGGTCGTAATCGTCAGGGGTGAAATCGAGCACTGCCGCGCGCGGCGCCGGGGACTGGTCAACCTGGGACGATCGCTTGACAGCCTGTCCGGTAATTTGATCCGCCAGCCAGGACAAAAAGGCATTGCCGGTGGGCGCAGATAAAGAGCCATCCAGGTGCAGCAAATGCTGCGGATGCGGGTTGAAATCGAGAATGTCTTGGTGGTTACGTTGCTCGATTTGAGGGGCACGGGCATCGGCTGCCAGAACCAGCGAGTCGGGCACGTCATGGACATGAGCGCCCTTGAGAGGCACCAATGGATAAAACTTGGGTGTGGCATCGCCGCGGAAGAAGCCGCGGCGTGTATGACGAAGGCTCTGCCCTGCTTGCACGAGATCTTCTCCGACGAATGAGGCCGCCAGTTGCAAGTCGGCTAAAAAGATCGCCTAAATACTAGCACTTACTGACTTTTCTTTTGCCATTCATCGATTGCATTACGAACTTCTACACTAAGCCAGCCGCGTACTTGCAAGGACTCGGCCATGCGCAAGCCGGAATAGCGCTCGTCGTAGAACGCCACCTGGAACTGAGCCATGGTAATTTTGCCTCTCTGCAGGAGGCTCTCGCCGAGTTTGGCTGAGGCCAGCTCAGCGGCACTGACGTACCCGGCGTTAAGGATATGCTTTTCCACAGGAATGTTGGGTGCAAAAGCCATCTGCGCTTTAAGCGCCTGCACTTCCAATGCACCGATCACCTGGGCTGCCTCCAGCAGCTGCACCACCAGCGGCAGCGGGTCGCTCCCTGCAGACAGCGGCTTACGCAGCTGACTTTCATCGAAGACGAAGGTCGCCTCCTTGCCTATCCGTCCGGAGGGACGGTCGCGCGGCGGCTGGGCCGCGGCTGCCGATTGAGCGCGCACGGCGGCGGGCGGAAAATCCATCAAATCACCTGACTTGCTACCAGCAGCCGGAGGCGGCCAGTCCATCAGATCGCCGGATTTGGTCGAGGCGGATGGGATGGCGGACGGAATAGGTGGGGCCGGTTGGGCAGGCTGGGCAGGAGTAGGTCCCGGCGGGTCCGGCGCGGCTAATGGCTGCGCAGGCGCTACTGGAGGTTGGACAGACGAAGCGGCCGCCGGTGCGACAGGCGACGCGGCTGCCGGGGGCACGTACTCAAAGTCGTCGGAATCCACGTCAGCTTCTGTGGGCTCGAGCGCCTCGGCAGCTGGAGCGGGCGTCTGCACATCGGCGTCGAGATCGGTAAGCGGCATCTGTCCCGCTACGCGCTCTTGCGGCGGCAGCGGCAAGGTGTCCCGTCCCACCGGACGGAACGATTCGGCACGCAGAGATTTGGGGGAAGAGCCTGATACCGAATGCGGTGCGGCACCACCGGCGATACCGGCGCCAGCAACTTCGCCGGATGTGCCGGCTTCGCCATGCTCAGCCAGTGCCAGCGATGAGGACAGGTGGGCGCTGTGAGGTGAGGAGGATGGTTGGGCCGGAGCCATCGAAGCCGCAGGCGGCAGTGGAACCGGTATAGCCGTTGGGGCCGTTGTAAATCCGTCGTCTTCATCGCCGGAGACATCGGGCAAAGGCGGCGGTGCCGGAGCGCCGTGACCGGCGTCGGACAAGGGCGGCGGTGCAATTTCGGGCACCGGCAGCGCAGGCACGTCCGCAAAGCCGGCGGCAGAGGCGGCAGCTGCCGGCAAGGGCGCGGACGGCTTCTCGGCAGGCGGCGGCAAAGGTGGTGGAGTGGGACCGGCCGCCGCAGGCAATGGCGGCGGAGTGGGACCGGCCGCTGCCGGCAAAGGCCGTGGCGTCGAACCAGCGGCAGCAGGCAATGGCGGTGGAGTCGGGCCGGCAGCGGCAGCAGGCAAAGGCGGTGGCGTCGGACCAGCGGCAGCAGGCAAAGGCGGTGGCGTCGGCGAGGCGGCGGCCCCCGGCTTGGCAAGCGGTGGTGTCGTATCTGGTGGCACGTCGTCCCCGGCAGCGGCGCCCGGTCGATAGGCCGGTATGCTGTCGGTAGTAATTTCTTGTTGCTGCACCTGGGCCATGCGGCTTTCCTCGTGCAGCCAACGACGGGCAACCACCAGATCGTGGCTCAGCCTGAGACGCGGCTTGCGCAGAATAAAACCGGCATTGAGAATGCGGTTGAAGTCGGTACGATGTTCAACCACCTTCTTGTTGCGCAAAAACCGGCGAATGGCGCGCAAATATGCGGACAGCACGCCATTGGCCGCGGTTTGCGGTTTGACGCGCAAAAGCAGGTAGAAGTTATCCTTGTTGACACTGGATGCCTCATCGTCCTTTTCTGACGGCGGCAGAAGATCTGGAAAAAGATGGGAAAGTTCGCGCACGGAAGTGAAGGCGCCAATCTTGTCTTTGATATGGCAACTCTGCCTTAACGCGGCGCATAAAACTTGCGATTCAAGTTCTACTCGATTGACAGGCCCTGCGCCTTTGCCCTGCATATTGCAGCACTACCTTCCTTGCAAAAAAGTTGAGCTCGTCCAAGCCGCTTTGGGAGCTTCTACTAGGATAACCTCAACTTGCCGTTCCAGCATTTTCAAGCAGAAAGAACGTCATCTCACTCTCGCCAATTTTGATCTTGTCGCCGCAGGCCAAAAGTTCTCTGCGCTTGAGCGGTTCTCCATTCAGCAACGTGCCGTTAGTGGAACCAAGATCTTCTACCCAAAAGCGGCCCTGTTCGAACGTAATCCAGGCATGGAAGCGCGAGACAAAGCTGTCGTTGATGAGCACAATATCGTTGTCCGAATCTCGGCCGATACGCATCCAGCGCGTCTCAATAGCCATTCTTTCGCCGGAGGGAGTGGTCACTTCGGCGAGCACCGGAATACGTTCTTGACGCTGACTGCGAGCGAATTCGCAGCAAGCCTCCGCTGACGGCACTTGACCGCAAGATGGGCAGGTCGTAAGTTGTTCTTGCTTTCCAGCCATGAAGAGATAACCCCAACTGAGCCTATCGAGAATTATAATCGTTCGCTCACCAGCCGACAAAAAATCTATCGCTACTGTTTGCGATCAAAGACACAACCGAATTGCCGACGGACCACCATACCGCTACCTGGCGGCATATTCGAATGCAGGGCGACCACAACCAAGCCGTGCATCAACTATATGAGGCAATGCTAGGGGGCGATTTTCGCGGCTTCGTCGCTGGACTCGCCTTCCAATTCGCCTTCGGAGACCGGCTCTGCACCTTGAGTCTCGCGTTTTTTGCTCTGGAAGCAATAAGCGCAGTATACGGGACGATAGCCCTTCGGTTGAAACGGCACGCGGGTGGGGACGCCGCACTCGGCACAGCTGACTTCAGCCACGCGCGTCACATCTTCGCCGTTGCGCTGAATGCGCATCAACAGCCTGCAATTAGGACAGCGCTTGGGTTCGTTAACCAAGCCCTTGGCGGCGAAAAATTCCTGCTCACCTGCTGAAAACACAAATTGTTTACTGCAGTCGCGGCAAGTTAGATTTTTGTCTTCAAATCCCATATGGATCCTATACCCGGGCCGGCGCTTTTCAGCCCGGCTGTAAAAGCGGCCCTGTAGACACTTGTTGTCATGCTAACACGTCAACGCCCGCCTGTGGAGGGCTTGGGAAGCTAACTCTGGCGATCCTCGGCAAATCTAAGAATCCCCGTTAGGGGTTAACCCGATAGACCGAGAATCAGCAAGCCTTTCCACGCTGAAGCAGTTAATTGTTTGCCAGTCCGCTATCAGCGCTTCTGCCTGGAGTACACCCCGCTGTCAAGCGCGGCGCTCAGCCCGCAGAAGTGCGCCGCGCCGGCTACCATAGCCGCGTTATCAGTGCAAAATTGCATTGGCGGGCTGAAGACAGGCACGGGCGATTGCTCCTGAAACTTCCGCCGCAGGGCTGTGTTGGCTGCCACGCCGCCGGCGACGACGATGGCAGGCGCTTTTAACTGCCGGGCGGCTTCAATTGTTTTACGCACAAGAACCTTGGTTGCTGCTTCCTGGAAGCAAGCGGCGAGGTCGGCCTGCGGCAAAGGAGGTGACAGCTTCTCGACCGTGCGCAACACGGCAGTTTTCAAACCGCTGAAGCTGAAGTCAAAGCCGGCGACGTGGCCTTCCGGGAAGGAAAACGCTCGTGGATCGCCGGTTTGCGCCAGGCGATCGATAGCCGGACCGCCCGGGTAGCCCAATCCTAGAAGTCGGGCTACCTTATCGTAAGCTTCGCCGGCGGCGTCATCGAGCGTTTGTCCGAGCAAACGCGCTTTCTGGTAACTCTCAAAATGCAGAATCTGGGTGTGCCCGCCACTGACGAGCAAGGCGACAAACGGCGGCGCCAGCTCCGTTTCCAGATAATTTGCGCAGACGTGCGCCAACAGGTGATCGACGGCAATCAAAGGCAAATCGTGAGCCCAGGCATAGGCTTTGGCTGCGCTGATGCCGGTCAAGAGCGTACCGATCAGCCCGGGTCCGGCGGTGAAAGCAACTCCGCTGAGCTGCTGCGGCTTCAATCCCGACTGGTCCATGGCGTCACAGATAACAGCGTTCACTGTCTCCAAATGCCGTCTGGCTGCCACTTCAGGCACGACGCCGCCGAATTGGCGATGCTCGTCGATTTGCGAAAGAACAGTGCTCGAAAGGACGCGCCGGCCGTCGGCGACAACGGCGGCTGCAGTCTCATCGCAGCTTGTTTCTACAGCAAGATAAGCAGGCATTGGCAGATCGTAGCAAATGGCCGGACGAAACCCCGAAAACGCCGGTCGGGGCGCTTATCACAGGCACATGAAATTCTATTGACAAGCTATGTATAGCGGCTTATCATCAGCTTGCTGCAAGCTGCGGCCTTACTAACGTCATTGGGATGGCATTCATGAATAAAGTCGTCACGTGCGGACTGCTGTCTTTGCTTACCGTCGCTTTTTCGGCGCCGGCGTTTGCCCAAGCCGTCGATGTCGGCGGAACGCCCGCCGGCGATCCCGGAGCCGCCGCCGACACGGCAGCCAGCGGCGACACGGGCATGACCTGGGACAACGCGCCAACCAGCGACGTGACGATGACCCAAGGCAATAACGAGAGCCAGTTCTTCATCCCGCCACCGAGCACTACGGCCACGCAGAAGACGCGTCAAAACCTCTATCAAGGAATCACCCAGCAGCGCACGGGCAATCGGCTGTTGGCACCACTTTCGGTGCTGCAGTTCGGCGACATGCGCTCTTTCAAGGGACCATACGATCTCGGCTTTCCCGATCCTAAAGGCGTGCCCTTCAGCCAAAACGCCATGGGCTACAACAACCCGACGCCTTGGGGTCCGGGCATTCCCTTCATACCGCTGGGACTGCCGACTACCGGCACCCCATCCGTCGATGCAGATGTGACACAAGGTGGCGGCTATTAACATGAAATGCGCTTGACAAGCGCGTTTTGCTCCCGTAACTTTATGACATCCATAAGTGTCCAAAGGCCTTGTGCCGCCCCTACCAAGTACGCTTACTAAACAGGTTCATAACTTGCGTCGCTGTCTTCCGATTGCCGTGGCATTTTCCTGTCTGTGCTTGCAGGCATCAGCCAGCGCGCAGACTCAGTGGGACGGACCCCAGCCGGCAGCCGCACAGCAGCAACCTGTTGAGCAGCCACCTGCGGCTCAGCCAGTTCAAGCGCCGGCGCCGACTATGCAGCAGCTCGTACAAGCGTCGCTTGTGCCTTTTGATCCGCAGCGCGAATCCCCGGAAGCCTTCATGTCGCGTATGAAGATCATCGAGCAGTCGATGAAAGAGCTGACCGATCGACAAACGCAAGCACGGCTGGATCCGCCGATTCACCGCTTGCCCGAAGGTGTGGTCCTGCCCGGTATGTCCGCTTACCAGTCCGAAAACAATTTCAGTGCCAACCCTTACGACCGCGGCTTTTTCAACGGCATTACGCCGCAGCAAGCCTCGGCCGCTCTAAAAATGCAATTGCCACAAAAGGTGCGACCCAACCTGAGCCCCGAGTGGGCTAAACAAAAACCACCGGCGCATGAATTTGTCGATGGAGTCGAGCATTTCGGCAAACAAGATTCTATGGGATTTTTTTGACATTTGACTGTCTCGAGGTTTCGGTAATGTATAAAGCATTTGTTCTGGCTATTTCGCTCACATTAGGACTTGGTCTGTCCGCAGCAGCCCAGGGCGACCCGCGTTTTGAGACCGGCGGCTCTGGCGACGCGGGCAATACCTGGGACAATGCGCCAACCAGCGACGTCACCATGACTCAAGGCAACAGTTCCGGCTCGTTTTTTGTGCCGCCACCGAGCACCACCAGTACGCAAAAAACCAGGCAAAACTCTTACCAAGGCGTCCTGAACAGGCTACCTGCCCCAAATGCGTCGCCGTTCAGCTCACAAAGCGCTACCGGCATGCCGATTCCAGGCACATACATTGCGCCGGCCAACCTGGCATTGCAAACACAATTCGGCATGTTCGGCAATCCGATTCTGCCTAAAACCAACCTGGATAGCTTCGTTGCCCAATCGGGATACAACGACCTGATTTATGGCGACGAAGGCATTGATGACATTCCGCCCTATTTCGTCTTCGACGAGTCGCATCGCATCGAGCGCGGCATCCACAGCGCTGACCTATCCACAGGCCACCGCAGCGACGCGCCGGAGGCCTGGGGCTGGCCGTTCTAATCGTCCATGCGGGACGATCAGACAATCCCGGCCCCTTGTCAACGCACGCTTAGCTTCCTCCTCTTTTTTAAGTTCAACCGCTAGCGGTTGAACTTCTCGCATCACATCCCTTGTTGTCAGCTGTGAGAAAACTGCGCGTTTTTCTTACACTATGCGAAGACAAAAGGAGAACCTGATGCTTCAGACGATATCAACAGAAAAGGCACCAAAAGCCGTCGGACCTTATTCGCAAGCAATCAAAACACCCGGCTTCGTTTTCTGCTCCGGACAGATACCGCTCGATCCGGCATCGGGACAGCTGGTGACAGGGTCGATAGCTGATCAGACCAGGCAGGTGCTGACCAATCTGTCGAACGTATTGACTAGTGCGGGCAGCGATCTGTCCAAAGTCGTCAAAACCACCGTATTTCTCAAGGACATGAAGGACTTCGAAGAAATGAACGCCATTTATGGCGAGTTCTTCACTCAACAAAAGCCTGCACGCTCAACGATTCAGGTAGCAGGACTGCCGAAAAACGCTAACATTGAAATTGAAGCAATCGCCCTGGTCTAAAACGTGCAACCGGAACTCAGTATTACCAGCATATTGGCGGCACTCGTCGCACTGATCGCGACGATCACCGATGTCCGCACGGGCAAAATCTTTAACGTCATCACCTTTCCTGCAATGCTAATCGGCATCATTGCCCGAGGCGTGCAGTGGTATATGACACAGCCCGAAAGCGGAATTGCCGCGGCGGTAGCAGGAGCGTTCAACGGCTTTCTTGGCTTTCTGCTGGGAATGGTGCTGCTCGGAGTTTTCAAAGTCACGATCATGCGCCAGTTCGGCGGCGGGGACATAAAGCTCATGGGAGCGCTCGGCGCGTTCGTAGGCCCGGCCATGATCATGGGCACGTTTTTGTATTACTGCCTGTCCTTTGGCGTTTATACCTGCACGGTGATGGCGATGGCATTCCCCTGGAATCAAGCAATTGTTGCCTACATTTCCAAGGCTCCGCAGGTAATGAACATGGACAAATTCAACGCCGTGCGAAAGGCACCACTGCCGGTGGCACCATTCATACTGGCGGGGCTGCTAGCCACAATTGTGTTTTACGAACCAACCATGTGGCTATTTGGGCTCAAAGAACAGATTTCGCCGAAACATTCAGCAAGCAGCTCCGTGCCATCGGGGATACGTTAAAGCAGGCAATTGACCACAGCCAGGCAATCACTTGACTTCCGGCTAGCGCAGCGCCGCCACGTGCCCAAAATTACAGATCAAGACTGACAGTCGCCGCGTCATTTGTTATGTCACGATGTAACAGTTGGGCCAACCGTTACCGAAAAGCGCGAGGCGCTAGATTCGCGCGGGCAAATTTTTCCTCACATCACTGAAATACTGGATTTTGCTCGCCCTCGAACACCGCTTGCAAACCGATTCACAATGCTTGCTTATGACAGCCTATTCCCAATAAATTCAGTGCGTCTTTGCACCCAACGCAGTCCAGAGGTTTCTCTCTCAACAACTTCTTTTTCTGGCTAGTCCAAAATCCCCAGAAAGCGACCATTCAGTCGTGCCGCTGGATTACGGCAGAAGTGAGGAAGCCCGGCGTTGTGGTGAAGACAAATCTGTACGGAGCTTTGCATGGCTAACAACACCAACTTCCGCCAACCGGTGGAAGCGCAAAACGCGGCTCTCGCCAATTACCTTGTCGAAGGCGGCAAGGTCAACAGCAAGTCTGTCGAGTCTCAAACGAAGACGGGCAACGCCGCTCTTGCAACTGCGAAAGCGGTCGTCGACTCACTCACGTTGACCCTCATCACCATCCGCGGCACCGCCGAGGCCGAAGCTATCGCCCTCGACATCGCCAGCGGCTCGATCGCCAGCGACGCCAAGTTCGTCTCAACTGCCATTCGCTCTCTCGACGAGCGCGTCGACCTCCTCAGCGGCGCCGACAAAGCGTTCGATGAGGCGGTGAAGGCATTCAAGGCGATGATCAGCAACCAGATTGCTGCTGCCGCCGCTGCCAAGTCCGCCCTCAAGCCCGCCGACAAGGCAGGTGACAACAAGGGTGACAACAACAAGGGCGGCGACAGCAAGAAGAGCTGATTCGCAAGACCTGCTGTAAGAACCTGACCTTGCGCTCACGAGCACAATTGGTCAGCTAGTCCTTAGTCCCGGGGGCAGCAAACTCTGGCTTTTCGCCGGTTTGTTGCCTCCGGTTTTCTTCGTCCCGACCGAAATTTTTTCTGAAATTTGCCACTATTTGCTATAGTATCATTAGGGTAGCGCGGGAACTATTCACCCGTATCCCAAAGCGAGAGTCCGTGCAAACAGAACTCGACATGGTCGCCGACTCGCGGATCGGCCCCTTCCAGTTCCCGGCGTTCAATGGCAAACTCAAGTCCGCGTACGGAGACACGGATCATGCCTTCTGGAGCCACATGCACGACCAGTCCGCGTATCAAGTAATCGCCACGAAGCTCGAGCGGCTGCATGCTTTCGGCCGGGCTACTGTTCATTGTAAATCGGGAAATTTCCTCATATCCGGTTTCAGCTTGGATATGGTTGCCGGCACGCAGGTTGTCTTCCAGCCCACGGGCGGGAATAAAAACGACCTCACCGACCACCAGGGGGCAGCCGAACTTGCCGCGCCAGCCGAGAGCGCTGGTACCTCGCACCAGCGCGACCTCATCTTGGTCAATAGCTATGACCGTGATCTTCACTGCGTTTTACTCAGTCCGCCTTCCGACATGAGTTCTAGTACAATCTATCCCAAATCTGGCGCGAGGTAACAGTAGTGGCATCAACTCAAGCGGCCAAGGGAAAGACGGCTATGCAAGACAACGCTTTGGCGGACAGCATCGCCATCCTGGATTTTGGTTCGCAGTACTCGCAACTGATTGCCAGACGGGTACGCGAGGTCAACACTTTCTCCGAGCTTTTGCCTTTCAGCACCAGCGCAGAAGAAATCAAACGCCTCAACCCGCGCGGCATCATTCTCTCAGGTGGGCCCAACAGCGTTTACGATCATGCGGCTCCAAAATGTGATCCCGGCATTTGGAAATTGGGCATTCCCGTTTTGGGCGTCTGCTACGGAATGCAACTGATGGGACAGGAACTGGGCGGCATCGTCGAGCCAGCTAAGGTGCGCGAATACGGTCGCGCCCTTTTGACTATCGTTCATCACGGCAAGCTCTTTGACGGGCTCGACCCGAGCATGGAAAGTTGGATGAGTCATGGCGACAGTGTGGTCGAATTGCCGCCCGGGTTTCGTTGTGTCGCGCGCACGATGGATACACCGACCGCAGCCATAGCCGACGAAGAGCGCAATTATTACGGCGTCCAATTCCATCCGGAAGTCGTGCACACTCGCGGCGGACAACAAGTGATCAAAAACTTCGTCGTCGATATTTGCAAATGCACACAGAGCTGGACGATGGCCCGTTTTCTCGATGAGGCGATCGCCGATGTCCGCCGCAAAGTAGGTGACAAGCGCGTCCTTTTGGCACTTTCCGGCGGCGTCGACAGCTCGACATTAGCTTTCCTGTTGCACAAGGCCATCGGTGATCAACTCACCTGCATGTTCATCGACCAGGGATTCATGCGCAAGAACGAGCCTGAGTGGCTGGTCGATGTGTTCGAAAACAAGTTTCACATCAAGGTGCACTTCGTCAAAGCACGTGATCGTTTCATCGGCCAGCTTTCGGGTGTATCCGATCCGGAAGACAAACGAAAGAAAATCGGTGCGGAATTCATTGCAGTTTTCGAGGAAGAGTCCCGCAAACTGGGTCCCTTTGATTTCCTTGCTCAAGGCACGCTCTACCCGGACGTTATCGAGTCCTCCGTCTCCACAATTGACCCGCAAACGGGCGAGCGCGTGGCCGTGAAAATCAAATCCCACCATAATGTCGGCGGATTGCCGCCCGATCTCCGCTTCAAACTTGTTGAGCCATTTTCTCGTCTATTCAAAGATGAAGTGCGTAAACTGGCTGCCGAACTTGGACTGCCAGAAGGCATTCTAGTTCGCCACCCATTTCCAGGTCCTGGACTGGCAATTCGCATCTTGGGCGAGGTGACAAAAGAGGCTCTAAAGACCCTGCGGGAAGCCGATTGGATTGTACGAGAAGAAGTTAAAGCCCACGGACTGTACCGCCAGGTATGGCAAGCATTCGCCGTGCTTCTACCGACGAAATCGGTCGGTGTCATGGGCGATCAACGCACCTATGAAAACTCAATTGTCATTCGTGCTGTGACGAGCGAAGACGGCATGACCGCCGATTGGGCGCGACTGCCGTATGATTTGCTCGATACCATCTCCCGCCGCATCGTCAATGAAGTACAAGGCGTCAATCGCGTCGTCTACGACGTCACTTCAAAACCGCCTGCCACGATTGAATGGGAATAGCCGGCAGTTGTCAACACAATCCAGCCGCCCGCCGCATTCGTTCCAAGAAGTGAACCGCTATCGGTTCAACTTTTCCAATGACCTGGTCGCTGTCAGACGTTGAGAAATAATTCATGTTGCCGGTTTGAACTTTTTGCCGTCACGCGTCGTTGATCAATCAACAGAGTTCATCCGCAGCGCTTACATGACCAGACAGCAACAACGCCAGCAAGTGCTTGATCAAGCACGTCAGCTCATGGAACAGTTTGACAGGCTGTTTCCGAAGGATGAAGACGCGTTCGAGCAGCTTTGCGCGTTGGTTGGCCAGTCTGCGTTCAGTTGCCACCATTGCCGCAAACCTCTGGTGCCGAATGAAGGAGAAAGGACATCAGATTGCCACCACTGCAAGCAAACCAGCTGGCGCAGTTCAGGCAGTTTTTTTGAGAATGTTAGAAAACCTCGCGCTTGGCTGGCAGCTATTTGGTTATTGGGAAACGGCATGATGGTTGGCTCTCCGGCGCTCGCGAATTTGATAAAGACCAGTCAATCCACCGCGCTTGTAATTGTCAAAAAATTGGCCATAGTGATCAACAATTGCATGTCGGAAGAATCCGCCGACGTGGACTCTTTCAACTTCGCCGGCTTGATTTGCCGCAGAAGCATCCTGACGCCTGCAGAAAAACATCCGTTGTCCGAAGAGATACAGATACAAGAGCAGGCGAAAAGCGCTACCGCTGCGGCCGCCCAGCGGCAGCAAGAGACACTGCAGAAGGCTGCCGAATTGGGTGATTCTGCCCTGCGCGTGTATGAGCTTTTGAGCAGTAAGCCAATTTTTGTGGACGATTTGATCAAAGCGTCAAAGCTTAATGTAGCTGAGGTAATGGCGGCACTTACTATGTTGCAACTGGAGGGCATCGTCACCGCATTGCCGGGCAACAATTATTTGTGCGGCAAACCTCCTCGCATCTTCAAGGACGGGACAAGGTTGCCGGATTGTACGGATAGATTGCCCGAAAATATAATGCACACAATCGAGGCGATTCGCCAATTTGTCGCTATTAGATCGGACGGCTCCAGCCGCAAATATTTGCAGCTATGTTTAGCGGTCTTCTGGTGTTGCCACGACGACCTTCGCTGGGGATTTAGACAGCTGCTTCGAGCCTGCGGTCAATCACCACCGATCACCTATCAAGACGTGCTCCTCTTCGCATCCCCTGCACCGTTGAAATTAGGGGCAGCAGCGCCTTAGCCGGCCTCGGAGTCTTTTACATCCAGCTGATCACCAATTTTCGTGCCGGTATCGGATATGGTGCCGGCCGGCAGTTCCAGGCAGCATCGCGCCTGCGGATAGAAACGCGACATTCGTCCGGGCATAATGCTTTCCACAACGCCGACCACCCGCCATTGCTTGTCGAAGAAAACCGCATCGAGAGGAAATTTCATACCGAACATATGAATCGACGTGCAAGGATCGATTAACAATCCTTCGCCCGGCATCAGTGGCGGGCTGAGCAGCAGCCCGGTCAGGCGCGAAAGAAAATCGTCAGCCACGCGGGCTCTGGTGGCAAGCTCGCTGTTCGCCGTCAAATTGATGATGCGCTTGCTCTTACTTGCCACTCATCACTGGTCCCAGTGCTTGCATGATGGTGATAACCGCCGGACCAAGCATAGGACAGAGAATCAAGGGCATGACGAACAACATGATCACAGGCACCATCTTAACTGGCGTCTTGGAAGCTTCTTCTTCCTTTTTGCGCTTGATTCTGTCGCGCAGCGCTTCCGCTTGCATGCGCAGCGGATAGCTGATGTCTGAACCTTTGGCGTCGGCAGCGATCAAAGACGAGCAAACACCAGTGAGCTCCTCTACACCGCAACGATCTCCCATATCCTTCAAGGCATTAGGAATGCTCTTGGCGAAAATCTTCACGTCTTGCAGCATCTGCTCGTACTCGAAGCAGAGGTGCGGGCAGGTGTCGTAGCATTCCTTTGATACCTTGTCGATACACATCAGCAATCCCAGACCGGCCTGGGCGCAGACGACCATCAAGTCGATGATGGTCGGTAGCTCGGAGACCACCGCTTTCTGCCGCTTTTTGACGCGCGATGCCAGGAAGAAGTTAGGCAACATCCAGGCGCAGAGCCCGGCAGGAACTGCCAACAACAATGTCATCACATTGCCTGCAGAGGCAATCAACATAAAAAAGCACAGTGCCGAAACTACGATAATCTTGATGCCCACGTAAGTGGCCAGGTGTTGGGGAGAGCGATAGGCAGCATGCATCAGCAACTCCGCCGTGCGCTTATCCACCAAGCCTGGAAAAACACCCAGCGATGCCTCACCAACCGCGCGGCAAGTAGCCAGGATCGCGGATTCCTTCGGCGCTTCGGCTGAAGTCTCGTCCAATTTCTTGCGCGGTCGAATGCGCACACCGTAAGTGTCCACGTGTTCCCTATA
>Ga0134128_10000628_pt1 | contig 48419 bp, 43 predicted proteins | sample KB31754_FD_96462 | JGI IMG/M metagenome (GOLD analysis project Ga0134128, IMG submission 96462) | Terrestrial soil microbial communities with excess Nitrogen fertilizer from Kellogg Biological Station, Michigan, USA - KB3-175-4 | ecosystem: Environmental > Terrestrial > Soil > Unclassified ...
ACTGTATTTTGCACCGGATCCCTCGAGCCAGCCGGCCTCTACCATTGGCGGCAACATCGCTGAGAATGCCGGCGGTGCCCACACCCTGAAGTATGGTTTAACCACCAACAACGTATATGGCGTGAAAGTGGTGCTGGCTGATGGCTCTGTCACCGTATTCGGTGGCACGGCGCGCGACGGTCTCGGGTTGGATCTGCTCGGATTTTTCGTCGGTTCGGAAGGCACCATCGGCATTGCAACCGAGGCGTGGCTGCGCTTGATTCCGCGCGCACAGGCCGTGCAAACAATGCTGGCCTACTTCCCGTCCATAGCGGCGGGCGGTCAAGCCGTCTCTGACATAGTGGCTCGCGGCATAATTCCGGCTGCCATGGAAATGGTGGATCAACTTACATTGAAATGCGTTGAAGCTTCCTTGCATTTGGGTTTGAACACGGAGGCGGCGGCTGTTCTCATCGTCGAGCTGGATGGACCATCAAGCGCCATCGCGATCGAGCGCGAAGTGGTGGAAGAGTGCTGCAAAGCCCACGGCTGCCCCGAAACTAAATGGGCTCATGATGCCGCCGAGCGCGCGCTTATCTGGAAAGCTCGCAAATCCGCCTTTGCTACCCTTGGCCGGATTGCACCGCACGGCTACATCCTCGATGGCGTGGTTCCGCGTTCCAAATTGCGTGAGGCCATTATTGAAATCGAAGCTATCGGTGAGAAGTTCGGATTGCCCATTTCGAATATCTTTCATGCCGGCGATGGTAATCTCCATCCATGTCTGCTCTATAACCGGGATAACGAAGAGCAGGTAAAAAAGGTGCTCGTGGCTGCTCGGGAAATTCTGGAAATGTGCGTGAGGCTGGGCGGAACTCTCTCCGGCGAGCACGGCATAGGCGTGGAGAAAATCCTCGAGATGACCGTGGCTTTTGATGAGCCTGACCTTGACGTCATGCGCCGAATTCGTTCTGCTTTCGACCCTGATCGTCTTTTCAATCCTGGAAAGTTGGTGCCGGCGCCCAAAGCCTGCGGCGAGTCAGGCGGGCGCCCGTTGCTCAGGCATCAGCTGTCGGCCTGTTAAATGACTGCCGCACATTAAATTTGTCGTGCATCAGCCATACAAGGAGTATTATGCGGATTAGAGGCCGTCTGGCACTCTGGCGCTATTTCTAACCAGTTCCCCTAGATGAGGTTACTGCCTTTTGCACGGAAAACTCGATCTCTCCAACACCAAGGGTCTCAAGAAGTCAGAACTTAAGAAGCTAACTAGGCTGCTTCAGCAACGAATTCCAGAAAACCGAGTTCTCACCCTTGATTTGGCAGAATCCATAGCGGAGATATCGCAGGAAACAGGCAGTGCCATATCCGTTGTAGTAAATCGTCGCGGTCAGGTCGTCAACGTCACGGTTGGGCATCCGCGTGACGTCAACGTTCCTGAAATGAAAGGCTTACGCGTCGGACCAGGCAGGCTCAGCGGTCATCGCATTATCTATACGCATCTGGCTTCCAAAAACGGCAACGGTAGAGTCGGTCCGAGCAAGGAAGATCTGCAGGTGTTGGCGCGCTATCGATTGGATGCGCTCGCCGAAGTGGAAGTAGATCAAAGTGGCAAGTTTTCCCGCAGCCGTGGCGAACAGGCGCGTCTTGCCGACACGGTGCACATTGCACACCTTCTTCCCGGGCGTGATTCCGAGGGCAAGCTATGGAAACTGCTTGAGCCGAGCACGGCACGCAAGGCCCAGGAAGAAGATTTCCAGAAGTTGATTCAAGCGTTGGAAGACGAATTTCGCCGCGTGATGCCGAAGTTCCAGCCGGCAGAAGGTGAAGAGCGTGCCGTTCTGGTCGCGTTGATCACGCAAGATTCCGACGCCTGGGAAGTGGAAGATGATCTCGACGAGTTGACGCAACTAACGCGTACAGCCGGTGCTACCGTTTGCGGACGTCTTACCCAAGCTCGCACGACGCCAGATCCGCGCCAGTTTCTCGGCGCAGGCAAAGTCCAAGAGCTGGCGTTACTCGTGCAAGAATTGGGCGCGAATGTGGTTGTTGTTGATGACGAGCTCAATGCCAACCAACAGCGCAAGTTGGAAGAGATCGTTGGTGTGAAAGTAATCGATCGCACCGAGTTGATTCTCGATATATTTGCCCAGCGCGCCAAGACTCGCGAAGGAAAATTGCAGGTTGAACTGGCGCAGCTGAAGTATCTTTACCCGCGTTTGATGGGCAAAGGTACGGCGCTGAGCAGACTGGGCGGCGGCATCGGCACCAGAGGCCCGGGTGAAACCAAATTGGAAATCGATCGCCGTCGCATTCGCGATCGCATTACTTTGCTCGAGCGCGAAACCGAACGCATCCGCAGCACGCGAGATACCCAACGTCGCCGCCGCATTTTCGAAAACATGCCTGTGGTGGCACTGACTGGTTACACCAACTCGGGCAAATCGACGCTACTGAATGCCTTGACTAAATCTGACGCGATTGCCGAAGATAAGCTGTTCGCCACCCTGGATCCGGCGACACGCCGCACGGTGTTGCCCGATAATAGCCCGGTCTTGATCAGTGACACTGTCGGATTCATCAAACGCTTGCCGCTCGATCTGATTTCGGCCTTTGCCGCCACTCTCGAAGAAGTGGCAGTCGCCGATGTTCTCGTGCACGTCGTAGATGCTTCGCACCCCAACGTGATGGAACACATCACCAGTGTGCACGACATTCTCAGCGAGTTGAATGCTATCGACAAGCCGATGATCACCGTCTTGAACAAGTCCGACAAAGCGCGGCACGAAGACCTGCAATGGCTTGCCAGCCAGCTTCCCAACCCGGTGATTGTTTCTGCCAAAGAGCGAACCGGACTCGGTCGCTTGATGGAAAAAATCGAGGAAGTGGTGCAGGAAGTCTGCCCGCGTCGCCAACGCTCCACCGCATAAAAAAACGGGCTCCGAGGAGCCCGTTCAATTTATTTACGCCGAGAAGCGATTACTTGCCGGACGTCCGGATGGCGCCAGCCGGGGAGAGCTTCTTAACGATAGCTTCGGTGATGTCTTCGCCGTTGTTGACGAGCTTTTCGCCACCAGCGAATACGCCGGCGCCATCAACGACTACATCGAGGCTCTTCTCTTTGGCTACGGCGGCAACCGCTTGCGCGATGGCTTGGGTAGCTTGAGCGGAGTTGGTTTGAACCAATTGGATCAAGGCTTGTTGTTGCGCGTTGATTTGAGTTTGCAAATCACGAGCGGCCTTTTCGATTTCTTCTTTGGATTTCTTCTCGTCTTGCATCTTCTTCAGAGCTGAGTTGCCTGCTTCGACGTTAGCGCGGAGCTGGTTTTCAGCTTGCACACGAAGCGCTTCGGAACCAGCAGCTTCCGGATAAGAAGCTTTGACCAGAGCGAGATTGAAATATCCGAACTTAACGGAGGTCGGTTGCGCCGAACCAGCAGCAAACGACGGAATGGCTGTAGCCAGGGCCAAGCCAGCGGCGACTACTGCACTCATAGCGAATTTCGAGGTCATGTTGTGTATCTCTCCACCTGCAAAAACGGATGACGAGGGAGAATTATACACAGATTATTTCGGACACAACCACTGTGCGTATCTTCAAAATATGCCATGTGATCAAATTCTATAAGAGCCACGCGCAGAGCGGTTCGCGGTCTACAAGGTGTTGGGGGCGGTGCCGTCGGTGCTCTTAGCGGTATTCCGAAAGTGCCGCCAGCGGCTTCCTGCCTATAAAACCGTCGTTGGCAAGATGCCAGAATTCGATGTCGTTTTCGTCTTTTCGCCAGCACAAGAGGTAAGAGAATCCATTCTCTTCACAAGGAAAATCGAGTAAACCATCGTGGATGTCGCGTAGGACCACGCCTGTTTCGGTGATCCGATCCACCCAATAGTTGAGCCTGTTCACATAGCTGTTTTGCGCACTGGAGAGTGCATAAATCGCTTCCTGAAAACTGGCACGCGCCGCGCGGAGCGGCTCTACATCGTCATTTTCGCCGAGCGCATCGACTTGCTGCTCAGCTTGCTCGTAACATTCGTTAGCAGCGCGTACCAGCTCGAGCTTTTCGGCAAGCTCAAACTGCGCTTGATCCAGCATATCGCGCAAGCTGGGTACCAGTTGCCGTGCCTCTTCCAGGCTGAATAGCTTGTAGCCCATCATGGCGCTTCACCTGTTGTTCGTTCGCTACCGCCATCTTACGCAATATTCCGTTATATCTCCAGCGCTCGTAATGTACTTTGTTTAGCTATGACGAAATTGATCGATCTAACTCGGCCCTTGGGAAATGTTGATAAATCAACGTTTCCGCAAAAGCTTCTGCCGGTGTTGCGTATCATCGCACCGCGCATTCATCACATCGACCACCAAATGGGGGCCAGTGTGATGCAACATCTTTTCAACTGCAAAAAAGAGGATCTTCCAGAAGGCGAAGGTTGGGCGGAAGATGATCTCGCGATGTCCAGCCATTTGGGAACGCACGTCGACGCGCCCTGGCATTATGGAAGCAAAAGCGAAGGAAAGCCGGCGCGCACCATAGAAAAGATTTCGCTGGAAGAGCTGTATTGTCCGGCGGTGGTTCTTGATCTCACGGCAAAACGCGCGACCGGAGCGGCAATCACGATTGAAGACTTGCAAACGGCTCTGGATAAAGTTTCTTATCGCATCCAACCAGGCGATGCAGTTCTTATCCGCACCGACCACGACAAGTACGCGCTCAACGACGAGCTGCGGTATAACTATCCCGGCATGACGCGCGCCTCGACGCTATGGCTCGCCGAACAAGGCGCCCATATAGGAGGCACGGATGCGACGGGTTGGGACCGCCCATTCCATGTCATGATCGAAAACTTCCAGCGCACGGCCGATAAATCATGCATTTGGGACGCACATTTTGCCGGGCGCGATCGCGAACTTATCATTGTCCAGCAGCTGGCGAACCTGGATAAGCTGCCGCCGCACGGATTTAAGGTGGGGTTCTTTCCGCTGCTGCTGGAAAAATGCAGTGCCGCCCCCGCCCGCGTTGTGGCGTTTGTGGAATAGCGGGCTTCCGCCCGGCTACGTTCACAGTGGAGATTGTAGCGGCGGGCGGAAGCCCGCTTTTGCCCAAAGTAAAAGGGCGGGAGTAATCCCGCCCTTACAGTTGCAGCCGCCGGTTGATGGTTAATCTTTCACTCGGCCGTAAACGAGGCCGGCGGCTTCTGATGTCAATTTAGCCGGTTCTATGGAAGAGCGACCACAGTATTTACCCTAGTATTTCGTCAGTCGAAATCCTTGACATCAAGGCCCATGCTGTAGATATCCATCGCAATCAACAAATCGCCGATCTGCCATGCCGGCACCGTCCCAATGACTATTCGCGCGTGGTGGTGTTGCGGATCATTACGCGAGCCGGAAGGCTGATTGGTCGCTGAACAGTCCAATTGGAGGACAAATGAATGCGAATGTTGTTAACCGCACCATAATCATTGTCCGGTATCGTATGTGGTGGCACGAGTTTGTCGGGCTGTTGCCATGCGTTGCCCTCGCAAATGGCGAAAGGAGTGTGCTTCCACGCAGGAAAGATAGATAAAATCTGGGTTTTCCTGTGGGCTTTACTGGTTTGCCAAACGGATTTTCTGGAAAGATGGAATTAGTGAATATCTTAGGTCTCCCCTTCGCTCCAACTTTTGAGCATGGGGATGCGTGTCAAGTCGTGTCCGCTTTTATCGCCAGGGTCGATCCCCGAGGAGTGCCGTCATGTCCGGTCACCAACGCAAATTCAGCCCAATCGTCATATCACTTTCGATTGCTCTAATTGGTCCCAATCTGGCGGCAATCGCCTCGCCGGTAAAGCCGAATACCGTTACTCCTGCTGCTTTAACCGCTCGAGGAACCGAACCCGTCGTGGCCCAAACTCCCGGTGCTCAAACCAGCGAAACCGTGGCGGTCTTGACCTCCACTACCCCGGTGGCGCCGACCATGATTTTTATCGATAACGATGATGAAAACGAATCGGCGATGATACAGGAAACGTACAAATGGGCGGACGTTCCTGACGAACTTGGAAAAACCAAAATCACAACCGGCGCCACCTTTCCGGTAAAAGTCGTTTCCGAGCTCAATTCCAAAACCGCCAAAGCCGGCGACCCTGTAGAAGCGCAAGTCCGTGTCGATTTGAAGATCGGCGGCAAGATGATTGCACCAAAAGGCACACGTGTAGTCGGCCATGTCCTCAACGTCATGCCGGCTCGTCGCATGCTGATCGCTGAGTGTTCGATGCATCGCTGGTGGCGAGCCAACGGTGAAATCGCCATTCAATTCGACGACATAATCACAAAGGACGGTGAACATATCCCGTTGGAGGCAATGCCGGCTAAGCAACCGCGTATCGTCGTGAACAAAGCCGAAGGCCGAATCATGGGCGTCAACGCGAAAGGCGAGGTTGCCTCGCCCCTTTCCATTCAATTGAAAGAACAGGCGATGCACTATGTCATTCGCGGGGCAGCCGAAGCAGCAGGCGTCTTCTCGTTCGGCGCGGTTCCCATTGCATACGCGACCATAGGCGCCATTGATCCATCTTTTGCCTACATGCATCCAGTCGGTCGCAACGTTCACCACCGCCGCCTCAAAGGCGCCGCCATGGGCTTCGTCAACGGGCTGCCCGGCGGCTTCCTCATTTCCGACAGCATTATCCGCGGCGCCGAAGCCAGCATTAAACCGGGCGATGAGTTTCTCGTCCAGTTCAAGCAGGACTTCACCGGCGAGCCGGCATCCGATGCTGAACTAAGCGGCGGCAACAAGAGCGTCCACGGCGAGGTGGTCGGACGCCATAAGGACGGCGAAAAGAAATAGTCGCCCATAAATAAGAATGCTGACGCCGCCCGGTTTTCCACATTGCCGGGCGGCGCCCCTTTATGTACGGTCTCAAGCTATGTAATGGCGGGCATCGCCTGCTTTACCAACCCCAGCAAGCAATAGATTGTTAGCCTATGACCGCACGCGGCAACGAAATGGAATCCTGGACGCCGGCAGGTGTTGCCGGCGAGTCGGATAATTCCGTGCCCAAGCTTTCCTTGATTGAGCTGTCGAATCCGGCAGAGCTCAAACTTGTGCGGCTGTCCCAGCTCGGTTCAACGATCGTTTCCGACGCCGCCCCAGCCAAAATGCCGGCTGAATCCGTTGAAGCGAAAACGCAGCACCTGCCCAAAATCCCCCGACTCGATGGCTTTAACTCTAAAGTGCCGGTCGATCGATTCAGAGAGGTCGCTGACGGCGTCACAGCCAGCAGCCGCATCCGCCGTGAAAGCGATGGAAAAGATACACTGAACAACTATCGGACGCTGCTTGAAAAAATGCATCCGAGTCCTCTTTTCTCCAGCCCAATTGCTTCGCAGGCGCAAGTCGAGGCGGCGATTAAGAAAGCGGCCAAAGACACAGCGATCGTCGATTTGCGCACGCGCGGCGACAACACTCTGGACAGCAAGGCGGTAGTTGCCAACGATAATGAAATGCTGTCGGAGCAGCAGGCTTCCAGGACGCTCGGAATTGCCTATCACAATCGTCCCATGATCTCGAAGGTGGCTGAAGCTCCGAAGGATTTGAAAGAAACTGTGGACCTCGTTCACAAGGAAGTTACGGCGGGCAAAGAAGTTGATATACATTGCTATCATGGCACCGACAGAACCGGACTGGTGGTCGAGTCCTACAAAGCAACTTATGATCCGCGGCTATCCGATCTTGTTAAGAACCATGGTCGGCAAGGCGTGGATGCAGCATATGCCGAATTAGGCAAAGATCTGCTCCAAAACGGCGTGGATCCGGCAACGCACGCTGCTGTCTTCCAGAGTTTGCATCAGTACTTGCAATTCTTGCACGATGGACAAAACGCCAATGCGGCCATTCCGGTAACCCAAATTGCAATTGCAAATGATGCCGCGCAACAAAACGCCTTGCGCTCGGCTGACGCCAAATTGGGCGCGCCAGGGGCAGCCACGCTGGATAATTACCGAGACGTCCTGAGCAGCAATTTCGATAAGTTCGATCCGTCCACGCACAACGCATTTTATAGGCAGATGGACAAGGATTTCAGCCGCAACTACAGGGCGCAGCATTAAAGCGGGCTATCGCCCGCCGCTACCAACCGAAAAATTACATCGGACGCAGTCTTTCCGATTCGCTGATTTGCCCGAGACGATATTTGTCCGCCTGATCATGTGCTTGCTTGGCGTCACTAGTCTTCCCCTGCGCGGCAAAAACGGAAGCCATATTTTCAAACCAATCCTGAAGATCGGTACGCTTGTCTCGGCGACACAGTTTTAATGCCAATTGCATGCATTTTTCCGCCTCAGCATACTTGCCTTGTTTGAGAAAAACGCAGGCAAGGTCGTTGAATTCGGCCGGCAGTGAAGGCGGCTGATCTGGTGGATGCTCGAGAGCCGCTGCGATCAATAAATCATGCTTAGCTTGATCGAGCTTATCTTCTTCCAGCAAGCACTTCGAGTATGAAACCAAATCGTTTCTCTGCATGGCAGCGCGATCCAGCACCGCGTGATTTGATTCTTGTCCGGATCCGCTGTCAGCGGGATCGCACCGCTTCAGCAGCGCTTCCAGGGATGGCGACTCGTCCGGATATTGATCGGCAATCTTGGCAAAGTGCGCCTCGGCTTCGGCATAGCGCTTTTGCTCGGTGAAAATATTTGCCAGTCCCCTATCTATTTCGTGGGCAATTTCAATGCACTGTTGGTGATCGACAGATGATCGCTTCGCTGCATCGGCCAGTATTTTTGTTGCGGTGTTATATTCGAGCTCGGACTTGGTTAGCTTGTCCTGTTTGAGAAACAGTTTTGCTCGGGTGGCATGCAGTCGGGACAGACACAGATTGTCCATCTTTTGACGCTCGGCAAATTTCAGTGCCTCGTCGCAATATTGTTCTGCCGTATCAAATTTGTTTTGATACGCGCAAATTGAGATCAATCGCTCAACATAGTTTTCGATGAGGTCCACCGGCGTCTGATCGTCCGCGACGAGCGTTTGCAGCCGCATTGTCAATGCATATTCGGCGGCCGCTGAATACTTTTGCATTGCGCTTCGGTAGCCGGGTTGGTCGTAGTCCTGCCATTTCATCGACGGCGTGTTAGCGGCGGCCGGAAGCCCGCTAACTGACTGCTCTGGAGCAGCCGCCGATTCCGCCGGCGCCACCACGCACGGTATTGATACCAAAATCGCCAGCAAAATTTTTCGCATGCGACGATTTTAATCGAGAGAGCCTATCCTTACTAGATCACCTGCTGCGCATAAACTGCATATCCAATCTACTGCCGATCTGACTGCCAGAGACGGCTGATATTTCTCGGGCGCGAGCCGGCTCTTAAAAACTCTTGCGGATATGAGTCACTTTACCGGTGGCATCCGCCTCGATTTCGAGGTTGTTTGGCAAGGTGACGTAGTTTTTGGTGAAGTTGCCCTTGTTGTCGAAATCAAAGTTCGAGGTGATCGGTTTACCGGGACAGGCGATGTTGATAGTGTCCGATGTCGGCTTGGCACCTTGATCGGTGGAATAGATGTCGTAGCGCAGCGTTTCGCTGTTCCCATCGGCATGTTTGAGTTCGATGGCAGCGAGTTTGCCTTCGCGCTGAAGTATCGTCGCCTGAGATTCACCACCGTTAAAGGCAAAGTGTGAAATTAGCAAGCCGTTTTTGCGTGCTGCTGCTGCTTGATCCTCGGCCAATTTTTGAACGTTGGAATTGAGCAGCCGCATTTGGTTCACTTCCTTGAGCGCTTCCATTAGAGGTTGCGCGTCTTCCGGCTTGGAATTGGGTGTGAGATCCTTGTATTTCGCTTCAAAAGCGCCGCAGTCAGACATCGTTGATTGCCTCGTAAAGCGGGCCGTCGCCGGCCGCTACCATGGGATGCATCAAGTCTGCGAAATTGGGCGCTCGCCGTCAATCGTGAAAACCGTGGGGTTGTGGCGGAAGTGCCACCAGTACTGCAATTGCCAGCCAAAATATAAATTGAACTTGTGGGCGCAAGAACACGGTGTCGACCAGTCCATGCGCCATCATGCCCACCAATGCGCCGGCACAGCCGAGAGCGACCCAGCGGACAATGGAATCCTGAGCGGACCAGAAGCGGCTGTGCGCGCGCGCCATCGATCCGATTACCAACCAGGCGAATATGAGTAATCCCGGAATTCCCGTCTCTACAGCCACTTCCAGCGGCACGCAATATGTGCCGAGCGCGTCGAAGCTCGAGCGCATGTAGAGACCATACGCCAGGCGGAAGGTTTTGTTGCCGGTGCCGATGCCCAGCCACCAGTTGTCTTTGAACATTTCCAGCGACGATTTCCAGACGTTCACTCGATAGGCATTGGAGCTGTGTTCTGTACCCTGGAAGATTGAAAGGAATCGCGCTTCGAATTTCGGAAAGCCAAAATGCAAAAGCACAACTGCAGCCACAGGCAGAAGCAGAGTCACGATGATTAGCGGAATGCGGGCTTTGGGAGCGCCTTTCCAGACCCAGGAAAAACCGACGAACAGCAAAACCGCAGCCTCAAGAATCAAGGCGATATAGGCGCCCCGGCTGCCGGTTAAGACGGTGGTCAAAGTGATGATGCCGCAGATGCCCAGCAGCGGAACGCTCAGCCAGCGCCAGAAGCCACGCCACGAGAAGGAGATTGCCGATAGAACAAACGATATCGGAATGATCGGTACCAGATAGCCGGCGAGCAAATTCGGATTACCGAGCGTCGAGAATACTCTCACCGCTTTGTCTTCGATGGTCGGATCTTCCCAGGTGGCAAGCGGTGCCACGTGATGTTTGAATTGGTACAGCCCGTATAGCGACACCAGAAGCGCGCCGGCGGTGAGCATGGCAAAAGTGGCGACTGATCTTTGCCTGGGATTGTTTTGGAAACATCCGACAAACAGAAAGTACGCAAAAACATAGACGACGAGCTTTGCCAAACCGAATAAACTTTCCTGCAAGTAATGCGAGCCGAAACTGGAGACGACGTTCGATGCCAGCAACAGCAGCACCACGCCGTCCATGGCATTAGGCTTGTAGGATTCCTTGCCGCCCATCAAAGAGCCGACGAAACGCAGACCGACCGCGGCTAAAACCACCAGCGCCAGCCCTTCTTTGTCGTTGGCGAATTGTTTGGCGGCAAGCACGGCAAATAGAACCAGCACCAGGTAGTAGCTGAGCTTTTGGAGCATCGTGCCGACTTTTGGGGCGGCGCCACGCGCCAGCCATTGATTTATCCGTTCGTGCATGTTCAGCAGCGGACGGCAAAGCGCTGAGCCCGCCAGCGTCGACCGCCAGCACGAATCGGCTGATTCCAGCGACAGAGCCGGAATCAGCTTCTCATTCATCTTATTAATGACACCGTTCACTGTTGCTTCGACGGATTAATGTCCGCAACCACGCCCTGGATGCGATATTTGAACCCTTCAAGTTCGATGGTGTTGCCCACTTTGAGTTTATTGCCGCGGACAACATAGCCGTCGTTGGTCACATCGGCGGTGTCTGTCACAGTAACCTCGAAATCATGGGCCAGCGGCGAGGAGACATCGGGAAAAGATAGCGCCCGCTTGCCGTCCGGGGACAGGAAGGCAATTTGTTTGGGCTGATGACTGACGGCTGTAATCGTCATGGGCGGCTGAACAGGGACGTTTCGTATAGTCAAAGATGCCGGTTCTCCCACCTTAAATAGGTCCAGGTCTTTGGTTTTCACGCCGGTGAAGTACAGATCTATGTCTATTTTGCGGGTGCCCTGGATGACGTGATTGACGCCGGCGTGGCCGGCTTTTGCCAGTCCGAAGCCGAGCGCGCACAATGCCAACACCACAATACAGGCAAGATCGAAAGCGTTGTAACGCCCGAACAACTTGCACTCACTGTTTGCCATGACAGTCTCCTTCTTCCTGGCGCCAATTAGGCCTACCAAATTCTAAACCGTGCAGCGGGCTTATCCCGCGCAGGATGAGCCTTTTTACAATTTCTTTTCGTGGAGGTCCGACGCCATGCGTCACCCCATCTGTCTATTTCTTGCGTATTCGTGCCATGCCGTTGGGGTAAATACGAACCCCCGTGTCTAATATCGGCGTTTTGCCGGTAGATGCAGACACAACGCAGGGACTCAATCGAGGAAATTGTAATGACTTACGAATCAGAAGCACTCAGAACAGCAGTCGACAAATTCGTCCATACAACGGCTGATTTCGGACGTCCCCTGGTTGAAGGTGATGGCGGCATCAGCCGGGCTGCCAATACGTCGCCGGAACACGCTCAAGCCGCCGCTTTCGTGAATGGTCCGCTCGCTGACATGCGCAAGACTTTCCTCAATCTGGTCAATTGCGAGGAAGCCGGTCAGTTCAGTGGATTTCTCGATCACGTGCGCGAGATGGCCAACAAAAAAGACGAAAACGGCGATCACTTAGGACCGATTTATAGACTGATGCTCAATTTGCCGCTTACCTAAGATTACTCAGGAAGCTTGAGCGCATCGAGGTGCTCAAGCATTTCCTTTTGGCTTGTGACTGCGGTTCCGGGTTTGCGAACGACAATGCCGGCGGCGAGGTTGCCTAATGCCATCGCTTCCATGTAGCTCGAGCCCGTGACTAGAGCCAGGGCCATGGTTCCCACCACTGTGTCACCGGCACCGGTAACATCCCACACTTCGGTTTTGTTGAACGGGTGCAGCTCCACCATTTTTTCGTTTTGTTGGAAAAGCACCATGCCTTCTCCGCCTCGCGTGATCAGCAGTGCCTGGGCGCCGGTCATCAGCAACAAATCCTCGCCTGCTTTTACCAGGGCTTCCTTGCTGTCGATCGAGTAACCAAGCGCTTTCTCGGCGTCCGGTTGGTTGGGAGTAAGGACGCTGACATTTTGGAAGCGTGCGAAATCATCTTGTGCATCGACAATCAAAAACAGATTTTTCTCGCCGGCGACGGCTCGGCATGCGCGGATCAGCCCGTCCGTCATAATACCGGCGCGATAATCGGAAAGAACGATCGCGCTATAGTTGCCCGCCGACGAGCGCAGCTTGTCTATAATCTGGTTTTCGATAGTCGAGTCGATCTTGTCATGTGAAATGCGATCGAGACGCAACAACTGCTGCTTGAAAGAGTGGGATTTAGACAGAATCCGCGTTTTTACCGTAGTTGGACGGCTGACATCACGCACAAGTGAATGCGTGATGTGGCATTTTTCGAAAAGTTGCTCGAGCTGTGTGGCGTAATGATCGTCACCGCAAACGCCTATCGCGTGGCAAACGCCACCGAGCGCCGCGATGTTGTTGGCCGTGTTGGCGCCGCCGCCTGGGATAAGCTCAGTATCCACATGCTCCAGAATCAAAACCGGAGCTTCTCTGGAGATGCGCTCGGGCTTGCCTTCGAGCAGCTCATCTATCAGCAAATCGCCGACGACGATTACTCTGCCGCCGGTGAGATTGAGTATGCGTTTGCGTAAATTTGATTTGGTGAGCGGTTGCTCGCTGACTGCCGGAGCGCTCACGCCGAGGTCTGCTGGATGCACGCGTTCGAGTTCCCTGAAAAGTTGGTTGCCGTAATAGTTGTCCGGGTCGATTCCCAGCGACAGATCGATAGCTTTTTTCGCCTCCTCAATATACCGCATGTGCTGATAAACTCTGGCCAGGTGCAACGCGTCGGACAGCGCGTCTTGCATATTTGTTGCATTAGAAAGTGATTCGCGCATGCGATAGATTTGTCGAAGTTCAGCCTCATTCAGCTTTTTGGCCTTCGTTTCGTCATCGGTATTTTTGAGAAATTCGTTGATGAGCGGCTTATATTGTGCAATTGGGCGCTCGATGCTTGTCGATTTGGTCTCTTCGCCCTTGCGTAGCTGCATAAAGCCTGTGGTGCCGCCTAGCGGAGCCGCTTTTGGCAGGCCGTCGATGGAAATCGTCAGGTCGAGCCTGGGGACGCTTTTATCGGAAACGTCGTCGCGATCGTTGCGTTGATTGGCAGCCGCATTGCCTGCACCGCGCGCCTGTTCTGTTTCTTGCAAATTGAGCGACGGCAGATCGTTGCCCTGTTCGGCAGCATGCTTCTTGTCAAGATTCTCGTCTTTATCAGGCTGTGGGTTCCGGTTTCCGAATGGATCACTCATATTACCGGCTCCTGTTTTCACTCCTAATTTTAGCTGTGGTCGGTTATGAATGGAAGCTTATGTTAGAATCAGCTCAAGTGCGGCGCGCCGCTTGGTGTCGCGTGCAGGCGAAAAATGGGCTAGAAGTAGGAGCAGCTTATGAAAACGGCTCGGTGGGGATTGGCGGCTAGCGGAGCCTTGTTGGCAGTCGCATTGGTGACAACGGGTGCGGCGGTTATGGCTGATACCGCAAGTGGTGCCACGGCGGGATTGCCGCCACAATCGGTGCCTGCTCCTCAAGTTGTTTTGAAGAGCCGAACCGCCGCCATGGAGTTGGCTCACAACATTTGGTTCGACAAGATGGCAGAAGCGAATCCAGGACTGGTGGCGGCAGTTTGCGCCAACCAGAAGGCGGCGGACATCATAGCCGGACATCCGCACCTCGACAAAATTGCTGACGCCGACCATTTCCTGTGCCGCCGTTTGACCAAGTACCACACGGCAACTGAGATTTTGTTGCGCAATGCGCATGCCGATCGCGTTATCGAACTTGATCCCCAAGGCATGTACTGGGCGATGGATCGTCATCCGGCATACGCCCGCTTGCTCTCCGGACATGTATTGTTCTACAAAATGTGCTCGGACAATCCGGATCTTGCCAAAGAAGTGGCTTCGCACCTGAAGGGCGGCGGTGTCCTGCAAGCGCTATACGAGCGTTGATAAAATGCTTGTAGGACAAAAATGTTTCACTACAAGCTTATAGAACTCGAGTCCGAACTTATCGCCAAAGAGCAAAGTCAAAAAGGCTTTGCTCTCTTGCCGCCGGAATGCTCAGTTTTGCTGGAATTCATCCAGCAGGAAATTGGTGCGCAGCTGGCGATGCCGGTAAACAAAGATTGGAAAGGCTGGCTCTCTTACAGGCGCAATAAAGATTCGCTGGTAATTTGCCGCGGCAGAAGCTTCAAGGACGGCATGCTGGGCAAGTACAAAGCCGGGTTGAATGTCGCCAATGGATTGGACACCATCACTGAGTATCAGCGTGGGTTTGACGTCAGTCCGCCTCAAGAGCTCGATCATTTGCTGCTCAACTTCGGTGGCGATGCCGACAGGCAAGCGCGTGTATTCCTCTGGTACGGAGAGAATATTGCTCCCTACAAATTGATTTTCATGGCCGATGTGGAAACCGATCCGCATGCTGAGCTTGTCGATGCAATGGCGCAGGCTTGCACATGGATTCTCACGCGTCCCAAAGATCAAACGCTCACGCAGTTCTTAGCCTCTCATTCGTAGTGGCGCGGCCGCGCAGCGCGCCGGACTGCTTAGAACTTCTATCCCTACTGCTTCTGCTCTTGTTTAAGCGATATGGTTTGACCTTCATTATTGGGCGCCGTCTCTTGTTTTGTTTGTTGCACCTTCGACACGATCTTGGCTGCAGCAGTGGCAATCGCTGAATCGCTAGCTCCCTTTGCAAATGACAGCAGCTCGATTGGAATCGGAAAAATCAGCGTGCTGTTTTTCTCTGATGCCACCTCGACCATGGTTTGCAACTGGCGCAACTGCATGGCGCCGGGCACGGAATTGATTACCTCGGCTGCTGCTGCCAGCTTTTCGGCAGCCTGGTGCTCGCCTTCGGCTGCCACCACTTTTGCTCTGCGTTCGCGCTCGGCTTCTGCCTGTCTCGCCATGGCGCGCTGCATGCCTTCCGGAATTTCCACGTCTTTGATTTCGACGGCATTCACCTTAATTCCCCAGCCCTCAGTCTGGCGATCGATCATGGCTTGCAATTTGGCGTTGATAACATCGCGATCGGACAGTATCTCGTCGAGAAGATGCTGTCCCATCACGCTGCGCAAGGTCGTCTGCGCGATTTGGCTGGTGGCATTGTAGGGATCTTCGATTTTGGTAATCACTTTATATGGATCGATTACCTGGAAAAAACAAACTGCGGCCGTTCTGGCAGAAACGTTGTCCTTGGTGATGATCTCTTGCATCGGAATGGACATAGTGACCATACGCAGATCGACTTTCTTGTAGCTTTCGATAAACGGCGATATCCAGGTAGGACCGGGACCTCGCACTCCAGTGACGCGGCCAAAACGAAAAATGACCAGGCGGTCGTATTCGGTGACGAACTTGATCGCCGACGCCGCCAATGTGAACAGCACTACTGCCGCGCCGAACAGTTCAAATCCAAACATCTGATCTCTCCTTTCTGACCGGCAAGTCGGTGCATAGCCTGGTTACTCTAGCTTACTACCGGTGGCGTTAACTAGAGCGCACGACTGCGTTAAAAGCATGAAAAACTGTAGGGGCGATGCATGCATCGCCCCTACGTGAATCCGAAACCGCTGTGGCGAATTTGCCTACGCGTGCTGTGGGCTCTTCAACTGAGCGGTCAAGTTGATTTGGGCGCCTTTGTACAGCTTAGACACCGGGCAATTCGCCTTGGCGTTGTCAGCTTCGCGCTTGAAGGTCGGCTCATCGATGCTCGGCACTTCTGCTTCGCAGTGCAGATCGATTTGATTGATCTCAAAGCCTTCGCCTACCTTGTTGAGGTGGACTTTGGCCGTTGTGCGCACTTGCTTGGGCGAGAATCCGGCTTTGCCCAGTCCGGCTGCCAGAGCCATCGAGAAGCAACCGGCGTGAGCGGCGGCAATCAGTTCTTCCGGGTTGGTTCCTTTGCCGCTTTCAAAGCGAGAGGGAAAGGAATATTCGCCCTGGAAGGCGCCGCTGCCAAGCTTGATTTGGCCCTGTCCGTCCTTCAATCCGCCATTCCATTGTGCGTCTGCTGTGCGTGTAACCATATGCTTCTCTCCTGCGTTGGGAGAAGGAGTTTAGCACGCGCCGACTGTCAAGGTGGGCTGATCTTGGCCGGCACCGTATGTGGTGGCAGAACGCGCTTGCGTTTTACAGATGAAGATCGTCGAGCTGATGGCGCAGCTCTTGCATATTCTGTTGACGGCGCGACGGGCTCTTTTGCAGAGTTTGCATAACGATCTGCTCGAGTTCTATCGGCACTTCGATGTCCGGGCATGCGGTGGCAAACGGCGGTGGCTCTTCGTTGATGTGTTTGAAATAAACATCGATGTCCGAACCACCGAGGAATGGCGGAAAGCCGGTCAGGCTCTTGTAAGCGAGGCAGCCTAATGAATAGATGTCGGAGCGAATATCAACTTCTTGCCCGCGGCACTGTTCCGGACTCATGTACAAGGGGCTGCCCACCGTCTCACCTGTTTGTGTGAGCGACAATGCCTCTTCTTCGCCGCTGGATACCATTTTGGCGATGCCGAAGTCGACTATTTTTACCACTTCACTGTCACGCACCTTGCAGATCATGATGTTGGACGGTTTCAAATCGCGGTGCAGAACTCGGCAGGAGTGAGCGTACATGAGCGCGTCCACGATTTGTTGGCAAATCGGAACAAACTCCTTGCCTTCGATGTGATGTTCGCGGTTGATGCGCGTGGCCAGCGTTTCGCCTTCAACGTAATCCATAACTATGTAGCACAGCCCGTCGCGGGTGACTCCGAAATCGCGCACAGTGACTATGTTTGGATGGGTCAATCCGCAAGCGGTCTTCGCTTCTTGCGAGAATCGGCGCACATTGCGCATGTTGCTGACCAGGTGCGGGTGCATCACTTTGATGGCTACCATGCGATCGAGCAGAGCATGGCGCGCTTTGTAGATGACGCTCATGCCTCCGGATGCGACACGTTCGAGAACCTGATAGCGGTCGTCCAGGACCTTGCCCACCATATCTTCAAGCGGCATGGGACGGATTTCAGCCATTCCCTGGCGGACGGCGCTAATGCCCACCGGCGGCTTGCCCGCCTGATCGGTAGCAGCCGGCGCCGACGCCGTGCGCGGTGCCGCGTGGGCGGCTTCTGCTTCCGGGGCTTCAGCCGGTTTGGATTTAACGATTACCAGCATGTCGCCTTCTGTCTGGCGGCGTTTCAATTCCTGGACACGTTTTTGAATCTTCGACATCTGCTGGCGCACCGTTTCCACATCAGCATGGCTGGGCGCCAGTCTTTCATAAATGCGCAAACAACGCCCGTATGACTCTTCCGCCAATTGAAATTTGTGTTGGCTATTGTATACAAGAGCCAGGTGCTTCAAAACACGCGCCAGTTCCAGGTCTTCCTCACCGTGTGTTTGCGAAAGCAGCAGTTCGACTGCTTTCTGGAACAAGGGCTCCGCATCGGCGAATTCCTGACGAACGGTGTGGGCAATGGCAAGGCCATTCAAGCTTTGGGTGCGTCGCGGGTCGTCTTCCTCGAACTTGGCGGCCAGATTCAAAGCCGCCTTGAATTCCTTAAGGGCCTGGTCATGCTTGCCCTCACGCAACAGCCGCTGGCCGTCACGGAACATGGTTTCCCACAGCCGGTCCTCTAACGATTCCAACGTCTAGCCCCAACCAAGCCTGTGGTCGCATTATACCCACCGATCATGAGATTCCTACATGAATACGTAGCGAGCCGGAAGTCGCCCCTACGGCGATTTGACCAGTCTGGCTACAAAAAAACCGGACACTCCATGAGCGCTGGGCAAAAGTTGAATCCAGCCTCGCTCCAACTGATCACCGTGAGGCCCCTGTCCGAATCCGGGGGCGGCGAACGGCCTCAAAGATGAAAGCTGGAAACTGGGAAATTTATCCAGAAACCACTGCAGGTTTTTCTCGTTTTCCTCAGGTTCGATCGAGCATGTTGAATAAACGAGGACACCGCCGTCGCGAACAAGCCCCGCGGCATGCGATAAAAGCCGTTTCTGCAGTTCGACCAGTGCCTCCACATCCGGTGCCTGACGTTTGAAGCGCAGATCGCTGCGGCGATTGATCACGCCTGTGCCCATGCATGGCGCGTCGATCAATACGCGGTCTGCCGGCACTCCGGGATCGAAAGTCGTGCCGTCCGCTGCATAAACTTGAATGTTGGTGAGCCCCACGCGCTGCCGCGTCTGCTTGAGCAGATTCAATCGATTCTCGTGCAAATCGACAGCCAAAACCCGTCCTTTGCCTTCCATCATCTCGGCCATGTGCACGGCTTTCCCACCCGGGGCGGCGCACAGATCGATGATGGTTTCCCCGGGTTTGGCATCCACTGCCTGCGAAGCGAAAGCGGCGGCCTCATCCTGCACAATAAACAGCCCGTCTGCATATCCCGGCAGTTTGTCCACCGGCCCTTTATACTTGCCGCGGTCCTCGATAATCAAGCAAGAGTCGACAAGTTCGCCCCTTCGTACCTTGATGCCGTGGCTGGTGAACAGATTAACCAGGGCGTCGGTTGTGATTCCGCTTTCGCAGGCCCGCACCGTTAGTGGTGGCACAGCCTGCGAGAACTTCAATAGTGCCTCGGTTTGCTCGCGGCCTCGTTGTTCGAGCCAGCGTTCCACCAACCACTGCGGCACCGAATAACGCAATGACAGGCCGCCCGGCGTGTCGTCCGTAGGCGTCGCTTCGCCGCCGTCATCGTTTTGGTTTTGTCCATCGGTTGATTCGCGCTCGCGCACATAAGCGCGCAAGACACCGGTGACAAACTTGCCGATGCCTGCATGTCCCACCGTTTTGCCGACCTCGGTGGCGGTGTTTACTACGGCCGCCGCCGGAATGTCGGACATATACTTCAATTGAAAGAAGGCGATACGCAATACATTGCGCACAGGCGGCGTGATCTTATTGAGCGGCTGCGATGAACGTTTGCCTATTTCGGCATCCAGTTCGTCTCGATGGCGAAGCACACCCTGCACCAGCGCAGTGACAAATGCGCGGTCGCGCTCGGAGAGCGTTTTGCGTTTGAATGCCGAAGAAAGAGCAATGTTCGCGTAAGCTTTATCGACTTCTACTGCCGTTAGAACTTCGACGGCCAGCCTGCGCGATGCCAGACCCTTCATCAACTGCCCAACACGGTGCCGGATTTGATGTGCGCGCCGTTCACCCAATCGCGTGCTTTCATGCGCGATTTATTAGCAGGCTGCACTTCCAAGAGCTCCAGCAATTCTTCGCCCGCACCTCCGCAGCTGACCAGCACTCGATCTTCATCAAGGACGATTGTGCCAGGTTGCCTGTCCTTATCCGGTTTGTCGGTGAGCATGGCGCGGGCTTGAGTTATCTTCACGACGTTGCCACTGTGCAACGTCCATGTGCCCGGCCAGGGCACGAGACCCCTGATCCAATTATGCAGATCCTGCGAGTTTTTTTTCCAGTCGATCACTCCCATTTCTTTTTCGAGTCGCGGCGCAAAAGTGGCTTGCGAATCATCCTGTCTGGTTGGCTTCAAGGTGCCGGCCTTGAGTTGCGTCAGTGTGTCTATGACCAACTGGGCGCCTGTGATCGACATGGTATGAGCGAGATCTTCGGCCGTGGTGTCCGGACCGATCGGAACGTTTTGTTTAAGCAGCATCGGACCTGTGTCCACGCCTGCTTCGGTAAACATGGTGGTGTTGCCTGTTATTGTTTCGCCGTTGATGATCGCCCAATTAATGGGCGCTGCGCCGCGCAGCTTCGGCAAAAGTGAGCCGTGCAGATTGAGGACGCCCATGGGCGCCATCTCCAGCACCTCTTTCTTGAGGATTTGCCCGAATGCCACCATCACCAGAATGTCCGGCTTCAAGTCGCGCATTTGCTGCACGACATCCGGTGAGCGCGAAAGTTTTTCCGGTTGCATTATGGCAATATTGCGTTGTTGGGCCACGATTTTGGTCGGCGGCGCAAAAATATGTTTGCCTCGTCCGGCTGGCCGATCGGGCTGGGTGACCAATCCCACCACCTCAGCTTCGGGCCAGCTGATCAGTTTTTCCAGGGTGGGCACTGCGAACTCAGGCGTGCCGAGGTAAATGATGCGCATGCAGCGACTACTTTTCTAGGCGAATCTCAATGACATGATCGAAATTCAAGCAAACTTGATCGTCGAGAAGAATATACATCAGCCGGGTGCTGTGACCGTCGAAAACAATGTTGGTCAGCCGGCCGGTATAGCTGCTCTGATTCGATGTGTTGACGACAACCTTTTCCCCGACCCACTGCCTGAGATAGACAAGCTTGTTATCTCTTTGCGTTTGCGTCACCACCGCGACCTCCCAGTCAAATAACAAACAGATTCCGCATATGCTAACACCGCACAAGCGTTAGGGGCGGCACAGTTGCCGCCCCTTCAGTTAATTAGCCCATGTTCTCGATGATGGCGCTGGCAAACTCGCTGGTTTTGAGTTTGGTGGCGCCTTGCATCATGCGTTCGAAGTCATAAGTGACTTTCTTTTGTTGGATTGTCTTGCCGAAGGCGTTGACGATCAAATCTTTGGCTTCATTCCAGCCCAGGTATTCAAACATCATGACACCGGACAAAATCACCGAGCCCGGATTGATCACGTCTTTGTCAGCATACTTCGGAGCCGTGCCGTGAGTCGCTTCGAAGATGGCGCAATTATCGCCGATGTTGGCTCCCGGAGCGATACCGAGTCCGCCGACTTGAGCGGCTGCCGCGTCGGAGAGATAGTCGCCGTTGAGGTTGGTGGTGGCTAGCACCGAATACTCATCGGGGCGAGTGAGAATTTGTTGGAACATCGAATCGGCGATGCGATCGTTGATCAGCACTTTGCCGCCGGGCATCTTGCCTTCGAGGTCGGACCAGAGCTTCTCTTCGGAAACAGTCTTCTCGGCGAATTCTTCAGCGGCGAGCTGGTAGCCCCAATCGCGGAAGGCGCCTTCAGTGAACTTTTGAATGTTGCCTTTGTGCACGAGAGTGACAGACTTTTTGCCTTGGGCGACAGCGTATTCGATGGCGCGCCGCACCAGGCGTTGCGAGCCTGTCTTCGAAATCGGCTTGATGCCGATGCCGGAATCCGGACGAATTTCTTTGCCGAAAGAGGCGATTATCTCCATCAATTTTTTGGCTTCAGCCGAACCTGCTGGGTACTCGATGCCGGCGTAAACGTCTTCAGTATTTTCGCGGAAAATAACCACGTCCAATTTTCCAGGTGCAACCACAGGTGATGGCACACCCTGGAAGTAGCGCACCGGACGCACGCAGCAGTAGAGGTCGAAGATTTGGCGCAATGCCACGTTCAAGCTGCGGATGCCGCCGCCCACAGGCGTAGTGAGAGGGCCCTTGATGGCAACCCCGAATTCGCGGATCGCTTCCACTGTGTCTTTGGGCAGCCACTCTTTGAATTCGTTGTTGGCTTTTTCGCCGGCGAAAACTTCAAACCAGACAATTTCTTTCTGTCCTTTGTAGGCTTTTTTCACGGCTGCGTCGAAGACGCGCTGGCTTGCCTTCCAGATGTCGCGGCCGGTTCCGTCGCCTTCGATAAAAGGAATGATCGGTTTGCTCGGGCTTATCGGTTTTCCATCGGCGAATTTGATTTTCTCGCCCTCGGGTACCTTAAGTCCGTTAAACGTTTTCGTCATAACTTCTGCCATTGCAAACCCCTCGAATTCCTGTTTCTGACCACCACTCCGCCTGGTTTTCAAGCGGTCCGCGCCTTCCCAGCAAGGATTGGCGCGTAAATACAAAGGTTAGCAGGAAGCAGCCTACGGTTCAGCGAAGATCATCAAATACTAAGAACTAAACGAAGCGGCACAAGGGCCGCCGCTAGGCTGCGTGGGTGTATTCTTTTGTGCGCACGGCGGGCTTCCGCCCGCCGCTACACAGGAGCGCCAGGTGTTTGCCCGTTCTATTAGTAAAGGACCGTTGATCCTGCTGCCGGCCGGGCTATGGCTGTGTTTGTTCATGCTCGTGCCCGTGGTAATTATTCTCGTGTTCAGCCTCGGCACCCGCGATGTGCTTGGACAGATACATCTGGGGTTTCGTGCGGACAATTTTTTGCGTTTTTTTTATGGACCATATCTCTTGTCGCTCTGGCGTTCGCTGGGACTGGCCACTTCAACCACACTTGCCTGTTTGCTTCTTGGATTCCCGTGTGCGATGTGGCTGGCATTCCAGGTGCCGGCCCGTAAGCAGAGCTTGTTTTTGACTCTGCTCACGGTACCTTTATGGATCTCGTTTCTGCTGCGAATATACGCCTGGATCACAGTATTGCGACCAACCGGCTTGCTGTCCTCGGTGCTGCGTTCAATCGGATTGCCGGCGCCGGCTTTGCTTTACAACGACGGCGCTGTTTTGTTGGGGATGCTGTACAACTATTTGCCTTACATGATTTTGCCGCTCTACAGCACGCTGGAAAAACTCGACCGTCGCCTGCTCGAAGCTTCGCGCGATCTCGGCGCCGGTGCTTGGACAACTTTCACTCGCGTCACTGTTCCGCTCAGCGCGCGTGGTATCGCAGCTGGTGTCATTATGGTTTTCGTGCCCAGTCTCGGCGATTACGTCACGCCTGATCTCATGGGCGGCGGCAAGAACATGTACATCGGCACTTTGATTCAAAATCAGTTTCTGGTGGTGCATGATTGGGCGTTCGGTTCCGCTGTTTCCACAATTCTTCTGGTGTTTGTGGGAATCGGGGTGTTCCTTTATTTGAAATATGGTGAAACGGAAATCGACCGGCATTGAGCCGGCTGGAGGCAGTGCGTGCATTTGTGGCAGCTGGAAGCGCTGTTTGTTGCGATGATTCTCTCGACCACCGCTTTTTTCAGCGGCGGCAAATTGACGGATTGGATTGGCGCGGCAGCGGTTCTCTTTACCTTCATGCACGGGCAAATTTCCTTTGACTTTCAAGAAGCGCAAGAGACGCTCGAAAACCCGCAGGTCGCGTGTTACAAGTGGTCCGGGCGCTATTTCGTAATCAAAGAAATGCTCTGGATAGTTACTTTCGTGCTCCTGCGTGCCTGGCCCCTGCTTGTAGGAACGGTTATTTTCGCCACCTATCCCCGTTGGCGCAAATGGCTGCGCGCTCGAATTACGCAAAATACCGCCGCCGACTAGGCTGGAGGCCTGAGATCCCAATGTGAGGGAAGCCTGCGATCCCAGTCTACACGCGCGCTTGCAGTTTTTGAAGCGCAGCGGTGAGGCGATTGTAGTCGTCGCCGAGTGCTTGGGAAAGCGATTGTCCGGCTTCTACAAGAAACTGGTAATCCTTTTTTCGCGCCGTGTATGCTTCATGGATGGATGCCACGACAAGCTCGTCATTGGGCACTGAGGACACCCGGGTAAGAAGCCGAACGAATTCCATGCCCTCGGTGATCGAGTTGATTTCAGGCGGTGCTGCGAAATAAACGAAATCATGGACCTGCACCGGCAGTGGTGCCAGACCGGCATGATAGCGTCCGTCTTGCTCGTAGCCGATGATCGCTGCTTTCAATTCGGTTTTCAACAATGAAAATATCTGCGGCTGCTGAAGACGCAACTCCTGCCTGGTCATGCGCAGGGCTGCCGGCTTATGCAGCGCGTCTTGGGGTCCGGTAAAGACGTCATAAACTACCGCGAAGACGCGCAAACTTTGCTCGCTGGATTCAACACGCAAGAAACTGCCGAAGCGAGGCACCGAATGTGGTGCCGCCCGCTGCTCGTCTTCGTCCTGCCAGCAGGCCGCCACCATTTCGGTGATCGAAGACGATAAAACCTCTCCCACGGCGCCCATCAGTCGATCGAACGCCCCCGTTAGTCGGTTGGTGGATTGAGTTTGTCCGGTGTGAATTCCTGCCCGCTGAGCTTGGGCTTTTCATTCGATTGTTTGCTGACGCTCAAACTAATCGCCGTCTGTTTGTCCTCCGGCGAAATCATGACATTGGCCTCAAAGCCTGGTTTGTGAGCTACGATCATCACCGGGGTGCCGGCAGAATTGCCTTTGTTAGCCGCACCCTCAGGTATGATGCCGCTTGTTTCCGCGGACCATCCTGCCTTTTTCAATTCTTGTAGATAGAAATCGGAAACTTTGTTGGTCGGATCGCTCGAGGACAGCATCATAAAGTGCTCGTCATCAGAATCGCCGCTCGCCGTATTGGAGCCGACGGCAGTCGCCTTGGGATATAGAGGCAAGGGAAAATCTTTTGTTGCAGCCTCGCCTTGCACGAATGTGTGCGTCATGCCTCCGGATTTGAACGTCACTTCCGCGTCATTGGATGCGCAAGCCGACAGCAGTAACAATCCGCAGATGCACGCCGTCAAAAGTTTTGCTAAAACACACATGAGAAAGACCAGGTTGCCGACCAAGGTATTGTAACCGTTGTGGCGCCCGGCAATTCTTGTGACGATTGTTTCGGGTATCCTGATGAGCATGAGTTCAATATATAGATCGAACCGGCCCGCTCAGATGCTCCTGCTTGCGTGCCTGCTTTCCGGAAGTTTTGCGCTTGCCTCAAGCTCGGCTTCGACGGCGCAATCGAGCCGCTGGGGCGCGCTGCAATCGATCGGTCCGGACACAATTGCGGATTTGGCGGCCAAAGTCGCACCATCGGTGGTCAACATAGTTGCCAATACCAGTACGGCGCGCACGCCAACCGCTTCTCAAAATTCCGGGCGCAACGCCGACATCAATAAAAAGATGCGTCGATTCTATGGGCTGGATTCCGCGCCGCCTGTGGATGCTGAAACATTGAAGGTGACGGGCTCGGGCGTGATCATCGACAGCAATGGCTTGATTCTTACCAGCCTGCATGTTGTTGAGAACGCGGGAGCAGTCACGGTCACCATGCAGGACGGCCGAACATTCGAAGGCAATGTCGCCGCCCGCGATCGCTTTTCGGATCTCGCGCTTGTGCGCGTGGCCGGTCATGATCTGCCGGTCGCTACGTTTGGAAACGTCGATCAGGTGCGCCTCGGCGATTGGGTGCTTGCTGTCGGTAATCAATTCGGATTGGGGCACACGGTTACACAGGGCATCATCAGCGGCATCGGACGCGAGGCAAAGGGCTTCGAGAAGAGCTTCGGAGCCAAAACCGGTGCGGTGCGTTTCCTGCAGACTGATGCCCCCATAAACCCCGGCAGTTCAGGCGGTCCGCTCTTTAACTTGCGGGGCGAGGTGATAGGCATCAATACCTTCATTCGGGACGATGCCCAAAACATTGGTTTTGCCATCCCGGCCAATGTTGCCAAAGACGTGGCCGAAAAGCTGAAAAACGGTGGAGAAATTGCCCATCCGTATATCGGCATTGTCATGAAGGAGCCGGATAAGTCGCATGCCTCAGAGCCGGGCGTGGAGGTAACGGAAGTAAAATTCCGCAGTCCCGCCGGAGCCGCCGGAATTGCCGTCGGAGATGTCATCTTGATGGCTGACGGCGCGCCGGTCGCCAGCTCGGACGATGTCAGTGCCGCAGTTGCGAAGCGGCATGTCGGAGACAATATTAAGCTGAGGGTTCGGCACAACGGCAGCGAGAAAGACATCGATGTCCGCATAGACCGGCTGCCCGACAGCGATTAATACTTCCCGTCGAGCGGTTTGACAAACTGTCTGGCGGCGCTCTAGGATGTTTCTTCGTAGTTGGCATACAGCCGACTCAAGTTCCATGGCGGCATAGCCAAGTGGTAAGGCAGAGGTCTGCAAAACCTCTATCCCCCAGTTCGAATCTGGGTGCCGCCTCCACTTCTCCGTTAAGCGGGGTATCGTACAGCTTTACCCGGCTGGCGGGGGTGCGTTAGAATAACGCATCCAAACGGGCAGTTGGCGCAGTTGGTAGCGCACCACTTTGACATAGTGGGGGTCACTGGTTCGAATCCAGTACTGCCCAATTTTTTATTGGGCCGCCGATTTTTTTATTGCCCCTGCATGGGCGCAAGGCTCTTTAGTCCGGCGTTTATCCTGCATCTCGAGATGCAGGATAAACGGTCAAATTCGATCGCCGAAACGCCCAGCCTGTGGCGTTGTCATTCGCTTGCTATCATGCATCTCGAGATGCATGATGATTTGCCGTCAGTAGGGTCGACAGGTCGGCACCGACCGTCTACGAACTCTGCTTTCGTCAAACACGAACGGCGGCGCCGTGCCACCACTCGCGGTGCCAAGTGGATGGTCGCGGTCGTGTCGGCTCATTGTTGTGTCGGCTCATTGTTGTGTCGGCGGATTGTCGACGTATTAATGATTGTGTCTATAATTTACGGGGAACACATTTAATGTTCGGGATTTGAACTTTTTGCCCGGTCGCGACGTATAGGTGCAATCACAGAGCTGGAGTACAAATAATGACTGCATTCGTCAACAAGCATTTACTTTCCTTGATCGCCGTGCTGTGCGTGATGCCGGGGATGACGGCGCCGGCGCTGGCCCAGTCGTCGGGTCAAGGCGGCGGCAACATCTTCACGCAGCCCGGCTCATCCAACCAGGCTCCCGGCTTTACAGAAGGCGGCCCCGGCAGCAGAATGCGGCGGCTGGGAGGAAGAGAACAATTTCCGGATTTCCGCCAGGTCCGTAATCTGCCAGACCTGACCCCGGATCAAAGAAAACAGATACAGCAAGTAATGGAACAATCGAAGCAACAGATGGCGCCGATCAGAGAACAGATGCAAGCTCTAAGACAGAAGAACGGACAGGGCGGTGGCGAACAACAGCTGATGGGCAATCCGGACACGCGTGAGAAGTTCGTCGATTTGCGCCGGCAAATGCGCGAAGCGCGCAAACAATCGTGGGAGCAGATGAAAAAAGTCCTGACGGAAAAGCAGGTTCAAGAGCTACAAGAAATGCGTCAGGGACAGATGCAGCCCAGCACTTTCAACCCGCCTATGGCCGGCAACGGCGCCTGGCGCGGTCGTCGCTTCCAGGGTGGACAGCTGGGAGCGCCCGGTCAATCGGCGCCCGGACAACAGGCGCCCGGACAACAGCCGGATAGTGGTCAGGACCAGCCAATGCCTAATTCCTCAGACAACTGATAAATTGACTGTATGACCGGACGCAAATCCGAATCATTCTGGATAAGTCACTTGTTGCGTCGTGCCGGTTTTGGCACGACGCCCCAAGAACTTAGGTACTATACGGATCTCGGCTACGACAAAACCGTCGACGAATTGCTCGACCCGCAGTCGGTGAACAACGACGCGCTCGAACAGCAAATCCGTCAGCAAGATTTTGACTTCACGCTCACCGACGACTTGAAGCGATGGTGGCTTTATCGCATGGCCTTCACGCGCCGCCCTCTTGAAGAGAAAATGACGCTGTTTTGGCATGGGCACTTCGCCACCTCCGATCGCAAAGTCAACAATGCCTATGCGATGTATGGTCAAAATCAACTTTTTCGCAAGCTTGCGCTCGGCAATTTCCACGAGCTTTTGTTCAGCGTTTCCAAAGATCCGGCCATGATTGTGTGGCTCGATAACCAGCAGAATCGCAAAGGCAAGCCCAATGAAAATTACGCTCGCGAAATCATGGAATTGTTCACGCTGGGCGCGTTTAACGGTTATACCGAGAAGGATATTAAAGAGGCGGCACGCGCATTCACCGGCTGGCAGACACATCCGGATGGTTTCTACTTTAACAAAAACCAGCACGACGAGGGGGAAAAAACGGTGCTCGGCGTCACCGGTAACCTCAACGGTGATGATGTCATCGACATTCTTGTAAAACAGCCGGCGGCGCCCAAGTTTCTCTCGCGCAAACTGGTGAAGTTCTTCGTCTTGGATGTACCGGATGAAGGACTCGTCAATCGCATAGCGGATGTTTACATTCACAGCAACTACAGCATCAAACAAATGATGCAGGCGCTGTTGACCGACAAGGCATTTCTAAGCGAGAAGGCCTTCCATGCCAAAATCAAGAGTCCAGCTGAATTAGTGGTCGGCACTATCAAAACGCTTCAGGTCACGACGCTCGACGCTGATTTGCCGGCCACCATGGCGCGAATGGGACAAGATTTGTTGATGCCGCCAACTGTGAAGGGCTGGGACGGCGGACAAGCCTGGATTTCCACGGGCACCATGATGGAGCGTTTCAATTTCGCCAATCGCATGACCAGCGAAAAATTCGCCGACCTGCACAAATATATGAGTCCATCGCAGATGCTGCAGAAACAAGGACTGGCCAATGCCGGGCAAGCGGTGGACTATTTCCTCGACTTGCTTGTTGATGCCGACGTGCCCGCCAATACACGACAGAAGCTGGTCGATTATCTATCCAGCGATTTAAAAGGCAATGCCATCGGCAACATTCCCGACGATCAAACGCTCGATGCAAAATTGCGTGGGCTGGTTCACCTGATCATGACCCTACCGACCTACCAATTAGCCTGAGTGAGCGACAGGTGACGGCGGGCATAAGCCCGTTTTCTAGAAAATGAGGATGAGAGATGACCGTTTCGAGAAGAACATTTATCCAGGCTGGTCTGGGCATGCTATCCGTCTACGTCACGGCGCCGCATGCCCTCATACTCGGTGCTCAGGCCGCAGAGTTTGAGCCGCGGCGCGCCGGCTCTAAAGTGCTGGTCGTTGTGCAAATGGGCGGCGGCAACGATGGTTTGAACACCGTCATACCGTATGGCATGGGCCAATATTATTCGGCGCGTCCGGTGATCGGCATCGCCCAAGATAAAGTGCTGCATCTCAACGAGCAAATTGGCTTCAATCCGAACATGGAAGGCATGCACGGCTTGTTCAAGCAGGGTAAAGTGGCGCTCATCCAAGGTGTCGGCTATCCCATTGCCAATCGTTCGCATTTCCGATCGATTGAAATTTGGCAGACAGCCAATCCAGACAAAATTATTGAAACAGGATGGCTCGGGCGTTATCTCGATCTTGCCGACAGCAAGAATTTGTTTGCCGCCGTCAATGTCGAGCCTGCCTTGCCGAAGACGCTGGCTTCCAACAAATGCATGGTGCCGTCAGTAGGTAATGTCTTTGACTTCAAGTTCAGAACCGATCCCCAATACATGGCCGACCATGACGTGCAATTGCAAACGTTCAACAGTATCTATCAGAATTTCGAGCTGAAACGACCCGAAGTCGAGTTGCTGCGCGATGCCGGACTGGACGCGAACAAAGCCTCGGACTATTTGCAGAAGATCGTGCGCGGATATAAAAGCGATGTGAAATATCCAGGCGGCAATTTCGGCAACGGCTTGAAGTTTATTGCGCAAATGCTGGCCGGCGGTGTCGACGCTAAAATTTTCACCGTCAATCACGACGGCTTCGATACCCACACCAATCAGCTCGGCGTTCAAAACCGACTGCTCAAGACCTTTTCGGACGGTATCTCTGCTTTCTACAAGGACTTGGAGCAGCATAATCTGCAGGATGACGTGGTGATAATGGCTTTTTCTGAGTTCGGCCGGCGCGTCGCCGAAAACAACGGTCGAGGTACCGATCACGGTACCGCCGCTCCCGTTTACATCATCGGCAGCAAAGTGAAGGGCGGTATATACGGCGATCATCCAAGCCTGACCGACCTTGACGAAGGCGACTTGAAGCACGGCATTGATTTCCGCAGCGTCTATGCAACGCTTCTCGATAAATGGATGAATGCTGACAGCCGCCAGGTTCTCGGGCAGCACTTCGCAACCGTCGAATTCGTGTAAACGAATGATTCCGGTTTTCGTTAGATTAATCGGCATCCTTGCCGCTTTTTGAAATACTGATGGACCTATAACGGTTCAGCGGAGGCATGGTTCGTGCCTTTGGATGTTGTTCTACTGTCGCGCATTCAATTTGCGCTGACCATCATGTTTCATTATCTGTTTCCTCCTCTCACCATTGGGCTGAGCGTCTTGATGGTGATTATGGAGGGCATGTTTCTGAAGACGCGCAATCCGGTTTACGAACAGATGGCGCGTTTCTGGACGAAGATCTTTGCCGTTAACTTTGCGATGGGCGTGGCGACGGGCATCGTCATGGAGTTTCAGTTCGGCACTAATTGGGCCGGCTATTCCAAGTTTGTCGGAGACATCTTCGGCTCCGCGCTGGCCGCTGAGGGAATCTTCGCTTTCTTTCTCGAATCCGGGTTTTTATCGGTTCTCGTCTTTGGTTGGGATCGCGTATCGCCGCTTGTGCATTTCATTGCCACGTTGTGCGTTTCGGTGGGATCGATTTTTTCCGCGATTTGGATTGTGGTAGCCAATTCCTGGCAGCAGACTCCGGCAGGATACACACTTGTCACCGTCAACGGTGTTCTGCGTTGCCAGATAACCGATTTTTGGGCTGTCGTCTTCAACCCCTCATCGATGGTGCGCTTGTCGCATACTTTGTCCGGCGCTTTGGTGCTGGGCGCCTTTGTGGTGATGAGCATCTCCGCCTTCTATGTGCTGCGCGGAAAATTCGATCAGTTCGGTCGCAAGTGCATGACGATGGCACTGGCAGTGGCATTTGCTTGCTCGGTTTGGGCCGCGCTGGCGGGAGATTCTTCGGCAAGAACCGTCGCTTTCACGCAGCCCGAGAAACTGGCCGCGTTCGAAGGCCGTTTCCGCACCGAAAGCGGTGGCACCGGTTTGCACGCATTCGGCATTCCCGATGAATCCAACAAGCGAGTGGATTATGCCGTCACCATTCCAGGCTTGCTGAGCTGGTTGGTTTATGGAGATACAGCCAGACCGATCACCGGTCTCGATCGGTTTGCTGCTGATGATATTCCGCATGTTTTCTTGCCCTTCGTTTGTTTTCACGGCATGGTTTATCTTGGTAGCTACCTTTTGCTGCTCACCGGTTTCAGCTTGTTCATGCTATGGCGCAAACGATTGTTTGAAACGCCGTGGCTGCTCTGGCTGATCGTATGGTCGGTTTTGGGACCTTTTGCCGCCAATGAATTGGGCTGGTGCGCCGCGGAAACCGGGCGCCAGCCGTGGATCGTTTATCACTTGCTGCGCACTACCGACGGCGTGTCGAGAAACGTGCCGCCGGAGCAAATTGTAATTTCCATTATCGGCTTCGTGATTATTTATGCACTATTGACGGTCGTTTGGGTGAACGTATTGCATACCAAGATCACACATGGGCCTGATGAATTGCCGCAGCCTCGTGAAGGCTCGCTTTGGGAATTTTTATTCAGATCCGGTGCCGTATTGGCTGCCCCGGGCGGTCCCTCGCTCACCGGATCGCATCGTTTGCCCGCTGAGGAGGACAGCTGATGGACCTCCATATCGTTTGGTTTATCCTTCTTGGTCTGCTGCTGGCGGGCTACGGCATACTCGACGGCTTCGATCTCGGCGTCGGCATCGTCCACCTTTTCGCACGCAGCGATCTAGAACGACGCGCGATCATGAATACTATCGGACCGATCTGGGATGGCAATGAGGTTTGGCTGGTTGTTTTCGGCGGCGCACTTTTCGCCGCCTTTCCGCCCGTGTACGCGGCGGCGTTTTCCGGCTTCTATCTGCCGTTCATGTTGCTTTTGGTGGCGCTCATCTTCCGAGGCGTCTCTCTTGAGTTTCGCAGCAAGAAAGAATCCCGGCTCTGGCGCGGATTTTGGGATGTGGCCTTTTGCGCTTCCAGTACTGCTGCTGCCTTTATTTTCGGTGTTGCGGTGGGCGGAACTTTGCGCGGCGTTCCCATCGATGCCAGCGGTACATTTGTCGGCAGGCTCGGCGATTTGTTTCAGCCATATCCGCTGGTTGTCGGTTTGTTCGCCGTCGCCACCTGTGCGATGCACGGCTGCATTTACTTGTATTTGAAACTGGAAGGCGAGTTGCAGAAGCGCGTTCATGGCTGGATGTGGAGCGCATTCGGGTTTTTCATCATCTGCTACATATTTGCCACTATCATGACGTTGATGTTCGTGCCGCATGCGACGGCGAATTTCACGCATTATCCGGCGTCGTGGATTGTGGTTGTATTGAACGTGCTGGCGATCGCCAATATTCCGCGCGCCATTTTCCTGAACAAGCCGCTCTATGCGTTTATTTCCTCGGCGTGTTCCATTGCTGCGTTCACCTTCTTGTTCGGTGTGGCGCTTTTTCCAAACTTGCTTGTTTCGTCCTTGGACCATGCCTGGAATCTCACCGTGTACAATGCATCGTCTTCTCATTTGACGCTTGTGATTATGACCATCATGGCCGGCTTCGGCATGCCGTTTGTAATCACATACACAGCGGTTGTCTACTGGGTCTTCCGCGGCAAAGTGAAAACCGACCGCTTGGATTATTAGCCGACGGCGTTAATTGCGGCCGGACCGTCGGGCCTGTCGCCACGGCTTTGACCGTCCGTTCGGCAGACCGTAATGCAATTCTGCGACTACGTAATTTTCCCCGCGATTTTGCCAAAAAGTTGCCAATCAATCGGGGTAGTGTTTGCTCGGTTCACTGAGGAACTTGGACGAGGACGCTTATGGCAATTTATGACCACGACGACTATTGGATGCCCCTAGTGGCGGACGTCCGGCGTGCGCGTGGGTCAGTTAAGGCGCACGTGCCTTACTTGACCCAAAAGGGACTCAATCGATGGCGTCCGATGATCGCCGAGTGCATCGAAAGAGGCGTCACATTTTGCGTTGTACTGCAGTGCCCGCACAATTGGAGCAAGTTTATGCGCGGCATGCTGTCAGGTCAACAAGCCGACGAGCTGCGCGTGTTCAAGGTGCTCATTGAGTCGCTGGAAAAGATAGGAGCGCATGTGGAGCTGCGCGAGAAGATTCACGCCAAGCTGCTCATTATAGACGAAGAGATTATGTGGGAAGGCAGCCTGAACTTCCTCAGTCATCACGAAACGACCGAGCACGTTCGGCGGTCAGTCAACCGTAGGGAGGTAAACGAAGTGAGAAAACGACACAAATTGAACGACTGCAACCAATGCATCAAAGTGGAATCCGGTGACAACGGACGTCTTGTCGAATTTGTCGTTCAGCGCCGCCAAGCGTTGGGATTATCTCAAGGCGAAATGGCAAAAGCGCTGAAGGCCAGCCAATCTTTGATTAGCCGTATCGAGGCAGGCAAAGTGACGCTCACGCGGCAGCTGTTCCAGAGAATGCTCGATCATTTAAACCTGAGGATAATGCTGGTTCCTGCTCACCTTTGCAATGCGACGGCAACTTTCATCAACAAGGCGCTCGAGGACGGCATCGCTAAGGATATTTAAATTCGACAGTCAAACAATTCGGTTCAAAATTTGACCATGATGTCAAAACCGGTCTATTTTGAGTCCCATTTTCGGACGAATTTGACTCGGGTGTCAAAACATCCGCGGCAAAATTTGACTGCCGCTTGCGAGGTAACAGTTTTCCCGAAATTGGTGCCGCCGAAGTTAGCGTCAGTTGCGCTATTGGTGCAAAATGGATCGAAGAAACTCAACTGTTGCCGCCAAAGTCGCGGCGGCGGCCTCTTTGTGCGGTGTGTGTCCGCAGTTGGGGATCATCGCTTTGCGAGCGGGACCGGCAACCTGATTAACGATCGCATCTACCTGGCGCTCAGTACCGTACTCATCGTTCTCGCCTTGAATGACGAGCACGGGGCACCGGACGTAACACAAACGCTGCTCGATGTTCCAGTCCCTATACCACGGTGCCTGCCATGTATCAGACCAGGCGTGGAACAAGGCGTCGGTCTTATCACCATGATATTTCTGCAGGCGTTGTTTCAGATCCGTGGTCGCATAGTCACCACCAGTGGTGCGAATCCCGAGAAGCGTTTTCTCCTCGACAAATACGTGTGCCCCCTCTGTAATGATAGCGGCGAATCGATCGGGAGCGAGGGCCGCGGCCAAAAGTGCGATTGTGCCACCATCACTGTGGCCGAAAAGAATGCATGTGCGCAACTGCCAGTGATCGAGCAGCTCCAGTAGAAGCTCTGCTTCTTCGTCCATATACGTAATAGTGCGCTCTTTGCTAAACGCGCACGAATGCCCATGCCCTTGCCGTTCATAGATGAACGCCTCGCAGTGCATCTGCAATGCAACCCGCTCTGGAAACATCCGCCACAACCGTATGGAACCGAACGAGTCGTGGAGGAAAATTATCGGAGGAGTTTTGCTTAGCTGCGGCGGGATAATCCGCTGCGCAGGCAACCGACAACCGGCAATATTGATCTCGGAGGATTCCACTTGCATCGGATTTTATTGTATAGGAAGCGCCGAACTAAAAGGAATGGGCGGCACGTCGTGCCGCCCATGGGGGACTGCTCAACCGGTCAAACTATCTGCGGCCATGACGCCTGACGCTGCGTCTTCTCATCAACCTTCTATTGCGGTGGTGCAGACGAATCTGCTTCTGTCTGTGGAGTTTGCTGAAGATGTTGAACTTACCGGACTTCTTGGTCGAAACACCGCTTTTGCTTGTAGTGGTTGTTGTGCTGGTCGTTCCGGCGCCTGCCGAGCTATTGTTGCCGGTCATGCCGGGTCCCACGTTGCTGTCTGCCGCTAGAGCAACGGGCGCGAACATCAATAACGCTGTCAGTGACGCCATAAGTACCTTTTGCATTATATTCTGCCTCCGAGCTGAGGTTGCGTCGCAGTGTCCGCCTCGACGGTCCGCACTGCGAACCGTTCCTAAAGTTGAGTAGGAATTGGCAGTTATTCTAGGGGCAGCTACAAAAAAAAGCGGGCTAAAGCCGACCGTTGCACAGCTGGGTTTACGGAGCGGTTGCGTTTAGGGATCGGGTGGTTTATCTGCCACCATCGCCCAGAATTGACGGCTGACTTCCCAGACGTTTTCGTTTTTCCAATTGGAGAGAACAGCTCGGCAGGTGTAGTTGCCTTCCTGCAAAATGTTGATGTCGAGCTTGTAAATGTAGTGCCCTTTGAGCATCTCTCCCGGTTCGTTGGTGGCAAACTCGTGTTTGACCAGCTCTTGCCCATCCGGACCTTCAATAGTGAATAGCCCCTTGTACTGACGGCGTTCGTATGGTGTTCCAAAGCCGATGATGCAATCGCACTTCATGCGCAGGGGCAAATTTTTACCGGTGCACAGGTCGAATAAACCAAGCGCATTCACGCGCCCATCCTCGGCGTGATCGGCGCGATCACAAAAGAGGATGTAGCCGCTGTGCAGGTATTTCATCTAAGACTGTCTCGCTTCCCTCTATGCCTGCTGCGAACGTTGACAACTGAAAAAGAGTGCATTCAAGTTTACCTCAAAAAGAAAGCGCCGCTCGAAAAGATGCGGCGCTTTCCCTCGTTTACGGTAGGATGCTTGCGCTTCCTACAGCGGCTTACTTCGTGCCTTTGATCACCGCTTCCGCGATGCTGTTCGGCACTTCTTCGTAATGTGAGAACTCCATGACGAAAGTTCCCTGACCTCTTGTCTTGTTGCGGATGTCGGTTGCATATCCGAACATCTCAGAAAGAGGAACGTGCGCCTTCACCTTCGACAGTTTGTCGATGGTTTCCATGCCTTCGATGCGACCACGGCGGCTCGAGATGTCGCCGATCACATCGCCCATGAATTCTTCCGGTACTTCGACTTCCACTTTCATCACAGGCTCGAGCAGAACAGGCTTGGCTTTCATGAAGCCTTCCTTGAATGCCATAGAGCCGGCAATGCGGAACGCCATTTCCGATGAGTCGACTTCGTGATACGAGCCGAACACCAGCTTGACGCGCATGTCGATAACCGGGTAGCCGGCAAGCGGTCCGGATTCCATGGCTTCCTGAATGCCTTTGTCCACGCCCGGAATGTATTCCTTCGGTATGACGCCGCCGACGATGTCGTTGACGAATTCGTATCCGCTGCCTGGCGGCAGCGGCTCGAGTTCGAGTGTGACGTCGCCGTATTGACCGCGACCGCCGGATTGACGGACAAACTTGCCTTGCTGCTTGATCGTTTTGCGCAGCGTTTCGCGGTACGCGACTTGCGGCTTGCCGACGTTGGCTTCCACTTTGAATTCGCGCAGCAAGCGGTCGACGATGATCTCGAGGTGGAGTTCACCCATACCGGCGATAATCGTCTGTCCGGTTTCGTGATCGACACGCACCTTGAAGGTGGGATCTTCCTCAGCGAGCTTGGACAGTGCCATGCCGAGCTTGTCGGAATCGCCTTTCGTCTTCGGTTCGATAGCAACCGAGATAACAGGCTCCGGAAACTTCATGGACTCGAGGATGATTGGATCGTTGTCGGCGCACAGCGTGTCACCGGTGGTGGTGTCTTTCAAACCGACCGCGGCCACAATGTCGCCTGCTTGTGCTTCCTGAACGTCTTTGCGCTGGTCTGCTTGCAATTGAATCAAACGGCTGATGCGCTCGCGCTTGCCTTTGACGCTGTTGAGCACGTAAGAGCCCGCAGCCAGCTTGCCGCTGTAGATGCGCAAGAAGGTCAGTTTGCCCACGAACGGATCGTTCATGACTTTGAAAGCCAGCGCGGCAAACGGCTCATCCGGATTGCACTTGCGCTCGGCTTCGGTACCGTCCGGCAGGAAGCCCTTGATCGCGTGCACATCGACAGGCGACGGCAGGTAATCGACGACAGCATCCAGAAGCGCTTGCACGCCCTTGTTTTTGAATGCAGAGCCGCACAGAATCGGGACGATGCGGTTATCGCAAACGGCACGACGCAAGGCGGACTTCAATTCGTCTTCGCTGATCTCCTGGCCTTCCATGTACTTCATCATCAGGCTCTCGTCGGTCTCGACAATTGCCTCGTAGAGGTCGTGACGGTATTTGTCTACCGTTGCCTTGAGATCAGCCGGAATATCGATGGCGATCATGTTGCGGCCGAGCTTATCGGTTTCGTCGTACTGCCATGCCTTCATGGTGACCAGGTCGACGTAGCCGATGAAACGATCTTCAGCGCCTATCGGCACTTGAATCGGATGGGCATTTGCCCATGTCGAATGCATGCCGGGCAGTTGCTCTCTGCACTGCTTCACGACACGGAAGTAGTCGGCACCGGTGCGGTCCATCTTATTGACCAGCACCATGCGCGGCACTTCATAGCGGTTGGCTTGCTTCCAAACGGTGCCTGTCTGCGGCTGCACACCGGCCACCGCGCAAAGCACGATGATGACGCCATCCAGAACGCGCATCGAGCGCTCAACTTCGACTGTGAAGTCGACGTGTCCGGGGGTGTCGATCAAGTTGATGCGTCTGCCGTTCCAAAACGACGTGATGGCGGCAGCCGTAATCGTAATGCCTCTTTCTTTTTCTTGTTCCATCCAATCGGTAACTGTCGTGCCGTCGTGCACTTCGCCGATCTTGTGGATCAGACCCGAGTAGAAAAGAATACGCTCGGTCGTGGTGGTCTTACCTGCGTCAATGTGCGCGGCGATGCCCATGTTCCGGAGATTTGCCAGAGCATTGCCATTGCTTTCGTTGCCATTAGATCCAGACACGTCAGCCTTCCTTTCAAGTACCGCAGGCCCTTTTGATTCTACGGACGTTTGCATAATTTTGTTTCCAATATTGAGTTAACCGTAAACGAGTGAACACGAACAAATGAGTCCTCTTGGCGCGACCCTGCACACACAAGGAGGATTCGCTGTTGAGCTTAAAAATCAAGCACTATTACATGCAGGAGTCCCCTAAGCTCATCCTGGGTTCGACCCAGGTGGGGATCTTTTGGTTCCGCAGTCCGTGCCGCGGGCGTTACAAACCGGGGCTGTGCCCCAAATAAAAGAGCAAGCGCACGCTTGCTTGGCAGCGCAGGTTGCGCCGCTCATCTTATTACACCCTGGAAACCCCAAAGATACCAGTATCTTTGACAATCTCTTTAGAATTCAGTGAACTTGCGTAATCTTGTAAAGATGATTCGCAGTGGCAACGATAAAGAGATCGCCCTGAAAAAAGACGGAAATACTTGCTTAAGGCTCAACGCTAATTAATAGCGGTAGTGAGCGAACGCTTTGTTGGCTTCTGCCATCTTGTGCGTTTCGTCTTTCTTACGCACTGAAGCGCCGGCACCATTGGCGGCGTCAATGAGCTCTGCCGAGAGGCGCTCAGCGAAGCTGCGTCCGGCGCGCTTGCGGCTGTTGCCGATGATCCAGGCGGTAGCCAGCGCGTTGCCGCGTGATTGTTTGACTTCAACTGGAACTTGATAGGTTGAACCGCCGACGCGGCGGGCTTTGACTTCAACAAGCGGCGTGACGTTCTTCAACGCTTTGTTGAACACTTCCATCGGTTCTTGCTTGGTGCGCTCTTTCACCAGGTCCAACGAATCATAGAAAAGGCGTTGAGCGGTGCTCTTTTTGCCGCGCTGCATCATGCGGTGGATGAAGCGCTGGATTACTTGCGAGCTGTAAACGGCATCTGGTGCCGGCACTCTTTTGGCGATCACTTTACGACGAGGCATGGATGATTACTCCTTATAAATGGAGGACTGACGCGTGATGCGTCATACGTCTCTCTTAGATCTCTCTGGTAGCGGCGGGCGGTAGCCCGCTTAGCTGGCGAACTATTTTTTAGCCGGTGCGCCGGCTTTGGGACGCTTGGCGCCGTACTTCGAACGCGATTGCATTCTGTCTTTGACACCGGCTGTGTCGAGCGCGCCGCGCACAATGTGATAGCGCACGCCCGGCAGGTCTTTGACCCGGCCGCCTCTGACTAGAACCACGGAGTGTTCTTGCAGGTTGTGACCGACGCCTGGAATGTAAGCAGTGATTTCGATTCCGTTGGTCAAGCGCACACGAGCGATTTTGCGAAGCGCCGAGTTGGGCTTCTTCGGTGTGGTGGTCTTCACTTGCGTGCAGACGCCACGACGCTGCGGGCAGCTCTTCAATGCCGGGGATTTGGTTTTGGTTGTTACCGCCCGGCGTTCACGGCGAATCAACTGATTTATGGTAGGCACCAATCGGCTCCTGTCAAAAGGAATGTATAGAATGCGCAGATAAAGCGGTTAGAAATCATACCGACGAATCGTTAAAACTGTCAACTGAACGGCGCCTCAGGCTCCAAAGTCCACAAGAAATCTTTATGTTTGCTATTCGGGCACCAGCGGCAGATTGAGCGGCGCTTTAAGCTCAACCTTGCGTTTTTTCGGGTGTTTGGCCCGCTGCCAGTGCTCGCGAGAAAGCAGGAAGAAATCACCTGTGCGCTCGAAGCCACGCGCCTGAAGCACATTGTGCACTTCAGCTTGAAAGTCGTAAACGCGGGCCCAGATGGGCATCTTGGGCACATTGGACAAGAGCGTATTGATGGCGTGGTTGAGCAAACCGCCTGCCAGGTGCCGCCAGCCGGGATGGATGGCCATATCCAGACGGTAGCCAAGTCCTGGCTGAGCGGTGATGCGCACGGCCGATGTAAGCGCGCGCCGTTCGGGATCGATGGACACCCAGTACCAGACGCGGCTGCGCATGAGTCGATTTTTACCTTTTTCCGTGCTGGTAAACGGCAACAGATCTTTAACTCGGAAGTCGTCAGGACCAAGATTGAGCACCATGCGCAAATCAGGAGGCAACGCATCCTGATGCAAAACGTATAGCGCTCTTTTGAGAGAGGGCGTCGCGACGTGGAATTCCTGCTCGCCGGTGTCGACGAATTCCGTCTCGGAATTTGGAATCAGCTTGTAATACGTGACTTGAGCGGAGCGGCAAAAGCCACCGGAAGCGAATAAAGAAAGGGCTGCCTCATTGGCAGTCGATACCTCGGCAATGAAGTGACTGACGCCCTGGCTTCCGAACTGAGCGAAGATGAATCTCAGCAGCTCTTGGGCGATGCCGCGGCCGCGATGCTCCGGATGCACCACCAGGTTGTCTATTCTCCAACAAGTTCTGGACTTGCTGTTGTTATGCAAGGAAATGAAGCCAAGCACGGCATTTTCTTCGCGCGCCACGTAAATTGATGAGGTGACGTGAAATTGGCAGGGCAACCAGTGCTGCCAGAAAGCGAGACTGCGCAGACCCAGTCCGGTTTCGGTAAGCGATTGCACTTCTAAAACCGGCTCTTCCTGCAATCCAAGCAGTGCGCAGGCTTGGCCATAGTCGGTGGCAACAAGTGGGCCGATTTTGATCACAAAAAGGCTCCTGAACTCAATTAATATTGTAACATCGACGTTTCCACCAAATTGGCTTGCTATGAGCGATTCCTGGTGGCTCAACAGTTCGGGATCGAGATGGCGCCGGCAAAACAACAGCAGAAAACCGAAAAGAAGAAGCCGGCGCCTCAGGGAAAGGTGATTGCCGATAATCGGCGCGCGCGCCACGAATACGAAATCATCGAGGTATTCGAGGCGGGCATGGAGCTGCAGGGCACGGAAGTGAAATCGATGCGCAACGGCAAAGCGAATTTGCAAGACGCTTTCGCCCGCATAGAAGAAGGACAGCTGTGGTTGCACAATTGCCACATAGCGCCATATGACTTCGGCAATCGCTTCAATCACGATCCGGTGCGCAAGCGGCGTTTGCTGATGCACAAAAGAGAAATAACGCGGCTGCATCAGCAGATCAAAGAAAAGGGATTGACGCTGATACCCTTGAAGCTCTACTTCAAACGAAACTGGGTGAAAGTTGATCTGGCATTGGTCAGAGGCAAACACCTCTACGACAAACGCGACGCGATTACCAAACGAGATTCAAAACGACAACTCGACAGGTTGGTAAAAGAGTCCTATCGTAATAAGTAGTTGGGCGCAAATTTTTATATGGTTGCCATATATCGGTTGTGAGGTGACTCAGTGAAACGGACGCTTCTTCAGATTGTCGTCGTCATTTCTTTTATGTTGCTTGGTGCCGGCGCCGCTTGCGCCCAATCACCATTGGCGGTGCTGAAAAGCGAAACCGACGCTGCTGCATACTCCGAACAACATCTCGGTACGTTCGAGGATGATTTCTCCTCGTTTAAGACCACTCTTGAAAGCGCCAACGTTCGCTACGACATTTTGACCGATGCCGATCTGAAGTCCGGCGTCAATAAGCTGTCCCCTTTCAAGATGATTGTCATACCGTTTTTCCTGGACATACCGGCCGACTCCGTGTCGGCGCTGCAAGACTACGTGCGCGGCGGCGGCAAATTGCTTATCACCGACGGTGGTGGCACATTGTCTGCCCCGGCTCAAACTTTACTCAAAGTCACAGGCGCTCAAGTAACAGGACACTCGACTTTCTCCCAACAAGAGCAGCTCGACTGGCCGAGACAGCCGCAGCCGCTGCTGCAGACTTTTGCCGTGGGCACGGCGAAAGCTGATATCGGTGTCGACGCCGGCGCGCTCACGGCCAAGTGGACGAACGCCCAAGGTCAAGACATCGGCGCCGCCGTCTCCCGATTGAACGGCAACACGTTTATTTCATGGGCACCAGGTTTGCAGGGGGAGATTACGGCCAATGCCCAGATTCTTTCCTTGGCTATGGAAGATGCCGTACCCGGTATCACGCAGCAGGCCGCCGTGCAAATCAGTTTTGCCGATTACCAGAACATCCAGCAAGAGCTCGACTATTTAACCAAACGCACCGACGAGGCGATAAAAACGGCTCGCCAGGCAGATCTGGCAGTGCCGTTCAAAATGATCCAATCGCATTACGACGCTGCTGTCGGACATGTGAAAGCATTTCAAGACGCTTATTCGCAGAGACGTTTTTATCAGGCCGACGACGAGCTTGTCGCCGCTCGCAATGACTTCGCGCTGGCTTTCGCTCAGGCCATGCCGGTGCGCCTAGTGGAGACACGTGGGGTCTGGTTAGATCGCGGCACCATCGTCGCTGCTCGCGATCGTGCCGGGCTCGCTGCCGTCTTCGACCGGCTCAAATCCGCGGGCATCAATGTCGTTTACTTCGAGACCAACAATGCCGGCTATTGCATGTATCCATCGCAAGTATCGGCGCAGAATCCGCAAACGGCCGGCTGGGATCCTCTCGGCGCAGCCGTCGAGGAGGCGCATAAGCGCGGAATGCAATTGATTTCCTGGGTCTGGATTTTCAACGTCGGAAATATGATGCACAACCCGATCATCGGGAAGGAAGCCGATTTCCCGGGGCCCGTGCTCAGCGGACATGACTTCAGTTGGGCTCTAGCGGCGCATGACGGATCGCTTTTGGCCCACAATCAACACGAATTCTGGATCGATCCCTCCAATCCCGACGGCAAGGATTTCATTAAGCAACTTTGTCTGGAAGTAGTCACAAAATATCCGGTGGACGGATTGCAGTTTGATTACATTCGCTATCCGTTCAACGGCAAAGGAACGGAGATGGGGTTCGACTGGGCGGGCAGAACCCGCTTCGAGCGCGAGACCGGCGCCAATCTCGACCGGCTTGATGAAGACACGCGCGAACTTTGGATGGCTTGGAAAATTTCGCAAGTGTCTAACTTTGTGAAAGAGACTTCCATGTCCTTGCGCAAAGCGGCGCTTTGCCGTAACTTGCGAATCACAGCTGCCGTTTATGCTTTGCCTAAGCGCTGGCGTCTGAGCGCGATTCAGCAGGAATGGGAAACGTGGGTGGCCAATGGTTGGGTAGATGCGCTCAATCCGATGACGTATGTCGCGACTGCCAAAGAGTTGGCTACCAATGCCGGTTACGTGCGAGAGCAAACGGCCGATAAGGCGCTGGTGTTTCCCGGGCTTTCAATTCGACAGCTCGATACGGCCGGTCTCATCGAGCAGCTGGACACGGCGCGTGCCATCGGCACACTCGGCACCACGATGTTTGCTGTTGCCCATCTCGACGACAAAAAAATCAACGTTCTTCGTTTGGGACCATATCGCAGGCTGCCTGTGTTGAGTGCCGAGCAAGATCCGCTGCGCGCCTCGCGCTTGCTTATCGACAACTTCTCTTCGCTGGTCAATCGCTATTTGCAGGATCCGCAAAAACATATTCTTTCGGACCAGGCCAGCACCAACGATGTTTTGTCACAGATTGACTCGGTTCAAAGACAAATTCATGAGCTCAAGCCGAGCGCCGCGCCCACTGAAATTGCCGATGCCGCAAGAGCTGTCGCCAATCTCGAGAGCGCGGTGAAAAACTGGCTGCGCATCGAGGCTTTTGTGCAGCGCGGTTATCGGGCTCAGTACATTACCGACTATTTGTCACAAATCGAAGCTGTGCTTAGCTATGCGTCGCAACATGCAAAAACGCAAGCGACTATCGCCGCAGCAGCTTCCGCTTCACGCTAGAAAGCGGCGGTGCTGCCCTAGGTGGTTTCTATTGGCGTCTGCAAGGCTCTGCCCTCGGCGTCGTGCAGCACCTTCCATGCAGGCAGCTGCAATGCGTGCGCGATGCGCAGAACATTTCGCACTGCCACATTCCTGGTTCCCCGTTCGATATCGCTTATGTAAGTGCGATGCAATCCTGAAAGTACAGAAAGCTTTTCCTGCGACATCTTTAGCGATTTCCGTCGCAGCTCGATTGCCCTGCCAAGTTCAAGTAATATCTGGTCGTGCGCGCAGTCGCGGTCGGGCTGGCGTTCGAGAAATTGACTAAACTGTTTGGCGATCATGTCGGCAGTGGTATCACGCAGTATGGAAAACACGGCCGAGATCGACCCGTCGGCCTCGGTTATTGGGGTGCGGATGACTTCCAGGTAGCCGGCGCGTCCGGTCTTGATGACATCGAAATGCATGTTGACTGAATGCGACGGCGTGCCTGACAGCGGCAAAGCCAGCGAAGTGGCCGCATCATGCGCCCGCAGAAAGGGAAAGCTGTCGAACATTGATTCGCCGATAAGATCGCTTGCGGACAGCCCCATCAGCGACTCCATGTATCGGTTCCAATAACGATATCTGAAGTCGCGGTCGTAGACGGCGATACCGATGAAGTCGTTATCGACAATCACGTTTAGAAGTTCTGGCCGTTTAAGAAATTCCGTGCCTAGCATGAGTCTTTGACGTCCCTTTGCCCATTGAGATCATACCCACTGCATGGGCCGCCACGTTGAATTGATCAGGTCGTCAGGTTTTGCATTAGGTAGGCGGGCGCCGGGGAATATCATTGAAAGCGCAGGCCGTCGCCCGCCTTTCATCTTTAAGGCTCGCGCCTCTAAGAGGGGATGCTTTGGAGCATACCGAACAGACAGCCAACGATAGCGTAATCCTCAAAGGTCAGCTCTCGGCTGACCTGAACATCACGCGCGTGCTCAAGATGGTTTGTGATCATCCTGATGTTGAGCATGGCGTACTTAAAATTAAGCATCCCAGCGGCGTAGGGTTTATCGCTATTCACAACGGCAGTGAGATAAGCGGGGCGCTCACGCAGCCGGAGGAAAATTCCGGCGTTCAGGCGTTGCAGGAAGTGTTTCGCATGGAACAGGGCGAATATGTATTTCGCCGCTTGCCGAAACCGCCTGATAATCTCGATCAGTCGATGGAACTTTCCATTGAAAAGCTGTTCGGGCAAATGAATAAGGTGCTGGTCGAGACCGCCATTAAAGAAGGACGAACGCCATCTCTATCCTGGATTGTCGACGATGCCTTCACCCCAAGCGATGTTTGGAATACCCAGCAATTGCGCCAGAAAGAAATCAACAAGGCGCTGTTTACGGCGACATCTCCGCCGGCTTTACTGGAGCCATCTGCGACGCAACAACAGCCTGCCGATGAGGGTGGCAAATCCAGTAGAAAGCTAGTGGTGCCGGCCATGATCTTGGCTGCAATTGCTGCCGTTATTTTTATTGGCGTGCAGATCTTCGGCATCACATCCGGAAAAATGCGTTTGCAACAGGGCATTCAGGCTTTGAAAATCGGCACGCCCGACTTGGCTGCCAAAGAATTTACGGCTGCTTTGGAAGTCGATCCCGGCTCCAACTCCAGTTATCTTTATCGCGCCATTGCCTACAGCCGCCTAAATCAGCCGGACAAAGCGATTGCCGACTATACCGCCGTGCTCGACCGCGATTCGTCGAACACTGAAGCGCTTCTAGGTAGGGCCTGCCAGTATCTGAAAACCAAGGACTTCGATAAGGCCAAACTGGATTGTGATACCACTCTCAAGGCTGATGACAGATGCGACGATGCATACCGCATCCGAGCTGTGGCAGAGGCGAAGCAGGGCAATTACGATCCAGCTGTCAGCGATTCGCGAGAATACTTGAGGCGGGTCGGCGACAGCGGCAAGCGAGCAGAGAGAGCTGACGTTTATGCCGTACTGGCCATGGCACGCTTGAAGGATGATCAGTTCGGGGCGGCGATCGATGATTACTCAAAAGCAATTGAGCTCGACAGCCACAGCAGCAGTCTCTACGCGGGCAGAGCTGCGGCATTCAAGACGGCAGGCGATTGGAAAAATGCCACCGCCGATTGCGATCGCGCCATCAAGCTTGGTGCCGGCTGGGACGTTTATGAGTTGCGCGCCACCGCCGAGCAGGCGGCCGGCAACCTGGAAAGAGCAGCCCAGGACCTGTCTGCCGCGGTGAAACAAGCGCCGGGGAATTTGCAGTTGTACCAGCAGCGAGCTGAGGTGGAGACGCTCATTCACCATTACGATCAGGCGGCCGGCGATTATCACTACTTGCTTGAGCACTCACCAGGCGATGCTGAGGTCGCGGCGCGCTACGCCTTCGTACGAGCCAAACTGGCCGGCCCTGGAAAGCAAATCAGGGCGGACGTCACCGAGCCTGCAGACCGCGGCGCCGACCCGCACCAGTATGTCGGCGACTCTCTGACTTTGACGAAAAAGGGCTATCAACTCATAAAACAGGGGCTGTACAGCGAAGCGGTGTTGGCTTTGAGCGGGGCTGTCCATGGAGATCCAAACAATAACCAGGCCAGGCTCTACCTTTGTCACGCCTTCCTGCTGTCCGGCAATTTTCAGGCGGCTGCCGGGCAGTTTGCCATGCTGTCCAAGGTAAAACCGCTATCGGTGGATGACAAAATCTCATACGCCCACGCCCTGGAAATGTCCGGGCAGTCCCGCCAGGCCACATCCTTGTACGAGCAGTGCCTGGCTACCGATGGGACGAAGAAGGAGGTTCGCCTCTCACTTATAGACCTCTATAGCCGCGCCGGAGCCCGCGAAAAGGCGGAACGGGCCGCCGCAGACGGCATCGAGCGCTCGACCTTGCCTGCCGACCGTCATCTGTTTGAGAGCAAACTGAAAGAGATAAGGGAAAAGCCGAAAGATTCTAAAATGGGTGACGATCAGGCCTGAAAAGCACCATAAATTCTGCCATTTTTGAGGTTTCAAAGAGGTGGTGAGCCGGGCATATAATTAAGTGAAACTAATATTTCCCCTCAAGCTCTCCGATCGTCAATGCGATTGCGCCGGCCACACGGTTCTTTCATTGCTGAAAATACAGCGGTCATCGTTGTTTTGCTTTTGGCGTTGACGTTTCCGCTAATCAATTTGGCGGCTGCCGCCTACCGCTACAACATGGTGTGCGGCGCCGCTAAGGCGGCAGCGCATGCCGGGGCTTCGGCGCCCACGTTCCTGGTCGCCACCAGCGTCGGGACGCCGGCCTCTCAGGTGATTCCAGCGGTGGTCAATAACTATTTGGGAAACGCTAAGGGCGTGTCCAACGTGGTTATTAAGTACAGGATCAATCAATCGAACATCAATACCCAGCAGGTGACAAACAATGCCTGGGGGACGCCGCTGGCGCAGCCTTGCGATCCCGACTTGTACATCTACACCATCGAGGTCGTAGTTGACGCCGACGTTGCTCCACTAGTCTCCATGGCCAAAAGCGGCATTGTGCCCAACGTCCCAGGGCTTACCGGTCCGACGCATCAATCCGTGGCTTCCCAGGAAGTGGTTGAAACGATCTCGGGTTTGAACCAATGAAAAACCGTAAATTGCCCGACAATCCTAGAGCCGGCAGAAATGCTCGCGGAGCAGGCGTGGTCGTGCTTGTTTTTCTGCTTGCTTTTTTCGTGATTGGCGTCGTCGGTGTGTTTGCTTTCGAGGTGACGCGCAACAATTCTTGCCGCGATGAGTTGCGATCGAGTTGCGAGGCGGCAGCGCTGGCTGCAGCAGCTGCGCTGGCGAGTTCCAACTACACCAGCGCCAGCACCAGTCATGATAATGCCGAAAAAGCCGCGCAACAGGCTTTCGTTTCCAACAGCGTGGTCGGCACTTTGCTGTCGGATGTGAACTGGTTCGATAGCCGCGGTCCCGCGGGTTCCCCGGGCAATGGCAATCAGCAAGGTGGTAACCCAAGCGCAAGCGGTGGCGGCGGCTTAACTGCGCAACAAGTGCTCGCCTCGCAGCCTCCTGCCGGTTTCGTGAATTTCTATATCGAGTTTTTGACGCCTACAGGCGCGCAGTCACAATGGAGTCAATCCGACGGACGCATCGCGCATGTGGTGGCAGTCTTCGGTGAAGAGCCGGCGTTCGCCAAATATGCCGGACTGACCGCTGTGGCCGTTACCTCACAGGCCAGAGCACAGGTGCCGCAAATGGACATCATGATGTGCTTCGACGTTTCCTCGTCGATAGATGATCAGTCCAAAGTCACCTTCGTCAAGCGCTGGATGAATGGCGGCAGCATTTCGTACTCGATTGCCACGAGTACCGCCGGCACTCCTGCAGAGGGCACACTCTACGGGATATTGCAGCCGGTGCCCACCGGCACCTCGGTGAACGTCGAATATCCTCAGGCATTGAGTTATGCCAGTCTCGGAACCAATGGCCAGCGACTGACGTTCAACCCCGGCTTGCGCTCAAGTGGTGCCGATGTGGGAGCACCACCGGGCGGCGGCTCCGGAGGTCCTAATGATTTCACTGATCTAGTCGCCAATCTGGACGGCAACAATCACTTCACTTCGTTTACTTATACGGATCCAA
>Ga0134128_10000629_pt1 | contig 48404 bp, 46 predicted proteins | sample KB31754_FD_96462 | JGI IMG/M metagenome (GOLD analysis project Ga0134128, IMG submission 96462) | Terrestrial soil microbial communities with excess Nitrogen fertilizer from Kellogg Biological Station, Michigan, USA - KB3-175-4 | ecosystem: Environmental > Terrestrial > Soil > Unclassified ...
TCGGCATGAGGCGGAAACTGGAAATGCATTCCGCGCACGGTGCCTTTCCGTCTCGTCATGGTGCGGTTCGCCTGGAAGACCGGCAGCCGGATTCCCTCGTTCGCAAATTCGTCGGCACAGAACAAACGTTCCAGATATCCTCGCTCGTCCGAGATCGGTTTGCGCTCAATCAGGACGAGACCCGCAAGGGGCGTCGGATGAAAGGTAAAGCGCGCGCTCATGTCGTGGATTTGGCAGTGAATGTCGCGAGCTGGCGAGTCATTAACTGGCGCAGGTCACGACCTTGCTGCCAGGCCTTGTACCATTCGACAGCCCGCTCAAGTGTTTCGGCGAAATTCCATCGCGGCTTCCAGCCCAACAATTGGAGCGCCTTGGTCGAATCCAGCCGAAGCGTCGTCGCCTCGGGGAGATTGGCGCCGCCCACGATCTCAACGCGCGCGCCGCTACCCCAGAGTTGAGCGACCGTCTGCGCGACCTTGAGCACATTGGCGTCATTGACGGGGGCCGGACCGAAATTGAAGGCAGCCGCGTAACGTTCCGCCCCCGCATCGAGAAGACGTTCCGCGACCTCGATATATCCGGCCAGCGGCTCGAGGACGTGCAACCATGGCCGCACGGCATCCGGATTGCGAAGGGTCACCGCCACGCCTGCAACAAAAGCGCGGACGCAGTCCGGCACGAGCCGGTCCGGCGACCAGTCGCCGCCACCCACGACATTGCCCGAGCGTACGGAGGCGATTGCGACGTCGGAGCCTTCCGGCCCGAGAGCTCGTGCACTCGCGCGAAAGGACGCAACGACAAGCTCTGCGCACGCTTTACTCGCGCTGTATGGATCGTTGCCCCCGATCGGATCGGTTTCGCGATAAGGCCTGGCGCCGCCCAAATTTTCATAGCACTTGTCGCTGGTGACAATGATCGCCGCGCGAACCGAAGGCGCGTGCCGGATTGCGTCGAGTACATGGGCGGTTCCCATGACATTGACGCTGAAGGTCTCGACCGGAATGGAATAGGACAAACGTACGATCGACTGCGCGGCCATATGAAACACGACTTCCGGCCGCACATCGGCCAGCGCCTCCTTGAGCGCCGACGGATCGCGGATGTCGGCGCGGATATCGCCCGCGATGAGTTCTCCAATTCGGGCGACCTGGAAGAGACTGGGCTCGGTCGGCGGATCGAGCGAATAACCGAAGACCTCGGCGCCCTGCTCGCGCAGCCAAAAGCTCAACCAGGCGCCCTTAAATCCGGTATGACCTGTGATCAGGACACGCCGCCTGTGCCAATCGTGAGGCGCGCTCACCAGACTTTCCAGGGCGCTTTATTCGCCTGCCAAAGCTGCTCGAGATGATGCATGTCGCGCAGCGTTTCCATCGGCTGCCATAAACCGCTATGCTTGAACGCCTTCAGCTTGCTTTCCGCGGCCAGGCGCACCAGCGAGTTCGATTCCCAGCTGGTCTGCCAATCCGCGACATAATCAAGGACCGACGGCGACAGCACGAAAAACCCTCCATTGATCCATCCGCCGTCGCCCTTGGGCTTTTCGACGAATTTCCGCACGAAGTCGCTTTCGATTCGAAGACCGCCGTAGCGGCCGGGTGGCTGAACCGCCGTCACTGTCGCGGGCGCGCCATGGGCCCGGTGAAATTTGACGAGCGCGCCGATATCGACATCCGAGAGTCCGTCTCCGTACGTGAAGCAGAACAGCTCCTCGTTTCGAATATGCTGTGAGACAACCTGGAGTCGGCCGCCCGTATTGGTGTCATCGCCGGTGTCGACGAGTGTCACGCGCCAGGGCTCGACCAGCCGCTGATGCACTTGAATCTCGTTTTTCGACATGTCGAACGTTACGTCGGACATGTGCAGCGAATAATTGGCGAAATACTCCTTGATGACATAGCCCTTGTATCCGCAGCACACGATGAAGTCGTTGACCCCGTGCGCCGAGTAAATCTTCATAATGTGCCAGAGGATCGGTCGTCCGCCGATCTCGACCATAGGTTTGGGCTTGAGGTGAGTTTCCTCGCTCAGCCTCGTGCCGAACCCGCCGGCTAGAATGACGCATTTCATTAAGACCGCCACATTTGGCAACGAACCCGCCGTTATGGCCTTGGGCGCATAGGGTCGAAACTTGCGATAACGCCACTATGGAATGATTCGCACATCGGATCGAGAATCACCCACCGGCAAATGCGGCCCGGTGGCAGGAAATTCGCAATTTTCGGGCGTCTCCCTCGCTAAGTCGCCGCCCAAACGCTGGACTGTGCGGGGCGGGAGACGACAGATTGGGGGGCAATCAGGCGATCCACCGGTTGGACTGCGCCCGACGCGACTCCAACAGCGCCAGACAAAGTCGACCCTGCGCGGAACGCTGAGTTACAAAACAAAAATTGGCGCAGCAGCAGGCCGGTGCGGCGCCGAGTGCTGCATATAATAAAGATTCATGTACGTTTCGACTGTCTTCCTCTGCGGAAATTCCTTGATAACCCTCTCCCGGGCACGCGCGCCCCGAGCGATTCGTTCAAGTGCGGGGCCAGTCGCCGCCGCCGTTAACGCGTCGGCGAGCGCCGCCGGCTTGCCGGGGGCAACTAGATAGCCGCTGTCACCGATAATTTCTCCTGCGTCACCGACATCGGTGGCCACGGGAATTAGTCCGGCACTCATGCCTTCTGCGATGACGTTTGAAAATCCTTCTCCAAATGCTGAAGACGATACGACAATATCGGCGGCCGCATAGAGCTTCGCCATATCCTGTCGTAAACCAAGTGCTCGAACGTTCTCAGGCAGGGAAAGCGTTTCAGTGCCGCTACCAACCAGGATTCCACGCAGGTGCGGAAGTTTAGCCATCGCCGACAGAAACGTTGAATGATCTTTCATCGGATCTACGCGCGCGGCATGTATCACCACAACGGAATGAGTTGGGATACTGAGTTCACTGCGTATCGCGGCACGCGCTTCTGCGTCAGGACGGAACTTTTCTGTGTCGACGCCATTACCGACCACAATCATCCGCTGCGATGCATACCCGCGTCCGATGTGGAATTTGGCGCCGGCCACCGAATTGGCAATTATCAAGTCCGGCCATCGTGAAAACATCGCACTCAATCGGATGACGCGAGTATAGCGATCCTCTTCCATGTTTGACGCACGCAGGTTCCAAAAGAGGCGTCGTTCGCTACGCCGACCGGCTAGGCCGTGAGCGAGTGCGGCCAAAAGATTCCCATGATACATCCAGCCCTGCACTACGCCTGGATCGGCCCCCCGAATATATCGGGCTATGCGAATAATTCCGCCGGGCAATGCTGCGGCCGATTTGATTCCGAGCACCGTCACCTCAACGCCGTTGGAGCGGAGCTGATCAGCAATGCTTTGCAGCGATCCGACGCATATGACGTGTTGCGGGAACCCGCGGGCTTGCAGCGCGGTCGCGATCTGCACCAGCGACACCTCCGCCCCGCCGACTCCGAGACCGCTGACGATATGAAGGACGGGACGTACGTTCATGCACGCGCCCAACGCTGTCGCCAGGCTTCGTACATCAATATTGTCCAAAGTGCGTAAGCCCAATTGCGTTGACCGCTGCTGTGCTCGGCCCACAACATGCGCACCGCAGTGACGTTAAGCAGGCCACCGCCGAGTTGAGATGAATTGAGCAAATCTTCCGCCCATGGACGCAACGGACCGCGCAGCCAGGCCGCTAGCGGAATACCGAATCCCATTTTAGGCCGATCAATGAGCCCCCGAGGAACGTAGCGATCCAAGACGCGCCGCAACAACCACTTGGTCTCGCCAGAACGGATACGAAGGTGACGCGGCAGCTTCCAGGCGAATTCAACGACACGGTGGTCGAGCAATGGCGGGCGCACCTCCAACGAAACCGCCATCGATGCACGATCGACCTTCTGCAGGATATCGTCAGGCAGGTAGGTCGCTGTGTCGAAGAGCTGCATGCGTTCGAGCGTTTGGTTTCGGCCCAGCAGACCATTCAAATTCGGAGCGGTCGGATGCTCGTCGGCGCCGTGCGTGAGTGCCGCGGGGTTCGGACATTGGCTAACAAGGCGCAGATAGACCGCGTCGCTGTCCAACAACATGACTTCGGCAAGCTTCTTGAGCTTGTCCGCCGGTTGCGCTGGGCGGAACTTTTGCGGGACTAGCCGTGCCAATAGGTCCGCCCCGGCCGACGGGACCGCGTTTAGCAACGCGGAAATCGAGCGCCGCATCGGTAACGGAATTCTCATGAGCCAAGCCAACGGACCCTCAGCAAGCCCGTAACGGTTATAGCCCCCGAAAAGTTCATCGCCGCCGTCGCCCGATAAGGCCACGGTGACGTGTGCGCGTGTGAGCTTAGAAATCAGATGCGTAGGGATCTGTGACGAATCGGCAAAAGGCTCGTCGTACATTTCTGCGAGTTGCGGAACTATCCGGAGAGAGTCGTTGGCCGTGACAGTGAGCTCCTCGTGAACCGTGCCAAGGTGTTGCGCGACCGCCCTCGCGTGAACGGATTCATCGTAGCCAAAATCCGGAAATCCGATCGAAAAGGTCCGTACCGGCCCTTTCCCCGCGCGCACCATCAGCGCGGCGACCGTCGATGAATCGATGCCACCCGACAAAAACGCGCCAAGCGGAACATCGGAAATCATTTGCGCAGACACCGCATCCGACAGGAGATCGTTCAACCTCGCTTCGGCGTCGGTATCGGACCCGACCCACGGGTTTCCCAGGCCGGCCACCGCTACATCGGAAATCGACCAATAACACCGGCGCGTAATCTGACCCTTTGCATTGATCGAGACGACTTCGCCGGGCCTGAGTTTCTCTACTCCGCGGAAAATCGAATGCGGCGTTGGCACGTAACCAAATCGTAGAAAACTCGCCACCGAGGCCGGATCGATGTCCACCTCGGCGCCTGCAGCCATAATGGCTTTGAGCTCGGAGGCGAAGTAAACACCGCGTTTGGTCGCCGCAAAGAAGAGCGGTTTGATGCCGAGCCGATCACGGATAAGATACAATGTCCGTGTCTGTCGATCCCAAAGTGCGATCGCAAACATTCCGTTAATGTCGTCAAGCGTGCGATCGAGCCCGCGTCTGGCGATTGATTCTATCAAAACCTCCGTATCGGACGTGCCACGGAACCGGGCTCCTTCCAACCCCGGCGACGCGGCAATTGCAGCAGCATTATAGATTTCTCCGTTGTAGGAAATTACCCACCGACCATCGGCAGAGATCATCGGCTGCGCACCGCTCGGTGTCAGGTCGATGATGGCAAGGCGCCGATGAGCAAGCGCTACGCCAGCCTTCTCATCGCTCCACACGCCTGATCCATCGGGTCCTCGATAGGCGATCGCGTCCGCCATGGTTTTGGCGCGCGCGCCTATCGATGCTTCGCCGACAAGAGCGGCATCAATCAGTCCGGCAATTCCACACATTACTGATGACGTCGAAGTTGGGGGTTCTGACGTTCTGCTTATTCGGGGCGGTCAGCACGACCGCGCGGCTATGGCCATTGCCGAATTAACTTTCGCAGCGAGTATTTGCTGATGCATCTTCTCGATAGCTGCCGTCGCGAATAGACCGCCACCACAATTCATTGGCGATATACCAATCGACGGTGCGCGCGATACCATCGGCGAGCAACGTCTGAGGCCTGAAGCCGAGTTCAAGGGACAGTTTATCGGCACAGATTGCATAACGACGATCATGCCCTGGCCGGTCTTTGACGAAGGTCAGCAATTCTTGACAACCGCGTCGGTTTGCCGCCGGGCATTGCGGATAACGTGCCGCAAGTGACTTATCGAAAGCAAACTTGCGGTCGATCTCATCACAGATCATTTTGGCCAGTTCGAGATTCGTCATTTCGGCGCCGCCCCCGATGTTGTAGGTCTCCCCTATTCGGCCTTCCTGCAAAATTAATGCGATAGCGGCGCAGTGGTCATCCACACACAACCAGTCCCGTATGTTCAAGCCATCCCCATAGATGGGGAGTTTCTCTCCATTCAGCGCGTTTGTAATCAGCAGCGGGATGAGCTTCTCGGGAAACTGGAACGGGCCATAGTTGTTTGAACAGTTGCTGATTGTCACGGGTAGTCCGTAGGTATGCGCATAAGACCGGACCAGGAAATCGCTTGCTGCCTTGCTCGCCGCATAAGGTGACCGCGGGTCGTAGCGTGTCGTTTCCGTAAACGGCGAAGCGTTCAGCTCCAACGAGCCGAACACTTCGTCCGTCGATATATGATGAAAACGCTTTCCTCTCGAGGATGATCTCCATGCGTCAAGTGCAGCATCGAGCAGCACGTGCGTCCCGTTCACGTTTGTCCGGATAAATGCTTTCGATGATATGATGGACCGATCCACGTGACTCTCGGCCGCGAAATGCACAACCGTGTCAAAATCGTGCTCGCGAAACAATCTTCCGACCAAATCTGAATCACAGATATCGCCATGCACGAATACAAGAGCTTTATCATCGTGGAGTGCATCAAGATTTGCGCGGTTACCGGCATATGTAAGTGCGTCAAGAACGACGATCCGGTCTGACGGTCGCAGACGGCGCCAATGAAGGACAAAATTGGCGCCGATAAATCCCGCGCCGCCGGTAATCAGAAGTTTGGGCAAAAGGAATTCCGCTAGTCGTGATGCGCAGCGCGCAACAGTGAAATTGTCTCACCGATTCCGCGGCGGAGGTCGCCCGTAAACGCGAAATCTTGTTCGAGGAAACGCTGCGCGGATACTTCGTAGGACAACTGATTCATGATCGGGCTGTCGACGAACGATACCTCTACACGCGGCGCAAACTCTCGGATGGTATCCACTACCTTTCGGACCGTCGCATTGAGAGTCAACACGTTGTAGATTCGCCCATCAAAAAGGTCTCGCTCGATAATGTGCGGAATAGCACGTACCGCATCGCTCAAAGCAAGATATGGCCGCTTTTGATCATAGGCCGTGCGCCAGACACTGAGTGGCTGTCCCATCACAGCTTGCCAGCAGAATTTGTTGACGGCGGTGTGGAAACGCATGCCGGGCGACGGGCCGAAGATCGTTCCAAAACGACAGACGATCGCCTTTAGTCCTTTGGATTTCAGAGAACGTACCAGGTTTTCTTCCTTCAACTTGGTCGCGGCATAGGGACTCTGCGGCCTGAGGTCTTCGGGCGCACAATCTTCCGAAACTGTTGTGTCCTGTGTGCCATATACACTGGTCGAGGATAGATGGATCAGCCGGGCCCCGCTCTCGGTGCACGCCGCCGCGACTTTTTCTGTTGCGCGATAATTGTTCGCCTCAACGGCTGCCGGATTATTAGCCGTTCCGGCCGCGTCAGTGGTGGCTGCAAGATGAATTACAGCGTGGGCTTCCTCGAACAAGGGACGCAAATCAGCTTCGCGGACATCCACTTCGTGAAAGCGGTAGCGCCCAACTGCGGGCAGATTGAAAAGAGACGCAAATCGCTGGGTAACCAGGTTATCCAGCAACACGATCTCGGCATTTGGGAAGTAAACCGGAAAGGCGCGGATCAGAGAGGATCCGATATGCCCGAGTGCCCCAGTAACTACAATTTTCATGGATGAGCCGCCTTCCGGTAAGCCATGAATTCTTCGTACGTGCGGAGGTAGTCGTCCTCTTCGAAAGGACGATCGCAGAGGACGACAAGCACCGACTGCTCCGCCCGAAAAACAACCGTGTTCCAGATCGTCGGAGGCACCAGCAAGGCCGCATCGCTGCGGTCTAACGTGTAGGTACTTTTGTCCCGCCCGTCGTCGCAAACGATGTCGACCAGACCGTTGAGGCACACCATCAGCTGGGTGCAACGCCGATGCGCGTGCTTGCCACGCTCCGCGCCGGTAGGCGCACGCAGCGCAAACATGCGCGCTATGTTGAAGGGGACGCTCTCTGTTGTTTGCGCAACCACCACTTCGCCGTCTTCGCGCCGATAGGCGGGCAGATCGATGCGCCGTATGTCGCTAATATGTTTCATCGTGGTGCGGTCGCCGCCTGCATCGATAGCGCATGGTTGAAATAGTCCTGAATGCCGGCTTGCAGGTCGAAGCGCGGATGCCAGCCGGTCAAGCTACTGAATAGTCGGGGATTGCCGACGAAATTGCGTCGTTCAATCGGATGAAAGCCCGGGGGTTCGGGCACATGGCGAATTTCGATCCTGCGCTGCGTCCGTGCGAACATTTCTTCAGCGATCAAGCGGAAGGCCGCGGCGAGCGTGCAACCTCGTCCCGTCGCGATGACGTAATGGCTGCCATCGCAGACAGACGGGTTCAGGACGACGCGATAAAACGCATCAACGACATCGTTGATGTGCGTGAAGTCCCGTACATAGGAACCATCGCCGAAAAGTGTGAGTGCCTCTCCACCCAAGGCGCGCCTCATCATCACATTCAGAATGCCACGATTAGCGTTGATTGAGTCCGCGCCATAACCGTAAACGTTGGGAAGACGCAGACTACATGCTTGCAAGACACCGCGTTGAGTTGCGGCGCGAAGTATTGATTCGCATTCAAGCTTGTGCCGATCGTAAACTGAACAAGGACGATCCGGCGTCTTCTCGTCCACCGGATTCCGGTGATGAGCGCCGACGATCGTCACTGTGCTCGCAAAGACAACTGCCGGTCTTTTGCCTGTCGACTGCGACGCCTGCACCAGTGCCCGGACTGGATCAACATTGATTTTTTCATCGCCGACGAGGTCCGCCTCTGCAGCACGCAAGTCCGTACGTGACGACAGATGCACGATGGCCGTAGCGTCTGCGATCAATGGCGACCACGCGCGGGGATCGCGCAGATCTGCTTCCACCCATTCGACGTCGGTTGCACGCCCATGTTCAAGGAGCGGCGTTTCGGCGCCGCGCGAGACCAGGCGCAAAGCCCAGCCGTCATCGGCTAACCGGTTCGCCAAGGCGCGTCCAATGTATCCGCGCGCGCCAGTGATCACCACCTTCTTCATTCGACTTAAGTCCGCGCTAAGGCCTCTACTCGTCAGTCGGACACATGAGGAAGCCGGGAGCCGTAGAGCTCACGCAACTTTGGATACGCGGCGTCGCGCCCCGAGATAATGGGCTCTGTGATTGGCCAGCGAATTCCGACGTCCGGATCATTCCAGGCCAACCCGCCTTCGTCCGAAGCGTCGAAGCTGCGGCTGACCTTGTAGTGCAGGTCGGCAAACTCGCTCAATGCGCAAAAGCCGTGTGCGAAACCTGGCGCCATATAGATCTGCCGCGGGCCGTCGTCGCTCAAAACAGCGCCGAACCAACGGCCGAATGTGGGAGATTTTGAGCGTAGATCAACCGCTACGTCGAATATGCGCCCGCGGATAACTGTGACAATCTGCGCTTGCGGGGCTTTTACTGTGAAATGCAGCCCTCTGAGCACATGTTGGCGCGAACGAGAGTGATTGTCCTGCACGAAATCGTCCGCAATGCCGGCCTCTCGATATCGATGCTCCTGGAAGCTCTCCAGAAAGAAGCCGCGCTCATCGCGAAAGCACCGCGGTTCCATAACCAGAAGACCCTGCAAGCTGGTTTCCTGTACGTGCATCTTGATATCCAGTCTCGCTAAATCATGAGCGTAGATATGAGAAGCCGGGCGCGACGTCGGTCACGACTGGCAGATTGACAATTTGGGATAAATTGTCGCATGCCTGCGCACGTCCGATGTTGACCAAAACGTTGGACCTGACGGACACGATTACACGTTGCGGATCTAATGAGGTCGCCGCGATTGCAAAATCTGAAACGAAAAATTGCAATTTTGCTGTCCGGTGGATCGGCGTCCATGCGATTTTATTTGCTGCGCTGGATCGCGCGCCTTGTCATGCCCAACTATCGGCTGAGGTGGCACACGCTCGACTGGTGGAACGACAGCGACTTCAATGCCTACCTGGCGCGTTTCGGTGAAACCGACAGTCTCAATATCGACCGACGGTGGACGATTCACCAACTGCTCAGGCTCGTTGCGGACATTCCCGGCGATACGGCCGAATGCGGTGTTTATCGGGGGGCAGCGTCATTTCTGATCTGTAAGGCCAACCAACAAACCGCCAAACACAAGCGTACACATTTCATGTTCGACTCGTTTGAGGGGCTTTCGGAGCCGCAGCCAAGTGATGGCCGATATTGGCGCAAAGGAGATCTCTCAGCGGGCGAAACAATTGTGCAGCAGTATCTTCAGGGATGCGAAAATACGGTCTTCATGAAAGGATGGATTCCGGATCGGTTTGGCGAGGTAGCGGAACGCCGTTTTTCCTTCGTGCATATTGACGTCGATCTTTATGAGCCGACACTGCACGCCGTCGAGTTCTTCTATCCGAGGCTTAACGACGGCGGAATTCTGGTCTTTGACGACTTTGGATTCACCACCTGTCCTGGTGCCATGGTCGCCATTAAAGCAGCCGCCGGCGACATTTCCGATCAGGTGATTGCCTTGCCCGATGGCGGCGGCTTCCTGATCAAGGGTCGCTCGGTCGCGCAGGCCGCGAAATTGACTAACAGGTGACGTGACCGCGATCATTCACTGATGGCCACCGCATACAAATGCGGCGTCCGACTCAGGAGCTGTTTTGCTCCGCTGCGCAGCAACCGGAGCGGCAACGGCATTGTTCGGTTTTGCGCATATGGGTGCGCGTCGAAATCAGTCGCCCTGACCGAATCGACTCTAAACCCGCACGCGCCAAGTGCGTCCGCAAGCGACTTGGCGTCCCACGAACGGACATGCTGATACCGGTGAAAAAGCATTCCGCTTTCGGGAGAGCAGATAAAACTCCGGCTTCGATCCTCTTCGTTCGGCGTCGTCACGATCAAGCGCGCGCCCGGTTTCAACAGAGAATGCACAGACGTCAGACATTCATGCAATTCGCGGTCATACAGGTGCTCCACGACCTCTATCAGCAACGCGGCATCAAAAGTCCCCTTCCATTCGGCCAGACGATCGTTCGTGCGGGTTCCCAGAAAACCCGGTCGCTTACCGAAGCGATCATTGAGTTCTTTGCTCGCTTCCTCGCCGAATTCCACAGCCCCGCATTGAATTCCGGCTGCTAATAGTTCGTCGACCAAAAAACCCGGTCCCGCGCCGTAGTCCACCACTCGACCCTGCAGATAACGCCGGAACCGTCGCACTAGAACCTGCCCGACCTGGAACGAAAAATACTCTTCCGGCCGTGTCCGCTGATGCGTCCAGAATCGGCGCACCATTTCCGGTGTCCAAATCAACTCCGAATCTTTCGTGCCCACAGCCGCTATCTCGGTTCAGTATCCAAGAGATCTTCCCTGCACGGAACGTTCCATGCCCCGGTATCCTCGCTCTAACACGATGATCCGTAGTAGCTGCGTACAGCCGCGACTATGCTGTCGCAATCCACTTCGCTGAGTTCCGGGTAAAGCGGCAAAGTCAAAATCCGCCGCACGAGCCGATCCGTAACTAAAAGTTCGCCGTCGGGAATACGCGAAAGTTCCGAGTAGCCTTTTTGTCCATGGACAGGTGTCGGGTAATGCACCGCGGAACCGATTTGCTGTTTCTCGAGATGTGTTTTCAAGCCATCACGGTCGTCGCAGGCAATGACATAGAGGTGATATGCGTGGCTCGTTTGCTGACGCTCTTTTGGCAAAGCAAGTGGCAATCCAGCAAGGCCGTCATTGAAGCGCTGCGCAATTGCCCTGCGCCGGGCATTGTCGGCATCTAGATGTGCAAGCTTGACGTTTAATATTGCCGCTTGCAAAGAATCGAGTCTTGAGTTGACACCGACGTTTTCAGTCTCGCGCGTTTCATTCCATCCGTACTGGCGAAGACGGCGAACGCGTGACGCGAGGTTAGCATTGCGTGTTGTAATCATCCCGCCATCGCCGATGGCGCCGAGATTCTTGGTTGGATAGAAGCTGAAACAACTGATGTCGCCGATGCTGCCGACGCGCTGATCGCGATAGCACGCGCCTGCTGCCTGCGCGCAATCCTCAATCACCTTGAGCCCATGACGGCCGGCAATCGCGCTGATTGCGTCCATATCCGCGGACTGACCGTAGAGATGGACTGCGATGACGGCCTTCGTGCGTGGACCGATGGCTTTTTCCAGGCCTGCAGGATTCAGGGTGTAATAATTCGGATCGACGTCTATCAAAACGGGTGCCGCACCCGTGGCGATGATAGCGGCAGCTGTCGCCACAGCCGTATGCGAGACGGTGACGACTTCATCGCCCGGTCCGATGTCGAGGGCCTTCAGGGCCAGGATCAGTGCGTCGGTGCCGCTCCCGACACCGACGGCATGGCCAGCGCCGCAATAGTCGGCAAATGCACTCTCGAAGGACTCCACCTCTTCACCGAGGACATAAAGTCCGCTCGCAAGGACGCGGCTGATTGCAGCCTGAATCTCGTCCTTGTGTGCAAAATACTGCGCTCGGGGCGATGCCCAGGGGATCACGAAAAGACCTTTACCTCGGGCACGTAGACAATCCACTTTCCGCCAGCCGCAACAAACGCCTTTTCATTGTTGCGAATTTCGGCGGCGTGGTTCCACGCAAATAGAAGAGCGTAGTCCGGATATTGTCGCGTGAATTCGGCGTATGGACGAACGGGAATGTGTGCGCCAGGCGAGAGCTTGCCCTGCTTAATCGGCGTCGTGTCGGAGATAAATTCGACATGCTCAGGCGTAATGCCGCAATAATTCGTGACGGTCGTGCTTTTTGATGTTGCTCCATACCCGACCACACGTTTGTTTCTTCCACGCAATTCCTCCAGCGTCTGCATAAGACGCGCACGCGAAGCTTCACAGTTCTGCTTGAAACGAAGGTAAGTCCCAGCTTCCTGCAGCCCCTGTGACCGTTCTTTTTCAAGCTGGACATCAACCCGAGGTGAGACCTGACGGCTTCCCTTCGGGGCAAGCAGATAGCGCATCGATCCGCCGTGCGTTACCTGTGGCATGACATCGGAAAGTTCGAGATCATACGGATCAAAGGCGCGTTTGACCGAACTTGCCGAGAATATGAACACATGCTCGTCATAGATCTGATCATACGATGTTTTGGCGATCATATCGCCCAGATAAGGGTCTTCGAAAATCAATACGCCGTCCGGCTTGAGCAACCGCTGCACCCCGGCGGCAATCCCCCGCAAATCGGCAATGTGGCACATGACATTTGCCGCCAGAATCGAGTCGGCCTTGCCGTGTTCCGCGACAATGTCCTCGGCGAGTGACGGACTAAAAAATGAGCTGATCGTACGGATGCCGTGACGACGGGCCACATCGGCGACGTTGACCGAAGGTTCAATTCCGAGATGGCGAATACCGCAATTGTGAAAATGTCGCAGCATGATTCCATCATTGCTGCCGAGCTCGACGACGAACGGGTCGGTGCGCCCCGCCAGGACATCCTTCATCACCGCATTGGCAAAATTTTCAAAGTGCAGTTGCATGAAACGCGAGGTACTCGAATAAAACGCATACTGCGCATGAAACATTTTATCCGGCTGAGGCTGCTCCATCAGTTGAAACATGCCGCATTTTCCGCAAAATGAAGGAGCGAGCTCGAAGAAATACTCTTCGCTCAACTCTTCCGCCGTGAGAAAACCGTTTGCGATCGGCATCCGACCGAACGACATGAAGGCTTCTATGGGCGCATCGCAGATGCGACAATGGACAGAAGACATTTGATTCATTGGACCTTTGAACTAGACATTTGATGTGACCAGACGCCGAAGATAGTCCCTGTATTCGCTGTTGGTGATTGAGCCGGCCAGACGTTCGAGCTCGCCGGCATCGACAAATCCCATCCGGTAGGCGATCTCTTCAGGGCATCCGATTTTCAGTCCCTGACGCTCTTCGATCGTGTAAATAAATTCCGATGCTTGCAGAAGCGACTGATGCGTTCCGGCATCGAACCAGGCAAAGCCACGGCCAAGCTTCTCGGCATGGAGGCGCCCGGCATCAAGATAGACGCGATTGGCATCGGTAATCTCGAGCTCGCCCCGCGCGGACGGCTTGAGCTCGTGCGCTATATCGACGATTGACGAATCATAAAAATACAGACCAGTGACCGCCCAGTTCGATGTCGGGTGCGCCGGCTTTTCATCAATTCGAACCGGTTTGTTCGATGCGTCCAAATCGAGGACGCCGTAACGGCTCGGATTATTGACCCAATGGCAAAAGACCGTAGCGCCGTCGTTGCGCGCGCTCGCTCGCTGCACAAGATCACCGAGTCCGGCGCCATAAAACACGTTATCCCCGAGGACCAGGGCGCACGGCTTTCCATTGATGAATTTTTCGCCGATGAGAAACGCCTTTGCGATCCCGTCCGGCTCGGGCTGGACCGCATATTCAATGGAAATACCCCACTGACGCCCGTCGCCGAGCAATTGCCGCAATCGCGGCACTTCCGGCTCCGTCGTGATCACCAGGATTTCTCGGATGCCCGCAAGCATCAGTGTCGTCAGCGGATAATAGATCATCGGCTTGTCGTATACCGGCAGCAATTGCTTTGTGCTGACCAGGGTGAGCGGCCACAACCGGGTCCCCGCGCCGCCGGCGAGGATGATCCCCTTACTTGTTCGGATCATTTGAAGTTCGCGACGCCTTTCAAGGGACCGATACCATTTGATCGAAATCTCTTGTCTGAGCTTCGAAAAGTGAGTGTAACCGGGCCTTCCGCGAAATCAGCTCACTCCACGTGCCGGATTCAACCAATCGACCATCTTCCAGCACACAGATGCAATCTGCATTCCGCACTGTAGCGAGCCGGTGCGCAACGATCAGGATTCCCATCTCCTTACGCAGGTCCTCTACAGTATGCAAAATTTCGGCCTCTGATTTCCCATCTAGCGCGCTCATCGCCTCATCCATCAAAAGCAGAACGGGGTTCGCCAATAATGCCCGCGCAATGGCGAGGCGCTGCCGTTGCCCCCCTGAGAGCTTTACACCTTGATCGCCAATGATCGTGTTAAATCCTTCAGGCCAAGCGCCAATGAAATCATCCGCGTGAGCGCGCCGAGCGGCCAATTTGACGTCGGCATCCGATGCAGCAGGATTGACGATCGCAAGATTGTCCTGGATCGACGCATGAAACAGAGTCGTCTCCTGGGGCACATAGCCGATGGCACCGCGCCAAGCGCGAAGCGGTGTTGACGCAAGCTCATGATCTCCCAGTCGGATCGATCCTGCGTTTGCTTCAACCAAGCCGAGTAATGTGTGCACAAGTGTGGATTTCCCGGCGCCGGATCTGCCTACGACTGCAGTCAAGCCGGGAATTGGCAGCTTCAGATTGATTTGGTCCAGGACCATCCGATCGCCAAGCCTGACCGACACGTTTTTCAGGGTGAGAACCGCGGGCTGCCCGATCTTCAGGGGTTCGCTCGAACTGTCCTGTTTTTCTGCTTCCGCCTCTGCGGCTGCCTGCAATTTATTGATCGTTTCAAGCGCTGGTACGTTCCAATTGAGATGGTGCAACTGTGCCTGCAGCATGTTGATACGCGGGAACAGGCGTCCGAAGAGCGCGAGCACGACAACCACATTTCCGGCTGCCACACCCATCCACCCGCTGCCAAGCACGAGGAGCACGACGAGACCGATCAATGCCAAAAATTCGAGAACACTGCGAACTGTCCCCGGCAATGAACTGGCTGTCGCGTTAGCTTTTTCGATCTCCCACACAAGGGATTTTAAACGCGCTGTTGCGCGGTCAACACCGACGCTCGCTTTGATGAATTTTGCGCCGGTGAAATATTCGACAAGGACAGATTGAAATTCCGCATTGAGCGGCGCCAGGCTCTGACCCGTGGCGTAGGTCTTCCTGTAGAGCGGTGCCATGGCCAAAGCGGCGACGGCGGCAAAGCCGCTAAGGCTGACTGTGATTTGCCAGGCGATCATCAGGGACAGAGCGATATAAATGACCGCCACGACGACGCTTGCCAGAAGTGACAAGCAGATCGTGAAGGCGCCACCCAGCCTGTCACTTTCCGTAATAATTGCGTTTGTCATTTCGCCGGCCTTGCGATCGGCCAGAAAGAGCCACTTTGCGTTCATAAAAGCGGCGAACAATTCCAACTGACGTTGGCTTTGATAACGCCGCGCCAGTATCGCCGCCCACCAGGTCAGAGCGATTGATACAATCGTTTGAACAGCCGCAATCCCGATGATGACCGCAAGAATCTCAACGGGTTCATTTGCACCGATCAGCTGCAGGCCCCGTTCAATGAGCCTGAATGCAAGGCCTTGATTGTTCGCGGCAGCGATGCCGATCTGGCTTAGGAGTGGCAAGAGCAGAACGACCGAAAGCCCCTCCCCGAGACCGACGACCGCAGTCCAGACAATGAGTACCGGAAAACGCCAACCGAGGCGCTTCATCAAGTCGCGGGTTAGAAGAAGATAAAGTCGTGTCAAATTTTGGCTCTGAACGGCTGTCGGGAAAATCAGGCGGATCGGTGAAACGGGTTTGACCCCTGTCTCACCCTATGCCCAATCTCTGGGCCCACCGGCCTGTGCCATTGGAAGAAACGGAGTGGCGTAATCACCAAATGCGTCCGGTGAAATTGCATTCTCGATGGCTGTGAGCTCGTCACGGACGCGATCAAGATCGTTCTGGACCGCACCGGCATGCTTCAGTTGCGAAATTATCGCCTTGCGTTCCCGGCTAACGGAAAAGCGCGGGCGGGTCTGCAAACAAGTGACCAGACGCGGCCATTTTCTTCGCATGGCGCTCTTTATCTGCTCCGGCAAACTGTAGTTCATGGAAAGGAAATCGCGATAACGACATTCAAGTATCTCCCTGACCTCTTCGGCAACGCTCGCGGCGCTTGCAGAATGGCCATCGGCGGCCACTGACGCGATGCGATCTATCAGAGCGTGAGCGTCTGATGTGAACCGGCTGCGCAGTAAATGGCGGGCCCAGTCGCGCAGGGGCTGGTAGCTGATCCCAGTCCCGGATTGGCTATAGTAAGTAATTGTTTCATTGTTCACGCGGGCCTTGCCGAGCGTCAAAGCCCGCAGAGCAAAGAAGTCTTCGTACAGCATCAAATCAGAAAAATTGATCTCTGCTATTTCGTGTAGGATGCAGGCAGGAGCGGCTGCGCGGTAGACGGCATAGTGCAGTTTGTGACAGAGCCCGCCCTGGCGCAGCCTTTCGGCCGCGGTCGGTGCGTCAATGTCCTTCGCATTGTCATCCATATACACCTTGTTGAATTTGCCGCTGATGCTGCCAGGCGATGCTCCAATGCCTGCATAGACTGAAAACCCGACCTGGTGACCACGCGCGCAGATATAGTCCTCATTATTATCAAGAAAATCCAGCGCCCTTTCGATGCCGCTAAACCCGAGAAAATCATCATTGTCGGCGAGCATGACGTAAGGCGTGCGTACCCGCTGCAATGCATCGGACATTTTCGCAAAAAATCGACCGAAGTCGGTGTCATCCGGATAACGGACGTATTCGACGTCGAGCGCCGGAAACATCTTTCGACTGTCCGCCAGACTTTGCGCAACCGCCTCGTTGACCTGCCCATCCGCGATTAGAAACCGGTAGGGTAGCCGCGCTTCGTTCGCGTGCCTCAGAACACGGAAGGTAAAGAGCCGTCTTCCCTTCATCGGCATAACGATCGTTAGACGCGGTTCCATCTGGAAACAAAAAATCGCGATTGAAATTGGCTAGTTCGATTGCCGTGCAGGTACAAATATCATGCTTGCTATGGCCCATGGCCCTGACGCATTTCCATAGGTGAGCGGCAAGTCGTGATCGACCGAAAAGGTCAGACGATATCCGAGCGAACGCAGTGTATCGACAAATTCTCCGCGATTGAAAACCCATGAAGCAATCTTACGGTGTGGTGTATTCAGTACCTGGCACGCGCAGGTCGGACCTCCTGTCAACGGCGTCTGGGATATAATGAAAAATTCCGGCGCCAGGCGTGCAAGGCTGGAAAGCGTTGCCTGGTAGTCAGCAATGTACTGTATGGAGCTGCTGGCATTCACGATCAACGGGGCCGGCAACGCGTGCGGAATTTGTCCGGTAACCGTTCCGAATGAATGAGCCTCGATCTGCCGGCGGACCGTACGGCACATGGCAGGCGTTTCGACAAGCACATAAGACAGACGAGATAGATCCGGGCGGGCAAACTTCAAAATGTTCGCCAGTCCGATCCCGGCACCACCACCGAAATCAAGGACCGTCAACGGGCCCGTGAATTGAGACGCGAGAACGGGCAAAATCAGTCTCCCAGTATCGTCGCAGATCGGAGCTCCACCCTTATCAAGATTTACCTGCCAGTCGGCAGCGATCGCTCGCGCCCATGGGTCTTCGTCACTATCGACGCCTCGTGTCGCAGGCACGTCGGCAAGGGTCGGCCAAGACCCGTAGAAGTTATACCAGCCCAGCCCGTGCGCCACGCGCCAGATTTTCCGCACAGATCGCATGATCATCGGAGGCATTAAACCGGCAATGAGATGCCGAAAACTAGCCATGTGCCGATTGCATGTGTGCGTCCCGCGGCAAGTCGCGATCGCTCATCGTTTAACGATTACGCCTTGCCCAGATGGCAGCCAGAGTGGCGTGAGGCCGAGGCGATTGAGCACCGGTTCGTAGTAATGGATATCGTTGGCATACGAGTTGGTTATGAACACACCGCCGGGATTAAGGGCTTCATAAAAAATCGGGAGCGCTTCGGCATCTGCCGCTGCATTGCCGGTATCACTGAAAACAAATGCAAGTCTGGCGGAAATCGGAAACGGAACGCGCTCGCGATGGAGAATGATCGGGGCGCCAGGCGGATATTGTCGAAGAACGTAGTCCGGATCGCGATTGTAGCGTTCGGCAACTTTGTCGCTGTCGTTCGAAATGATGCCTTCAAAAGGATCGATCAAATGCAGGGTTTTGCCGCGTGTGGGGAATTCGGTGAAATCAAATACTATTCTGGGAGATATTCCCCATGAAACGCCGGCACAGGCAAAATCGCCCGGCACTTGCAGGCAGAAGTTGGCAAAGAAGCAAATATTGTAGTTGCGGTAACGGGTGGCTTCGACGGGGATAAAGGGATCCAGGCTGTAGTATTTCTCATAGAGTTCAGCGAACCGTCCCTCAAGCAAGGGCTTGCTGTTTGCACACGTGGCCACGTTTCCGAATTCACGCCAAGGGAATGTTCCTCCCCGACCGCGCAGGTGCTGGTATACGTTCCAGACAACTGGTGGCGTGATCGCTTGGAGGAAAGCCGAAACCGCCAGATTCATCGCCAAAACCTACCGTCGGCGGCGTGAATGTTGGGCAGATAAAATTTCACCGGAGACCTAAGACGGGAGCACTGCATCAGCGGTTCTATACCTGTATTCCCGCCCGCCGAGCTGCCCGTACAGCCGGAGCTGCCACTGGATAAATGCGTTGTGCAATCCACCGGACGCCGGGGTTGAACCAGACTTTTCGATTTTTCTCCGTAAGAGTCTTCCATTCAGCGGCGCTCATGTGGTGACGGCGCGTGCTGCTCGCCATTGATGCCTGTGCATGCTGGATTTTCAAAACCAGGAGATCGACGGCTTTTGCCGCCGAAACCAGGGGTGGTTGTTTCCCGAGTGTTTGAATCGCCATATCGAGACTGCCGTCGGCCAAGGAGCTTCTGATCGTCGAAATAACCTGATTGCAAACCGTATCCACATCAAACGACTCAAAATCGTAATATCGGTCAAATTTCTTGATGTCACTGAAGTCGGGCGCCGTGCCAAACTCCCGCGCGAGACCGCTGACAATGGACGCACGATAATCCGCATCGTCATGGACCTTATCAATATCGAGAGCCATGTCGGAGTAGCTGATCGCGGCCAAATTACCCAAGGCCCAGGAAAACATGTGCCAACGAAATAGATTCAATGCCTTCCGGCCGCGGCGAGGCTGCCTCCGCAGTGTAGCGAGCGCCTGAAGCCCAGAACTGCGCACGGGTTTCGGCGTGCCAGGGCAAATCTGGAGCGCGCCAAGTTTCCGGCACCAGTTGATAGAGCGGATGCATGCGACTCGTGGCCAGTTCAGTCAATGGAGTAACCAAAAAGCCCCAGGCTCCTCCGTCAACGAGGCCTCGAATGAACGAGCCGAATTGGCTCAGCGGGTTCCGATATTGAGCGATATGAAATCCGCCAAATGTGGCTCGCATGGCGCCGGCGCGGCCGCGGGAATTAACTTCGCAAAGTACCGGCCGTTTGAGCCGCGCTTGTGCATATTTTATCAGGGCAGACAGATAGGCACGGAGGTCTTCCGAAAGAACCCCGTTTAACGGAAGATAGTCATGAAATGCCGGAAACTCCGGACAAAGATGCATGACTTCATCCCAAGCATCAATGAACTCCGCAAACTCGTCGCGACCAAGGAAGTGATGATTTACATTCCATTTCTGCGCCTCTACGCGAAAGATCTCGCGCTCCTTAGGGTTTTTGAAACGCTCGTAATCCCTCTTTCCATCCATGATCGCTTCGTTGAAGCACACTAAGGACTCATTGCGCCGGAGCACATTGAAGAAATAGGTGCTGCCGCTTCGCGGTGAAGCGTGCACAAAAACCGGATCAAGTCCCGACGCTGGTGTCATGTTATCGCTCGCGTGATGAGAGTGGCGCTTTAACCGCGCGCTGGCCTTACTAATTTCGACGATAGAGGGCATGATGGTAGTAGGGAAACAACTCCATTGGACGATCGACGACAAGTTGCCAATTGAGCGCCGGACGATACGCCTCCAGATAAATCGATCGCGCATTTCCAAGCGCAACATCATCGAAAATATCGATCACGTCTCGGCAATACCCCAGAGACAGAACATCTCTTAGCTGGCCCGAATCGACGAGCGTGAGGCCGACGCACTTTGGATCATATTTCGCGATCGGATTCTTCACGTAGAAAAGACGACAGTTTGCGACGAGATGCCTCATGTAGGAATCAATTGTCGCGGCCGGCATTTCCTGAAAGCTGTCGATATTGATCACCAGATCAGCTGTTAAACCTTGCCAACCTTTTTCATCGGTCGCATCGACAAACCGCACCTTGTGGTAATGGTGAGGGATCAGCCTCTTCAGCGCCTGCCGGCTCAGTTCCAGAATTTGCGGCAAATCAACAATTGTATATTCGTCGATTTGCGCAGCGGAGCTGAGCGCGAGTGTTGCGTGACACGTGCGCCCGAAACCCGCACCAATCTCAATGATTGAACGAACGGATCGAAAATCAATCGCGGATTCGACAAAAAGAAACTCATCGACCGATAGGAAATAGTCGATGTTTATTGCACACGAGCGAAGCGTTACCGAAACCGGTTGTCCAAGATTCACGTTCCCCAGTGCGCGATATAGCTCAAAGAACCGATCCGGCTGACGTTCCGCCGCGGTATAGAGCAGGAATTTGAAGTAGCGCATCGTTTTGTCGCCCGGGTCCCAGGCTGCCAACCGATTGTTGGCGCCCCCCGGGCGACGAAAAGTTTCAAGAAAGGCATCGTCGGCGTTGGCAAACAGATCCGCGCACAACGATTTCCACAGATTCGAAACTTCGAGAGTCATCGTTCCGTGCCGCCCCCGTCACTCATTGAGCCGGTGCGAAATCCAGTTCATACGTCTGCGGATCCGAAAGCTCAGATAGCCGACGAGCTGAAAAACGATCCTTTCGCGAATATCTCGAATGTAGGATCTGCGTTTTCGGAATGCGCGTGTTGTATTGGCGAGGCTCAGCCCCTGTCGCGCGAGCTGCCGTCGCGCCTGAAAATCCCATTTTCCTCTCGTCACAAGTTGGTCCTGATCAACCACCGGGCGCCAAACGACATAGTGACGTTCGTTGGTCACGGTATGCTCGAAGTCCCAGATCGAACCAGGGCGCAGCAATAGCGATTTCAGGTAGCTGCGCTTCCAGATAACGGCCGCGACCGACGAATAATACGGTTCTGAAAATGAAAGCCGCCTCAGCGGATATTTACTCATCTTTCTTCTGAAATATTCGATGACGGCACCCGGGAGATTTCGCCTAACCGGAATAAGGCTGACGTACGACAAGTTCTCGCGAACCATCAGATCGGCAAATTCGTTCAGCGCTGCGCCGTTGACCGGCGTCAGGAACAAAGCGTCTTCGAACGTCAGAAACAGATATTCGATCTCATCGGGAAGGCAGTCGAGTTGATCTGCCAGTTCCCCTTGCCAGTTTGACGGACGCTTCGCCGCGACGGCCTTAAATCCATACATGTCGGGATGTTTGCTCGTGAATCCAACATAGCGCGGCCAATTGCATTCACGCCACATCGTCTCCGAATTCTGAAATACAATCTCGAAAATGTCGCGAGCGCGATCTGAGCTGCTGACAAACACACAAAATTTGCCGGCAGCTGCTTTGCCCGCAGCGACATTTCCCGGCTTTTTTTCCGGGCTACGCGCCGGCATTTCCATATTCAAATTGCCCCCAAAAACATGGAGCGTGGTGAAAGAACGCTACCGCACTCCGGGTGAAAAGCTCACCCGGACCTCAAGACCTTCTCACCGGCGCGGCTCGACTAAGCCGCAGCCACGCCCTCAGCATTGACCAACACGCGCACCTTGCGTCCGAGCAGATCGAGCAGAATGGTGACGCGATCGCGGTCTGACATGCCCTCATAGAGGCCGAGGCAGTCGGTAAATACGCCATCCACGACGCGAATCTTTTCGCCGACTCGGAACTGTGGGCGCTCTAGCTTGATGAAACCTGCGGGGTCCTCGCGCTGTTTCAACAGCTCGATCACTTCATCTGCAACGGCCGTCGGTGTATCTCCGGAAGAAACAAGTCGAGCGACCCCGACCGTCGAGTAAATCGATCGCCAACGCTGTTTGCTCATGTCGATCGTCACGAACAGGTAGCGCGGAAATAACGGTGCGGCCACTGTTTCGACGCGACGCGCATGCCGGCGTCGCTTGAGATAGCGCGGCAAAAAAGTCGCAAATCCCTGACGTCCCAAATGAACGAGCGCCTTGCCTTCGGCATTCGGCTGGGTCTGCACGACGTACCAGCGCTGCGTGCCGCTATTCATTTTGCGGCCTCGCTTGCTGCCTCTGAAGGGATCATTCGCACGCGCAAGAGCTCAGGAACGAGCACACGCGTAGGGCCGAAGCGGGCGACAGCGGCTTCGCAAGTTTCGTGCGCTTTGGAGAGATCGGTCACCATGACGGCGTCGAATGGCTTCGACACCGCCTCAAAGCTCGGAAAGACCGCTAAGCCGATGAATCGGTCATTTGCGTCCTGTTGGACAACTCCGACAATTTCAACGCCTTGCTCGATCGCGCAAAGAGCTGCGATCTCTGCCAAGTCGGACTGCCCGGCAAGGACCACTTTGGTGACGCCAGCAACTTGCGCCGCCCGCAAAAGCCGCGAGCAATCATCCTTGGCTTGGCGAAAAAAACTGAACGAAACAGAAAGATATTCCACCGTCAGACGCGACTTCTCGGCGAAGCCTTGCGGGGTCAGATAGTAGGCGTAACGCCGCGCCGGTGCCTCGCGGACTTTGATCAAACCCTTCTTAACGCAGCGTTTGAGATAGGCGTTGACAAGGCCGAGAGCGATGCCGAGTTCGGAGGCAAGAAGCCGCTGTGAGTGACCCCGATCCTGATCGACCGCATCGAGCAGGCCGAGCATGATTCGAGAATTCTCGCCGCTCTCCCCGCCTGATCGTGGCATACGAACTCCACCGAACCCCGTTCACTCCTACGTCGTTCATGATGTGAACGTCAAGCTCAATGTTCGCCACATGAACGCTGGCCCAGTCACAAGAAAACATCAAAAACATAATATAAATCAGCTGCTTACAGAACTACGTGTGCCGGCGGCTCGACCCGCTAGCGAGCAAATCCACTGGACATACCCATCCAAAGGGAGGCGATGCAGGGGCATCGAAACGCGTTGCACCTCGCCCAAATGACCGTTCCCAAATGATCACTCGGCGATCCGCATCTGTAGGCTGCGCCAACAAGTGTCAGGCGGCCAATTGGCGCTGACTGCCACTGCCTCAAACAAAATGAAATTTTCAGAATTGATACGCGATCAAAATTCCAGCCCGGTATCTAGTCAATTGCCGACTTACGGTAAGCCCACAAAATTCCTAAGGGAAATACCAGACAGACAAGTGCCTTTGCTTTGAACGTTTGTAACCGCATCAAAGCGCTCGCGACTGTCTGACCTGACCGCCAGGCAGTAGCTGGAATCATCAATGCAGCTTTCAGAAACGGGCCAGGCGAGTGAACGAAATATTGCAGGTTATTATTAAGGAGCCAGACGTAGTAATATAAACGTCCATTTGCGTTCGGGCCTCGTGGTCCGATAGTTGTAATCGTCGTTCCCGTGTCTTCGTCGTCTACAAAGTAGATTCTGACGGTCTCATTCACAAATCGACTTTTGTAAGTTTTTGCTATTTCCATCCAGATTACCCCTTCCGGGATGTATGTGTTCGGAATCTCGGGAAACGGAAATTGGCGCAGAATTTCGGTTCGGAACATGCACCATTTTTCTCCACGAACATGCTGAACGTACAGCACCTCCCGCAGATCACCGTCGAAAGGGCTTTCTGGGAAAGCGGTGCCAACGGGCTGCCCGCGCTGATCGCAGCAGAGTCCGTATACACCGGCGAAAAGCGCGCGATCTGAAACTGGAATTTCGTTCCAATGCCGGGCAAGTTTTTCTAACGCATCCGGCAACAAAGCGTCATCCGAATCGAGCGGAGCAAAAAACTGCCCGCGCGCTTGTTCGACAGCCAGATTGTGCGCAATGTGTTTCCCGGAATTGTTCTGCCAGAAATATCGAATTGGGAAGCTGGCGGATTTACTCCATCCCTTAATCAATTCCGACGTGCCATCTGTGGAACCGTCGTCGATCACCAACCATTCGAAATCGCGCAACGTCTGTGCGCACAAGCTGTCGTATACACGATGAATAGTATGACGCCGATTATAGGTCGGCGTGAAAATCGTAAAAAGCGGCACGTTAGACAGTTGCAGTCACTCCAGGTTACAAAGCAAACTCTTTTACATCTAATAGCTAGAGCTGTGGAAGTATGGCAAGCCTTCAGGCATCAAACCCCGCCTAGCGAAGCCATAGTCGGCATGGAAGATAGTGTTTCCCGGCTGTCGTTGTTATTCTGCTTGCGTAGGGAGATTTCATGGGCCTCGGACGATCCGCTATTGCGCTGCTGCTTGAGGAGGCCGCCCTCCGTCCTTTTTCCGGAAAGATCGCCACTCTTGGCCGTCAGACAATCGGCGCCAACGCCGAGCAAATCAAAGCTGAGTTCAAGCGCTTTGGAGTAGTGCCAAAGCACGAACCGACCACGGTTACAGACGATCAGCTGTTTCGAATGATGGGATTCAGTGGAGTCGAGAGCATCGATAATGATGACTATGAGAATGCCACTCACATTCTGGACTTAAATCAAAATTCGATGCCCCCACAAATTCTTGGTCAGTTTGACGTTGTACTCGATGGCGGCACCCTCGAACACGTCTTTCACGTGCCAAATGCGCTGAGAAATGCTTTGAGCCTGCTAAAGCCGGGTGGACGAATTATCTTTCTATCTCCGTCCACCAATCATGTCGACCACGGCTTCTATATGTTCTCGCCGACGCTTTTTATGGATTATTTGCTGACCAACGGGTTTTCCATCCAGACATTCTATTTCATTCGCTATTCCTTGAATTCGAGAAAGAGATGGCGAGCTTACGCGTATGAACGCGATAGCTTTCGGCATTTCTCGATAGGATCCCTCGATTCACGACCCTATATGAACTTTGTGGTAGCCACAAAAATACCAGGCGCAACAATAGATAAAATTCCGCAGCAAACGTTTTATTTGGACCAATGGGCGAACAAAACGGCTTTGAGGACAACAGGAAGATTTGCACGTTTGGAGACCATTCTAAGCCGCATTCCAGGAGCGCTGGATTTAGCTATCGCAGTCTGGCCGCTTGTTGCGCGGCGTGGCCGGTGGGGTCTACGATATGTTGGCGATTTTTAATTGCCCGATCGCCAATTCAGTCGTGCATTATTTCTCTTTGTCAGCGGTATATGAGAGCACGAGGCCCGCATTCATGGGCTCGTTTCATCGACCATCAAATGGCACCAATCACGCCAGTCGGTCGAAAGGTTGATGCGCACTAATGCGAGATTCGAAAAGCCTCGAAAGCCACTTTGCCTTCGGCAAGAATTGGGCTTCGTACGCCAAACTAATCGATAAAGCCCAAATCGATGAGGCAAAAAAAGGTCTCTTGCGCCTGATACCGGCAGAAGACCTTGCAGGAAAATCATTCCTCGATATCGGTTGCGGCTCTGGGCTGCATTCGTTGGCAGCCGCTCAACTTGGCGCCAGCCGGCTGATGGCGATCGATATAGATCCCGATTGCGTCGCGACAACCCGAAACCTACTTTCAAACAACAACGTCTCTATTCCTCGGCAGGTCGAAGCGAAGAGCGTGTTCGACCTTGATGCGACGATTCACGGTGTATTTGACACGGTCTACTCGTGGGGAGTTTTGCATCATACGGGCAGCATGTGGGAGGCAGTAAACAGAGCAGCGTCCATGGTCGCCCCAAACGGCCTGTTCGTCATTGCGCTATACCGCCGAACCTACATGGACCATTGCTGGAAAATTGAAAAACGTTTGTACGCACATGCACCTCGTTTCATCCAGGCCTGTGTGCGCGCGGGCTATATTGAGGGATTTCGTCTTGCCATGTTTTTTACCGGCAGGAACTTCCGGGACTACGTTGCGAGTTACAGGAGTTTTCGAGGCATGGACTATTTCCATGACGTCCATGACTGGCTCGGAGGATACCATTAAGAGACCGCTACTGCTGCGGAAGTCGACAACATGCTTGTCGGTCTGGGCTTGAAAGCGCAGCGCGTTTTTGCGCGCCCCATGGGTATCGGCTTGTTTGGTTCGGGCTGTGATGAATACGTCTAGCGCAGGCGTGTGGCCTGACCTCCGCGCGTGTGCTAGCGAATGAGCCACGGCCGTTTCAAATCGCCTCACCAAAAAGGCTGCGATGGGCGCCAGCTTGGACAAGAACGTTGACATCCGCGTCGCCAGAGGTTTCGGCGATGAATGGTCGACTTTCCGCCAGGACGAGACGCATCTTGCCCGTGCACAGCGCGAGGCGATATTCGACGGCTATTTCGCGATCTTTCCCTGGGACCTCTTGCCTCCCGGCGGGGGTGTCGGCGCCGACATCGGCTGCGGCACCGGACGGTGGGCAATCCAGGTCGCAGCGCGTGCGGCGCATCTGCACCTCATCGATGCCAGCCCCGATGCGCTGGCGGTCGCACGGGACAATCTCAAGGGCCAATCGAATGTGACTTTTCATGTCTCGAGCGTCGGGGACATTCCTCTGCCCGCACATTCGCTCGATTTCGCATTTTCGCTGGGCGTGCTGCACCACGTCCCCGATACCCAGCGAGCCATCGAGGCCATCGCCGCGAGACTCAAAAGCGGCGCGCCGTTCCTCCTCTATCTCTACTACGCATTCGACAACCGTCCGGCATGGTATGCGGCGCTCTGGAAGTTGAGCAACATTGTCCGCATCGTCGTTTCACGATTGCCGCATGGCATGCGCATCGTCGTCAGTGAGACCATCGCTGCCATTGTCTACTGGCCTCTTGCCCGGCTGGCAGGTCTGCTTGCGCGCTTGCGCGCGTTGCCGCGGTCGTGGCCGCTATCGTGGTACGCCGGCAAGCCGTTCTATGTCATGCGCACTGACGCCTACGACCGGTTTTGCACGCGGCTGGAAAAACGGTTTACCCGGGCACAGATCGAACAGATGCTGGTGCGCGCGGGCTTCGAGCAGATCCGTTTTTCGGATTCACCGCCCTATTGGTGCGCGGTTGGAATCAGATCGTCGCACGAGCGTCCGCTCTGATGCCGCCGAAAATCCTCTATCTCGTCTCCGAAGACTGGTATTTCGTTTCGCATCGGCTTCCCATGGCGCGCGCTGCCAAACGCGCGGGATATGACATTCATGTCGCAACAAACGTCGATGAGTGCGGAGCCCAAATAGAACAAGAAGGCTTCATGCTGCATCCGGTGCACTGGCGGCGCGGCAGCATGAATCCATTTCGTTTGCTTGCAGCCGTCCTCGAAACCCGGCGCATCTACCGGCAAGTCAGGCCCGATTTCGTTCACCATGTCGCACTGGTCCCGTCGCTGATCGGTTCGCTGGCAGCGCTGGGGTTACCAATTATCCGGCTTAATGCTCTGGCGGGGTTGGGATTTGCATTCACGTCCGATACGGCGAAGGCCCGCATGGTGCGGCCGACGGCCAGCCTGCTGCTCGGCTGGCTGTTCAAGCGGCCGGGAACCTCGGTGTTGGTCCAAAACCCTGATGACTACGCAGTCGTCACAGCTCTCGGCGTGCCGAAAGACGCGATTGCGGTAATTCCCGGGTCGGGTGTCGACACCGATGCGCTTACGCCCATGCCGGAACCATCCGGCCCTTTTACAGTCGGATTTGTCGGGCGCCTGCTGGACGACAAAGGCGTGCGGACTTTGGTGCGCGCCCATGAATTGCTGATAAAGCGCGGCAACCCGGTTCGCACGCTGCTGGCCGGGGAGCCCGATCCGTCGAACCCGGCTTCCATCCCCGACCAAGTGCTGAATGGTTGGCGGCACCTGCCCAACCTTCAGCTTCTCGGGCACGTCGACGACATCCGCAGCATCTGGAGGCAGGCACATGTCGCAATCCTCCCGTCCCGGCGGGAGGGACTGCCGAAAAGCCTTCTGGAAGCGGCCGCATGCGGCCGGCCGTTGATTGCGACAGACGTCCCCGGATGCCGGGAAATCGCGCGTCACGGCACCAATGCCGTGCTCGTTCCGGCCGACGATGCGGAGGCAATCGCGCAGGCCATCGAAACCCTCAGGAAAGATCCCGATCTGCGGGCACGTTTCGGCAGCGCGAGCAGGGAGATTGCTGTGGCCGAATATTCAAGCGCGCGCATAGGGGAGGAAATCACGGCGCTTTATTCGCGCTTGCTGGGCGGCATGGCGTCACGGACACTGCAGGCATCGATAACCTAGGGCACGAACAAGGAAATCGTCATCTTGCTTTTTGGGCTGGTGTCACTCTTAGCGGCCGCCGCGCTCAGCTACGGCCTCCTGCTGTGGCTTAGGCCTTTTCTCGCGCGTCATACGCTTGCAAAGCCGAATGCCCGGTCGTCGCACAAGGTACCGACACCGCAGGGCGGCGGCATCGCGGTCCTCGCCGCGATGCTCCTGGTGGTCACCGCAAGTCAGCTTGTCTCGGGTAACTCGGGTCTTTTGGGCCAGCAGCCCGGCGAGTTCATACGGCTTGCTGTCATTTTCGCGGCCGCAATCGGCTTGGCGCTTGTCGGCGCCATCGATGACGTGCGGCCCCTGGACCCGGTCCCGCGCCTGGTTTTGCAATCCGTCGCGGTTGCCGTTGTAATCGCAATGCTTCCTGACCGGATGAGAATTGTCCCATTCATCCCGTGGTGGGCCGACCGCGCGCTCCTGGTCGTCGGCGCGGTCTGGCTCGTCAATGTCGTGAATTTCATGGACGGCATCGATTGGATGACTGTCGCTGAGGTTGTGCCGGTCGCGGGCGTGCTGGGCCTGTTCGGAATCACAGGCCTGCTGCCGCCCAATGCTTCCCTGGTCGCGCTGTCCCTTTGCGGTGCGATGATCGGCTTTGCCCCATTCAATCGGCCGGTCGCGCAATTATTCCTGGGCGATGTCGGGAGCTTGCCGATTGGCCTGTTGCTGAGTTGGCTGCTGGCAACGCTGGCGGGCACGGGACATCTGGCGGCAGCGCTCCTGCTGCCGCTTTATTACCTCGCCGACGCCACCATCACCCTGTTCCAACGCCTGAGTAGAGGTGAGCGGATCACCCAAGCCCACCGCCGCCATTTCTATCAGCGCGCGCTGGACGGTGGCCTGAGCGTTTACAGCATTGTCGCGGGCGTCTTTGCGGTGAATGTCGCGCTCGGCGCGCTCGCCATCGCGACGGTCTATATCGGTTCCCGATCGGTCGACATGGCGGCGCTTGCCGCGGGCGGCATTCTTGTTGCCGCGCTTCTGATGAATTTCAATCGCGTACGATCGTGAGTTTATCCAAGCATGGCAAGGCCGGCGCCGATCAACAGCCACAAGGTGCGCTGGTAAAGCATATCAGCGGGGCTCGCCATCACGGCGAAAGCAACCAAGCATAACACAATCAGCGCGGATACCTGCTGCTTGCGTGCATGTTGCCACTCGTTCGCGAAGACGTAGATGGCCGGGACCGCGAAGGCGAGAAATCCGATCAAACCGAGCTCGGCGAGGAGCCACACGGCTGTCGAGTGAATCAGCAAGGGCTGGGTACTCGCAATGAATATCATCTGGTTGCGAAATGCGCCGAGGCCAGCACCGACGATCGGATGCGCAAGAAATAGCTTGAGGCCGCCAATAATACTGAAAAGGCGCTCTTGTGACGACTCCGCACTCGGAACGATTACAGGCATTCCCTGTGCCGAATGCGAGAGGTGCTGCAATCCAACGGCAATCACGCCGATGGCGGCCGCGCACGCAATCGCAATCGCGACTTCGCGAGCTCGCGCAACACCGAGGTACAATCCCGTCCCTATGACAAAGACCGCTCCGATCCATCCGGACCGGGATCCGGCGAACCACAAACCGCCCATGATCAAAGCCAGGACGGAGACGCGCAACCTATCGCCACGAATTGCGCAAATCGCGGCCGCCATCGCCATCAGGAGCTGAAAGGCGAAAAAATTGTGATTGAGCGAAAAGCCCTCCGCATTGCTGGCAACAACGGGGGCGTGGAAGCCCAACGCGGTCAAAACTACGAGAAATATCTCAATGCCGGCAATCGCCGCGCTCGCGCCGGCGAAGGTCAGAAGGATCAGCTGAAATCCATCGCTTTTAGCCCGGCGCACGATGAGTGCACCTGTGCCGGCATAGGCCAGGAGCACGAACCACCCCAGAAACCGGTTTGTCACCGCCCACGTTGTCCAACCGAACCTTTCGGCGCCGATCAGCAGCGAACCGCCAAGAACCAAGGTGGCGACAACGGCCGCCAAATTGATGTGTCGCATGCGCCAGCGCGGCCATTGCCCGAGCCGAACGCAGACGAGAATAAACAGCACGCCGCCGAGGATCGCCAGAGGATCGGCCAAGTTCACGTTGAGCAGACCCGCCTGCACCGGAACATAGATTTGAAACAGGACAAGAGTTGCGGCGCCGAGCGGAAGCACCCATTCCAGCACACGATAGTAGTCGATCGATTGGGTGGATTGGCCCTGCGCCGGCTGCTTCTTGCCTCTGAAATCCGGCAGTGAAATCGCAGCGAATACCCCCACCACCAGCAGCGAGCCGATGCCGATCATGACGGCTGCCGTCAATGCGGCATGGGCCGGCACGCCGATGGCACCCAGCCCAACCACCGCGCTCATTTCACGCATGCCCCAGCCAGCAAGGCTGATGGGGACGCTGGTCGCGAACATGACGATCGCAGATGCCGCAACCAGGTTGGGTATCGATGTCTGCGGCGAAAGCGTGTGGGCCGCGATCACGTAAGCCGCCTGCATAGGGACATGAACGCAAAGCGTCAGGCCAATGATGGTCAGGCAGCGTCGCGCGAAATGCCGCGTCAGCATCGGCGCGAGGGTCCGGACGGCCATACGGCCATATCCCATCAACGCGCCAGCCGCCGTTGCGACAATGAGGCCGGCCATGATCTTGATCAGGTCGGCGCCGCCCGCCGATTGATCGAGATATATATTGCCGAATATGAAAAATGCGCCGCCCAAGGCCAGAAGGGCCGACAGAATTGCAGCGGTGAACCGCTCGTAAGCTGTGATAACGACAACAGCAGCAAACGGAATGCCACCCCGGCTCGCGATAAACCCGCGCGCCATCAACTGGCCGGCGATCTGGAAAAAGATGGCACCCGCAAGCGTTCCCGCGGAAACCGCCGCCATCGCCCGGCGGAATCCGATCGGATGCTCGATCTCGCCCGCGATGATCTTGAACCGAAACACCGCGGCGAAGGCGTTGGCGAACAACGCGACGAAAAACAGGCCGATCGCGCCGACCGAAAGGGCGCGAATGTCGCTCAGGATTTCGGACGTGTCGTAATAGTAGCCGACAAGAACAACGACCCCAAGCAGCAATGCGATCGATACGGCCGCCTTGACAATTTGCATGTACATCGACGTCACAGAGCGACTGTTTGTATCCGCGCTTGATTTTTTTCTGGGTTCACATTTCGCGTTTCCACGCGGCAGGGAAACGGAAATTTCTGTCTGAACGGTCATTTCATATTCGTTTTAGAAGATGTTGCCGTTCAAGCGTCACGCGTCACTGATTATGCCTTGAAGCTTTCCGTGCGATTTTCACTACGTTGTTATTTGTGGCTGTTCAACTCCTCATTGCCGCCAAATGCATTTCGATTTTTCGCCCGCGGAGGACGAAACGAAACTTCTACTGATTTCGGGAACAGCACGCGAGTGCGAACAAATAAAACTGCCCGCGACGACACAACTTACAGCCTCACGGTCGCGAGCATGTCGCGTGTGGCCGTGTCATTGTCGTCTGAACCCTGCTGTACGATTCGAAAGTAGATCCCATCACTCTGAGTCGGCAAGAAAAAGTGAAAGGAAAAGGCCAGTCGGGGTAGCCGTATTGCAATGACATTCATTAAAAAAGCGGCGGTATACGTCACCGCCGGCCACTACGAGCGGCTTCGTCGCCCGTGCGAATTGCTTTCAGCGCAATCCCTCCCGCAACGCCAACCCCGACCACATAGGTCCAGCCCTGTAAAAAATCGAACAGGTGCGAATTGAATAGCGAACCAACAATGTCCTGCACCACGACAACAAGGCCTATCCATTCAGCCAGCGTATTGCCGCGAAACAACAAGAGGTGCGCGATCCACATCGCCCACAACACGCCGATGCCGAGCGCACCCAGCTGTATTCCCACGGCAAGCGTCTGATTATGCGGATTGGCCGATGCTTCGGCAGCCGCGCCACTTTGACCGGCGGCCGATTTTTCGAACATGGCGCGGATCGACCCTGTTCCGTGGCCGATCAAGGGCGCCTGGCGGATGAATTGGATCGATTTCGTCCAGAATACAAGGCGTTCCCCGGACGACGTAACGGTTTCCGCTTGCTGATAGCTTTGGAGATCATGGAAAACGTCGTTGGTCCGGTCACGCAGGTAGGGTGACGAATACCAGGCGACGACTCCGACCAAAACGGCGGCGGCAAAAAGGTTGATGACGGTTTTGATGTGAGACTTCTTTGCCGCGAATAGTACGAGCAAGACCGGGATAATGGCCAACGCGGTTCTGCCAGTCGCCACGTAGAGCATATTGGCGAGCATCCCGAGTATTATGAGCGTAAAGACGAGTAATCGCGCCCAGCTTCGACGTTCCGCCGCATCGTTGACCAGAAACAACAGGCCGAAGATGCAGGTAACGAACTCGCCGCTTTGGGTGGCCGCATTCTTCACCAGCACCTCGTTGAGCGGCGGCTGCAGGGTGAGGGAAAAGGGGTGAAAGACCTGGACGACGGTGGAAGCCAGCAAAAGGGCCACACATGATACAAAGTAGCCGCAAAGCACATATCCGCAACGGCCCGACCCCCGAAACTGCGTGAGCAGCAGCGGCAGCGCGAGCAGTTTTAGAAACGAATCCATGCCGTTCCAGCGCTCGGCCAAGCTCACGTCTGCCCACAGCATTCCGGCAGCGCCGAGCGCGACCAGCAGCACAGGCAGCCCACCGGCCGGCATCGCGAGGTCACGGCGCAAAGCGTTCCAATCAAGCGATGGCACGAGCGCAAGCAGCCACAGAACAACGAGGATCGAGGTTGCCGAGGTTGACCATGGCAACGACACCGCAACCGTAACAATGAGGACGTCGGCGACGCGCGACAGCCGCTCGCGATGTACGCCCTGCGCGATCGAAATATCAGCCATCAATCAACTCATGGCGCGCTTGCAGCCGGCGTGGAAGGATTCCGAACAGAAGACAGGCCGCGCTGCGCGCGAATGTGATCGCCAGCGATGATAGCCATGAGCTTGCGTTCGTTCTCAGCTAGTTGTGTCCGGTCCGCTTCGGGGTGCCACAAATGGATTACGCCCGTTGCAAAGACACCGTCCTTGCGGCGCACGCCTGTGCGCAGCAAGCGCACAATAATATCCGAATCTTCCTTGCCCCAGCCACTATAGTTCGCATCAAAACCGTCCACCCGATCGAGATCGGATCGCCACACCGCAAGATTGCATGAGCGGGCGCCTTGCCAGACGCGCGCCCGAATCCGGCGCAAGAAACCGAGCGGCAAATTGAAAAGCGCCGACAAGCGATTAACGCCCCCGCGTATTCGTTCGGCCAGCCATCGCGCCGGTCCCCACAGCTCCGGCGCAAGCCCCTCGTGCAGTACCTTGGCCGTCAGTTCCCGAGAGAGCAGAACCCGGTTTCCGGTAACGAACGCGCCCGGTTCAGCGAGCCGGCGATGTGCTGCAACAAAGCCGGGGCGCACAATGCAGTCGCCGTCCAAAAAAATGCAGTATACACCTCGCGCGGCAAGGATTGCACGATTGCGGATTTCCGCCGCGCGGAAGCCACGATCAGCGTGCCAGGCATGCTCGAGGCGGCGCCCGGCTTTGCCCTTCCAATCATCGATCAGCTTTGCCGTGCGGGGACCCGAACCATCGTCGGCCACGATGATCTCAAAATCGGCGTCACCTTGCCGTGCAAGCGACCGCAAGACCGCATCAAGCGCATCTTCGCGGTTGTACGTCGTGACGATGACGGAGATCAGCTCGGCCACGGATGCCCTCTCCTTCCCGCCTTTAACCGATGTTGCCCCCGCCGACAAACCCCTAGGGCCCGCGCGTCCCGCAATGTTAACTTGCCGCCAGCCCGGAGCCTCAACAGGCATTTCCCCTCATGCAAAAGATATCGGCCTATATTCTCACCCATAACGAAGCGGAAAAGATCGAAGCAGCCGTATCCAGCGTGCTGTGGGCTGATGAAGTTGTCGTCGTCGACTCATTCAGCACTGACCACACCGCCCAGATTGCGCGCGCGCATGGTGCCCGCGTCGTGGATGTGCCGTTCCACGGTTTCGGCGATCTGCGCAACCGGGCGGTCGAGACCTGCAATTTTGACTGGATCTTCAGCCTGGACGCCGATGAGCGGTGCACCGAGGCTGTCCGCGATGAAATTCTGGCTCTGCTCGAAAACTCGCCGCCGCACGACATTTATATGGTACCGCGACGCAGCTACATGATGGGTCGTTGGATAAGAGGCTCGGGATGGTATCCGAACTTTCGCCAGCCGCAGCTCTTCCGCAAAGGCTGCGTCCGCTACACGCTCGAGCCGGTGCACGAAGGATTTGAAGTGCTCGGCAACCGTTCCGTCGGGCAGTTGAACAATGCCGTGTGGCAGGTTCCCTTCCGCAACCTGGAAGAAGTCATCAACAAGATGAACCGCTATTCGACGCTCGGAGCTCCGAAACTTTCGGACAAGCGCGTGTCAATGGCGAGCGCGCTCGGCCACGGCATCTGGTCATTCCTCAAGCATTACATATTCAAGCTGGGATTTATCGATGGCTGGGCCGGCTTCGTCATTGCGTTCGGCAATTTCGAAGGCACGTTCTATCGTTACGCCAAGCGTTACGAACAGACGGAGAATTGGCAGCTGCCGCCAAGTCACCCGATCGGCCGCGAGTCTAAGCCGTGATAGGCTTGCGCAGACGGCGGGAGAGATTGCGCAGGATCCTGAACGGCAGCGCAAGATAATATTTGCGCAGGATTTCCCAGCGATCGGACCATTGGCAGCCAACCGCGGAGTCGATCGGCACATACCAGCCATTGTTTTCGTAGCGCCGGACGAGCCGATAACCGACTGAACGCAGGTATCGGTGTTTCGACAGGTTGGCCACATGATCTTCGATTAAAATCAGCTGCGGCCGCCAACGCGCGACATTGAACCCGCGCAGCACCTCGATTTCATGGCCCTCGACGTCGATCGATAAAAACTCGAATCCAATGGGCGCGCTTGCTTCGTCGAGAATACTGTCGAGCGTCCGGATCGGGACATTGATGACCTTCTCCGGCGTCGCGCCGGGCGCCATCAGCTGGCGATCGAGCGACGACAATGGGCCCGCGACATGGAATGGCAATTGACGCCCGGAATTTCCCGGCGCCGAACAGGCAACCGCAAAGACCTTTGCTTTTCGTGCCGCGCGAAGCCTGGCCGCGAGATCCGGCTGCGGTTCGATGAGGACGCCCGTCCAGCCAGCCTGCTCTAGATGCCAGGTTTGCGAGCGCTCTTGTGGGTCGTTGGCGCCGACCTCGACAAAATAACCTACGTTGCCGCCAAAAAAGGAGGCCACAAGCCGCATCTCGAAATCGGACGGCGCGTGCGGCAAGTGGGGTGCCTTCAACCGGACGAGCGCGTTTTTGGTGCGCGCGTTCGTTCCACCATCGAACTGGTGGAGTGGCCGGGCACGAGATCGACCAAGATGATTTCGCCGCCAAGGGCTTCGACGATCTCACGACCCACAACTTGTTCACGGGTATAGTCGGCGCCCTTCACCAGAACGGTCGGCTTCAAGTGCGCGATGAGCTTTTCGGGCGTATCCTCCTCGAACACCGCGACAAGATCGACGGCTTCGAGCGCTGCCAGTACTTCGGCCCGCGCCTGGACGGACTGCACCGGACGACCCGGGCCTTTAAGGCGCGCAACCGAAGCATCGCTGTTGAGACCGACGACAAGCCGGTCACAGGCCGCACGCGCGGATGCCAGTAGTTTGACGTGACCGGGATGCAATAAATCGAAACAACCATTGGTGAATCCAATCCGGAGGCCCTGCTTGCGCCATTCGGCGAGATGATCATCGAGAACAGCCCAATCAAAAAGGACCTTTTCTTCCGACGCCAATGTTGCCGCAGGCAGAATACGCGAACGCAATTCGGCCGCCGACGCCGTAGCGGTGCCACGCTTTCCGACGACCACGGCCGCGGCTGCGTTGGCCGCACGCATGGCCGATTCAAAATCCGCCTTCATCGCCAGCATTGCTGACAGCACGGCGACGACGGTATCGCCGGCACCGGAGACGTCGCGCACACGCACCGGATACGCGGGGACATGGACCGCAGTATCGTCGCTCACGAGCGTCATGCCCGCCTCACTGCGAGTCACCAGAATGGCGCGAACGCCAAGCGAATCGCATAATTCGCGCGCCGCGGCGGCTATTTCGTCTTCGGTTTGCGCGGGCTTGAGCGTGGCGTCAGCGAGCTCCTGCCGGTTGGGCGTGATCAACGTGGCGCCTCGATAAATGCCGTAGTCACGGCCCTTCGGGTCGACGACGACTGGTTTGCCATGCTCGTTTGCGGCATCGATGACAGCGCGGATTACGCGCGGGGTCAGCGTACCCTTGGCGTAGTCGGAGAGAACTACGGCGCCGACCCGCGGCAATGCCTTGACGACGTGACCGATCAGGGCGTCCTCGCTGCGGGCATCGACGGCGGAAGGCGTTTCCCAGTCGGCGCGCAGCATATGCGTTGAATGATGCTCGGACACAAAGCGCACCTTGCGCGTCGTCTGCCGCGTTCCATCGATCACCAGGTGAAATTCGATGAGTGGATGGGTACCGAGAGCTTTTGTTAGCGTGCTACCGACACCGTCATCGCCGACGACGCCGACAAATATGCAGCGGGCGCCAAGCGCGACAAGATTGCGCGCGACATTGCCGGCACCGCCTATCATCGACTCGGTACGTTTGACCGCAATGACCGGCGTAGGCGCTTCGGGCGAAATGCGCGAAACGTCGCCATAGATGAATTCATCCAGCATAAGGTCGCCAATACAGAGAATTGTCTGATTGGTCAGCGCCGCCAGATGCTTGTCGAAATCGTACATTTGCCTACCGGTAGCGATCTTCGCGATCGAGATAGCCGGTCACGTATTGACCGACCGCGCTCGCGAGCGGAGTGAACCCGGCGTTATAACCGGCGCGGCGCAAACGTTCCATGCGCGCTTCGGTGAAGTATTGATACTGCCCACGGATAGCCTGCGGCATATCGATGTATTCAATATTTTCCGGCCGCCGAAGCGCCTTGAACATGGCCCCGATCAGGTCGCGGAAACTCTCCGCCTTGCCGGTGCCGACATTGAATATTCCGTTCACCCCGCTTGCTTCCAGTAGCCAGCGCAGGACGGAAATAGCGTCATCGACATAGATGAAATCGCGCCGCTGATCGCCGTCGGCAATGCCGTCCTTGTGCGATTTGAACAAACGGACGGGTTCGCCAGACTTCGCGTGGTCGAATACTTTTGCCAGCACGCTCGCCATATGGCCTTTGTGATACTCGTTCGGGCCGTAGACGTTGAAGAATTTCAAGCCGACCCAGTGTGGTGGCATTTTTTCTTTCTTCAGGTGGCGGTCGACCACTGCAAGATCGAAGAGGTGTTTGCTCCATCCGTACAGATTCATCGGCTTGAGCTTACGGAGCGCATCGAGCGACCACTCATCATCGAAGCCATTTCCGCCGTCGCCGTATGTCGCTGCCGATGAAGCATAGATGAATGGCACTCGCGCTTGCGAGCACCAATCGAGAAGCCGAAGCGAGAGCCGAAAATTATTTTCCATGACGAGATCTCCGTCAGTCGCAGTCGTGTCGGAGATTGCGCCCATGTGGATGACGGCATCGAGCTTGCGATTCTCCAGCCAGCGGCTGAGCTCCGCGGGAGGCACCAGATCGGTCACCTGATGCTTTGCGAGGTTACGCCACTTGGCGTCATCATGGCCCAAAAGGTCGCTTACGACGACATCGGTCGAGCCGGCCTCGTTGAGGCTGGCGACAATATTCGATCCGATGAATCCGGCCCCGCCGGTAACCAAAAACATTATGCCCCGCCATGAAGCAATTTCAGCAGCAAACCTTTGCCTCAGTCAGCCGCCTGGCGCAATCTTACGCGCTTTGGCGTCGTAAATGGCCCCGAACAGCGTAAAAATCGCGGCTGGACAGGTGGCCGTGGTGCAGGTTAACCGGCTGCATGCCGGCCCCAATGGGGCACAGCGGGGAGCGCGGCGCCAGTTCATGAGCCACGATTTCAAACCAGCTACCGCGCCGGCGGTGATCGTGCCGTTTGTCTGGATCGGCGATTTTGTCCGGTGCCATTCGGTCGTGAAGCTCCTGCGTGAACAGATGCCTGAACGAGCGGTCGACATGGTAAGCAGCAGGTTGTGTGCGCCGCTGGCCGTCTACATGCCAGGCGTCCGGCAGGCGATCGTTGCTGATTTGCCGCGGCGACGCCTGGGCATCCCGATACAATGGCAACTCGCCGCCCGACTGCGCGAGGGTCACTATGGGCAGGCCCTCATCATGTCGCGCAAGTGGAAAGCAGCCCTGGCGCCATGGCTCGCAGGAATTCCCCTGCGCACCGGTTTTTCAGGCGAGTTTCGTTTTGGCCTGCTTAACGATGTGCGTTTCGGCGAGCGGATGTTGCCGAGGATGATCGACCAGATGGGAGCGCTTGCGCTTCCAAAGGGCGCGGCACTTCCTCACGATTGGCCGCTACCGGAACTGAAAGTACCGGCGCATGACTTGCAAGCGTGGCTCGCGCAGCGTCGCCTCGCAGGCGACGATCGGCCAATCGTGACACTGTCGCCCGGCGCGGTCGGCGCCGGAAAAGCGTGGCCCGTCAGTCACTACGCGGAGTTGGCGAGGATCCTTGCTAAAGATGGTGCATCCATATGGATCTTGGGTGGACCAGGAGAAATGTCATCGGCGCAAAAAATAATGTCCGCTGCCGGCGCGCGCGCCCGTGACCTTACCGGAGCCGACCTTCGCAACGCAATCCTGGCGCTGGCAGCGGGCGATATCTCGGTCACCAACGATTCGGGATTGATGCACGTATCGGCAGCGCTCGGCACACCGACGGTGGCGATCTTCGGGCCGACCAGCCCTTGGCACTGGAAACCCCTCAACCCATTGGCCGCTATCCTTGAGCCACCGGGAGACGATGCCGCACTGGCGCGGACGGAAGGTAACGAGGCCGTACGGCACCGCCGCACAGACGGCGTCACCGTCGAAACAGTTCTTGCTGCGGTTAGAAGTCTGCTTACGAAGTAGAACCACACGAAAATCGTCATCGTCCCGAGACGCGTTAACGAATTGAGCGCGGCCCGCCTGACGCAAGGATCCATCCGTGCTATGAAAAATGCCATGGCCAACCCCAAGCCCGCCCCTGTAAACAACGAGCGCGCGCAAGCCGCTATCGCATCGGCACTACGGACGCTCGAGGCCGAAGGCAGCGGCGTGGACGCACTGGCCGCCGCCTTGCGCGACGGCCTCGGCAGCGCATTCGCCGCGGCTGTCGAATTGATCCGGGCTGCACAGGGCCGCGTCATCGTCACCGGAATGGGCAAATCCGGGCACGTCGCACGCAAGATCGCTTCGACGCTGGCATCGACTGGTACCCCGGGTTTCTTTGTCCATCCTGGCGAAGCCAGCCATGGCGACCTCGGAATGATCGCCAGTTCAGACGTGATCCTGGCGTTGTCGTGGTCTGGCGAAACTGCCGAATTGAAAAACATCACCGATTATTCGCGGCGCCACAGTATTAAATTGATAGCGGTGACCGCCTTTTCTGACAGTGCCCTGGCCATGGCCGCCGACGTGGTTCTGGCCATCCCGCAAGCGCGTGAGGCATGCCCGCATAACCTGGCGCCGACCACGTCATCGCTTATGCAACTGGCACTCGGTGACGCTTTGGCCATCGCACTTTTAGAGAGTCACGGGTTTACTGCTGTTGATTTCGGGCTCCTGCATCCGGGCGGTAAACTCGGCACGCTGCTGAAGACAGTGAATGACATTATGCACACCGGTTCGGCGGTGCCGCTGGCGCCTCTCGGCACCCGTATGTCTGACGCAATTCTAGAAATGACCGCAAAGGGTTTCGGTTGTGTTGGAATTACAGATGGACGGGGCATGTTGGTCGGCATTATCACTGACGGAGACCTCAGACGGCATATGCGGGGCGATTTGCTCGACACACGCGTTGATGACGTAATGACGCGTGCACCGAAGGCGGTGCGGCCCAACCAGCTTTTGAGCGAAACACTCGATATCCTGAATTCAATGAAGGTGACCGCGCTATATGCGGTCGAAGCCGGAAGACCAGTCGGCATCATTCATGTGCACGACCTCCTTCGCGTTGGGGCCGCTTAGAGCTATCGGGTGACTTCGGCGACCGCGTCGACCACCGCATCGACCGATGGCGGCATTCCGTCGGTGCCGAGAATAGCGATCGGGCCGTTCCCGACGGGGCCCGTGAGACTCGGTTGACTGCCGGTGAAGATCGCCACCAGCGGAACGCTAAGCGCTGCCGCGAGATGTAAAAGGCCTGTGTCGATACCGACAACGTACTGGGCTCCGGCAATCAACTTCGCGACCTGATCCAGCGGCATCCAGTCAGTAACACGGGCACCGGCGAGCTCGGCCGAAATGCGTTCGCTGCGGCTTCGCTCGATCTCCGTACCCCACGGCAAATGCAATTCAACGTCACGCCCAAGTGCTTTGCCGAGCGCAATCCAATGCTTCTCCGGCCACAGCTTCCCGGGCCGCGCCGTCGCGTGCAATAAGACGGCATACCGCGTGCGCGCGCCGGCGAATTGTGCGCGATCGAGCCCATAATCCGGCGAACCTTGCAGAGCATACCCGAGCGCGAGGCCGCTCAGGAGCCGGTTTCGTTCGACCGCGTGTAGATTCCGTCCGACGCGGTGGCGCACATCGTAGAATATCGAAGCGAGTGGCTCGCGGATACTTGCGGAGTCGTATCCGTGCCGCCGGCCGCGCGCTGTTCGGGCAATCATCGCCGACCGCAAGAGACCCTGGGTGTCTACGATTTCGTCATAGTATCGGGAGCGCACAGCACGTAGACTGGTCGCAATCTCCTGCATGGTCTTTGGTGCATAGAGGGATCTTCGCCAACGGCGCCAGGCGACTGGAATGACTTCGCCAACCGCCGGGTGGAGACGCACAAGCGGTGCAAATGCCTCCTCGACCAGCCAGGTGAAGGTCGCGTCCCCCCGAGCCTTGCGAGCGTCAATCAAGGCAGGCATGTGATGGATCACATCACCCAGGGAAGACGTCTTGATGAAAAGAATGCGGGCCATGGAACGTTTGCCGCACTCATATACCGGGCATTAAGCATCGCCGCCATAACCATGCCACCGAACGGCCCGATCAAGATGCGGATTTTACGGTTGTCCGGCACACTGACCGGCCTACAAGGGACTTCAGCATGACGGTTCTGGTCACAGGAGGCGCCGGATACATCGGCAGCCATATGGTCCACGAGCTCGCCGATGCAGGCGAGCCGGTCGTCGTGCTCGATAATCTGTCGACAGGGTTCCGTTTTTTGATACCGGCCTCCGTGCCTTTTATCGCCGGCAGCACCGGTGATCGCCCCCTGGTGGCGGAAATCATAACTCGTCACCGCATCAGCGCGATTATCCACTTTGCTGCATCGATCGTCGTACCGGACTCGATTTCCGATCCGCTCGGATACTACAACAACAATACAATGAATACCTGTGCGCTGCTTGATGTCGCCATCAAGGCAGGAGTCCAGGAGTTCATCTTCTCTTCGACCGCCGCGGTGTACGGAAACGCGCGCGACGTTCCCGTGCGAGAAGATGCGCCAACTGCGCCCATATCGCCGTATGGCACGTCTAAACTGATGTCGGAGATCATGCTGCACGACGCGGGGATGGCGCACGGGCTTCGATTCGTAATACTGCGCTACTTCAATGTCGCGGGCGCTGATCCGCGCCTGCGCACCGGCCAGGCAACTCCGGCTGCCACTCATCTGATAAAAGTCGCGTGCGAAACCGCAATCGGCAAACGACCTAAAATGAATATATTTGGAACCGACTACTCCACTCCCGACGGAACTTGTATCCGCGACTACATCCATGTCAGCGATCTTGCGCAGGCACATTCGGCGGCGTTCGCCTATTTGCGGAGTGGCGGTGCAAGCGCGACGTTCAACTGCGGATACGGGCGCGGAGCATCGGTTCTGGAGGTTATTGCTGCCGTGCGTCGTGCGAGCGGCTATGATTTTCCCGTTGAGGTCTCGCCCCGCCGACCGGGTGATCCGCCTGCGCTCGTGGCGAATGTTGAACGAATTCACGCGGCGTTACCGTGGCGTCCGCGATTCCAGAATCTTGATACGATCGTCTCCCACGCTCTCGCATGGGAAAAACAGCTGGCCAACCGGCGCAAGAGCGCGGTGGCTTGAACAAGGCCCGAAACTGGCCCATTTCGCCACCATTTTAAACCCGTTTTTGGCTTGATAAATTCTTTGCCTACAGGCAAGGAGACGACCATTCCTGCCCCGACGTGCCCGATCCACAGCCCGACAGAGGGCGGATGAACGACCACAGTCAGCCACCGGCCGCTAAAGAACGTTATAGCGCCCTCACCCTGATCCGGCGATTACTCACCGAACAGGGCCTGACGCATTGGCGCAAATACGTTGCCGCATTCATTCTGATGGCGGTGGCCGCCGGATGCACCGCATTCAGCGCCTACTTGATCGGTGACGTCATCAACCAAGCATACGTTAACCGGAATTTGCCGGGCATCATCATTCTCGGCGGCATTACGGTTTTGCTGTTTTCAGTAAAAGGTCTTGCGACGTACGGCCATAGTGTGATGCTTTCGAGGATCGGAAACCGTATCGTTGCCGATAACCAGCGCGCAGTCTTTTCAAAACTCCTTAGCGAAGGCATCGGATTTTTTTCCGACCGCCATTCGACCGAGTTTATTGCCCGTCTTTCAACAGGCGCGGCATCGGCGACGCAAGTCATCAACTTGCTTATCACTTCGGTGGGTCGCGACCTGCTGTCATTGATAGGCCTCATCACGGTGATGGTCGTTCAGGACCCACTGATGTCGTTTTTCAGCTTCGTGGTCGTACCACCGGCGTTTTTCATACTCCGCAAGCTCATTCGCCGCATCTATTCGATCGCACGCACGCAATTCGATGGGGGGACTCGTATTATCGAGACGTTGCAAGAAACATTGCAGGGTATCCGCATCGTAAAGGCCTTCACGCTTGAAGATATTATGCGTGAGCGTTTCGACCGGAATGTTGCTGCGGTCGAGCATGAAGCGAACAAGATGGCGCGCGTGTCCAATCGTGCCAGTCCACTGATGGAAACACTGGGTGGGTGCGCGATTGCGATTGCGATCACCTATGGCGGCTATCGCGTCATCGAAACGGGCGCCACGCCGGGTCAGTTTTTCTCTTTTATCACTGCATTTTTGCTGGCCTATGAACCCGCAAAGCGGCTGGCCCGGCTTAATATCGAGCTAAATAGTGCCTTGGTCGGGGTGCGGATCCTATTCGAGGTGATCGACAGCCCGCCAAGCGAAACGCCGGACGGCGGCAAGCCTGATTTGGCAATCAAAGTCGCGCGGCTTGATTTCGATGACGTACGGTTTGCCTACCGGGGCGACGAACCGGTCCTGCAAGGCATGTCTTTTGTCGCCGAACCGGGCAAATTGACGGCGCTGGTCGGGCCCTCAGGCGGCGGGAAATCAACGGTATTCAATCTGCTTCTGAGATTTTACGAGAACCACCATGGCGTAATTTCAATTGACCGACAGAACATTGCATCAGTCACCCGCCGATCGCTGCGCGAGCATATTGCCTATGTCGGCCAGGACGTTTTTCTCTTCCGCGGAACAATTCGCGAGAATATCGAATTCGGCAAGCCGGGTGCCAGTGAAGACGAGATCGTCGCCGCAGCTAAAGCTGCCTATGCGCACGATTTCATCATGTCATTTCCGCGAGCTTATGAGACTCAAGTTGGCGAACACGGCCTGCAGCTTTCAGGCGGCCAACGCCAAAGAATTGCGATCGCGCGAGCGCTCATAAAAAATGCGCCGATCATTCTGCTCGACGAAGCGACTGCAGCGCTTGATTCGGAATCCGAGCTACAAGTGCGAGAAGCGATGGAACGCCTTTGCCGAGGCCGCACCACCCTCGCGATTGCGCATCGCCTGCATACCATTTCGCATGCCGACCGGATCTTCGTCGTCGAGAATGGCCGTACGGTCGAATCGGGACGACACGACGAACTCCTGCATAAGGGCGGTCGCTACGCATCGTTCTACCGGCTGCAACTCAAGGAGCAGGAATCACGAGAACCCGCAGCGATAGCGGCGACGTCATGAGCCTGATGCGGTTGACGGCAACGCACCACACCTGATACGGACAGCCATCCTTCGTCCGGTTGCCTACCTGCGCGGCCGGAGAACCCACCATAACTGCGATATTGAACGGCCGATTATCATGACCGACAGCCGCTACGTCATTACACCGCCGCCACAAGCAACCATTGCCGTTGCGGGGACCGATAAAACGTTTCCTGTTCGTCGCATCTGGTGCGTCGGCCGCAATTACATCGAGCACATTCGCGAAATGGGCCAGGACGAGCGGGCGCCGCCGTTTTTCTTTGCCAAACCCGCCGACGCGATCGTCCCCGATGGCGGCACGGTGCCCTACCCTTCGCTTACAAAGGACATGCACCACGAAGTCGAATTGGTTGTCGCGCTCAAGTCCGGGGGGCGCAACATACCGGTCGCCAAAGCCAATGACTGCATCTACGGCTACGCAGTCGGCATCGATCTGACGCGCCGCGATCTTCAAATCGCCTCACGCGACGTGAAGCGCCCCTGGGAGGTTGGAAAGGCATTCGATTCGTCAGCTCCTTGTGGCCCAATAATGCCGGCGAGCAAGATCGGACACCCAGCCAAAGGCAAGATTATCCTCAAGGTCAATGGCCAGGTCCGTCAGGATGGCGACCTGAACCAGATGATCTGGAACGTGCCGGAGACCATTTCAAAGCTCTCTGAAATGGTGGCACTGGAAGCCGGTGATATCATCATGACCGGCACGCCCTCTGGCGTCGCCGCTACGGTTGCCGGCGACAAAATCGAGTGCGAAGTCGAAGGCGTCGGCAAACTCGCCGTTACGATTGGTCAGCCGCTCAAATAACGCGCCTAAAGCCCGAGATAGGCCTGCCGCACGCGATCATCATGCAACAGCTGGTCGCCCGACCCTGTAAGCGTGATACGACCATTCTCCAGGACATATGCGCGGCTGGCGAGCCTGAGCGATACCGCAACGTTCTGTTCGACGAGCACGCAAGTCAGGCCCCCGCGATTAAGATCGCGCACGCGCTGAAGCATGCTTTGCACGATCGATGGAGCCAGCCCAAGCGATGGTTCATCGAAGAGCACCAATTCCGGCGCACCCATCAGGCATCGCCCGATAGCGACCATCTGCTGCTCACCGCCGGATAGCGTACCGGCCGGCTGATGATGGCGTTCGGCCAACGCCGGAAACAGAGCATAGACACGTTCAAGATTTTGCGCCCGCGAACTTCGTGCGCGCGGGAGCATGGCGCCCATCGACAGGTTTTCCGCAACGCTGAGCGAGGGAAAAATCTGGCGGCCTTCGGCGACCTGTCCTATTCCGAGGTCACAGACCTTGTGGCTCGGCCAACCCGCAATATTCACACCTCGATAGAGGATGCGTCCCCGCTTAGGCCGATGCATTCCTGCGATAGTGCGGATCAACGAGGTCTTGCCGGCGCCATTGGAACCAACGACAGCCGCAATGGCTCCTTCTTCTATTTCAAGACAGACGTCATCCAAAGCTTGGGCATCGCCGTAAAAAACATCGAGATTTTCGACTGTGAGCATCACGCGACGGCCTCTGCTCCCAGATAGCTGTCGATTACCGCGCGATCATGCACGACTTCGGTAGGAGTGCCATTCGCAATGACAGCGCCGTGGTGCATCACCAGAACATCCGTCGCGAGCGCCATTACGGCCCGCATGACGTGTTCAATCAGCAGGATTGTGAGGCCGCTTTCGCAATTGATATCCTTGAGAACGGCAATCAGACGGTCGGTTTCGGTAGGCCGTAACCCTGCCATTACCTCGTCAAGCAATAGCAATTTCGGATCGGTAGCAAGAGCACGCGCAAGTTCCAGCCGCTTGCGATCGGGCAGCGTGAGAATCGCAGCGCGAAGGTCGCGCTTATCATAAAGCTCTAGTCGGCGGAGGACATCATACGCGTGTTCACGGGCGTGTCTCACATCGCGCCTGTGCAACAACGCCCCGACGATAACATTGTCGGCAACGGTAAGCGCAGGAAACGGACGCACGATCTGGAAAGTTCGACCGATGCCAAGCCGGCATATCTGGTCGGAGGAAAGCACGTCGATTCGCTCGTCGGCAAATGTGATCGTGCCGCTGTCCGGCGCAAACATCCCCGCAATCATGTTGAACAGAGTGGTCTTGCCGGCGCCGTTTGGCCCGATTACGGCAACGATCCCGCCTTGTTCCACCTGGAAACCGAGCCGGTCAACCGCAACAAGGCCGTGAAACCGTTTGCTTACACCGTCGATCGATAAAATGGCGGTCATCGCTTACGCTCCGACAAGCCGCTGCGATGCCAGAACCAGGGCCACACGCCCTCGGGCAATGCAATCACGACCAGCAGCAAGACCGCGCCGAAAAACAGCTGGTTCGTCCCCGGCAAATCGACACCGAATGCTGCCAGAATGATGCGCATGCCCTCGGCTATTGTTTCGAGCAAAATCGCACCGAGAATCGGACCGAACAAGGTACCTACACCCCCGACGAACGGACCGAGGATGATCAATATCGATTCCGAAATATTGAATACCTGTTCAGGGAACAGATTATTGTAATAGAAGGCATAGATAACGCCGGCAAATGACGTCATCCCGGCTGAGATCACGATAGCCAACATCTTGTAGTGGAAAGTATCGATGCCAACGGCGCGTGCCGCGTCCTCGTCTTCGCGGATAGCCACCCAGAAATATCCGATGCGGCTTTGCAGCAGTGCGCGCGAGCCGACGAAAGCTAATGCAGTAGCGGCCAGCAGTATGTAATAGAACATCACCGGATGGCCGCGCAGATTCCACACATCATTATGGGCGAATTGCGCGACCGGCAGGAAAAGCCCGGCTGAGGCGCCAGTCCAGCCAAGATGGTCAAATCCGACGCGCGCAAATTCCGCGAAAGCAATGGTCAAGATCGCAAAATAAACGCCGCCAACGCGAAACCGAAACGCGAGGAAACCAATGAACGCGCCGGCTGCCGCGGCAACGGGAATCGCGGCAGCTAGGCCCAACCAGGGGCCAATGCCGAAATGAACAAATAGCGCCGCAGATGTGTAGGCGCCGAGACCAACATAGAGAGCATGTCCGAGTGACAGGTGGCCAGTAAACCCCGTCATGATGTTCAAGGCTTGCCCGGCATAGGCGAGATAGAGAATCAGGACGATGACGGTGAGCAGATAGTCGCCCACGAAAAGCGGTGCGGCGACAGACGCGCATAATAAGGCA
>Ga0134128_10000630_pt1 | contig 48384 bp, 53 predicted proteins | sample KB31754_FD_96462 | JGI IMG/M metagenome (GOLD analysis project Ga0134128, IMG submission 96462) | Terrestrial soil microbial communities with excess Nitrogen fertilizer from Kellogg Biological Station, Michigan, USA - KB3-175-4 | ecosystem: Environmental > Terrestrial > Soil > Unclassified ...
CCTCTCTTAGCTGTGATGATACAGCGTAAGTTGGATGAAGGGTATAGATGTCTATACCTAAACAGTGCTCCAATGGTAGCTGGTATGCGTTCTACGCTCGCTTCTATTGGTATCGACGTTGAATCCGAAATAACAAAAGCACGCTTAATCTTGTCTTCTGAGCTGGCATCATCAAGTAGAGATTTTAATAGCAAGTTGATGTTAGGCAAACTTGAAGATTCTTTAAATCAGGCCATAAGTGACGGCTACAAAGGGCTATGGGCTTCGGGAGATATGACTTGGGAATTCGGCCCAGAGAAAGATTTTTCTAAACTACTGGAATATGAATTGGGGCTTGAAGAAATATTTAGCAGGAGAAAAGAGTTATGTGGTATATGTCAGTACCATCGGGATACCTTACCAAAAGATGCAATGCGGCAAAGTTTGCTGATGCATCCGAGCATTGTTGTAAGTGAAACGCTCACACGCATAAATCCTCACTATTTAAAGTCGTCTTGGCCCACAGATCTAAACACAGGTCATAAGCTAGACGAAATGATAGCGGCACTTTGCGATATGTAACGGCAACAGAATTAAATTGTATGTCAACGATCTTTGATATAGCAGTTGTTATCTTTCCTGAAAATGCTTTTATTGGATACGTTTTTTACTAGATTTAAAATCTATTGTAACTGTAACTTACCGGAATGCTTGATATGACGCGTTATTCAGCCAACTCATATTTTGAAAATGTTGCACGGCATTAGCCGGAAATCACTTTAAAGGAGCATTCATTAGCTGGGAAATAGGAAAGAAAACAAAAAAGTCTTTTCTTTTAATTATTTAATAATCAATTAGTAACTTTATATCTTTGATAAAAAAGTTCGATAAGTTAATTGTTAAGCCTACAGAAACAAATGTAAACGATTGCAAATCAACATATTGAAAGCGTTTTTCTTTTATAGGTACAACATTATTATTAAAAACTAAGAACTCGATTGGAAGTGTTTCCATAGCGCACCTTTTGTTTCAGAAAAATTTAATCGATGAGTTTTTGGTTATTTGTCAACCCTGTTGTCATTGGCAATGGGATACCAATGTTTAAAGGTGTTTCTGAATTAAAAAAAACTAAAATTAATCCAAACTAAGCAATTTGAAACCGGAGTAATGGCGCTGAATTATTCCAATAACGCGAAAATTTCATCCTTCTAAGAAAGAATCTTCCTTCTATAGCTTGCAGGGGTTTCGCCTACTTTTGATTTAAAAAGCCTATTAAATGCTTCCTCAGATTGATAACCAACCTTACCGGCTATCTCACTAATATTTTCTTTACTTTCTGATAAAATTTCTTTCGATTTTAAAATGCGCCAGTTGGTCAAATAACTTAAAGGTGTTTCGCCTACTAATCTTTTAAATTCTCTGCAATACAACGATCGAGACATACCGGCAGTCGAAGCTAATTGATCTAATGCCCATTTTTTTTCAGGAGATTCATGTATGGATTTTAAAGAATTATTAATTCTATTGTCTTTTAATGCCATAAGAAATCCCGCTTTTATATCTACCTGCTCTATATAGGCACGGATAATTAACACAAAAAGAATATCAACCAAGCGCCCTAAAATTAATTTACTTCCTATTTTTTCACTACTTATCTCTTCATTCATAAACAACGCGGCCTGTTCCAGCCACAAGTTTAATTCTTTAGTAGTTTTTATATGTATCACTTTAGGCAGCGACTTAATAAAAGGATGTTGCACAGATGGAGTAAACTCAAAATGCCCACCCATTAATATCGTCTCTTCATCTTTCCCTTGAAATAAAGGCTTCCCACTGTGATAAGCTTTGCCGAATTGCGAAGCCGGCACACAAGTGGTATTCGATTTGTCTGAAATGAGATGTTTAGAACCATGAGGAATACAAACAAAATCTCCTACATTCATTTTTATAGCTTTCTCACCCGGTACTCTTAAATAACAAGTGCCTTTTAAAAGCCTCCAAAACTGCGAGCGTGAATCTTGCTCCATTTCTATACCCCAAGATGAAGTAAAGCTAAATTTTGGATAAACAACTGTTTTCAATTTGGCACTCTCTAAAACACCACTTAATGCATCCATAACTTAAAATATATACGATCGGTCAAATATAATAGACTTTTTGATACCAATAACGTAATCTAAGCAATTAGTTTTGTAGAGTAAATAAAAAACAGTTTTAATAAACACTTTATGAAAAAATCAATAATAGCGATAGCAATACTAACCTTAACGTTAGGCTATCAAAACGCAAAAGCTCAAACTTCAAAAAATAATAATAAACCTAAAATGGAAAACAAAATGACAGTAGAACAAAACAAGCAAGTCGTAATTAAATTCAATAATGAATTTTTTGGGAAAGGGAATACAGAAATTGCAAAAGAGGTGTTTGCAGAAAACTTTGTCAATCATTCAGCCCCACCCAATACACCCACAGATATAAGTCCAATGGTGAAATTCGTTACAGGCTTACATAAAGGGTTTTCAGATGTTTCGGTGCAAATTCTCGAGATTTTTGGCGAAGGCGATAAGGTATGTGTGAGAAAAACAATAACCGCAACTCACACAGGTGAATTTATGGGAAAACAAGCGACGGGTAAAAAAATAGTAATAAATATTATGGATATAGAGGTTTTGAAAGACGGAAAAATCACAGATCGTTGGAACATGACCGATTTTCCGCAGGTATTTCAAAGCCTGTGATTTCTAAATCAGTTAGCTCAGACGTAAGCGAGGCTAACTGATTTGTATTCTTATTAACAGTAAAAAATAAAAAAATGAACGAAAGTATATTAATAACCGGAGCAAATATTGGGCTTGGGAAAGAGACTGCAAGACAGTTAGCATTGAAAAAAGAAACAAAAAAAATAATTCTTTTCTGCAGAAATCAAGCGAAAGCAGAGGAAGCAAAAAAAGACCTTGAAGAGAAAACGGGGAAAAAGATTTTTAAAATCATTATTGGAGATGTTATGGATGTAAATTCCGTAAGACGAGCAGTAGAAAAAATACAAGAACCCGTTGATGCCGTAATTTTAAATGCAGGTGGAATGGTTGGAAAAACCGCTGCTAAATTTACACCCTCGGGTATGAATGAATTAGCTGCTACTAATATTTTAGGGCATGTGGTTTTGGTTGATGAATTAATAAAACATGGCAAGTTAAAAAAAACAGTACTATCAGTCAGTGCGGAAGCTGTACCGGGAGTAAAGATGCTCGGTATGAAACCGGTTTCAATGAGGACTTCTTCTGTAGATGAGTTTGCTGCTGTTCTTGATGGATCATATTTTGGTAATAAATTCGATGCAACGCAAGCATATGGATACGTTAAATATGTAACAACCATGTGGACCTTATCCATGGCAAGAAAACATCCTGAGCTCAGATTTGTTGTTATGAGTCCTGGGAACACAAAAGGAACTTTGGCGCCAGATAATTTGCCTCCAGCAATGAAACTTATGTTGAAGTATTTTATGATGCCTGTTGTATTCCCATTGATGGGCGGAATGGTGCATAAACTAGAAGTAGGTGCAAAACGCTTTGTAGATGGTATTTCAGACGAGCGATATAAAAGTGGTGTTTTTTATGCAAGTAAAGAAGGCAAATTATCGGGGGATGTTGTTGACCAAAGCACTTTTTTTACTGCTTTGAAAAATACTACATTTCAAGATAACGCCGATAAAGCAATTCACCGTTTTATCAATTAATACTTAAACGTATAAAACAACATATGGCCTCGGGCAGAAATGCTGTGCATCTATTAAGGTTCTATACTTTAATTGGTGAATGTGGCTAAAACCACTCGGGGCCTCCCTTAAAGTCAAAAATAAAACCAAAATAAATTATTACCACATGAAAACAATGCTGACATCAATTCTTTTATTATTTGCAGTGCAGTACAAAGCGTTAGCCCAAGAAATAGCAAGCCCTAAAATGACTGCGGAAGGAAAGAACATAAAAATTACCTATGGTCAGTCCTCTAAATGCGGAAGAGTAATATTTGGAGGTTTAGTACCGTATGGTGAAGTTTGGATAACAGGGGCAAACGAAGCAACCGAAATTACGTTTTCCAAAAACGTAATAATTGCTAAAAATGAAGTCAAAGCGGGTACTTACATTCTTTGTACTATTCCACTAAAAGATAAATGGCTTATTATTTTAAATTCAAAATTAAATCGAGGGGATGAAGTAGTAACAGAAGTAGCTGTTGGAAAAAGTAAGGCGCAAGAAAAATTAATTTTTTCATTTAAAGATAACGCGACAGGTACTATGTTAATTATTGCTTGGGATGATGTAGAAGTTGAACTACCTATTGCATATAAGTAGTTAAGTATAGTATACAATTATTTTAGTTGAAAATGAGCAATAAAAACAGAGCTTTAAAAGCAATTAAAACACAAAAACCAAAAAACAATGTAGCAATTGTAGGAGGTGGTGACAATGGTATGGGTACAGAAAACACAGAATATTTGAATTCGCGGAATAAATTAAAAATTCACAAAAGCGAAATGAAAATATCTCAAAAAAGAAAAACCTTATCTGAAGAAGATTTAAAATATGGTTTTTTGTTTATGTTCTTTTTTGGAGAAGTGTGCGGTGATAAATTCACAAGTTGAATTACCATAAACGGATAAATGAAAGGAATAATTGATAAAAATAAATTTGGCTCCTGGGCTATAATTACCGGTGCATCATCAGGTATAGGAGAAGAGTTTGCAAAACAGCTTGCAGCAAATGGAATTAGTTTGGTGCTTGTTGCGAGGAGATTAAGCTTACTTGAAGCTCTTGGTAAAAAACTTGTTAAAGAACATAACATCAAATACCGTATTGTTGAAGTAGACTTAGCAAGAGAAGATGCAATTAAAAAGATTACTGAAGCTACCGATGATATTGAAATTGGTCTTTTAATTTCAAATGCGGGTAGCAATAGGCCGGGAAAATTTTTTGAGTTTGAAGAATCTGAACTAAAAAACACCTTGCAGCTCAATTTAATATCGCACTTAACTTTTGTTCATTTTTTCGGAAGAAAAATGGCAAAAAGGAGAAAGGGAGGAATTCTTTTAACTGGAGCAATGATTGGAGCTTATGGAGTTCCATATTTAGCAAATGAAGGAGCGACTAAAGGTTACATTCACACTTTAGGGAAAGCCCTTCATACGGAATTTAAAGAATTTGGAATGCATATTACAGTATTAATTACACCTCCGACAGAAACACCAATATTGAAACAAGTAGGTTTAACGGAAAAGAACATGCCTATGAAAGCATTGCCAGTAGCACAATGCGTAAGAGAGTCGCTTTTAGCACTAGGTAAAAATAAAATTACCGTTATACCAGGTTTAAAATTTAAGATTATGAATGCACTAGTCCCTGATTCTATTTCAAGGGAAATGAGTGGTAAAATGGTAAAAAATAATAATGGGTTAAACTAGAAAGCGATCAAAACAAATGAAAAAACACGAAAACAAAGTTGTCGTTATTACAGGAGGAAATAGTGGTATTGGCTATGGTATTGCTGAAGAGTTGATTACCCAAGGAGCTAAAGTTGTCATTACAGGTAAAAATCAAAATGCTCTTAAAGAAGCGGAAAGTGTATTAGGGGCTAATGCTACAAGCTTTGTTGCCAACCAAGCCAATCTTTCTGATTTAGACGAATTAGTAAAAAATGTAAAAGAGAAGTTTGTGAGTGTTGATACACTTGTTGTCAATGCAGGTGTTTTTCATCTGTTGCCTATTGAAGCAGTAAGCGAAGAAAAATTTGATGAAACAATGGATGTAAATTTTAAAGGGGCATTTTTTACCTTACAAAAATTCCTGCCACTTTTAAAAAATGGCTCATCAGTAATTTTTATTTTAGCAATAAGTGCGACACAAGGCACGCAAAACAGGTCTGTATATAGTGCCAGCAAAGCAGCTTTAAAATCATTAGCAAGAGTTGCCGCTATTGAATTAGCCCCTAAAGGTATACGTGTTAATGCCGTTACGCCTGGGCCATTCGATACTCCAATATTTGGTAAAAGTGGTGCACCACAAGAAAAACTCGATCAGTTTGCTGAAGCTATAAAACAAAAGGTATTGACAAAAAGATATGGAGTTCCTAATGAGCTTGGTAAACTTGTATCCTTTCTTATATCGGATGATGCATCCTTCATTACAGGTGTTGATTACGTAATAGATGGAGGCATGTCAATAAATATGATGTAGGATTAATAAGCAAAGTAATGATCCCTAGCCGCAATCCTGTGCATCATTTTTAATGGTAATTTTTTAACACCATTAGAGGCCTCCAACTTTAAATAACCAATAAGAAAATGAAAACAATTTTAACAAACACATTAAACATGAAAACAATAATAGCATCAATTTTTTTACTATTTATAGTACAACATAAAGCGTTAGCGCAAGAACTAGCAAGCCCTAAAATGACTTCTGAAGGAAAGAATATAAAAATTACTTATGGTCAGCCCTCCAAACGAGGAAGAATAATATTTGGAGATTTAGTGCCGTATGGTGAAGTATGGAGAACAGGGGCAAACGAAGCAACCGAGATTACTTTTTCAAAAAATGTTATAATTGATAAAAAAGAAATCAAAGCAGGTACTTATACCCTTTTCACTATTCCTCAAAAAGATAAGTGGACTATAATTTTAAATTCAAAATTAGATCAATGGGGTGCGTATAACTACGATAAGACAAAAAAATACGACATGTTTAAAACAGAAGTAGCTGTTAGAAAAAGTGATCTGCAAGAAAAATTAATTTTTTCATTTAAAGATAACCCAACAGGAACTACATTAACCATTTCTTGGGATGATATAGAAGTTGAACTACCTATTATATTTAAGTAGTTAAGTGTAGTAAGTATATGGTACTAACCGCAAAATTATATCCCGTTAAAATTTTGCAAAATAATGACATTAAATAATTTCTTCTAATGCCACGAAAGAAAAAAAGTATTTCTTTAGAAATAAGGTTACAAAAGGCTAATGAGTTGTTCCTTCGTAAGAAACAGGAGAAGAATAACCAATTAGCCCAACTTAGAAATACGAAAATATATAAATTGACACGTAAAAGTTGTCTCGTATTTATAATTATTAGCCAACTAATACTTGTTGATTGGGTATTACCTTATAATCAAAAGGTCGATAAGATAAAAAACAAAGAAATTAACTATGGAACCCCGCCTACTAGAGAGCGCTCTATGTATATTACAACACAACAAAATAGAAAACTGCAATTGCTTTTAGAAGAAGAAAATTACTATCCTCAGATTAATGATAGTGTCTTTATTTTAGAATCAATTTTACTTTTTGATGCGAAGAAAGTTAAAGATTTAAATGATGAGCATGTCTATTCGGTAAAAGGATCTCTTACAAATTCAATGCTCCCTTTTATTATTATACCGTTTGCAATTTCACTTTTATTTTTTTTTATAAAAGATATAGAAATAAAAGCGTTTTATTATTTTGTATTTATTGTCATTGCAACTGCAATATTTAGTTTAGTTTATTGGGTTTTTAGGCATTTGCAAATCTGAAATATATAATTAGAATGACGGTCTTTTAACACGAATAGATAAAAGATGTTAGGTAAAACAAACATCGGAAGATGATAAAGGAGGATATACTAGCACAGAGAATACGTGCTCTGCAAGAACTAATAACTAATTATAACGGGATTAAAAAACAATTTTTAATGACTATCTGAGATATTGGTCTCGCTAAAGAGGAAGGTTTGGAGCGAAATCAGATCAATGCAAAATTTAATGCTCTATACGAATACAACGAAAAGGCGGTTTCTAAGAGCGAACAGAGAAAGTACTATGTCCAAATAGCGAATGATGTACTGGCTTTTGCTGCAATAAACCATTGATGATTACGAGGTAAACTTAGATTATTTCGCATAAATAAGTAATCTTTGTAATCATGAGTAAAACAATAAACATCCAATTAAACGAAGAAGAATATAGGGAGCTTATTTTGTGTTTCACCCTAGGAGACTTAGTGAAAGGCAGCATAAAAGAAAAAACCAATGCTGAAACAGAAGCTCAAATCGATTTACATCAAAAACTATATAAAGCGGCTTATACTGCGAAAGTAAAAGAAGCTGGATTTGTGAGGGGACTTTACTATTACGGGAAAGAGGTCGAAGATGAGATGCTAGAGATATTTGATGACTTTACTGATTACATTGTTGCTAGTGGAGAATAGCGCTTCTATTTTGGAATTACATTAAAACAAGGGGGGCTGATAATCCATATGCCTTTTTTATTTTCTTTCATTTTAGAAAAAATATAAGCATTAGCTGTCTTATAATCGAAAGCTCGGAATATTTATAGAGGTAAAATTAAACGCTTAACAGAAGCGCATGGGTTTGGCTATTATATGTATGAGCGCCTCAACTATAGCTGGTTAAACTTCCATGGTAATTGCTATAAATTTACTACACAGGAATAGAACTGTTTTTTGTAACTAATTTATATTTTTCAAACTGTTAGCATTTAAAAAATCTATCAAGTCTTTAGTCCCCATAGCATTCTTTGTTTTTTAAAACTATCATTAAATAATACATCTTTAATAAAAAATTTCAACTAGTCTACCAGTAGTTAGCCCTTGTATAAGGATTGAAAACAGAACAATTATATATGTGATTGATACCATTATTTCCTTGTATGGATTATCCGGCAAAGACAATGTAAGGGCTATTGACAAGCCTCCGCGTAAACCACCCCACGTCATAATTAGCGCGGTACGGCTATTAAAAAGTTTTTTGTCTTTCAGAAAGAAAATGGGAATTGATAAAGAAATATATCGGCAAATCAATAGCAAAATAATTGCTATTACCCCAATTAACAGATAATTTGTAAGAAAAGGGAGCAGAACCATTTGCAATCCAATTAAAACAAATAGAATGGCATTTAAAAATTCGTCGATGAGCTCCCAGAATTTGCTATGGTAGTCCCTTGTTATTTCTGAAGTAGCTGACTTACTTATTTTACTTCCTAATATTAACCCAATAACAATAACTGCAAGCGGGCCACTTACATGTAATAGATGCGCTATTTCACCACAAACCATAACTAAAGCAAGCGAGATGAGAACCTCTGTTTGATAATGGTCTATTTTTTGCATAAAATAATTCGCTCCGTATCCTAATAAAAATCCTAAAGTAAATCCCCCTATTACTTCTCTTCCAAAGAGCAGCAAAACATCCATAAAAGAAAGGTTTTCAATACCTAAATTTATAACCTGACCTATGGTTACAAAAAAAACTATACCTATACCATCGTTAAATAGAGATTCGCCGTTAATTGTTGCTTCTATGCCTTTCGGCATATTTGATTTTTTAAAAATGCCTATTACTGCAATAGGATCAGTAGGAGAAACAAGAGATCCAAACCACAGGCAGTAAATAAAATCTACTGGGGAATTAAAAAGAGTAAACATCCACCACATGATTCCCCCGAAAAAGAAAATGGAAAGTGCTACACTAAGTGTTGAAAATGATATAACAGCAGCACGCTGTTTCTTTAATTCAGATAGATTTATATGCAACGAACCAGCAAAAAGAAGGAACCCAAGCAATATATTTAGTAACGTTTGCGAAAAATTAATACTTTTAACCATTGCTTCAATTTGATGATAAAAAGTATTACTTATCTTACTCTCCGCCATAATAAGCAATGAAAAAATAAGCGAGATAAGCATTAATCCTATTGCAGAGGGAAGTTTAAGAAACTTAACATTAATATAAGAGAATGAAGCGCAAAGGGCTACCAAAATTGATATAATCATTAACACATCCATATGTGAAGGTATTTAATACTCAAAAATAAAACAAAATATATTTTCTAATCCATACGTTTTTTGCTTTTAATTAAGTAGTCTTGGATTACTTCGTTTTTGGCTTTTATGATACTGTTTTCAAATTCCTTGCAACATGCAAGAAAGGTCATTTTTCCATTTACAATGAAAATCTCTACTTGGCGTTGATGCTTGGGACAATTCCTGCCTAGGATCTTCTTTTTTATTTTAGTGTCTAATTCTGACAATTTATTTGACTTTAATTAAATAGACAAGAGTAATTCGTTTCGATATTTAGATAGAATATTTGATTTAGATATGAATCCTAAATAATAACCTTTATCTACAATAGGGAGATTCCATTGGCCCGAGGAATCAAATTTTTTCATAACAGAAAAAATATCTTCACCCCGCTCTATCTTCACCGATGGCTTTTCCATGATTTCACTCGTAATAATTTTATCATATAGGTCATTATTGAACATTTCCTCTCGTATACTATCTAATTGAATTAATCCAACAAGTTTGTTATCATTATCTACAACTGCCAATGTATTTCGTTTAGTGTGTTTAATTTGCTGAATAACCGCTCTAAGCTTATCTTCCGGGCGTAAGACGGCAAAATCATGTTCAATCATTGATTCCATGTCAATTCTGCTTAAGATACTTATGTCCTTATCTTCTGAAATTATCGTACCCTTCTCTTTTAATTTTTTCACATCCATAGAATCAGGATGAAACCTTTTAACGATAATAAAGCTCATGGTAGATACAATCATCAATGGAATTATTAATTCATATCCCCCTGTAATTTCAGCTATAAGAAATATGGCTGTTAACGGCGCATGAAATACCCCGCTAAGAATTCCAGCCATTGCAACAATAGTGAAGTTACTTACCGGAATTCCGGTTACTCCTGCCAGCTCTAAAAAGAAGGCAAATGTAAACCCAAGATAAGCTCCCACAAATAACGATGGTGCAAAATTTCCTCCATTCCCACCACTTCCTAAAGTTATACCAGTAGCGAAGGCTTTTAGGAGCATGGTAAATGTGATTAATAGCAATACAAGCCACTTGTTTGAGATAAAGCCTCCCAAAATACTTTGTGCAAATAAATTATCTGGCTTTACCTCTGCTAAAGACTTTATGCTCTCATATCCTTCACCAAATAAGGAAGGAAAGACAGAAATTAAAACTGCTAAAGAAATTCCTCCTATAAACCATTTAAGAAGCTTAGATTTTACATTGTGAAATCTTTTTTCAATCTTACTGAAAATATTTACATAATACAGTGAGACAAAACCTGCCATAAAACCAAGGATAATGTAAAGGGGAACATTGTAATAATTAAAAGGTTGTTGTAATCTGAAATAAAGTAAAATATGTTCCTGAAGAATTATCTTAGAAACGAGCGCCCCAGATGCGGCCGCAATTAAAAGAGGAATAAAGGCAGATATTGAAATATCGACCAGGATCACTTCCAAAGCAAAAAGAATTCCTGCAATAGGTGAATTAAAGGCGCCGGCAATCCCACCAGCGGCACCAGCGGCCAATAGTAAGGTTCTTTCTTTATAACTCAACTTGTTTATTCTTGAAAAATTGGACCCTATCGCTGCTCCTGTACTCACAATAGGAGACTCTAATCCAGCTGATCCGCCAAACCCAACCGTTATCCCACTCGTAATAATGTGTGAGTACATTTGATGAAATGGCAAAAAACTTCCTTTTTTTGCAATTGAATGAAGTATATTTACATTTCCACCTCCAATATCCCCACTAAAAAATCTTTTTATAATTAAGATCGTGATACCAATTCCTAATAATGGAAAAAGAAGATAGAGATATTTAAAATTGAAATGAAGCAAATAATCTTCCAAAATGTACTGCCTGATAAAATGTACAAAGGATTTAAGTATAACAGCAGCAATTCCGGCGCTGATACCAACTAATATACTGGCAAAAATCAAGAATTGCTTCTCACTAAGCCTTGAATGAATCTTATGAACAAAAAGTTGAATTATATTGAGTTTCTTTATATTTAGATTCATATTTCTTATTTTATACTGAAAATAACATTCCCATGTGGCAATGGTAATTCGGTTGGCATAAATACTTCAGGATAAAGATTCTCAATTTCTTCCATGAGGTCGTTCCTGGAAGTAATTATGTAAATGATATTATTTGTTTCATACACATTTATAATTTCGAACTCTTCGAAAAGAATTTCTTTTTGCAATAGCTCGATTAATGCTGTGGCATCAATTTTCTTTATGGCTTTATAGTAATATAGTTTCATAAGTTTTTACTTATTAATAAATTCAATAATTGTTGCATGGGTGGCAATCAATTGTTTAGTTAATAATAAATCTTGGTTGTTTGACTATTGAAAACTGGTCGTTTAGAAAAATCAAATTCTTAAAACCGAGCAGGAGACGATTTTTTTCGAAAGAAGGGAGTTAGATACTTTAAATTTAAATAGATTGATTCCATTATTCAAGAGCAAAGATGAAACATAAGAAATAACAGATATTAGAAAAAAAAGGAAGATCAATAGCAGTTTTCTATTTTCTGAAATCCTGCTTTTGAAAAAATGTAATACGGAGTTTATATTACTGATCAACCGCTTAGAATTTCTTTTTACGGGGGCATTACCCCATTTATCCATTTGTGAAATACTTTGCCCGGGTTTATTGCTATTGTGAAAATATTTAGGTAAAAAACCAGGGATGCCAAAACTTAAAAAACAAACCCTAAATAGTAAGGCAATGCATAACATTGAAGATATAAAAATTGTGGCTTGAATTTTCATGTTACTGCAAATTTAAAAAACTAATCAAATCAATTCAAAACGAGACAAATAACTTATTAACCAATATTTTCAACTGGTTAGAGATATTGTGTTTTGACGACTCTTTACAAATTAGCCTTCGTCTTTAAATTTCTCAGAATACATCATTGTTATAAGGCCAATAATAATGCTGCTTGAAGAACCTTTAAAAAATATCAAGATAAAAGGAATCATGTTCATCGTGCCACTATCTCCACTAAAATAAAATTCAGCAAAATAAGGATCCGTCATTGAATATATATAAATAAACACTGCGAAAAAGAGAAAGGAAAGTGTGCCTGTAAAAAAAGCCATGCCAAAGGATTGCAAAAATGGGCTTTGACTGCCTCCCTTTTTAGCCCACCAATTAACCTGATAACAACAAATTATACCGAGCGTAATATAATTTATCATTCTTAAACCAGATTGATCAAGAACATTAAGAGAGCGAAAAAGCATGAATAGCATTACATAAACACCAAAGTTCAATATTGCGAACAACGCTATGCTTTTGTTTATTGCGTATAAGGAGAGGTTTTCGGATTTTAACATGATTCAAATTTTTAATTAAACAATATATCAAGAACACGCATATAAACATATATCAATATTTGTTCCTGCAAATATTTATCTAAATCTTAATCGGCTGTTACTAAAATGAGGAATGATGGCAAGAAACTATTTTACCTATTAATCAAATTATGGTTGAAAGCATGCCATAATCTTAAATCGAGAATAGCGAAACTCGACAAGTTAATTGAAAAAAATGCACACTTAATCAATGCAGGTAACAAATTTTTGGAAGGTTAACATCAAATTACTTTAACGTTACAGGCTTCTGCACATTTATTGCAAGCTTCTGCACACTGTTGGCAATGATCCATTTCGTGTTTGGCGCATTCAGCTGCACATTTTCCGCATATTTCACTGCATTCTTTCGTGAGATGTTTTGCATGGTCAGAGTTCCTGCTTAAAAAGGCAGCAGTAACTTGGCATATTTGAGCACAATCAATGTTTAATTTGATACAATCCGCCATGGCTTTTACATTCTGTTCATTTAAACAAGCTGTTGAGCAATTATTACAGGCAGCTGCACATTCAGCTAATATTTCTAAAAGTTTTGAGTGTTGATTTTTCATGATGATTAAAATTAAGTTCTTAGATATGAATTGAATTTTTTAGTTGACTTTATTTATATGTATTATTAAAAAACTTGCCAATACAAAAAGCCGATAAGCATCTTTTATTTATTTTTGAATATGTAGAATTAATTACACGGGAAGTGTTTCTTAAAAAAATAAATTACCTCGGGTTAATTTGACCTATTTAAAGTGTGGGGGCGGGTGGGATCTAAATCCTCGTTTTTTTTAGAGGACTTATCAGGCAATATCGAACTGCTATCGATTAAAGCTGTGTCAAGTTTAGTTATTTTAGGAGTAAACGTGTTCAGTTGAGAAGAATTGTCTTTTTGACCTTTTTCAGAACATGACTGCATTGAAAACGCAAAGAAAAATATGAGTAACAGTGAAAGAGTTATTATAATCTTTTGATTGCTATTTGGTTTTACTTCATACATTAAGATTTTTTTTATTTTGATGATATTAATAGCGCTTTATTCACTTTTACAATCCGGTTAGTTAATAAGGCGGCTTCATATATCTACCCAAGTGATCATAAAAAGCATTTTTCAATATTTCATTTTTATCGTAAAAATCAATCCTATAAAAATCTGACGAGCTAGGTGTTGTGCCTATAAATGCATTCTGAATTTTTTCGTTTCCATCTAAATTTTTATAAAAATTATCTAAAACAATGGCAGGAAGACGAGTAGAAGGAACCTGTTCAAAAATGGCTATCAGCAATAGTTCTTCTCTGTTGGAATTAACGACTGCTTCAAATTTAACATGATTCCTTGTGTAATATACTTTTGAATGTTTTTCATCTATTTTTTCTACTTTGTTTATTTCCTCTTCTTTAAATATGTTGGGGTAATTTTCTACCACCACTTTTTTCTCTGTAGTTAACTGATCGACATTTTTTATCTGCGAATTAGGTTGAGCTGCCAATTTTGATCCTGCTAGCAGAATCAGGATGCTGTATTGACATTTTAGTTGGTTTAAATACATCAAAATATTTAAATTAATTTATAATTCAGTAATTTATAATAGACTTATAACCATTATTTTTATTTCCAATAATGGTTAATTTTGTGAGTAGATTCTTTTGAATTAACCTGGTAATATTTTGCCCACCCATTATTTATTGCAAAAACCAATGGCTTGCCTATAATCTTTTCCATTCCAAGGGGCAGAAAAAAATGCCTGTCTGCTTTAAAATATTCATAATAGTAATGATCATTACAAGCTTTATCGTCGTATGCATGACGTGCCGCAAAATCGCCACAGAAAGTTGCCCAGGGCAAGCCAACACAACCCAATACGAAATGAAGCCAAGGCTTTGATATATCTTTAACGATAGTTGGCATCATATCTCTTGTCGTATCTATTCTACCCGGCCAGTATTGGATAAACTCCAGGTTTTTCAGCATCGGGAATTTCTTTTTAAATCCTTTTATTACATCTTCAATCACATGACCCGATGTAATGTCATTGACAGAATAAGTAGTCCTCATATTACCACCTCCTAATAATAATCTGTTATCCCCTAATAAACGATAATAAGTATATACTAAATCAGAATCCCAGCATTGGAATTTTCCTATCGGGAACATTTCTTTTATCATGGCTTCGCTTAAAGGTTCGCTGACTGTTAAAAATGTTTCAGCATGAAACACATTTTTAGAAAAATGCGTCAAGGATGGATTTAATTTATCAGCACAAAAAATAATATCGTTTGAAGAAACAGATCCCAAATCTGTTTTTACCACATGATCATTTATTTCTACCACTTCTGTTGATTCATAAATCTCAACACCGTGTTGGAGCAAAACTTCTTTCATTCCTTGACAATAAAGCAAAGCGTCTACTCCATAGGTTTCAGAATAGCGTACCCCTCCTGAATATTGATCAGTCCCTATAACACTTTTGAGCTGATCTTTAGTATAAAGAGTTTGGGCAAACCCCATTGCTTTACGCGCCTCCATTTCACTTTTAATATCTTTCCAGCCGCTTTTCCCATTGCCTAAGAATAAAGAGTCTTGCATCTGTAGATCGCAAGAAATATTATGTTCATGAATTCGATCGACCATCATTTTTACTCCATTCGTAGCGACACTCCAAACATCGGCAGCTCCTTTTAATCCGTATCTGCGGATTAGTTGACCCAACTCTAACTCGCTGTCCGGGGTTAAAAAACCAGCACTCTTACCGCTTGTGTTACCTCCGAAAATATTTTTTTCAAGTATAACGATTTTAAGCCCTTTTTTCATAAGCGAATAGGCCGCCGAAATGCCCGCGGCACCTGCACCAACAATTACAATATCTGCCCTGATGTTTTTTTGAAGGGGAGGTGAAATTGGGTCTTTGCTCCCTAATAACGTTGTAAACCACCAATTTTGTAATTTCATTTTTTTAATTTTGCGTTGTAACGTAAATATGTATCAACAATTGCTCACACACATTGATAAAATTGGTTTTTCCTTTTTTATTTTTTAATCATTAATTTAAAGAATTGATCTAATTGGGGTAAAATAATTATGCGTGTCCTTCGATTCATTGCCTTTCCATTTTCTGTATTGTTTGACTCAACGGGTAGATACTCACTATGTCCTGACGCCGCCATTCTTGAAGGGCTAATTTTATATTGGTTTTCTAAAATCCGAACCACTGAGGTCGCACGTTTCACACTTAAATCCCAATTATCTTCAATACATGAGGTATGAATTGGAACATTGTCTGTATGGCCTTCTACAATAATTTCAATATCGGGATGTGCATTTAATACCTGCGCAACTTCACCTAATACTTTTTTTGCTTTTTCAGTAACCGCATACTTACCACTATTAAATAAAAGCTTGTCAGAAATATCAATATAAACTACTCCTTTCTCTACTTTAATATTAATGTCTTTGTTATTTACATCTTTTAGCCCACTTTTCAGATTCATTACAAGTACCATGTTTAATGAGTCTTTTCTTGCAATGGCAGACTGGAGATTCATGATGTAGGCATCTTTTTTACTAATACTCTCTAAAGATTCTTTTACACTTTCTGCCTGTTTTGCAGAGAGCACTGACATATCTTGAAGAGCACCTAATACTTGAGAATTGTTTTTTTTCAGGTACTCATTATGGGTTTGTAGATCCGCTAGTTTCTTGCTTATATCGAAGTTATCTGCTCTTGCTTTTTGCAGGGCATCGTTGCAATTTTTATCTTCAGCTTGGGCTCTTTGATAATTCGCGTTTAACTCTTTAAATTTTTTTGAGCTTACGCAAGAAAATAACGCAAGCGAAAGAGCAATGGGTAAAATTTTTTTTACTTTTTTCATATACTTATTTTTAATTTATATTGTTTTACGACTTTTAAAAATCTACCTTTAGTCAAAGGTGTATTTCAAATATTAAAGACTAATTAAATCCACATTAAAAATTCATTAAAATGGGAAATAGACACTATCCTTATAAACCAGATGATTATTTTTGTAACAAGTGTGATGCTCAAAATGTGCTTTATTTCATAAAATATGGATAACTCAAGAATATTAGTCATTGAAGATGAACGTAGGGTAGCTTCGTTTATTAAAAAAGGCATGGAAGAAGATGGCTTTGAAGTAGAAGTTGCCTATGATGGACTTATAGGAAAAAAAATGGCACTTGCTTCTAAATACGACCTGATTATTTTAGATATTAACTTGCCTCAGATAAATGGATACGAAGTCTGTAAGGAAATAAGAAATCATAACTCCTCTATCCCTATTATTATGCTTACTGCTTTGGGAACGATGGAAGATAAATTACAGGGTTTTGATTCTGGCTCCGATGATTATATTGTAAAGCCCTTTGAATTCAAAGAGCTTCTTGCCCGGGTAAAAGTATTTTTAAAACGTTCTGGAAATGAAACAAAGAGCAATAATATTTTGAAATTGTCCGATTTGGAAATGGACCTTGATGCAAAGACTGTATCCCGTTCTGGTAAAAACGTTGATTTAACAGCTAAAGAATTTCAATTACTGGAATTCTTACTGCGACATAAGAACAAAGTGGTCTCTCGAGCTGAAATAGCTGAAAAAGTATGGGATATAACTTTTGATACAGGGACAAATATTATTGATGTATACGTGAACTTTTTGAGAAATAAGATAGATAAAAACTTCTCACCTAAACTTATTCATACAAATTTTGGCATGGGTTACATTATAAAGGAAGCTTAAGATGGATATTCGGAAACAGCTAACACTTAAATTTTCCTTAATTGTTGTAGTTCTTTTCGTCCTATTTTCTATTTGCGTCTATTACTTTTCTTCTTTACATAGAAAATCTGAATTCATTACGCGGCTAAGAAATAGGGGAGTAACTATTTCTCAAAGACTTGATAATATTAAGGATTTGAACCTGGCTTTAATTAAACAGATTGATAAAAACACTAAGAATGCTTTGTTTGGTGAAACTTTCTTCATTTTCAATAAAGACAACCAGTTAATTTATACCAATGATACTTTATTTGCCAATAAAGTATCTAATTTGGAGGTTCTCAATAGGATAGAGAAATATAAGGATCAAACTTTTTTTATTGCAAATAATGAGGCCATAGGTTTTTTATATCCAGGTAAAACTACCCATTATAAAGTAATTATTTTTGCTTACGACCAATTAGGATTTGATGGTTTACAAAGCCTGAAAATAATTCTCCTGATAGGTTGCATGCTATCGGTTGCTTGTTCATATTTATTGGGATGGATATATGCTGGAAATGCGTTAAAGCCAATTGATAATATTATAAGGGATGTTGATAAGATTACAGCTACCGAATTGAATTTGCGCTTGGATGAGGGGAAGAAACAAGACGAAATAGAAAGATTAGCTATGACCTTTAACCAAATGCTTGATCGCTTGGTTAACGCATTTAAAGCCCAAAAAGGGTTCATTTCTAATGCTTCCCATGAATTAAGAACCCCTTTAACTTCTATGAAGGGGCATATAGAAGTTACTTTATTAAAAGATAGAAACTCAAAAGAATATTCAGAAATGCTTCGTGCCCTATTGTCGGATATAGAGAATCTTAGTAGGATTTCTAATAATTTATTAAGTCTTGCACTTGCTACAACAGATGCGAGCGCATTGAAATTTAAAAAAGTAAGAATAGATGATGTATTATTTGCCGCTCGTGAAGAGCTATTGAATATTATGCAGCGGTACGTTATTATAGTTACTGTACTGTCTATTCCAGAAAACGAAAATCAACTATGTGTTTTAGGAAATGAGCAGCTTATTAAAACCGCTTTTTTTAATCTTCTAGAAAACGGTTGTAAATATTCGAATAATGATACAGTGGAAGTGTTTCTTAGCACTACTGCATATGAAATTGAATTAGTATTTAAAAATACTGGCATAGGAATACCGGAATCAGAAATTGGACAGGTTTTTCAACCTTTTTACAGGGCTTCAAACGTTGAGAATAAAATGGGAAGCGGCTTAGGATTGGCGCTCACTCAAAAAATTATTGAACTACATAAAGGAGGGATAGAAATACATTCAGTCATTAATAAAGAAACGTCTGTACACGTTCTATTTCCAAACGATTTTTAATTGCATTTTAATTTCTTTTTAATTAGGCTTTAATGGGCCTATGCTATTTTTATTATAAAGTAAATCAAGAACTTTAATTTAATGGAAAAGCATAAAAAATATACTCTTTTTATTATTGAGAATAATGAAGCTTACTCATTTATGCTAAAATATAAGTTACAAAGACATGAAGAATACAGGATTGTTTACTTCAAATCCTTTGAGGATTATATTGAAAGCAATGGTAAGCCGGATATAATCCTGCTAGACTATAAATTACTTTATAGCTGTAATCAGGTAATTTTGGAAACTTTAAAAGTCCATTCCAAAAGCATACCTTTTATTCTTCTTGTAGCACTGTCAGAAGTTACATCTGCGGTAAGTATAATGAAGGAAGGAGTATTCGAATATATTGTTAAAGAAGCTGATTCTACAAGATTAGCAAATAAGCTCTTTTTAAAGATAACAAGCATCCTTAAAAAAAAGGAAACCATTAAGATTAAAACGAAAGAAATGAAAATGTTTTTATGGCTTGTCTTACTGATACTGGCTGTGGTAATAATCTGTTGGACAGTTTATTGACAAATATTAAGATCCCAATCGGAACATTTAAAATAAACCATAATATGCTGCAAATGAAAAAAATTAAACCAATTCTATTTCCAACTGATTTTTCATCGGCATCACTTCACACTCTTTATTTTGCAATTGATTTGGCTAAAAAAGAAGATACTAAATTAATAATCCTAAATGTGGTGGATGAATCTTTTAGGTATAATATTGAGGATGAGCCTGAAGAAGTTGACTTTATTTTAAACGATTTAATTCTGCACTCTAAACTACGGCTTAAAGAAATAGTAAAAGCTATAAAGAGACAACACTTTATTTCTGTATCTGCCATCACTTATATAGGTGAAATAACCCAATCAATCGCTAGGGTAGTAAATAAATTTAATGTCAAAAAAATAATTATGGGAACAAAAATAACACAAGACCTATTTTTAAAAAGTAGTTCGTTTAATATTGTGAAGAACGCATCCGTGCCATTGTTAACCATTTGTGAGGGTAGCCTTATTAGTAATTTTCATAAAATACTTTTTCCCTTTAATGAAAGATTGATGAGCTTAAAAAAAGCTGATGAAGTAATTAAAATTGCAAAAGCATATAATTCCAAAATTATATTGTTAGGTGTTGCGGAAACTACTTCACCTAATAAAAAAGAAATTATAATACGTAATATGAAATTAATTAAATCAATGTTTGATAACCTCGGCATTCTGAATGAGGTTTATTATAGGGTAGAAAAAGATTACTCAAAAGCAATTTTAGATTATTGTAGTGAAAATAAAATAGATCTAATTACTGTAGCTAACGATTTGCCTACGGCACTTAGTCAAAAAACAAAATATTCAGCAGCAAAAAATATTATTAATAATGCTGATATACCTGTACTTACTATTCCTGTTATATTAAATTAATTATCGAGAAAGAATTGAAGAAAAATTAATTAATCAATTTATAATTGAATTTATGGAAAATCAAAAAAATAAAATATTTAAACAAATTAAACTTAGAACAATCACCCAAAAGGATTATGATTCGATAACTTCTTTGCAGTTGAAGTGTTTTCCAGGCATGAAACCTTGGAATAAAGAACAATTTGAAAACATACTAAAAGTTTTCAAGCAGGGTCAAGTATGTATAGTATACGAGAAAAAGATAATTGCCTCAAGTTGTAGCTTAATAATAGATTTTAATAATTACAGCGAAACATCTTCTTGGAGCGAATTGACAGATAGTGGTAATATCAACAACCATACATTAGAAGGAGACACTTTGTATGGAATGGAAATTATGGTAGACCCTGAATACAGAGGGATGAAATTATCACGTAGATTATATGATGCCAGAAAAAATTTGGCAAAACATTTTAACTTAAAACGAATACTTATTGGAGGTCGATTGCCAAATTATCACCAGCACGAAAAGGATATGAATATACATGAATATGTAGAAAACATCATGGAAAAAAAAGTGTATGATCCTGTTTTGACTGCACAATTGGCAAATGGATTCTCGCTTAAGCGTATATTACCTAATTACCTGCCAAATGATAAAGAGTCTTGCGGATATGCAACTTTACTAGAGTGGACAAATTTTCATTATAAAAATCACAACATAAATAATCAGATAAATTACTCTCCATATGTTCGTGTAAGTGCAGTTCAGTATCAAATGAGGTCTATTTCCAATTTTGCTGATTTTTCAAAACAATGCGAATACTTTGTTGACGCTGCTTCTGATTATAAAAGTGATTTTGTTGTTTTTCCCGAAATGTTTACGATGCAACTTCTTTCTTTTTTAACAGACAAAAGACCCGCCGTTGCCGTACGGGAATTAAGTAACTATACACAGCAATATCTCGATTTATTTTCATCGCTGGCTGTAAAGTATAATATAAATATAATAGGTGGGTCTCATTTTTGCATAGAAAACGATTCGTTATACAATATATCCTATTTGTTTAGGAGAGATGGAACCTATGATAAACAGCATAAAATTCATATTACTCCATACGAAACTAAATGGTGGGGAGTTCAGGGCGGGGATAGAGTGCAAATATTTGATACAGATAAGGGAAAAGTAGCCATTTTGATTTGCTATGATATAGAATTTCCTGAATTAGCGAGAATAGCGGTTAGTAAAGGGGCTAAAATAATCTTTGTTCCTTTTAACACAGATGATAGGAGAGCCTATTTAAGAGTGCGTTATTGTGCTCAGGCCAGAGCAATAGAAAACCAAGTTTATGTAGTAATTACAGGGTGCGTGGGCAACTTACCTGAAGTAGATAATCTTGATATTCACTTTTCTCAATCAGCTATATTAACACCTTCCGATGTGGAATTCAGCAGAGAGGCGATCGCTTCAGAGGCAGTGCCAAATACAGAAACATTAATTTATCAGGATTTGGATTTGAATTTACTTAAAAGAAATAGAGAAATGGGCAATGCACAAACTTGGAATGACAGAAAAAAAGGATTTTATAAATTAACTTATATTGAGGATAACCAAACAATTGTTGTATAGTAATACAATATAGTTATTTTTTAATTTTAAATCACAGTTAAGAACAATTCGCCATATATATCGAGATTCTAGGGTTTCGTTTGAATTTTGTATCGCAGGGGCTGCTATAAAATAAAACTCCTTGATAGTAGCCTATTATCAGGGGATTTTCGTTCGATAAACGTCTTTACATTTTTCTATTTAAACATTTACAAAGATTATCAACCAGTTGCGATTCAATTCACTTAGGGGTCTTTTGGTTTTTTCTATAATCCTGACGTTATCATATTGGTTTCTATACTTTAATGTCAATTAGAAAAGTTTGGGCTAATAGCCCTTTGGTTTTTTGATATTTAATTCTTTAAAAACCTTGTAAATAGCAATAGCGCTATCATAATCGTTGTTAAACAAATAGACGTGTGCCATACTTATCAATAAATTGAGATCTTCAGGATATAATTGTGCACCTCGTTTGAAATAAGTCAAAACCTGATCGTATTTTTTATTCTCAAACAAATACCATCCGATATCTGTAAAAACACCGCTTTCCAACCTTAATGTATCAGGGGTTGTAACACCTCGAATGCACAAGATTTAAAACTCAACTGGGCAAAAGGTGTTAGCGGTTGGATATTGCTTGGCCAATTAAATCTAAACGATTCATCTTTTAACACCTATGGAAATAGCTAACTTTTCCCATTAGTAAAATATCTATTTTCTTAATAAAAGGTATAATAAATTAATTTGTACTGTCAATTAGATAAATCGTTAAAAAAATACTGATTACGAAGATAAACGCTATTAATATTGAAATCAGTAAAGAAGAACTTCTATACGCATCATTATTAATTTGCTTTTCAGTTATTCTGTATCGTATGTATGCTAAAATTGATGTAATAGAACCTACAACAACTAAAACAATTCCCATAATGGCAGAATATCCTTTTTGATGTATAATATGTTCTTTACCCAATAAAAGGCTCAATTGCTTAACAAAAAGCGAAAATTTTACCACTACAAATCCGAAGGCCATAATACCTATAGAGGTGCGAACCCATGCTAAAAAAGTGCGTTCGTTAGCAAGATGATTGGTAACATTTTTATTTTCCATTATTTAAAGTAATTGTTTAATAAGTACATACAAAACCATGCCACCCGTAAAAATTAAAACTGCCTGCCATTTATATTTAATTGCTGTTAGGACTAATGTTAATAATTGACCCATCTTTAATTTCATCGCTGCCCTGTTTTATAACGGTATCTCCTTCTTTCAAATCGCCATAGATCTCTGTTTTATCTTTTGTTTTGTCTCCTTTTTGAACGCTTACCCAATGGGTTCTTTTATTTGAATCGACCTTTATAACGAAGCATTTTTCCATGTTTGTAACAATGGCTGTTTCCGGAACAAAGAGGCTTTTTTCGTTTCTTTTAGCGGGTAAAACAACGGTTGCATACATGCCGGGCATTAGCCTGCCGTCTGTATTATCAATTAATATCTCGATTATCTCAGAGCGGGTTTTTGTATCTACGTTTTTCGACAAGCGGTTTATTTTACCTTTAAATGTGTTCTTAGGAAAACTCTTTACGGTAAAATTTATATCCTTTCCTTCTTCAATTTCTGCAATGTATCTTTCGGGTATGGCAATATGTAACCGCAGCTTGCCAGTGTTTTTTATTTTAAGGATAGGCACAACCGACCTTTCACCGGGGCCTACAAACCCACCGGGCGCCAGTTGCCTGTCTGTAATAACCCCGTCAAAAGGGGCTGTAATTTTTAAATAGGTGTTTATTTGCTGCTCTGAATTATAATGAACGGTTGCCGCTACAACCTGCAAACTATCTGAAACTGTGTGTGCTTTTGCATATTCTATATCATTGGCTGATACGGCCCCGGCGGTTTTATTGGTTTGCAATAGTCTTTTATAATTAGCTTTTGTTGCACCAAAAGTAGCTTCGGCCGATTTCATTTTAGAATATGCTTCTGATAACTGGCTTTCAACCTCGGGTGCTTCTAACTGCACTAACAGCTGCCCTTCTTTTACCCTGTCGCCAATATCAACATATATGGTTTTTATATAGCTGTTAATCTTGGGAAAGATATCTGTTGCGTAAAAGCTTTCTAATTCTCCCGGGAAAGTGAGTGAGTTTTCGGGTTGCAACAGTTCAACTTTTGCAAGCTCTACAGTTTGTGTTTCTTCTGTGGCCTTTTGTTCTTCATGATTTTTTTCTGAAGAACACGAACATGCCAATACACTTGCCGCACAAAATAAAATAGCTGATTTAAGAACGTTATTCATATTATTTATTTTAATGGTTGATCAGGTTCAGCAGGGTTTTCTGCCGTGTCGTAAAACTCACTGTCTTTATCCTCGGGGTTTAGTGAAACAGATGTGAAGGTTGTTTTTCTTTGCACAGATGCAAATACCACAGGCAGTATAAGCAAAGCTGCAAACGTAGAGGCAATTAACCCACCTATTACGGCGCGGCCAAGCGGTGCTGTTTGTTCTCCCGACTCTCCTAAGCCACTTGCCATTGGCAGCATACCTACTACCATAGCTATTGATGTCATTAAGATAGGGCGCAGCCGCACCGCACCCGATACTCTTGCGGCAGTGGTAGCATTTTTATATTCTAAGCGTAAATTTTCGGCATTGGTGATCATCAGCACGGCATTGGCTACCGAAACCCCAACCGACATAATGATGCCCATATAGGATTGCAGGTTAAGTGTAGAGCCTGTTATTAATAACAATAGTATTGAACCTGCTAACACGGCAGGTATGGTAACTAAAATTACAAAAGCCACTTTAAACGACTGGTAATTTGCAGCTAGCAATAAAAATATAACTACAATAGCCAATAACAAACCGGATTGCAAACTGGATAAAGTTTCCTGTAAAAGTTTGGCCAGTCCTTTTACTTCAACTATAGAACCTTTTGGAGGGTTTCCTGCGTTTTTAAGTGCTGCTGAAACAGCAGATCTTGTTGTTTCCAGGTCTTTCTTATAGATGTTGGCAGATACTGTAATAATTCTCCGGGGGCCTACACGGTCGTATTCTGCCGGCACGGTATCGGGAATTATTTCGGCTACATCGCCTAAAGTGGGCCTCATTTGTCCTTGTACCAAAGGCATACCCTCCAGGTCGGCTATGGATTGCATCTGGTATTCCGGCACCTGCACCTGCACCTGATAGGCAAAGCCTTTCTTTTGGTCGAGCCATAAGTTTTTTGCAGTAAAACGGCTTGATGAAGTAGCCGCTACTAATGATTTTGCAACTTCATCAGGGCTTAAGCCCATTTGTGCCACACGTTCCCTGTTCATTTTAATATTAATAATGGGATAGTTGAGCGGCTGGTTAATCCTGATATCACGCAGGTAGCTAATCTTTTTTAGTTCTTTAATTACTTTGTTTGCATAAATTTCCCCATCGTGTAAATCTTTTCCTCCGATCATGATCTCTATAGGGGTAAGAGCGCCCTGGCTCATTATTTTATCGGTCAGCTCGATGGGTTCAAACGAGATATGTACATCGCCTACCTGCTCTTTTACTTTTGCGCGGATAGTTTCTTTTAAGTCATCTAAATTTTTTACGTGATACTTGTGGCTTAAGTCTATCTGCAAGACAGCTTCATGTGGCCCTGAGTTAAAAATGTACAGGGCATTGGTTCCGTAACTTGAAGGAGTATTGCCTACAAAGGCAGATGATATGGCAATGTTCTCTTTACCTACTATGCTCTCAATTACATGAATGATTTTTATTACCCTGTCTTCCGTACGCTCGATGCGCATACCTTGCGGGCAAATAACACGCATTTGAAACTGCCCGGAATGATTTAGCTTTGGAAGCATGTCTTTTCCTATAAGGATCGCACCTGCAATTACAATAGAGAAGCTTACGATCAAATAAGTTGCAATCACTTTTTTGCGGTTCAATAAATATTTATCCAACCGTTTTAAATAAGCTATTTTAAAACGTTCGAAGCCACTTACTTTTTGCTGATGTTTACGCTCAAATTTCTCTGTTGATTTTCCTTCTTTTTTAGTCAAATCATTTAAAATTTTTCTCTCATGCGACGTTTGTTTTTCATGCCCTTTTAGCCACCAGTTACAAAGTACAGGCACTAATGTTTGTGATAAGAGATAAGAAACGATCATAGAAAAACCCACTGCTAACGACAGGGGCAGGAACATACCGCGGGGCACACCGTTCATTAAAAAAGCAGGGGCAAACACGGCCAAAATGCAAAGAGTGATCAGTAAGTTAGGGAACGAAACTTCTTTACAGCCATCATAAATGGCACGGGCCTTAGCTTTACCCATTTCTAAATGCTGGTGTATATTTTCGATAGTTACAGTTGCCTGGTCAACCAAAATACCAATAGCTAATGCCAAGCCGGATAGTGTCATGATATTAATGGTTTGCCCACAAAGATTTAACAGCATTACCGAGCCCATAATTGATACGGGAATAGTTATCACTACAATTAGCGAACTTCGTAAATCGCGTAAAAACAAAAATACCATTAAACCTGTAAGCAGTGCACCAATTATGCCTTCGGTGGCAAGGCTGTTTACAGAGTTTTTTACATAAACCGATTGATCGAACTCATAACTAAGATTAACGTAGTCGGGCAAAAGCGACTTCATTTCAGGAAGTTTGGCTTTTAAAACATTTACTACATTCATGGTACTGGCATCTGCTGTTTTAGTTACCGGTATATAAACGGAACGTTTGCCATTTACCAAAGCATAGCCTACTGTTACATCCGAAGCATCTTCTACTGTTGCAACATCCCGAAGAAAAACGGTAGTGCCTGCCCCTCTTCTTAAAGGGATGTTTAAAAACTCTTCTACCTTATCAATTGTTGTGTTTGAAGGGGTCATCAGAATATAATCTCCTACGCGTAAATTGCCGGCCGGAGCTATTTGATTACTTTTTGTTACAGCTAATACAATTTCATCGGGAGTTAATTCATAACTCTTCATTCTTTCAGGGTCAACCCTAACCACTACGGTTCTTTCATTTCCTCCAAAAGGCGGTGGCGCTGATGCTCCCGGTATTTGTGAAAACAGCGGGCGTATTTTGGTAGAGGCCAAATCCTGCATTTCGTTCAGTGTAGCCTTTTTACTACTAAACACTAACTGGCCAATAGGTAAGCTTGATGCATCAAAACGCACTACAGTTGGCGGCACAGTGCCGGGGGGCATGTAGCTCATTACCCTACTTACCTGATTTGCTACTTCCCCCGCAGCCTGCGCCATATTTACATTTTCGTAAAAAGTACATTTCACTAAACAAAGTCCCTGAATATTTTTCACTTCGATATCTTTTATACCTGATACATACAACATTTGATTTTGATAACGGGTGGCTATAAATCCTTCCATTTGCTGCGGAGCCATACCCCCATAAGGCTGAGCTATGTATATGGTAGGCAAATTAAGTTTAGGAAATATATCTACCGGAATGCTGAACAAGGCCAATACTGAAAATATCACTAAGCCCATGATAGCAACTACAATGGCAATGGGCCTTGATAAAGCTGAAGAAAGAATTTTTTTCATGTTGGTTACTTGGTTTTAATTGAGTTTAAAAACAAATTCATATCTCCCGCAGATGCGGCAATGGAAAGTAAGGACCTCCATGTATTATTGTACGTAATAGAATAATCTGCCTCCGCTCTTGCTAAAATGTATAAGTTCTGGCTTAACTCAAAAAGAGTTCCAAGCCCGCTTTCATAACGGGCCTTTGATTGATCAAAGCCAACAAGAGCAGCACTTAATTGTATAGGAGCTTCTTTTGCCTGTTCAATAGCAAGGCTTAACTGGGCATTAGCATTTTCAAGCTGGCTATTTAAATTCAACTTTGCTTCATCTAATAATGCATTGTCTTTTTGCACTTGGTACATGGAACTCTTATAGTTATGGCTTATCCTGAAAATGTCTGTTACGTTCCAAAGTAAATAAGCGCCTACCATGTAATTATAACGGCTGAATTGTACCCCGTCAGAAAAACTGGAAGAGTAAACACCTGTATTAGATAAGCCCGAGCCTCTTGCTGTACCGGCAACCAAATATTTTAAGGTTGGCAAGTAAGACCTTTTTATTGTTTTTGCAGAAAATAGATCGCTTTCTCTTTTATTTTTATAAATAGTAATTAGCGGGTTGTTATCCGTAGTGTTTTGTGCCATGTTAACATCGGGTAAAGAAGAATTGAATACCATGCTATCCGCTATAAAATAGGTATTGGGCATTCCTATAAATTCTCCAAACTTAATTTGCCAGGTTTTTTCATCGCGTAAGCTGGCTAAATAAGTAATGTGAGCTTTTGACAGTTCTGCCGCTGAATAAGAAGAGTCAACCCCTGGTTTTAATCCACCGGCTACGGAAGCTTTAATAAGCCGGTTAATCTCATCCGCTCTTTTTAAATTCTGTGCCTGTGCAATGCGTAGTTTTTGATAAACCAGTAAATACAAATAAGCTTCTGTTACTTTTATCTTATGCCTGAAAATTTCGTTTTGGTATTCGGCATCCGCAATTTTTAGCTGTGCCTCTTTTTCTTTAATGTTTGCGTTTATTTTTCCGAAAGCAAATATAGGCCCGCTTACAACAACCGAGGTAAATTGCGAAGATACCGCATCCCAGTTTTGTGTTGGATTTATACCGCCTGATGTAGATATAGCAGCTCCTTCGTTTGAATAATACTGGCCCGCCAAACTATTAACAGTTCCATATGTTAATTGTTCCTGTAATTGAACTGAGGGCAGGTATGCTGTATGGCTTGACCTTACCCTCTCATCTGCACTTTTTCTTCCGGCTAAGGCAGCTTTAATAAGCGGGTATCTTGCGGTAGCCGTATCCAGGGCGGTTTGCAAATTAATTCTAATGGTATCTACAGCGGCAAGTCTATTTTTTTTCTGAGCAAATGTACTATTTGTAATGGTCACGAATAGAATGAGCAAACTAATAATGAGGCTGTCTTTTTTTGTGTGCATAGTGCTTTATATTTTTAATCTTCGACCCATTGTATTCTGGTATAAAAGAAGGCATCTCACATTAAAATGAGATTAAAACAGAATTAGATTGCATTTTGCTCCTTAGTTGTTTTTTAACAGCTTTTTTTGAGCCTGTTTTAGATTGTTTCTATAAAGAAGTTTGTTTGGATTTAAGTTAATTGCCTTTTGAAAATCATCCATCGCATCATTATATTTTTCTAAATTTAATCTTGCCCACCCTCTGTTATTATAGGCTGTTGCATAATTAGGCTTCAATTCAATGGCTTTATTATAATCTTCAATGGCTTCGGCGTATAACTTCATTTTAGTTTTTAAAAAACCTCTATTGTTATATACTTCAGGGTCGTCAGGGTTAAATTTTACTGCTCTGTTATAATCATCCATTGCGTCAGAAAATAATCCCATATGGAAGTAAGTCATTGCACGATTATAGTATACTACATTATAATTTGGGTTTAAATCCATGGCCTTGTCGTAATCTTTAATTGCTGCTTTATACTTTTTTGCATCATCTTCTGCAATGCCTTTATTATTATATGCTTCAGCATACTTAGGGGTTATACGGATTGCTTTATTATAATCTTTAATTGCTTTCTTATTATTACCTAATATCTTTTTTACAGCACCTCTATTATTGTACGCTCCCGCTTCCGTTGGGTTCAGCTTAATACCCCCATCATAATCTCTTACTGCTTTTTTATACATTTCTAACTTTTCATAAAGAAATCCTCTTGCAAAAAAATAGCCAGCATTTTTTGAGTTTAATTTAATAGCTGTATCACAGTCTTTTATAGCACCTAAATAATCTGTTAGCTTGGATTTTAAAAGAGCCCGCTTTATATAATGCTCATCAGATGGACTGTGTTTAATAAAAAAATCTTCGTCTTGTATTTTTAATCTAAGAAGACTGTATTCAGAAGTATCCTGAGCCTTAGCAGAAAAGATAGAAAGCGATAATAAATATATGTAAAGTATCCTCATTACTTCCAAAGTAATACCATTCACATTAAAATGAGATTAAAACCGAATTAAAATGGAGTTACATTTCGATGCAAGTAAAGTCTTGACTTGTATATTATAAGGGATTATGAGTAAGTAAAAATATGCTTACTTCAGTGCCATGTTGTGGTTTTGATTTTATTTCTATTCGTCCTTTATGAATATCAATAATTTTTTTTGCAAGAGTTAAACCTAACCCGTACCCTTCTTTTGCACCAGTATTTATTCCTCTTGTCATTGGATTATAAATAACATTTATATCTGTACTTTCAATACCAATGCCTTTATCAATAATGCTCATTTTTATTTCTTCACTGGTATTCATTTCCATACGAAGAAAAATTTTCTTCTCATCTGAATATTTAATTGCATTATCAATGATATTACTAATAGCTGTTTTCAACAAATCTTCATTCCCTAAAATAATAATATCATTACTTTCAATTGCATACCCATCTGAAATAAAGAGGTCAAATTCTTGATTTTTGTTTCTGTTTTTATAATTATTAATTACATCTATTACCAGCTCAAGCAAGTTTACGGGAATTAGTTTTATTTGCGAGTCAATGCTTTCTATTTTCGATAATTGCAACAATTCATTAGTTAGTATAATTACTTTCCCCAATTCTTTATATGCTTGCTCTGAACTATTTTTAATATTTTCAACATCCTTGTCATATTTTACGGATGTTTCAAGTATCCCTGAAATAGCTGCTAAAGGCGTTCGTAACTCATGCGAAGCATATGATATAAATGAACGTTGGGTTTCAACCAAAGCGTTAATTTTTGCGAGTAATCCGTTAAATGAGCTTGCTACGATAGCTACTTCATCATTACTTTTTCTTTCAATAAGTTTTACGTTTAGATTATTAGGGTTTATAGCCTCTATCTCATGTACCAATTTATTTAATGGTTTTAATGCTACGTAGGAAAGCAAATATCCGGCAATTGCTATTAAGAAAATCAAAATAACATTACCATATATCAGTATTGATTTTAGGCTATAGAGCATTTCAAACCCGTTTTGATTATAGGCTGTTATGACAGCATACTTTTTTATTCCTTCGTTGAAAAAAGTAATTGCAAGCCCATCTTTTTCATGTTGTTCACCGGGTGATTTGTAATGAAAACGATATTCTTCCTTTGCATCAAGATTTTGAAAAAAAGCGTTATCGAAATTGTAATCGTTAATAGGGTTTATAAAAAATATTTTCTCTTGATTATGGTTAAAGACATATTCGGATTGCTCAGGTATAGATGTAATTACTTTTTCAGAAAGCGTATCGTGCTTATCGTAAATTTCTATTGTAGATTGTATTTTGTGCTGTAGTCTGTCGTAAAAAGTTTTTTCTCTATTGTTTTCATAAATAATATAAATGTAAACAGAGAATAATATCATTAAAACCCCTGATAAAAGTACAAACCCTAATATGATTTTATTTTTTATCTGCATACTTACTCTCTTAGGACATATCCCATTCCAACTACTGTGTGTAGTAATTTGGGTGAGAAATCCTTATCTATTTTTTTTCGCAAGTAATTCACATAAACATCAATAACATTTGTGTTTGTATCAAAGTTTAAATCCCAAACCTTTTCAGCTATATCAACCCGGCTTATAACCCTTCCTTTATTTATCATAAGGTGCTCAAGCAGAGTATATTCTCTTGCAGTCAAATCAATACGTTTACCAGCGCGAGAAACACTTTTTGCAGAAATGTTTAACTCTAAATCAGCTATGGTCAAAACTCTTTTATCTTCATTTAGGTTTCTGCGCGTTAAAGCTTTTACCCTAAGTAGTAACTCCTTAAATTCAAATGGCTTTACTAAATAATCGTCGGCTCCTGCTTCAAATCCTGTCGTTTTATTATCAATACTATCAAACGCAGTTAACATGATGATGGGAATTTGATTGTTCTGTTGTTTAAATAGTTTGCATAATTCAAAACCATTCATAACTGGTAGATTTACATCTAAAATTATGACATCATAGCTACCTTTTAAGAAAAACATTTGACCCGTTTGTCCATCATAGGCTATATCCAAAAGAAAGCCTTCACTTTCAAATCCCTTTTTAATAAAGCCAGCAACAGCTTGTTCGTCTTCTATAAGAAGTATTTTCATAATTAGATACAAATATACTTTGTATTTGTAAGATTACTGATATCAAGAAGTACTTTGAAGTTTACTTAAAGATTAACTGTTAAAAAAGGATAATGATATTCCTTTAGCGCTTTTTCATTATTATTAATACGAGAGGCCTAACTGGAAATAACATAAAAACGGTTTTTGAATAATCGTAAAACATCGTTTTAATCAATAAAAAAACAAACCGATAACGTAATAATTGATTAAGTCCGGATTAAATAACGTAAAAACCGTTCGAAATTTCGGTTTTCAGGTAATAAAACGACGCTGTTTTATAAATTAGAAATATCAATTAAAACCAAATTTACATTTGACTAATTTGATAGTTCAGCTTTAGAGACTTGCCAGCCAATGATAGCTGCTTTTCTTGTAGATCCCCCACATGTAGTCACCAAATATAATCAGCAATTTGATTGTGTAATCATTGAGCAACCCGAGTACTAACAGGATGCCAGGTCAAAAAAAACGCCATGTTTTCATTTCATATTTTCATATTGATATTGGAAAACAGGAGAGAAATCAAGAAAGTCTTTTCTTTTAATTATTTAATAATCAATTAGTAATTTTATATCTTTGATAAAAAAGTTCGATAAGTTAATTGTTAAGCCTACTACAAAAAAAGCATCTCATTTGAGATGCTTTTTTTGTATAACTACTATTTTATTGCTTAAAGCCTTAAATGTTTATGATTTATAAAACGTATTTATCATCTCTTTCATTTTGTCAAATGCCTGGTCATCCTTTTTAATGTAATTGCAGTTATATGTTTTCACTAACTGGGTTACAACATCAATTTCTTGTTGAGAGCTTAAAACAACAATAGATACATTCGGACTTTGAGATCTTATCTTCTTTATAATTTCAAGGCCTGACTCTGCATCAAAATATTTAGAATTCAATAAATAGTCAACAATAATGATGTCAGGGTTTTTGTCCAACTCCGGCAGGCATGTTTCTCCTACAGGAAATATCCTTACGTTTTTTACCTCACTAAAATTTGCTTTTATGAATGCCTCTACGGTTTTAGAATAAGTAGCATTATCCTCAATTATAAAAACAATCCCGGTTTTTTGATTTTTTGGCGCGAATAATTTTTTTAAAAAACTCATATTAATATTATTTATCCTATTTAAATTTACTAATAATTACTATTTATTTTTGATTTTATTTCTTCAATTGCTTCGCCACATTCTTTCTTCAACTCTAAATTTAATAATTTAATTTTACCTAAATCCTTTCCTGATTTTCCTAATTCTTCCATCTCATGTAAGATTTGAGATAAATTTGATGCCCCGAATATTGAAACTGTTGATTTCATATGATGGGTTGTTCTGATAATTTCTTCGCTTTCACCTTTATTTAATGCTTCCGTAATAGCCAATAAATCTTGTGGCGCCTGTTGTAAAAATAGACTGACAATTTCTTCTACCAAATCTTTTCTTCCATTCATTGCTGTAAGAATTGTAGATAAGCTGATTTTCCCTAGGTTATCATTTGCCATATTTATTTTGTTAAAGTTTTTACTTTTTATTGCAATTCAACTAATTCTTTTTGAGCTTGTTTACAGATTTTAATAATAGCAGTTATTTTCTCGTTTAAAGTATTTATTTCTTTTTCGTTACCCGCAATTTTTTCAGTTTCTTTTAAAAGCTCAAGCAATGAAGTATCTATGCCGATAAAGCCCAAGGAAGTTTGCATTTTATGCATCAACTGCTTAATGTTGCTATAATCATGTTCGCGCATAGCTTTTTCTAAAAGCGCTACATCTTCTTCATTCTGAGTAAGAAATATATGGATCATTTCTTTCATTGCATCATCTTTTCCGCCCGAAAATTCTTTCAGATAAACAAGATTTATTACTTTTTCTGTTGCTGATTTGGATATGCCTTTACTTTTCCCGGCTAAAAACTTATAAATGATATTCATTAATGATTCAGCCTTGAAGGGCTTGGTAATATAATCGTCCATGCCGGCAGCGGTACAATTTTCAAGCTCGCCTGCCATGGCATTGGCTGTCATGGCAATTATAGGTGTTGTAATATTCATTTCTCGGCGTATTTTTTTTGTGGCCTGATAACCGTCCAGTATCGGCATCTGGATGTCCATTAAAATAATATCATATTTATTTTCTTTCAGTTTATTAACGGCCTCCTGTCCATTCTCTGCAATTTCAACCAAAAAGCCTTCATTGTTTAAATGAATGGAAGCTAATTTTTGATTTACGACATTGTCTTCAACAATCAACACTTTTTTTCCGGCGAAAATTTTTTGCTCCTTTTGCAAAGAATCTTCTGTCGGCTTATACTCTTTTTCATCGGCAATGGTATATGCTATGGTAAAATAAAACTCTGAACCTTTACCTAATTCGCTGTTAACCGAAATGCTACCACCCTGTAATTCTATCAGTTTTTTTGCAATAGACAAGCCTAAACCTGTACCGCCGAAGTTGCGGTTGGTGTTGCTTTCTGCTTGTGTAAAACGGTCAAATATTTCAGTGATTTTTTGAGGTGCAATACCTATGCCTGTGTCTTTAACTGATATTTTAATTTCAATTTTTTCCGTACTTCTTTGCAAGATCTCACAGTCAATATTTACGCTGCCTTGCTGTGTAAATTTAATGGCATTGCCTAACAGGTTAATCAGTATTTGATTTAAGCGGGTGGGATCTCCACTCACTAAAGAAGGCAAATGCGGGTCGACAGAAATAGAAAGCTTAATATTTTTACTTTGAGCTTTGGTGTAGAACATGGTATAAACCGAGTGAATGAGCTGCTGTAAGCTGAACGGAACATGCTCTATACTTAACATGCCGGCTTCTATCTTCGAAAAATCAAGTATATCGTTTATGATGGTTAAAAGATTTTTCCCCGAAGAATCGATAATATTCAAATACTCTTTTTGTTGCTGATTTAGCGAAGTGCTTTCCAATAGATCAGTAAAGCCAAGCATTGCATTTAAAGGTGTTCTTATCTCATGGCTCATATTTGCCAGAAATAAGCTTTTTGAAACGGTTGCCTGCTCTGCTTCTTTTTTTGCAATGAGTAATTGCTTTTCGAGCCTTTTTCTTTCGGTGATATCTACGTAACTCACCAATAGCATTTCTTCACCACCAAGCTCTAAATAGTTAGAAGAGCATAACAGAGTTATTTCCTGGTTATTCTTCATTGTTAAATGAACTTCGTCGTTGAGCAGAAAACCTTTTGTGCGTAGTAGTTCGCGTGTACGCTCATATTCTATCGGATCGCTAAGCCATAACTCAAAAGTAGTCTTGCCTTTAATTTCTTCTTCTGTTTTAAAATTAAACATGCTTAGGTAAGCATTGTTAGCGTTAACCAGTTTGCGGGTTTTATTGGAAAGAATAACCATGCTGACAGGGCTATCGTAGAAAATTTTAAAAAAACTATCCTTGCTTTCTTTTAATGCGGATTCTATCTTTTTTGCCTCGGTAATATTATTAGAGATGGTACCAATTCCGTATATTTCTTTTTTTTGATTGATTAAAGGAAATGTGAAGCTTACAAAATATGTTGCTGAATCCCCTTCCCCGGTGCTATATTCAATTCGCTTTACCTTTCTGCTTTCTCGTATTTCTTTTTCGTTTTTAGTTACTTCATCTGCCAGTTTCTTATCAGAGAAGTCATAGGAAGTGCAGCCAAGAATAGATGAAATATCTTTTCCAAAATAATTCGCCGTTTTGCTATTTACATAGATATACCTGCCTTCAACATCTTTCATGGCTATTAAAGACGGGCTGTTTTCTAAGAAGGCATGCAGCAAATCATTCGATTCACTTATAAGCTGTTTCTCATCTGCTATTTTATTATGTTCTTTACGCAGCTCTATATTGGCTACTACTTGTTTGGCTAAAATGCTTAATGCTTCTTTCTGCTCTGCGCTTAGCTTTTTTGGATGAACATCAATGACACATAAAGTACCGATGTTGTGGCCGTCATCTGTCTTTAATGGGGCTCCGGCATAAAAACGGATATTGGGATTGCCTGTCACCAGCGGGTTTTTGGCAAAGCGTTCATCTTGTAATGAATTCTCTATCTCAAAAACTTCATCATGCAAAATTGCATACTGACAGAAAGAAATTTCACGAGGAGTTTCGCTAACATTTAATCCGATTTTTGATTTGAACCATTGTCTGTTCTCGTCTATTAAACTGATTAATGTGATCGGCGTACCGCAAATAATAGAAGCCAGCTTGGTTATATCATCAAACTGTTTTTCGGGCAGCGTATCTAAAATGTTGTAATTTCTAAGCGCTTGCAAGCGTTCGGCCTCATCAGTAGGTAAAATTTTCTGTTGCTTTTCCATTTAGTGGGTATAATGTTTAAGCTATTCAGGTTAAAGATAAGAAAAACAACTATTATTTATTGCATAGTAAAACTGCTTTTAGACGAAATATCAGCAAATAAATTCTTGCCAGTTTGCTTTATATCATGATTATGTAAGAATTTCACAAAAGTTTAATTTCCCAATAAAATCAGTTAAATTTCGTTTTATATTTCTTAAACACAGCAGATGAAATTTTTTGTATGGTTTTTAATATGCACTTCATGTTTAAGGGCTCAGAACCTGATTCCTGATTCGAGCTTTGAACATAATGCATCCATTCCGACTGATTTTTCTGCCATAAATAATTCGAATACATGGAATATGCCCACGCAGGGTACAACCGATTTATTTTGCGTATGCGACAGAAAGCAGAAAAAGTATTCTATGGTTGATGTGCCCCAAAATCCCATGGGTTTTCAGTTTCCTCATTCCGGTACCTGTTACGCAGGCTTCTTTGCTTTTTCACACGATAATTACAGGGAGTATTTACAAACGCCTCTTACAAAACCTCTTGAAAAGGGGAAAAGATATGTTTTTAGCCTGTACATAAGCCTGGCAGATTATTCGCGAACTTTTATTGATCAACTAGGAGTTTGTTTTTTGTCCGGAAGAGCTAAGTATAACTCTAGTAACGTAATAACAGATTTAGATCCGGTTTATCTAAAAATAGGCGATGAAGTAGGGAAGGAAATAAAAAACTGGCATCATGTAACGATTACGTATAAAGCCAAAGGCGGCGAATCTTATTTATTGTTTGGGAGTTTTGAAATTAACCAGGTCAAAAAAACAAAATATAAGGCACCAAAGGAAATGAAATCGCGCATTAACCAAACTTCAGAGCGCGACGCCTATTATTTTGTAGACGATATCAGCTTAATTGAAAATACAAATGTAGTTGAAGATGAACTGCCTTTGCCGGTAAGAACAGAATTGGATACAATGGATAAAATTCCTGCTGATACGGCTTTTGTTTTAAAAAATGTTTTGTTTCAAACCAATAAAGCAATATTACTGCCAATATCCTATTCTGATTTGGATAAAGTAGCAGATTATTTAAAGAAAAATGCAATGCTAAAAATCCAGGTATCCGGGCATTCTGACAATGTTGGAAATGAAAAGCTAAACCAAAAACTTTCAACTGAACGGGCAAAAGCAGTAGAGAATTATTTAATAAAGAGGAGTATCGATGCAAGGCGCATAATTGTTAAAGGTTACGGAAGCACAAAACCTTTGGTACAAAATGACACACCGGAACATAAACAACAAAACAGAAGGGTTGAATTTACTTTAATGGAATAAAGCAAACTCTTAATAATATGCGAGCATATTAAATTGAAATGATGCCGTTTTTTACTGCATATATAGCAAGGCCGGCAGAAGTCTGTGTTTGTGTTTTTTGATAAATATTACTGCGGTGAAAATCTACCGTTCGGAGTGCAACATTTAAGGTTTCTGCTATTTCTTTATTTGATTTTTCCCTGCAGATCAATTTCAAGATTTCTATTTCTCTTTCCGTTAAAGCAGATTTATCAAAAACTGGCTGGCTCGTATTTTCTTTTAATAATTTTGTAACCAAAGCTTGAGATATTTTTTTATTAAAATAATATCCGTTTTCTTTTACCTCATAAATAGCATCCATTAGTGTTTCCGGATTACAGTGTTTAGGCAAAAAGCCTTTTGCGCCACGTGCGAGAAATTCAGTAATAAAAATATCATCGTAATGCATGCTTATAATTACTGTTTTAATATCCGGAAAACGCAGGTTTAAAATATCCAGTGTTTGTTTACCGTTCATTATCGGCATGTCTAGATCAAGTAAAACAATATCAGGCTCTCTTACTTTAATTAATTCAAGTAATTCTTTGCCGTTTGGTGCATCGCCTATAACCAAAATATCGCTGTTTTCTTCCAGTAAGGAAATGTATCCTTTCCTAACAAGTTCGTGATCTTCGGCAATCATTATTTTTATTTTATATGCCATAATTAAATCGGGATGGATAGTACAATATGATATTCTGTGTTTTTAGAATAGCTAATACTTCCGTTTAATAGCAAGATGCGGCTTTGAATAGATTTTAATCCCAGTCCTTTATTTTTCTTAATCAGCAATTCTACTTCGGCATCTGAAATGGCAGCCCCGTTATGATCAAAATATACATACAGTTTGTCACTTGTATTACATGTCATATGGATACTCGAAGCTTTGCTGTGCTTCAAGAGATTGTTTAATATTTCCTGGCATACCCTGTACAAATTCAGATTCTGGACTTCATTTAAAGTGTACGGATGATTTTCTTTATCCTGATTTATCGTAATGCTAACATCCGATTTTAAGCTGGAAACAAAATTTTGTACGCCGGTTAAAAAGCCAAGCTGCATCAGCATCACAGGCGCTAAATCGCTGCATGCACGCCTTATCCCTTCAATCGAAGTGTCAATCAGCTCCATATCACTCTTTAGTAATTCTTTAAGCTCGTCGTTGGCTTTTTTCTGATGCTTATAGTAATTCATCTTTAAGACAGTTAGAAAAGGCCCGATATCATCATGAAGGTCTTTTGCAATTTTTTCGCGTTCCCTGTCCTGGATTTCAACGGTTGCCTTAAAGAGCTCGAGTTGTTTTTCTGCCTCTAACATTTGTAATTTATGTGTATGAAGAGACATTTTTCTTTGGTAATTGATGAAAAACACAATGATTAGTATGGCTAAAAAAACCATAATAAAACATCCGCACAAAACAAGTAATAAAATATTTATGCTTGCCTCCTCACCCATATACCTTTTGCTATAAGCAAGTTAAAACAAATATTGGATATATTATGAATTATCCATAAAGGTCTTAAGATAAATTGGTTTTGTTGTAAAATATATTGACTGAATAAGAACAGGCAAAGCGACATAGAAAAATAGATTAATATGGCAGAATTGATCCAGAAAAAGTAGAACTGGTTTAGCTTGGGAATGTGAAGGTTATTTAAGATGTAATAAAAATAATAGATGCTGGTGAATATCAGCACCACCGATTCGACAGTGCTTGAAAACGTATCTATCCTGTCGATGCCACCGAAGTAAAAAATATTCAGTAGAAAAATCGCAGCAAAGAAGAATAGCATAAAAAAATAAAATTTCTTAAACGCGGGCGTTTTAATTTCAATAAAATAGAGCGAGAGAAAACTTATATATTCAATAACTGTAAATGCCAGGAAAACAAGGGTATTATTCATTTTCTGATGAGCCATCGTAAAGCTCACTAATTCCGTGAGGCCGGAAGCACATAAATAAAAAAACAAAACCTTCAATGAAGTATTGAAGGTTTTGAAATTAAGTGCAGCTATAAATAAAGGAATTAATACACTTGTGGATGAAATATGGGCTAAAATTTCATATATGGTTTTATAATTCATTTATCCACAAAGCGGGCTTGTTGAATCGCAATAATTCGGACAAGGATACGAACGATCAAGAATAATTCCATTATACATATCTTTTCCATCTGCCGTAACGCCAACCCAAACAAGCTGAGTCTTCCCCGTGTCGTCAATTGCGTTATAGGATCTGATTCCTACACAGCCACTTTGTGACAAGATAGTTTTTATTTTGTTAATGCCAAAAAAATAGGCTTTTGTACTGCTGGGGTTTGCTGCCCTGAAGTTTTTGGTCCACGTTGTTGCCTGATCCAATGTGATTTGCGCTGATTCATCTCCTGTGAAACTCATAATTCTATTTTTTAAAGGTTAATAATTAATTGTTTCTACTAAAATAGATGTAAGAAAAAAATGAAATTTGTCTTAAAAAACGGGCTGGTCTTTAAAAAATCAACAAAAACAAGGGTTTTGGCCAAAAGGAGAAAAATAAACCTGTTGTTTTACGCAGTACGAATTAGTGATTTACGCAGTACGCTTTTTAAGCTTTAAGCAATTACTTTGTTAACGAGATGGAAATGAATGAGAAAGATACATTAGATGTATTTGACGAAAAACAAATACAAGATTGTATACGCAAGCTGAAATGCGGCCGCGAAGATCTTTTAGAAGCCGTAACGCATGTTGGCAACCGAATCAGGTGCTTGGAACTGTATTTGCAGATGAATAACAAAGCAGCGCCTGAAATGACAATACCGGATTTTAAAGAAAAGTCAAATAGCTAGTATACAAACAGCTATTCAAATTAATAGTTTGATCAATGAAAAAAATAAAAAATTATATAGTTCTCGGTGCAGTTATTGTTTTTTCAGCTTGTGCTAACCAGGCAGAAAAACTAAATATTCCGGAAGGAGAATACATGTTATTAGGTAGCAGGGGATTGTCTGCCATGGAATGCGGCATGACTGAGACAACTTTCGGGAAGACATTAATTATTAATAATGGCAAGATCAATACAGAGCCCATTAACCCGTTAAAAGGACTTGAATCGGTTCATTATCCCATTAAAAAAGTAGAAGAAAACTATTTAACCACTTTTTACAGGCCTTTAGAACAAGATACTTCTATGATTCAATTTTTGTTTGATGCGGAAAAAGAACAATTGATTTTTCAGTGTGAAAGCACGCAGATAGTTTATCAAAAAAAATAACGGTTAGTGTTTTTTCTTAGCTCTTTCATATTGGATGGGCCAATGTGTATCTTTACCCAATTCGGTTGCAGCCCTGAGTGGAAAATAAGGATCACGAAGCAATTCGCGGGCCAGCAAAACAACATCGGCTTTATTTTCTTCTATAATACTGTTAGCTTCTTGAGAGGTTGTGATTAAACCAACCGCACCGGTTAAGATATCCGTAGATTTTTTTACACTCTCTGAAAAACCAACCTGGTAAAGCGGCTTCACCGGAATTTTTACATCAGCCACATTGCCGCCTGTTGAACAGTCAATTAAATCAATGGTTTTTGTTTTCAGCAATTGAGCCAATTTAATAGAATCATCTTCGCTCCAACCACCTTCTTTCCAATCGGTAGCAGATATTCTTAAAAACAAGGGATTTTCCTCTGTCCACACTTCTCGCACGCTTTCAATAATTTCAAGTAAAAAACGAACCCTGTTTTCAAACGAACCTCCATACGCATCTGTACGCTTATTGCTGAAAGGCGAAAGAAACTCATGGATTAAATATCCGTGTGCGCCATGCAGTTCAATTACTTTAAAGCCTGCTTTTTTCGCGCGAACAGCTGCATCCCGAAAATACCCGGTTATTTTTTTGATTTCATCAATGCTTAATTCTTTAGGAACAGGTTCCCCTTCTTTAAAAGCTATGGCACTGGGCGCATACGTTTGCCACGCGCCCTGCTCTTTTGTTAACGCTTTGCTTCCTTCCCAGGGTGGCAATTGACTTGATTTTCTTCCTGCATGTGCCAGCTGTATGCCGGGTATAGAGCCTTGTTTTGTAATAAAATCAGTAATGCGACTTAAAAAAGAAATATGCTCATCTTTCCATACTCCCAGATCGTTTGGAGATATTCTTCCTTCGGGCGAAACGGCTGTCGCTTCTGTCAAGACTAATGCAGCCCCGCCAACTGCCCTGCTTCCCAAATGAACCAAATGCCAGTCGTTGGCAAATCCATCTTCGCTGGAGTATTGACACATGGGTGAAACAATAATCCTGTTTTTAAGTTCAATATTTTTTATCCTGAGCGGGGAAAACAGATCTGCCATATTTGCGTTATTTTTACAAAGATAAGGGTAGATGAAGTTCCTTAATTAATAAGAATACCTAAAACTTTATAGAAACTATTCTATTTGTTTAAATAAGAAGAATACATCCAGATCATTTTTTCCTGTTCCCTGATATAATCGCTCATCAGGGCGTTGGTTCCTTCGTCATTGGCCTCAGCTGAAAGCGTTAATAATGCCCTCTGCTTTATGATTACTGTTTTTAAAGAATCTAATATTAATTCAATGCCTTCTTTTCCTTTTGTTATTCCTTTGGCTTCTTTAATATTACTTTGTTTGAGATAATCTGTATAAGCATGTAAAGGAGTTCCGCCCAGCGTTAAAACACGTTCAGCCACTTCGTCAACTTTTAAAACCAGGTTGTTATACAACTCCTCAAATTTTAAATGAAGCTCAAAAAACTTTTCACCTTTAATGTTCCAATGAAGGCCGCGAGTATTCATATAAAACAGTTGATAATCTGCCAGCAATGTGTTTAACCCATTTATAAGCTGTTTGCATTTTGCGCTATCAAGGCCAATTTGATTTTGATTTTTCATAATAGAAATTTATAGTAAATATCAAACAAACATTTATATCTGCCAAAATGAACTTTTATCTTATTGAGCGCACATTTTATATGTAAGACTTTTCCATAATTTGTAATCAAAACACAAAGCGATTAAATTTTGACAATCAACTCTTTTTTATATATTTGAATAAGCGTCTTTGTATAAATAATTAAACTAATAAATTATTATTGTTTTAATTATTTGCAGGATAAGTTTCCATTAGGCATGTTATTATGGATTTAAGAGGTGATCAAAAATGGGATGTCGATTTTTTAAACTCCATGAGTTTAAAAACTGACCCTTACGCCGAGCAAATTATTGCTGATATTATTGCCGAAAAAGGTTTCACTGAATTAAGAAACCTGTTTACCATGCTTTCAAACGATCACCAGGAAGTAACCGCAAGCTCTGATCTGCCTTTGGCGCTTGTACAATATTTTAATGCTGAAATGACCTTGCCTGCATGGGCAGATGAAAACAAAATAAAATTAGCACAAGATGCATACGCACGCTTTGCCCCACAAATAGCCCTTATACTTAACTTTAAAGCCCTGCCGCTTTGTTATGCTTGTAAAAACGGAGCTAAAGCATTGGCGCATACCGGGCGTTTAAGCGAAACCAAAAACAAAAATGTTGCAAGGGCTGCACGTAGGTTATTTGAAACTTCGCAGATGGTAATTAATGTAATGTCGCCGGGCGGTTTATCGCCTCACGGAAAAGGCATTGTAACTGTAAAAAAAGTAAGGCTGTATCACGCGGCTATCCGATCCTATTTAATGCACCAAAAAACCTGGAGTGTGGAAGAGTTTGGTGTTCCTATAAACCAGGAAGAAATGGCCGGAACGCTTATGGCCTTTTCGGCGTTGGTAATTGACGGACTGGAACATATTGGCGGGCAGCTTAGCGAAGAGGAAAAAGATGCCTATATTCATTGCTGGAATATTGTTGGCCACTTTATCGGCATGGATCCTTCGTTGTATCCAACTTCATTTAAAAACGGATGGGACCTAGGCATCATTATCATTAATAAAAATAAAGATGAAAGCGGCGATGGGAAAGAACTGACAAAAACGCTGCTGGATTTTTCGGCGACTTTTTTTAGCGCTACTCTGTTTGATAAATTATTTTTTGGATTTCTGCCTCAATACCTGGTTGAATATTTTATACAAGATGTATCGCAAAAAACCAATACAGATATTTTGAAACTCTTGGGTGCCGATAAAAAGCTTTCCCGGTTTAAACGCTTAAAAGGAAGACTTTTTATAAAGATAATTACTGCGGTAAGCAAAGAAGAAAATAAAGACGCGTTGGTACGTAAAGTTTTTAGTAAGCTCACCCGGAAATTTATGCAGGGAGTGATTGACCAGCATCTAAAGACGTATAACACGGCATTTTATATTCCCGACTCTTTAAAGCAGAGCTGGAAAATGAATTAATATGGACATAAATTATTGGATAAATACAAAAGAGTATACAACTGCCCAATTGGTTTGGAATGGTGTAGGCTGTTTATTCTGGGTTGTTACATATGCCGCTTTGATTAGGGAGATTATTAAAAAGAAATTTGTTGAAATGCCTTTTTTTATAGCGGCCGGCAACATTGCCTGGGAGTTTGTTTGGAGTGTTTTTTATCATCCGAACACGGGGAGGTTATATTCACTTTCTTACCAGGGTGCTTTTTTATTAGATATATTTATTTTTGTTGCAATTTTAAAATATGGAGCTAAACAGACAAATATCCCGGAAATAAAAAAATATTTTAAATGGATTGCAATAAGCCTTTTAATTATGTGGATACCTTTAAATTATTTTTATATGAAACAGGGATATGATACACCCATTGGTGCAAACTCAGGTTACATATTAAATATCATCATATCATTGTTATATCCTATGCTGTTGTTTCGTAATAACCCCGGTGATTTTTCAAAAATAGTGGCCTGGTGTAAATTTATAGGAACAGGCTGCATAACCGTCTCAATGTTTCTGATATATCCTGAAAATTACTTTGTGCAAATTATTGGGGTATGTTGTTTTGTTCTTGACCTGTCATACTCCGTATTGCTAACTAAAAGATTGTCTGAAGTGAATAAACCAGTTTATGCATGAAGCCCGCTAAAAAAGTACTTCATTTTCAGAGCGAAGAATCTATCATAAAAACGATAAACCGGTTTTGTTATGCTATTGCCATTTCTGCAGGATTCGATGTTGTGATGTATGCCTTTTTAGGTTTATATTCTATGTGCATACCGGTAACTGTGGTTGGCTTATTGTTTCTGTCCTTTGTTTATTTGAATAAAAAATCACATTATAAAATATCGCGGGTTGCTATTATTGTAACGACTAATGTTGGTGTTTTAGCGTTTTCAGCTTTCCTGGGCTTCAGCTCAGGTATTTTTTTCTTTTTATTTGCAGCGCCACACCTGATATATCTTCTTTATAATTTTAAACAAAAACAAAGCATCTATATCTGCATAGCATCCTATCTCGCTACATTTGTTGCTACGTATATTATTGATCAGCATCATCTGGTGCAAAATATTGTATTGCCAAAAGAAAATATTAATACGATATATATCATTAATTTTTCCATCAGTTTTATACTTTCTTTTATCTTAATTACATTTTTTGCCAGGAACAATAGCATGGTAAGTGAGATGTTGATAGAAGCTAATACATCGTTAAAAGAAAAACAAATAAATCTGGAAAATGAGATCATAGAAAAAAATAAAATAAATACGCAGCTTTTAAAAACAGTAAAAGAAAAAGAAATCCTGTTGTCTGAAATACATCATCGCGTAAAAAACAACCTGGCCGTAATATCAGGCCTAATAGAGCTTCAAAATTTTTATGTGAAAGATGAAAAGGCATCTGTAACATTAAAAGAATCCATCAATCGGATCAAATCAATTGCTGTGTTGCATGAAAAATTTTATGAAAGTAAAACGTTGGAAAAAATAGAGATAGCATCTTATGTAGATGAGCTGATCTATTATATCAAATTGTCTTTTTCCAATCAATTAGCCAATATTGAGATACATACCGAAATAGATGATATTGAATTATCGATGGCAAATGCGCTTCCTTTTTCTTTATTACTCAACGAACTAATAACCAATTCATACAAGCATGCTTTCAATAAAAAGCCCAATGGAAATATTTATATCTCTTTTGTAAAAGAACAGAACAAGTTGGTTTTAAATTTTAAAGATGACGGATGTGGCTTTGATTTGTCTAAATTTGACAAAGAAAGTACGTTAGGCATGAATTTAATCGAAGCTTTTTCTAATCAGTTAAAAGGCAAGACTACCTTTGAGAGTGAAAAAAATAGGGGAGCCGAATTTAAACTGCAGTTTGAAAGCGAAGGGACTAAGGTTAAAGAATACGCGCAGGTATAGAAAGACAAAACAGCAACAATAAAAAAATGGTAAAAGTATTAATTGTAGAAGATGACCTTATTCTTTGTTTATTGAACAGAAAAAATGTTGAGTTGCTTGGGCACACCGTAGTTGCTACAGCCACAAGTGGTTTAGCCGCTATAGAAGCTGTTAAAGAACATAACCCGGATGTGATATTGATGGACCTGCGCCTGGAAGGAGAATTGGATGGAATAGATACAATGAATGAAATAGCCAAATTCGCTAATACACCTGTTATTTATATTACCGGAAACTCAGATGAACGGAGTAAAGAGCGCGCTGCCGAAACAAACTTATTGGGGTTTTGCATAAAACCCATTAATTTTCAACAGTTGCAAATGTTGTTTTTGCAGGTAAAGCCCTGAGAGAAAACAATTATTTAGGTAAACAAATTCGGGAAAAGAGTTTCAAGTTTTTCACTTAACTCGTTTAATTTAGCCCTGGAAACCTCCAGGTCCTTCCCATCTTTCATAATAACTTTTTTAGTTAAGCCCTTTTTAAATTTAGTTACATTTTTGAGGTTGATGATATAAGAATTATGTATGCGAAAAAAGAAATCAATATTAAGCCCTTCTTCTATTTTTTTTAGATTTTTAGACGATGTTATTTTCCCGTCTTTATTGTCTAAATAAATATTGGTATAATTTGAGTCTGCTTCAAAATATAACACCTCTTCGGATTCAACATAAAAAACCTCGCCTCCAACCGGTATCGAAAATTTTGTGTTTTGTCCTGTCAAAGGCATATTTTCAACAAGCTTGGTAACCATTTGTAAAAGGTTGGTATTGCCGTTATCAATCTTGTTTTTTGCTTTAAGTACGGCAGATTTTAATTCCGTTACATCAATAGGTTTTAATAGGTAATCCAGGGCATTGTGTTTTATCGCATGAATGGCATAATGATCGTATGCCGTAGTAAAAATGCATTCAAAATTTTCATTTTTAACCTGCTCTAGCAAATTAAAACCACTTATTTTAGGCATTTCTACGTCTAAAAAAACAATTTTTGGTTTTAACCTTTTAATCATTTCTATGCCCAATTCAGGCTTTGAGCATACAGAAATAATATCTATCTCCGGGCAATTTTTTTCTAACAAGAGCTGCAAAAGTTCAGCTCCCATTTCTTCGTCATCAATAATTATGGCGGTGTAACTCATATATTTTCAATCGTTAATTCTACTCGTGTTCCCATTTCCAGGTCCGTGGTGGTTATTTTAATTTGTTCCTTGTGTTTTTTATTAAACAGATCAATTCGGTTAGTAGTGATCGATATTCCTTTTGATGTTTTATGATTTGATTTTCCAATTTTTATCTCCTCCGATTTTTTTCGTCCTATGCCATTATCTTCAATGGTAATAATTACTGTGTTTATATTCTTGTCGACTTTTAAAAGCAAAAACCCTTCCCTATCCTCTAAAGGCATTAAGCCATGCCATAAAGCATTTTCAATGATAGGTTGCAATAAAAGCGGGGGAATTAAAATTTTTGCGTTTTCAATTTCTTCAGGAACGCTGATTTCAAATTTAAATTTTTTACTAAAACGTAATCTTTCCAATTCAATATATGTTTTTAAAATGGAAAATTCCTTGCTTAAATAAATAGTATCATGCTCTGAATTTTCTAAAACATCGCGCATTAATTGTGCAAACTGCATCAGGTAAAATTGTGCTTGTTCAGAATCGTTTCTTAAAATAAAAAGCCTGATTGAATTGAGAGCGTTGAAGATAAAATGCGGATTGGTTTGCGCGCGCAATGCTTTTATTTCGGTTTCCGTCACCAATGTGATCAGCTTTGTTTTTTCTTGTTCGCGTGCTTTAAAGCGTTTAAAACGAAACAAGAAAAACAAATAAATTAACACAA
>Ga0134128_10000632_pt1 | contig 48129 bp, 51 predicted proteins | sample KB31754_FD_96462 | JGI IMG/M metagenome (GOLD analysis project Ga0134128, IMG submission 96462) | Terrestrial soil microbial communities with excess Nitrogen fertilizer from Kellogg Biological Station, Michigan, USA - KB3-175-4 | ecosystem: Environmental > Terrestrial > Soil > Unclassified ...
CGGGGGAGGAAAGTCCGAACTCCGCAGGGCAGTGTGCCGGATAACGTCCGGGACCGGAGCGTCAAGGCTTCGGGACGGCTAGTGCCACAGAGAAGATACCGCCGTGTCCGCAAGGGCGCGGTAAGGGTGAAAAGGTGCGGTAAGAGCGCACCGCTCCGGCGGCAACGTCGGAGGCAGGGTAAACCCCACACGGAGCAAGACCAAATAGGCGGGGAGTTTTGCGGCGCAAGCCACAGACCGCGTGCCGGCCCGGCGCGCCACAACCCGCGGGTAGGTCGCTATGAGCGCGCGCAGCAATGCGCCGCCTAGAGGAATGATCGTCCTCGACAAAATTCGGCTTACAGGCCGCCTGCTGAAACTTAAGGACCTGGAGAGCAAGTGTGATTTGTAAATTGTTGAATGATAAACCCCAGGAGGGAACGGTTGATTTATCCCGATTTGACCAACTCCATTGGGAGGGAAAAAAGATCATAATCGGATGGACCGAGCATGCCCTTCAGCAAACAACTTATTCCGAGGAACAGGCTTTCGAATCATTTATTTTTGGTTGGATCGCCTTTAATGGCTGGGCGTCTTGCGTGACCGAGAAAGAGCACGAACGAAATTATCTGGACACGCTCTACCTTGATAAAGAGATGAACTCCAAGTTCGAGACTATCTTGAGAGATGATTTTCTGGAGAGTGCCCACCACTTCCGCAAATTTTGGCCAATCTTCAAATCAAAGGATCTGCGCGAAATAGTTGATTCAATCGGAACCCGCGAACAGATCGTAGGCCGCTATCGCACAGTAAGGCCAGAGGCGAAGTACACACCAGCGTGCGCTTTTAACGAGGATCATCTGTCCGGAATTCCGCTTGATTGGCCCCATACTCTCGCTTCGATATATCAGGTGCGATGCAATTTGTTTCATGGTTACAAAGGTGTCCATTGCGAAAACGACAGACAGCTTGTCTCAAGCGCCCTGAAAGTGTTGAAAGGAATTTTGAAGATGTGCATCCCGAAGCTCTCATCCAATGCCTTTGGAAATGCTCTCTAACCCTACAAAAATTTGTTCAGATTTTCCGGCTTCCTCCCCGCCGTCAGCGGGCGGTTCAAAAACTCAATCAGCGGCGCGGCGGCACGAAAGCGACTCACAATCTCTTTTCGCAGGCTGGACCGCAGGGCCGTTTCCGTAGGCAAGCTGGCCGAGACTCCCCATTGACGGCAGGCAATCAGGTCAATAGCGGGATGGTCTTTCGGGAAGCCTTTCGGCGGTCGAGAAAGCCGCAGTCCGTCGAACTCTCCCATCACGCGCCGAAGTGTCCGGACCTGCAAAAGCTTCCGGTACTCCGCGTGATGCTCTAGGAGATGGTTGCGAATGGCCAGCAGTTGTTCCCGCTCCGGCATGTAAACGCCCGCTGCGACGATCAGCTCTTTTCCGGATAAATGAAAATAAAATCCGCCTCCGGATTTCTTCTCCAAACCCTGTCGCGCAAACCAGGCCGAGACATGCTTCTTATACGGCGTCTTGTCGGGAGAAAACCGCGTATCGCGGTAGATGCGGAACATGCATTTGGGTGCGGGCCGGACGTGTTGTGGGGCGAAGTCCACCAGCTCGCTATTGATCTCTTCAATCAACGCCAGCATGGGAGCCTTCAGTTCGCGCTCATAAACGGGCTTTCGCGCGTCGAACCAATCGCGATTATTGTTGCGAACCAGATTGCGCAGAAATTTGAGCGCCTCCGGACTGAAATGCGTCGCCATACATCGATTGTAAATTCAAGATTTCTCCAGCTTCGCGAACTTGCGATATCCGCATCCAAATAGGTGGCGAGGCGCGGGATCATGTTCGAGAACCGGATCGATGCCGGACAATCTCTCGGTGCGCGGCTGAAAGAGTTCGCCGCTGAGGAAGATGTCCTGGTGTTGGCGTTGCCGCGCGGCGGCGTTCCAGTGGGATTTGAGGTCGCTCGCGCGCTAAACGCTCCCTTGGATGTTTTTCTGGTTCGCAAGCTGGGAGTGCCCGGACATGAAGAGTTGGCGATGGGCGCGCTTGCTTCCGGCGGAGTACGCTTGCTGGATGCGAAGACCGTCCGCGTTCTCAACGTGTCCCCGGAGCAGGTGGAAGAAGTGATTCGCAGGGAAGCGCTGGAGTTGGATCGGAGGGAGCGGCTCTATCGCGGCGAACGGGAAGCACTGGATGTGCTTGGCCGCACCGTAATTCTGGTGGATGATGGCATGGCCACGGGCTTGACCATGCGGGCCGCGATTACCGCGCTGCGACACAAACGGGTGCAGCGAATCATTGTGGCCGTCCCGGTTGCCGCGCGCGACACCTGCGAGGAAATGGAAAGCGCAGCCGATGCGATCGTCTGCCTCTATACACCGCTCGAATTCTTTGCCGTCGGTCAATGGTATTGGAACTTTTCACAGACCACCGACGATGAGGTCCGCGACCTGCTCCAGCGTGCGCAACACGGGCAGGACCGGGTTGCGTAGTTCAATCTCATCCTTCGCGAACGGCGCGAAGATGGACGGCGGCGTTTCGCACGTTGGTAAAATCAAGTCTGGATGTCGTTTACCGAACAATACGATCTGATTGTCGTTGGCGCGGGACATGCGGGCTGCGAAGCGGCGATGGCCAGCGCACGCATGGGATTACGCACGGCGCTGTTTGCACTGAACCTCGATCTGATCGCGCAGATGTCCTGCAATCCTGCAGTCGGCGGCATTGCCAAAGGCCACCTCGTCCGAGAAGTGGATGCGCTGGGCGGGGTAATGGGCGAGGTAACGGATGCAGTCGGCATCCAGTTCCGGCTGCTGAATACCTCTCGCGGCCCGGCGGTATGGTCGCCCCGCGCGCAGTGCGATAAACAACAGTACCGCATAAAAATGCGTGAAGTGCTGGAATCGCAGCCAAACCTTTATATCAAGCAGGCGGAAGTCGTCGATGTCGTGATCGAAGAGTCGCGGGAGAGCCCCGCCCGGCGTGTTGCCCGTGGCGTCAAGCTGCGCGATGGCCGTATCGTGTATGCGAAATCGACCGTCATCACCACAGGCACATTTTTGAATGGCCTGATTCATTGTGGCGAAGAGAATTATCCTGCCGGACGCAGCGGCGAACCGGCCGCCGTGCTGCTGGGCGAATCGCTCAAGCGCCTGGGGCTGCGCAACTGCCGCCTGAAGACGGGCACGCCGCCCCGCATTGATGGCCGCACGGTCGACTGGTCGCGTTTTGAAGAACAGCCCGGCGACGTCGAACCGACGCCCTTCAGCTTCCGCACGGAGTCGATCACCCGTCCGCAGATTGCCTGCCATATCGCGTTCACCACGCCGGAAACACTCCAGATCATCCGCGACAATGTACATCGCTCGCCCATGTACTCGGGGCAGATTCAGGGTATCGGGCCGCGCTATTGCCCGTCGATTGAAGACAAGGTAGTTCGTTTTCCCGAGAAGCTGCAGCATCAACTTTTTCTGGAGCCGGAGGGCCTGCACACCCACGAGGTCTACATCAACGGCATGTCCACCTCGCTGCCGATGGATGTACAGGCGGCAGTGCTGCGTTCGATTCCAGGCCTTGAAAACGCGGAGATGTTGCGTCCCGGTTACGCCATTGAATACGACGCTATCGATGCGACCGAGCTCGACCGCGCGCTGGCGGTAAAAACTATCGCCGGGTTGTATCTCGCCGGGCAGATCAATGGAACTTCCGGCTACGAAGAAGCCGCGTGCCAGGGCTTGATGGCGAGCATCAACGCCGCGCTCCACGTACAGGGTGAGCCGATGTTTGCGCTCGACCGCAGCGAAGCCTATACGGGCATTTTGATTGACGATCTGATCAGCAAGGGAACAAACGAGCCGTATCGCATGTTCACCTCGCGCGCGGAGTTTCGCCTGCATCTACGCATCGACAATGCCGACCGACGGCTGACTCCCTACGGACGACGGCTGGGCCTGATTGACGATCGCGCGTGGGCTGCCTTTGAAACCAAACAGGCGCGGATGCAGGCGCTGACGAAGCTGCTGGCCACGCAGAAGCCCGACCTGGATCGACTGGCGGTTGTATCACCCGAACTGCGCGTTCAATTGAATGCCGCCGCCGGTCAGACGTATGCGCAGTTGATGAAGCGGCCCGAGGTGACGATTGAATCGTTGATGCCGATGCTGCCAGAGGTCCTGGAAAAGTCAATCGCGCAGGAGGAAGCTTCCCGCACGGAAAATCTGCGGACCATCCGCGATGCTATCTGCGCCAACTCCATGCCCGCGCATCTGCGCAATGAATTGAAAGCGGTCGAGACGGAGATCAAGTACGCCGGCTATCTCGATCAACAACGGAAGTCCATCGAGCGGATGAAGAACGCTGAGCATCGAAGCATTCCGGCGTGGTTTGATTACAACGCGGTCAGTGGATTATCCCGCGAGATGCAGGAGAAACTGCTGCGAGTACGTCCCGCCACCATCGGCCACGCCAGCCGCATTCCCGGTGTGACTCCGGCCGCCCTCTCATTGATCAATATTTACATTGAGATTCAAGGACGCCGGCAGAGCGAAGCCGCGACTGCGTAAACTCCGGTTATTTCGGGGGTGGATTGTTATCCGTGGAGTGATGCATCCCCGGAAAATGAAATCCAAGATCATGTTCCACCGGCTTTTCGGTGGAATCTTCCTTTGATTTTTTCTTGCTTGCCTTCTCTGCCTTTTCCTGGATCAATGTCTGCTGAGAATTGATGCAGGCCCAGCTGTTCCGTGCCCGGACATACACCTGGCTGAACACGCCTCTCTCTTCTGTCATCTTGGCATGGCTCAGGCGGCTCGCCTCATGTTTGCGGTCATACGTGCCGTTCACAATTGCGACGTCTCCCACCATGCGAACCGTAATGACTTTCTGGCTCAGGCTATAGCGAGTCGCGTCCTTGGCGACCATCTGTGAGACCACCTGGTCGCGGCTGAACACTTCGCCCGTGTCGGAAATGTCAATGTACTGCGGAGCGAGCACCAGTTCCAGAGCGTATTGATCGTGCTGGTCGACGGCGTCGTCCCAGTGATCGACAACCTTTTGCATTTCCGCTGTCCGCTCGGGTGTAGTGCTGGCGACTACCTGCCCGGCATCAACCGCGGTTTGCGCGCGAGAAAGCGGAGTCAATCCCACTCCGAGCAGGATGAAACAACAAAGAACGTGGCGGAGACACAATAGAAATTTAGAAATCGTCAATCGAAACTCCTCTGGCTGGAATTCGAGTCGGAAAGGGAAGCAATCCAAGCTGGAACCTGTCCGGGCTGAAAACCGATAGCGGCCGGGAATGCCTGGAGGAGGACAATCCACGGGCCACGCTGCGAAAGCGCTTATCCCTAGAATGATACCGTGCAGCGCGGATTGGCGGATTTCCTCCCAATTTCGTTCGTTTTTACACATATCGTCGGCAGTTCCCACAGGCCTGTGACTTGCGCGGATGACTACACTCATAAGCATGGCCACCGTATCTCAAATTTCATTGGAACACGGGTTGCCTGCGAGTGTGGAAGCGGAGCGCACCATTCTGGGCGCCATTCTGCTGGATAACATTGCGCATAGCGAAGCGGCAGAGCGGCTGATCGCGGACGACTTCTCGCTCGACTCCCATCGAAGAATTTTTGCCCGCATGGGCGAGCTGATCGACGCGAATCGCGCCGTCGACATCATCACACTCAGCGAAGAGCTGGACCGGCAGAAGGAACTGGAGTCGATCGGCAATCGCGCCTACCTCTTCAGCCTGACGGAAAACCTTCCCCGTCGCCTCAGCATTGAAGATTATGTCCGCATCGTCAAAGACAAATCGATATTGCGGCAACTGATGGGAATCTGCTCCACCGCGCAGACCCGTGCGGCGGATCAAAGCGAAGATGCGCTGGAGGTGCTGAATGCGACCGAAACAGCGCTGCTCGAAGTCTCCGAGCGCGGCATCGGGCAGGGATTTGCCGGCATTCCAGAGATCGTTCGCGGCTCCTTCGGCTCAATCGACAACTTATATAAGGAAGGCCGCGATGTCACCGGCCTGGCCACGCACTATATTGAGTTCGACCACATGACCAGCGGGCTGCAGGCTTCAGAGCTGATCATCATCGCGGCGCGGCCTTCGATGGGGAAAACGGCGTGGGCCATCAACATCGCGGAAAATGCGGCCGTGCGCGACGGCAAGGTAGTCGGGATTTTTTCGCTCGAAATGTCGAAAGAAGCATTGCTCCGCCGTATGCTCGCGTCCCAGTCGATGGTGAATATGCGGCATATTCAAACAGGATTTTTGACGCGCGACGATCGCGACAAGCTGACCGCCGGCCTGGAACGGCTGGCGGAAGCGAAACTGTTCATCGACGACACGCCCGGAATCTCGCTGGCGGAGATGCGGGCCAAAGCGCGGCGCTTGAAGCAACAGGCCGGCGGCCTCGACCTGATCGTCATCGATTATCTGCAGCTAATGAGCGCCAGCGGCATTGGCCTGAACAGCAAGCGATTCGAAAATCGCACTCAGGAGGTCTCCGCCATCTCGCGCGGCCTGAAGGCGCTGGCGAAAGAGATGCGCGTGCCCGTAATCGCGCTTTCGCAGTTGAGCCGCGCCAGTGAGCAACGCGGCGGAGACAAAAAACCGATGCTCTCCGATCTGCGCGAGTCCGGTTCCATCGAGCAGGATGCCGACGTGGTCGCCTTCATCCATCGCGACAGCTACTATAATCGGGACGAAGAAAACGACGAGGACAAGAACAAGGCCGAAATCATCATTGCGAAACAGCGCAATGGCCCGACCGGGTCTGTCGATCTGATGTACATGCCGGAGTTTACTCGCTTTGAAAATCCGTTCCGGGGCAACGACTCCTCCGTTCCCAATTAGTCGCGCGGAAATTTCCCGTTCACGACTTCTCTCCAATTTTGCGCAATTGCGCTCGCTGGTTCAGCAGCAGGCAAACGGTCAACATTGCGATCTGTTTGGCGTGGTCAAGGGCAACGCCTATGGACATGGCGCTCATCTTTGTGCGCCCTGGCTGGTGGAAGCCGGTGCGCAGTGGCTGGGTGTAACTTCCGTGGAAGAGGGTCTTGCAGTACGGCAGTACTGCCCGGAGATCAACACTCTGGTGATGGTAGGTTTCCATCCGGCAAATATTCGCTCACTGCTCGATGCTCGACTGGTGCCGACGATCTGGGACTCCCGCCACATCGAGAGCCTGGCGGAGATCGCAAACCAGCGTTCGCTCGCCAGCGACAGCATCCCTGTGCATCTTGAAATCGATACAGGAATGTCGCGTCAGGGAGTAAATTTTCCTGGCGGGGAGTTAACCTCAATCCTCGGGCAGATTCGGGCCGTTCCGGCATTGCGGCTGGACGGCGTCTTTACCCATTTCGCTTCGTCCGAGATACTCGACGCGGAACAGAATTCTCAGCAGATGGCGCAGTTCGAACAGGCAACGAAACAGATTTTCGCCGCCGGGTTTCGTCCGCGATGGATCCACGCCGGCAGTTCTGCCACCGTCCTCGGCCAGCGACAATTGCAGTCGCTACTCAAACTGACAAAGAGCGTCGGTGCGATGCCTTTGCTCCGTCCCGGCCTCGCTCTTTATGGATACGTGCTGCCGCTGGTTCGCGGCGATGGCGAAGTTGCGCCAACTCCGATTGATTTGCAGCCGGTAATGGCCTGGAAAACCTCCATCGCCTCGATTCGCTTCGTCAAAGCTGGAGCTGAAGTGGGATACAACGGAACCTTTATCGCACCCGCCAGGATGCGGCTGGCTTTGCTGCCCGTTGGATATGCCGATGGCCTCAACCGCAAGCTATCGAACCGGGGTCATGTGTTGGTGGGTGGAACTCGAGCGCCCATCGTCGGGCGCGTTTCCATGGATCTGACGATTGTGGATGTCAGTCATACGAACGCGAAGGCCGGAGAGGAAGTCGTTATTCTTGGAGAGCAGAACGGCCAACGGATCACCGCGGACGATCACGCGCGATGGGCGGAAACAATTCCTTACGAAATTCTGTGCGTGATCGGCACGCGCGTGGCCCGCGTCGAAGCTCCGTAACCCACGCAGCGAATCCGAATGGCGTCCAAACCGTACTGCCTGCTACGCTGAAACCGGATGAATTTCCTTTCGCGATGTGCCAGACATGCCGGAGCGCGATTCACCGCCCCGATCGTGCTGGCCAGCCTATTCGGAGCGGTTGTTTCATGCAACATTCTTGGCTGTGGAATGGCTGCCAGTCCTCAGCCGCCTTCTCTTCAGTTGCCGAAGCCGGTCCACGATCTGACGGCTGCGCGCGTGGGGAACCAGATTTGCCTGCATTGGATAACGCCGAGCGAAACCACCGACAAACTCAAGTTGCGTGGCCCGGTTCGCTTCGAAGTTTGCAGCAAAGAAAAAGCCGGAGCCTGCCAAACTGTCGCCACGCTCTCCGCTACGCCGGGCGCCGCAGCGGAGTACACGCAGGTTCTGCCTCCGTCATTGACCACCGGCGCGCTTCGACCCATCACCTACGAAATTCTCTCGCTCAATCAGCACCACCGAAACGCGGGCCCTTCCAACCCGGCGGTAGCCCTGGCCGGAGAACCGCCGCCGCGCATTGAGCATCTGTCGGCCACAATGATCGAGCGCGGAGTCCTTCTCCACTGGCAAACTGTATCCGACCGGCGGCCGGGTACAGTCATCGAATTGCAGCGGACCCTGCTGACACCGGTAACGCAACCGGACGCAGGCAAAACCGGCCTTCCGGCGATTACGGAACCGGCAGAAGTGGCGCTGGAAGTTTCACCTGGGTCAAGCAGCGCAGACCCAGGCACAACGCTGGACACGGGTGCGAACTTTGATCGCAAATATCGCTACGTGGCCAGCCGCGTGGTCCGGCAAAAGAGCGGCGAACAGATGCTTCGTGTAGCTGGACCGCCCAGCGAACCCGTGATCTTTATCACGCGAGACACTTTCCCTCCGGCAGCACCAAAAGATCTCGCCGCTATTCCGCTTTCATCGGCGATGAACAACGGCATACCAGAAGTCGATTTGTCCTGGTCTGCCAATACGGAATCCGACTTCGCCCAGTATCTTGTATATCGCCGGCAAGAGAACGCCTCGCCCGATCAATCCTCAACGGAACAAATCGGCCCGAAAGACATAACCAAGCCCATCGTCGCGCCAATTTTCCGCGATTTCCATATCCAGGCAGGAAGCAGCTATGTATATTACGTTCTTGCGGTTGACCGCGCAGGCAACCGAAGCGCGAAATCGGCTGAAGTGCGCGTGACCGTTCCTGCTTCTTGAGGCCGCCCCATCCACAGCAGGGTCAACCAGGGTCAACATTGATACCAACAAGGCCAGGCTCTTGGCTGATTGTTACAATTTAAGGTTGAGGCATTTACATGCGTGTCATCATACTGATGGTTGAAATCGAGCAACCGGAGGGCCTTTCCGCCCGCAAGCTCGTACTCGAAACTTCCAAGCACAATGTGATCACGGCCTACAACGGAGCGTCTGGAATCGAACTTTTTGCTCGCTTTCCAGATGTCGACGCTGTGGTTGTGCATGTCGATGTGACCAATCCGCCCTTTGATGAAGTCGTACGTGAGATCCGAAAAATCCGCCCGCGGATTCCCATCATTGCCCTGTCGCCTGTCGGTCCCGTAATGCTGGACGGGGTGGATTATGTGATTCCCAGCCATGAACCGCAAGCAATTTTGAAGGTGCTGACCGACCATTTCGACGCATCCACGACGAATTAAATCGAGCGATTTAGAGGGCTTACTGGCGTTCTCGCAAATGAAATGCAAGTGGCGTTAAACTGAGGTAGTCGGCACTTGATTCGTCTCAGAACCGGACGCATCAAAAAATAGAGGGATTCGATCAAATCCCGCAACCTCAATTCATATCGTCCGGAGGATTTATGGCGAAAACACAGCTCGAACAGCTTCGCGAAATGACTGTGATTGTTTCCGATACCGGAGACATTGAAGCGATTGAAAAGGTAACGCCCCAGGACGCCACCACAAATCCTTCATTGATTACCACTGCCACCCAGATGCCGCAATATCAGCCAATTATGGACGGCGTTCTGCTCGCTGCCAGGAAGAAGCTGGGGACTGAAGCCAGCGACAAAGATGTTGCCAATCTCGCCTTCAAACATCTGGCGGTGGAATTTGGGAAGCGCATTTTGAAGATCATCCCCGGCCGTGTTTCGACCGAGGTGGATGCGCGCCTCTCCTATGACACGCAGGCATCGATCCAGCAGGCGCGCGAAATCATTCAGCAGTATGAACAGGGCGGCGTGTCCCGCGAGCGGGTCCTCATCAAGCTGGCTTCCACATGGGAAGGCATTCGCGCGGCGGAAGCCCTGGAGAAAGAGGGCATCCACTGCAATATGACCCTGCTGTTCGGAATCCACCAGGCGGTGGCCTCCGCGGAAGCCAGAGCGACTCTGATTTCGCCCTTCGTTGGGCGCATTCTGGATTGGTACAAGAAAGACACTGGCAAGGATTATCAGGGCGCGGACGATCCCGGCGTAGAGTCTGTGACCCGAATCTATAACTATTTCAAGAAGTTCGGTTATAAAACGGTCGTCATGGGGGCCAGCTTCCGCAACATCGGCGAGATCCAGCAACTGGCCGGATGCGATCTGCTAACCATCTCTCCCAAGCTGATTGGAGAGTTGGCCGCATCCACCGAAGATTTGCCGCGCAAACTCGATCCGGCAAAGGCAAAAGCCATGCAGATTGAGAAGCTTACAATCGACAAGCAGACCTTCGACAAAATGCATGCCGCCGATCGCATGGCGACCGATAAGTTGAAGGAAGGCATCGAAGGCTTTGCCGACGCGCTCGAAAACCTGGAAAAGATTCTCGTCAAGCGGCTCGCGGAACTGGAAGCCGGCAAGGCGGAAGTTGTCGGAGCAGGACGCTGATTGCAGAACACACAAAAATACTCCCCATTCTTGATGACACGAATGGGGAGTATTTTTTGTATTCGCAGCCGAAATCTTTTGCAGATTAAAAATTCAGCGGTTGAAAAAACCGGGAATCATTCTGAGCCTGGCGAAGGATGACGCTCTGAGACTCGTGCCACAATAGCTATAAAAATCCGCTCACAGAATATACCGCGACAAATCGTGGTCCTTCACGATCGAAGCCACCATATGCTTCACATATTCCGCATCGATTGCGATCACTTTTTGCGTACCTTCCGCACCCACGCGTTCCACCAGCGGAATCGTCTTTGAAGGTTTCGCGTCGCTGTTTGTAGCCGCCGGCTCGCCGCTGGCTGCCAGCGTTATGGCTGCCTTCGACTCTTCGCCGGCCGCATTGTCCAGTTTCGCTGTTCCTTGCTTCGCAAGATCGGGGGCATCGAAGCTGACTTCATCCAGCACCCGCTCCATAATGGTGTGCAGACGGCGCGCGCCGATGTTTTCCGTCGATTCATTCACCCGGAAAGCGAAGTTTGCGATCTCCGCCAGAGCTTCCGGTGAAAATTCCAGCTTCAGCCCTTCGGTTTCAAGCAGCGCCGTAGATTGTTTCACCAGTGAAGACTTCGGTTCGGTCAAAATCTTGATGAAGTCTTCCACCGTCAGCGATTGCAATTCGACACGGATGGGGAAGCGCCCCTGCAATTCTGGAATAAGATCGCTCGGCTTCGAAACATGAAACGCGCCGGCGGCGATAAACAGAATATGGTCCGTACTCACCATTCCATAGCGCGTGTTGACCGTCGTGCCTTCCACAATCGGAAGAATGTCGCGCTGCACGCCTTCACGGGATACATCTGGACCATGCCCGCCTTCCCGTCCGGCGATCTTATCGATCTCGTCTAAAAAAATAATTCCGGAATTTTCTACCCGCTCAACCGCGACCCGCGTCACCTGATCCATATCGACTAGCCGTTGCTCTTCTTCCTGCACCAGGTAGTCGAACGCCTCGGAAACCTTCATCTTGCGCTTCTTTGTGCGCTGCCCGAATATGTTGGGCAAAATATCTTTCAGATTGATGTCCATCTCCTCCATGCCCTGATTGGAGATGATCTCAAACGATGGAGTACTCCGCTCGCGGACGTCGATCTCAACCATCCGCTCATCCAGTTTGCCCTCGCGGAACTGCACCCGCAGTTTCTCCCGCGTGCGTTGGTGCGAGTCGCTGGTTGGGTTCGGCGCCGGACTGGGAAAGGCAATTGTGTTGTCCGGATTTTCCGCGACTGTGGCTGCATGTGCGGCCGCTGCAGAAGCGCCCGGGGCCGGCAACAGCAGATCGAGCAACCGCTCTTCTGCGTTCAACTCGGCCTTATCTTCAACCTCTTCCAGTTTTTCTTCACGCAGCATGTCAATGGCAATCTCAACCAGGTCCCGCACCATCGACTCCACATCGCGCCCCACGTATCCCACCTCGGTAAACTTCGATGCCTCCACCTTCAAAAATGGGGAATTCGTCAGCTTCGCCAGCCGCCGCGCAATCTCTGTCTTGCCCACGCCGGTTGGCCCAATCATGATGATGTTTTTCGGCATGATGTCGTCGGCCAGCTCCGGCGCCAGCTTCTGGCGGCGCATCCGGTTGCGCAACGCAATTGCCACCGCGCGTTTGGCGGCATGTTGACCCACGACGTGCTTGTCCAGTTCGGCCACGATCTGCCGCGGCGTCATTTCATCCAGCGAGAGTTCCTGGTCTTCTTCAATTCCGGGAAGATAAATGGCCACATCCGCTCCTGACCCTGGGCCGGGTTACCGGCCGGCACGGCCTATAGTTCTTCGATGGTGATTTGGTCGTTTGTGTAGATGCAGATTTGCCCGGCGATCCGCAGAGACTTTTCCGCGATTTCGCGGGCCGGCAATTCGGTATTCTGCATCAGAGCGCGCGCCGATGCCAGCGCATACGACCCTCCGCTGCCGATGGCGCTGATGCCTTCGTCGGGCTCGATCACATCTCCAGCGCCGCTAATCAGATAGGTTTGCTGCAGGTCGGCAACCACCAGCAACGCCTCCAGGTTGCGTAGCATCTTGTCCGTGCGCCAATCCTTCGCCAGTTCCACGGCGGAGCGGCCCAGGTTGCCCGCATACTGTTCCAGCTTGCCTTCAAACCGGCTGAACAGAGAAAAGGCGTCCGCCGTCGAACCGGCAAAGCCGGCCAGCACTTTTTCCTGATATAGCCGCCGGATCTTGCGGGCGGAATGTTTAATAACGCTTTCGCCCAGCGTGACCTGTCCATCCGCCGCCATCACTACACGGCCGTTTCGACGCACACAAAGCACAGTGGTGGAACGGATGCGAGCGCGCCGACTGCGAGTCGCTCTTGGGCTGGAAACGGAGAATTTCGATGCGCCAGGAGAATCGCCTGGGTGCGAATAGGTGTCAAACATCGTCACAGTTGATTATAAAGCAGGCAATCTGTCCATTTATGCGCTGTGACTTTCGCTTCAACAATTTTAATATTTTTATGTGGGAATTCCGAGACGCACACTCATTGCCTGAATAGAAACTTGGAAGATGTTGGCCAAATCACGAATACTAGTTGCGCCCTTTTTGATTTCCTCCTCGATGAGGACAAATGGCATCAAAATGTCTGCCGCTAATTTATTCGCTCGTACCTCTGCCACCGTGCTTAAGCCACTACGATAGAGCGCATCGTCTGTTAATCCATCGCCAATCTGGTCCCTGTGCAAAATAAAGTGGCTAATCTCGTGGGCAATAGTAAACCGCTTCCTTGTAGTGGCTTCCTTAATGTTGGCTATTATGCTGTAGCCCGCCGCGCCGCCACGGGGGAGCGGATCTTTTATGATCTTTCCAGAAATTCCGGGCGGCAACTCGTCTTCATAAACTTTCAAGCCCAATGCTTCCGCTATCCTCACGACATTTATCGGAGCCCTTTTCTGAAATTCTTGGACCCCCGATAGAGGGTTAGGTCGAATGCTTGGATTTGTCATTGTTGTTGCCATCGCCCTGCTCCCTTTCTGAAGGATACCTCTCGGCACCCTCTACCATCGAACTATTTTCAGATGCTTGGGTACCCCGGGTAGATTCCTCGGAATTTAGCCTATTTACGGAAATCGGTCCTGGATCTAAAGACCCTGTATCAACTGGCACTTCATAGACTTGCTGGAGGAGCACTTGGCCGGTAGCGTGGCTTATTTCGTTGCGTTTGACCAATTCAGCAATAACATTCCTTAATACGTCCTCCGTTTTGCGTCTTGTGATCTGCCTGATTTCAGCGTAGCCGAAAATCGCTGCGGCACCGATGACGATCGCTATAACCGCCACTATCAGACCAAGTAGTCCCACAGTCACCGTAAGCGTTGCGAGGATTTGGTCAACAGTGAATGCTGGGTTGCCCCATAATCCTGAAGAGAAGTGGAATTCGAATGCAAAATAAGCGCTGGTGCCTGCGAACAAAATGGAAAAGAATAGGCAACCGACTTGAATCCACTTGATATTTTTCATTTAATAGGTGGCGAGATGAGTTCCACCCTTGGCTCTATTAGCCTCTGCCATCAATATGGGCTATCCTCCAAGGTAGCTCACAAAATTACCCCCTGCGTTTTGAACCGGCACGATATGTCATCCTGGGCTTCGCACCACATTCCTGTCCTTGTCGCTTCCACTGCGGCCCCTGTTGCAATTGGGGTTGCCGTCTGGTGGACGCTTACCCATCGCAAGTCTGCGGAAGAAGTTGAGCGCGAACGGCGAAACCATCTGGTCCTCCACGGCCGCATCATCGACGGCTCGGTTCTCGACTGGACGGAACAGCCCGATACCGGCAATCTCGGCACGCTGCACTATCGTTACGACATCGCTGGCGTTACTTACGAGTGCGCACAGGACATCACCTATCTGAAAGATTCGATCGAGGTGGACACCTCTTGCCTGGGGATGCCGGTGTCCGTCCGCTACGACTCGAAAAACCCAGCCAACAGCATCATCATTGCCGAAACATGGAGCGGCCTGCACGGCTGATCTTTGCAGCTTCAAATTCTAGTGGGAGTGCGAGTGAGAATGTCCCGGCTCAAGCGGCATCCCCGTCACCGACAGGCATCCATCTTCTACCGCGCAGCCGGCGCCATCGCGCTGTTCGAATTGGATCGTGGTGTGGTGGATATGAAAATGCTCGCGAAGCTCTGAATTGATTTCCGCGAGAATCCGGCTGCTCTCCGATGGCGGAATATCGGAGATGGTGACATGACTCGCCAGCGCGTTCAGATGCGATCCCAGGCTCCATACATGTAGATCGTGCACGTCGCATACCCCCGGCACCGCCTGCATCGCCGACCGGATATCGGCCAGCGATAGATTGTCGGGCGTTCCTTCCAGCAGAATATTCAGCGTCTCGCGCATGATGGAAAGAGAAGACCAGAAGATCAACGCGGCGATCAGCAGAGATAAAGCCGGATCCACCCACTGCAATCCCGTCACCGCAATCGCTGCGCCACCGGCAATCACAGCGGCGGTCGAAAGCGTATCGCCCAGCATGTGAATAAAAGCCGCGCGAATATTGACATCGTGGCTTACACGCGAAAGCATCCAGGCCAGTACGCCATTCATCACGACTCCGATGGCAGCCGTCACAATCATCAGTCGCGGTTCCACGGTCAACGGATGCATCAACCGGCCAATGGCTTCAATCGCCAGCCATACCGCGATTCCGATCAGTGCGATCCCGTTCACAAACGCAGCCAGCACTCCGGCCCTTCGATAGCCAAAGGTCTTTTTTTCAGTTGCCGGCCGCGAATGGAAATAGACCGCGACAAACGAGAGCACCAGCGCCAACAGATCGGACACATTATGGCCCGCCTCCGATAGCAGTGCTAGGCTATGTGCGTACAATCCAGCGAAAAACGTCAACAGTACATAGCCGGACGTCAGCACCAGAGAAATGATAAGAATGCGCTGAGTCTTCTCCGTCGCGGGTCCGTGGACATGCATAACTTCAGTTTAATTCCTGCTTTGATTCAACAATAAAAATCCTATCCATTCTGCGCTTGAAATATCTCCCCGACTCCTTCCAGCGTGTCGATCTCCTCCACAGGCTTGTCCGGGCGAAGGCGAACGATACGCGGAAAACGCAGGGAATATCCGCTGTCATGCCTCTCCGACTGCATCACATTGTTGAACGCCACTTCGAGAACAATCTTCGGTTCCACCAGCAGCTGGCCGTTCCGCGTGTCCAGTGTGTGCTCCAAAAACCACTGAGTAAGGTTCTGAATCTCCGCGTCAGTCAACCCCGAGTACGCCTTGCCCACATTCCTGAAAGACGTTTCTTCACGCACTGCAAACGTGTAGTCGCTCAAAACCTTGGCGCGCCGGCCATGGCCATATTCCACCGCCGTCACCACGACATCAAGCGTTGCCAGCTCTCTCTTCAGCTTCAGCCAGGCCGAGCCGCGTCGTCCCGGCTCATATCCAGAATTGAGTGCCTTCAGCATCAGGCCTTCATTCCCACGCGATTGCGCCGCGGAAAAAGCCGCATCGATCTGCGCCGCGGACAACATCTTCGTCACCGGCGCAAGCTGCAGTCGAGTCAACGGATCATCGTCCTCCACCGCCTTCTCCGTTACAAATAAGGCTCCTTGCGCATCGGTACGCTCCTGCGCCGAAGACCGCTTTCCCGCCGTCATTTGCGCCCGTTCCACCCACGCTTCTAACGTCGCCCTTCGTTCCCGCAGCGGAGCCTCCAGTTGAAGCTCTCCTCCCACCAGCAGCAGATCAAACGCCATGTAGATGATGGGAGTTTCTACCTGCATCGCCGCCGTCACCCGCTTGCGGCCTAACCTCTGCTGTAACGATGTAAACGGCAGCGCGCGATTTTGCTCGTAATCCCATGCGAGGATTTCGCCATCCAGAATCGCCGCGACATCAACCGCGGCAAACCACTCTGCCAGCTCCGGAAAGCTCTCGGTTACATCCTCGCGCGTTCGCGAGAAAATGCGCACGCGTCCTGGCTCTGCCGGATCGCCACAGTGCATCTGAGCGCGCATTCCATCGTATTTGTCTTCGATATGCGCCGGGGCCGCGGCAAATCTTTTCGAACCTTCTTCCGCGCTTGCAACCGGTGTCGCCAACATAAAACCCAGCGGATGGAACATCTGAAATCGCGCTGTCTCTAAAGCGTGATCCCATGCCAGACCCACCACCGCCGGAAGATTTCCCATCATCATCTCTGCCCGGCGAACCGCGGCCAATTCTTCCTGCGCCGCAGCTGCAATCGCTTCTTCTACAAGGCTCTGCTTCACCCCGGTCCGCATGTCACCCAGCAGCAGCTTAATCAGGTACTTCGCTTCCATCGGCGACAGCGCCCGTAGAAAATTGGCGAATTGCGTGGATTTCGCTACCTGCGTGCGGGCCGCCGCCAGCGCTTCCAGCCGTGCTGCAATTTCATTGATCGTCAATTCCTGCGACACCGGAGCCGTAACAAGCAACAGCTCTTCTGCGGCCGACCCCAGGTCGCCATATTTGCGATAGGTTGCGTGGAATGTCTCCGGCGTCGCACCGGTGATTTTTTCCAGCACGCGAACCACCAATTGCCCCCCAACCTGCACCTTCCGGCAGTCGGATTCCGCAAACACCGCGCCGGTAAGATATTGCGCCGCGAATCCCGCCGAACGCGCATCCAGCGGCCGCAGGTATTCCGCCATCGCCGCACGCTTTGTCAGTTTGCTGCGTGTTCCCCCCAATGTCTCGCACAGCATCGCAAAGCGCAACCAGGATGTTTCGCCGGCCGCTACTTCGTATTCTCCGCCATCACGGAAACGCGATACCATATCAGAGATGATCTCTTTCCTTGCAGTCCATTCTTCTGGTGAGACGCTGTATTAGCGGCGCTCGCCGCCTTTATTTTTATACGCGCGCTGCAATCGCAAATTATTTTCCGAATCGTCAATGAAAAATCAGCCGACCCACAAGCTTTCTCTCCAGGAAATGAATCATGTTTGAACGTCTGACCCAAATAGAAAACCGTTACGACGACCTTTCGCGGCAATTGGCTGATCCCGCGCTGGTTTCCGACCAGCAGCAATATCAGAAGGTCGCCAAACAGCATCGCGACCTCGACGAGATCGTCGATAGCATTCGCCGGTTAAAACGGATCGAACAGGGAATTCAGGAGGCTCGCGTGATGCTGAGCGAGTCCGATGCGGACATGCGAGCCATGGCGGAGGAAGAATTGGCGCAACTGGAAGAAGAGCGCCCATCGGTGGAAGAGCGCATCCGCATTCTGCTGTTGCCAAAGGACCCGAACGATGAGAAAAACGTCATCCTCGAAATTCGTGCCGGCACCGGCGGAGATGAAGCCTCTCTATTCGCCGCGGAATTGTTCCGCATGTACACGCGCTTCGCGGAGCAGCATCGCTGGCGTGTCGAAATTCTTTCTTCATCGGAGTCGGGCGTTCGCGGCCTGAAAGAGATCATTGCGATCATTGAAGGGGAGCGTGTTTTTTCGCAACTGAAGTATGAAGGCGGAGTGCATCGCGTGCAGCGGGTTCCGCAGACGGAAACTCAGGGTCGCGTGCATACTTCAGCGGTCACGGTTGCCGTGCTCCCGGAGGCGGAAGATGTTGACGTCAAGGTGGAAGCCAAGGACATACGCATCGATACCTTCTGCTCCTCCGGCCCGGGCGGTCAGTCCGTCAACACCACATATTCCGCGGTGCGCATCACGCACTTGCCGACCAATACCGTTGTCAGTTGTCAGGATGAGAAATCGCAGATTAAAAATCGCGAAAAGGGTATGCGTGTTCTCCGCGCACGATTGTATGAAATGGAGATGGACAAGCAGCAGGAGGCGCTCGCCAAAGAGCGCAAACAGATGGTGGGTTCGGGCGATCGCAGCGAAAAAATCCGCACCTATAATTTCCCGCAGAACCGGTTTACCGATCATCGCATCGGCTTAACCATCCACCAGCTTTCTGAAGTCATGGAAGGCAAGTTGCAGCCGATCGTGGATGCGCTGGTAGCCCACTATCAGGCCGAGCGTCTCAAGGCCGACGCCTCCGTCGCATGAGAGGCATGTTCGCGGAATCGATGACCGTTGGCGAGGCCATCGGCTGGGGCTCGTCGATTCTCGATGAGTCCGACAAAATGACAGGAAATAGCCGCGCCGACGCCACGCTCCTGCTTCGTCATGTGCTCGGCATATCGCAAGCGGAAATGTACGCCTGCCGAGAGCGTCCGCTGACCCCGCTGGAAACCGAAGCATTCAACGAACAGATTCGGCGGCGCGCGAAGGGGAAGCCGATTCAGTACATCCTCGGCCAGTGGGAATTTTTCGGTCTGCCCTTCCATCTCACGCCAGACGTTCTCATTCCACGTCCCGAGACGGAGCATCTGGTCGAAGCCGCGATTGATCGGCTCAAACAGCATCCCGCCCCACGCATTGCCGATGTCGGTACCGGCTCCGGAGCCATCGCCATCGCGCTGGCGCACGCGCTGCCTCAAAGCACAATCGTCGCACTGGATATTAGCGCGCCCGCACTGGAAATCGCGCGCCACAATGCAAAACAAAATGACGTTTTAGATCGAATTCAGTTCGTGCAATCCGATTTGTTCGCCACCCTGGCCGCTGAGTCCTTCGACGCCATCGTCTCGAATCCACCCTACGTCGCCTTGTCGGAGAAATCTTCCCTGCCCATCGAAGTCCGCGACTATGAGCCGCCCCTGGCGCTCTTCGCCGGGCCGACAGGACTTGAAATCTACCAGCGCCTCATCGCGGAAGCCGCGCCGCGGCTCGTTCCCGGCGGCTGGCTTCTCCTCGAAATCGGCCACGGCCAAAAAGAAACAATCCACTCCCTGCTGCACAATTGGAACGCCGTTGAATTTCTTCCCGACCTGCAGGGAATCCCACGCGTCGCATGCGCCTGCGGGCCGAACACCTCCTCATAAGCCTCAACGCCGCAGAGTATCCACAATAATCTGGGCAGCGGTCAGCAACAGAAAGATCGCCCCCGCCACCCCTTTCATCCTCTGCAGATAAATTTCATGTCGTTCCATTCGCTGTTCCAGCAGCGTCAATCTTCCGGGCTGGCCCAGGCCTATCAGCGCGCCCATCTGGCTTTTCAGCGCCGCTAAGTCGGAAAGCACGGTCATTTCAAACTCGTCCATCGGTACGTCCTCACAATTCGCGGAGCTAGAGCAGTTTCCCTGTAGGTGTATATCGAAGCGAAGATCTCGACGCCGTTTTTTCTTAAGAAAAACGGCATTTTCGATGATGAATGCGATCTATAGCAACAGGAACACTGCTCTAACTTAAGAAGTTGCAACGTTAGTAAAAATCGCGCTCGAAAGTCGCGAATAGATCGGCGGAGTGGAGCCGTCGTACATCCGGATGTAGAACTGCTCTTCATCGGCAGAGCGGGTAATGGTAAAGTTCGGCGCCGGGCTTCTCAACACAAGGTCCTCATGCGCGGCGGCTCCAAACGTGTAGTCCCGGCTCCTCACTTCAAACCCGCCGTTTACCGGCGCGGCTATATTGGCGTTGACCGTGATCGCCGTTTTCGTGATCGACGTCACCTGTAACGCATTCAAATTCGCCAGATAATCCCCCAAAGTCAATTTGGGCGCCGCAGGCAAAATTACATCCGGAGAAATCGTATCTGTCAGCTTCAACGCCAGCGCTTCCGCCCACTCGTTGGCAAATTGCACCGTATAGCCCAATACCTCCGGGCAACTGCTGGTCGACCGGATCGTCACCAAACGGACGATCACGCTGGCGTCCAGGCCAGCCGAAGCAGAACTGAAATCGAGCGCATCTCCGGGCCAGATGTCCTGCTGGTTTTGCAGATTGTAGTAACTGTATTCGCCCTTCCACACCGCTGCGGGACTGCTTGAGAAGTTCAACACCGCCTGGCAGGCGTTTTCACAATCGACAGAACTCCGCGCCGGCGGATGTGCGACATGCCCCACCCACTGCGACACCGCCGGAGCGCCGGAGCCGCCCTGCTGGCCCTCCGTTGGGCTCGCAAAGCGAGCCACCGAAGGCGTGGCGACACGATAGGAAACAGCCAGCGTCTCTCCCGGCTGCGGAATCGCCAGCTTATAGAAATGGACGAACCCGTCTCGCAGAATATTGCAATCCGCTCCTTGGATTGCCTGCCCGATCCTGCGTGTAAAAGAAGGGCCGCTCGAAGGCGTGCTGACAATCCACATCGTCCCCGGCTGGGTAATTTTGAAATATCCGATATTTCCCACAAGGTTCGTGCTGTTGACGCAGGCAAAGTTCGCGATCGACGGAGAAGTCGATATCGTTCCGTCATACAAAATCGTCGATCCGATATTCACGTATGGCAGCAACGCCATGTCCTGCAATTCAACGGGGACGTATTCGGCGCGACCGCCACCAGCGGCAGATAACTCAATCGCACCGTTTGCGAACCCGCGGTAATTCGTATTCGCTCTTCGTACTGCGTAGGATTCAAACTGGTCCGCTTGCAATACGAATCGATCAGCGCCGACGCCATCGTGATCCAGTCATCGGTTGTGTCCGCCGGAAGGCCATAGGTTTCATAGTCGGTCGGCAGCAGATATCCCATAAGGTGTCCTCCGGTTGAGCTTCACTTTCAAAAAAGAAAGGCTGGAACCAAATCGGCTCCAGCCTTCGTAAAAAAAATCAGGTGCCCTAGGTCTCGCTGCCCCGAGGTCCCCGGCGACAGGCCTTCGTCGCTGGGGTGGCAGAGACCTGGGATCGAACTACCGGTCGACGATCACCTGATAGTGAGCGCCCGCCGCGGCCATCTTCACCACGGGTGCGCCGAACTTCACCACCACATACTGCGAAGCCAGCGATCCCGGTACTCCGAGTTGGAACACACGGGGATTCGGATCGCTCAGCCAGTGGTACTCGATCAGATCTTCGGTCACGATGTAAGCCGGCAGTTGCGCCGTGCCCGAGCCGGGAGTGCCGGTGTAGCTCAGCGTCCAGTCGGGAATCAGCGGCAGCTCGCCCGCCTGCGTCACCAGCGTCTTCACGCGGAATCCACCGTTGATCTCTTTCGAATCGAGCACAACGTTGAACTCCGTCTTCATTTCGCGATCGATCAGGTCCAGCAGCACCGGATTGGCATAGATCGCCGTCGGACGAATGGCATAGTTGTTGTTGGCAACCATCTGCGCAATCGTCGATTTAAATCCATCCACGATGCTCGCCGTAGTGGCGATGGTCGTGGTGTTGCCGCTGGCAGCAATCTGGGCTGCCGCGCCAAAGTACTGCGCCGTCGTCGGTGTGCTCAAGGAGGTATCGTTGCCGTTCCACAATGCCAGGTCGTGAATGTGCATCACGCCTTCGATTGTGTCCGCCAGATCCTTGGCCTGCAGATAGGCAAACTGGCTCTGCTGATTGCCCAGTTCGATATCGAACAGGTTGTAGTTGATCTGCGCCACCAGTGCCTTCAGCGGCACGGCTCTTTCCTGACGGGTCGGGCTGACTACCGGCGCCGAAATGTTCCGCGGATCGACGAAGCCGGTTGCCGCCGTTGCTTCCGGAATGGCCGTCTCCTCAAAAAAACGGGATGGATGACCGGTTGCAGGCACTTGCTTGATGCGCTGCCCGAAAAGTCCGCGACGGCGAACAATGTCGGTAATCTCCGTCTGGTAAATCGGAACTTCAATCGCCCCGGGCCCGATGTAATCGGCGGCGGCGTGAATATCATGGAAATTCGCTTTCATGCTTTTCCTTTCAATAGGCCCTAAGGCCGTCGTTGTTCAACCAAGGCAGAAAAAAGTCATCCCAACAAAATTGGTGCTCCATTCAAGCCTCCGGGGTCCCCGGCGAGCGGTTTTTGCTCGCTGGGGTCAAACCTGCTTCTGGCTTGTGTGGGGAGAACCCGTTTAACCCAGCAATCCCGCGCGCAGCAGTTGCGACTTCACCGCGATCCTCTGCTCGATGCTTAGCGCGCCCAATGCCGCATCCAGCGATCCGGCTTCGATCGAATCCAGATTCGAAATTCCCTGCTTCGCCAGCAAAGAGACCGCGGCAGCCGTCATCGTCTTGCGTCCGCGCGCCCCCAGCCGGCGGAAATCCTGGAAACGGTTGAAGTTCCGGACGCCGTGCTGCATTTTTCGCGGGAACGTCTCGCCTCAGGAAGATCCCTCTGGCAGCGCTTTATCGCGGTACGGATGAATGGCCTTCAGGCCGCCGCCATGGAACCCCTGCTTCGTCAGGACTCTATTGTGGTCATCGATCGCCACTACAACTCCCTCGCCATGTATCGATCTCACCCACCCACCATCTACGCGGTCCACACTCCGGAGGCCCTCCATCTCGGCTTTTTGGAGATGGACGCCAAAACATCGATCCTGCGCCCGCACAACGCCAATATTCCGGTGCGCCTCATTGAGCTTTCCCGCAAGGAACAACCGGGCGATCGAATCGTCGGCCGCGTCTGTTACGTCCTGTCGGAATTCTGAATCTCGACCCGTTTCTGTCAGGCCATGGTGTCTCGCGCGCCGCACAATCTGCTAGCATCGCCGTTGGAGGACATCACCAAATATGGAACAACCTTCCCTGGGAAGCCTGGGCGCACGCCGCAATGAAGACATCGCGCTCGATCTTTTGAAGTTCGTCGCGGTTACCGCCAGCGTAGGCCGCCCGGCGGCTCCCGCCACCGGGTTTGTAGCCGGCTCGTCAGCCAAATCCGAAGATCAGGTCGCGCAGCTGCTGGACCTCTATTCGCGTTGCCTCAAAGCCGTCGAAGGAAAGTAGTTCGAACCGCTTGCCTGAATCAGCGACAACGCGCGTTGCCGTCGTCGGAGCCGGAGCGTTTGGCCGCAACCATCTGCGTGTCTGGCGGGAACTCGAACGTGCCGGTTCTCCAGTGCAGTTGACCGGCATTGTGGAACCGAATCCTGTTCTGGGAAGCCCACTGGCCGCGGAATATCAGCTTCCGGTGTACGGCTCGGTGAACGATATGCTGGCGTCTCAGCCGCTGCCGGATGCGGCATCCATCGCCGTGCCGACTTCGCTGCATTGTGAAACCGCCTCTCAACTTCTGGCCGCGGGCGTGGATGTCCTGCTCGAAAAGCCCATGACGGCGACTCTCGCCGAGGCGGACGAACTCATCACGCTCGCGAAACAGCGTAGCCGGATTCTGCAGGTAGGCCATCTGGAGCGATTTAATCCTGCCATTCGCGCCGTCCGTCCCATTGTTCACCGGCCTCTGTTTTTTGAGGTTCATCGCCTCAGCGTCTTTACGCCGCGCTCGCTCGATGTCGATGTGGTGCTGGACCTGATGATTCACGATCTGGATGTGGTGCTCAGCTTTGTCCAGTCGCCAGTGCGCGATTTGCATGCGGTGGGCCTTCCGGTTTTATCGCCGACCGTGGATATCGCCAATGTCCGTATTGAGTTTGAGTCCGGCTGCGTGGCCAACTTTACCGCCAGCCGGGTCAGCACAGAGCGGGTGCGCAAAGTCCGCTTTTTTCAGCCGCACCAATACATCTCCATCGACTACGCGCGACAGGATGTCCTGATGGTTGATATGGATCATTCGCCCTCAGCCGGTTCGCCGATGCAGTCCCTTTCCGCCGAAAAAGACATCCGCTTTCAACCCGCCGAACAGCGCCACCCGACCGCCGGATTGGCCATGCGCAAGCTCGAAGTCCCTGCGGGGGAGCCATTGCGCCTGGAACTGGAGGCATTTCTGAATGCTGTTCGGAAGCGCACACCACCGGAAGTTTCCGACGAGGACGGTCGCGCGGCACTTGCGCTCGCGCTGGAGATTCGTGCTGCCATCGAAGCCCATCAGTCTCGCGCAGGACTGAATTAGAGCGAAAGGGGGCAATCCCGACGGAGTTTTATGCAAGAAACCGGAGAGCCAGAATCAGCAGCACGGTAAAATACGCTGCCGGATAAATCCAACGACCCGCAGCGTGCATTTTGACTGCCTCGGCACGCAGGCCGCCTTTCTGCGTCAGATAGGCGGTCGGAATTTCAATCATCACCAGAAAAAAGAACGCAAAGCTGGCCGTCACGACGCTGTCCAGAAACGTCATATAGCCGATTCGGGGAAGATCACGCACGATAGCAAACTCAAAAGCGACCATGGACAATAGCATCGTCATGGGCACTTTCAGCAACCAGTCAAATTCTTTCGGATCGATCCAGAAAACGACCATGGGGATCAGCGACATGATCATGATCGGTAAAAAGATCTTCCAGATGTAAAATCCCGGCCGCCGATGGATGGTGATTTGAAATAGCGCTTCTTTATTTTCAGGAAGGCTGCCATCGCTCGCCACAGCTCCAGTGACATACCGCACACCCCGCACTTGCCAGGCTGCCAGATCGCTGAGACCGCGCTCTCGAAAACCTGTTCCCGGCAAAGTTCCAGAGGCAAACTGAATCTCACGCTTCGCGGAAAAAAAAGGCTCATACTCCACCTGGAGCACTTGTGTATCGAAGGGAAATTTTTTCAGACGAAAGGTATTCGACAGCACGCTGTTAAAGCGTTCGATCAAGGTCACATCGCCGTTTTCATCGGCCTCAATCGAATATGAATTTACATTGTGGGAGATGCTGTTGGCGGCCTCGATCGGCGGAGTCCAGATATCTTCTCTGCGAAATTTCCGCATCCGGTTATTTCCATTTCGGCGGTCGTTGCCATCGCCTGTTGCCAATCTGGGGTCATGCCATCTAGCGATTAGATATCCGCCCAGCTCAAAACTTTCCCGGGTTTCGTCAATGCCGACCAGGTCAGTAACATACAGTCCCAAGGCAACCGGAATCGGTATGGCGCCACCGGTCGAATGCCGACGAAGATCGACCGTGGACGAAACAGGCGCCGTCTCGGCCCCCATCCACCTCGGCATGCCGCAGCCGGTCGTCAGAATCACAATCAGAAGCAGTCGCTTGAACAGACCCATTCCCAAAAGGAAGACCCCTCAAATCCGGCAAAAGCTTGTTTGCAAGTTCACTCCGTGGAGGAGCCAAACCGATTTGTTACTCGGAGTGATTCATGCTGGTTTTGACAATGGACGCTTTGTGTTCTTTGTTGTCTTCATCCAGGATGATGAGCTTCCGGCCGTCGATCGCATATTTAAGCTCCGCGCCCACCGTCACATTGGCCGGCTTCGACCACGGAAACAGCAACTTCTCCCGTGCAATGTAGGTCTTCTCCGGCCCACGGATTGTGTATACCTCGTAGGTATCAATATTGTCCGAAGTAGTCGCGGTGGTGTTCTCCGAATAGCCGGTTTTGCCGTTCTTGTTCTTCACCTGGCCGTCGGTATTGTAGGTCGTGGTGCTGCCTTCCTTCACCTTCTGCTGTTCCGTATCGAGCAATTTTCCGTTTTGCCATTGGCGCGCAGCTGCAAAAGCGAACGTACTGGCAAGGAAGACCACAAAGAAAATTCTGACAAAATAACCGGTCGGCTTCATATCTATCTCCAAGGTGCGATTCGAATTATCCACGGAACAGCGCGATGCCGGCGGCTGAAGGGAACGCGCCGTCACGATTTTAGAGCAAGGAACGTTTCTAAAAAATAGTTTTTGCGCGACCAAGGTTTTTGGCGCGACCAGGAACCGACGCGCTATCGCGGCAAACTGCGTTTGCTTCAGCGGGGGTCATCCCTCGACAAACAACTTCAGCCGGGATAACGTCAGGTCCCATTGCTCCGAAACCTGGTCCAGATAGCTCCGGACCTCTTCAATGGGCTGTGAGTCAAATTCAAACAGGCTTTCGCGGCCTGCCCGAATGCCATGCACGATTCCCACATTTTCCAGAACGCGAAGATGTTTGGTGACGGCCTGGCGCGTAAGCCGGGAACCCCGCGTCAATTGGGCAATGGAAAACCGCTCGCCGGTGCGAAGCCTAGCCAGCAACAAAAGCCGCGTCTCATCGCCCAGGGCGGCAAATAGGGTTGCGTGCTGCACCTGCCGTTTGGCAGACGAGCCGCTACTTCGCCTGCGCGACATGAACCTCAATGTTCTTCATCTGCTGCTCCCAGCCGCCTTCGTTCTTGCGGAACGCCTCCAGCCGGCGGTGGGCTGGAACCTTATCGAACCCGCACTCGGTGAGCACCAGCAAGGTGCCGCCGGGAAGCGCTTCCAATTTGAATTCAACCAGCGTGGGCGTCTCATCGGCGTAATTCACCTTCGCATCCACCGCATACGGATGCCAGGTAAAAGAGAAAAGACGTTCCTTTTCCATCCTCTGCACGACGGCTTCCCAGCGGACGTGCTCATAGCCGGGGTGCGTGATCTGCCCGTGCGCAGGCTTCCCCGCTTGAAAGGGAGTTTCAATATTCACCCGGAACCATGCGCCGAATTCCCGATGGTCGGTCAAAGCGCGCCACACGCGCGCTATCGGGGCTTTCAGCTCAATCCGTTTCTCGATACAGTCTGCCATACATGCAACCTCCTGGTTGCAGATTAACCCAAGGATGCACAATACGCAACCTTATGGTTGCATATAAAATTTCTTTCCAGAAAGGCTCACCGTCCCAGTGGAATCTCCATCGATGCTCCCAATGTTCGCGTTCTTGCGTCCGCAATGGGATTGACCGAACCCATGAGCCGGGCCGCCATGTTCTTCTTGCCGGGCCGATACAGTGCGCGATGGTTCAACACATAACTGCCCGCCAAAAAACCGATGGCCTGCCCGACCAAGATATCCGAGGGGAAATGCTGGTTGGCGAGTATGCGGGAGATGCCGACCGATTCCGCGAACCCATAGGCGGGAGCCAGAACATACCAATGCGGATATTCTCCGCTGATGACGCGGGCCAGCGCCATGGACGCGGTCGCGTGATCCGAAGGAAACGCTGAATCCCACTCCCAGTGATCTGTTCCGTAGGGCCAGAAATCGCCTTGCCCGTTCCCCTGTCGCGGACGCTGCCGGTTCGAAACCAGTTTGGCCACCAGCGTCACCGTTCCGGAATCAATGACTGCTTCGGCTGCCAGGCGGCCTGTCTCCGCCAGCTTCGGGTCCTTTCGCGCGAGACCGAGAAAGTAAATCCCCGCGCCTTCCCCGCCGGTTGCGAAAAACGAGCCGAAGCCTGCGATTTTGTTCGCGATGTTTGTTCGATCCGGGTCGATCCCGACCGCTTGCGCGGCATCGGCATCGTAGGCAAACGCCAATCCGACGGAGGCGCCCAGCGGCGCCAGCCAGTAGGCATCCCTGGGCTGCACGCGCAATGGGCTGGTGAAGACACCGACTTCATCTTCGCCCAGGTCTTGAATGCAACGACCCAGATGGGTGATGCCGCAGATGGGTTTGTCACTGTCGGCAACCGCATTCGACGCACCTGGCGCGGTATTGGCGGCGGAGACGTTCGGCATCCCTGGATAGCCGGCTGTGCTTCCGATCGAAGCCAAATCTTCGGGAACCCAACCGGCAGTGTGCGTCGCTGGCAAATTGGGATGGGGATTGAACGGCAAAGCGCGGCCCTGGACTTGCGCGTGCGAAGCGGTCAGGGTGAAGAAGAGAATTGCTGCAAAGGCGAGAAAACGGGGCATCGTGTTCATTAGTCTATGACGATTTGGATGCGCAGGGAGCACACGGACAGACAAACTTCGAGCGATTTCTTTTGCCGCTTTCCATTCTGGACGCCAGGCGCAGGAAGACCGGTTAGTCGACCGGGATCACCAGGTACTGTTCATATTTTCCATCCGGCATCTGATACGCGGAAACTTTCACATGCTGATGTGCAAAGGTCACGTCATAGACATAGTGGGTCATACCTCCGCGCAACCGTCTGGCGGTCTGCTCAAATTTCAGCGGCGTTCCCAGCGGCTTGAGGCTCGATGCATAATCCGCCATCGCCTGCGCATCGAAGTATGCATTGCCGTCCTCTGTGAACAACGCGCGGTCGATTTTGCCTGCCTGCAGGTCGAGAAATATTTGCCGCGCTCGATCTGTGTCCGGCTGCGTCCCATTCGCGGACGACCCCAGCAGTAGCGCCGCGATCTTGCCGGCAATGGGCCGGGCCGTATCCGACGCTTCCTGGTTCACGAATACCGCGATGGCCAGCTTCTCTTCCGGCAGCACCGTATTCTGGCTGGTAAAGCCGGAGACCTCGCCGCCATGTTCGATGACAAGGCGCCCGTCCATCGTCGATAGCTGCACGCCGAGCCCGTAGTGCGTGCCGTCGCCGCTCTTCAATTTCACTTCGGTAAACATCTGTTGATACGAGGCAGGCTGCAGCAGCGATTGGTTCATCATGCTGATGTCCCACAGCAGCAGATCGTGTACCGGCATGGCCAGCTCCCCGGCAGCAAACATCCATCCGGGTCCGTCCTGCGGCGCCGGGCGCAACGGGCCAAGCGCATTCCGGATATACCCTTCGGCGTCTGTCTTACCTAATGGATGCGTATCGAAGTTCGCGACATCGCGCATGTTGAGCGGGGTAAAGATGTTCTGCTGCAGAAACGTCATCAGCGGCATACCGCTCACCATTTCGACAATTTTTCCGGCGATAGTGTAATTCGTATTGCTGTATTGCCACTGCGTGCCGGGATCGAAGTCGAGCGGCTTCTTTGCCCATTCATTCAAAATGCCGTCTGCCGTCGTCGGCTTTTGCATCGGCAGCGCAGAATAATCCTGCGGATAGTAGTCCTGATATCCCGAGGTGTGGGAGAGGACTTGGCGCAAGGTCACTTCGTTCGCGCGGGTCAACCGCGGCAGCCATTTTGAAATGGGATCGTCGAGCGACAATTTTCCCTGTTGCTGCAGCATCAGGATCGCTGCGGCGGTAAATTGCTTGCTGATAGAGCCCACGCTGTACCGCATCTGTGGAGTCGCGGCCACGGGCGGATCGAGCCTCGCGTTGCCATAGGCTTTGAGATACGCGATCTGTCCATTCTGCACAATGCCAACCGAAGCGCTGGGCACGCCGGTCTGCCGCAACACCTGCTGGGCAATCGCATCCACCTGCTCCTGCTGGGCGGCGGGCAAAGTGTTTTGTGCCGCAACAGGCCATGTCGCGCTGAGAAGCGAAATTGTGAGGCCGAAAAAAATAGCCTGAAAACGACGAAGCCGCGAAGCGCGATGAAACAGCAGGCGAAAATTCATAGAAGAAAAATACGCGAAATGTAGCGGGCTGTGAACTCGCCGCAAAAACAACCGTAAAATAGGAGGAACGAATAATTTCTCAAGGATGAATCCAGGAATGCCGCAAGAGGTACGCTTTCAGGCACCAACCGCATTGACCGCCGCGATGGAAACGGCTGCCAAAACCGCGGGACTCACGATCCTTTCGGTACAGGCTGGGTCGGATTTTCACGGCCAGCCCACGACGTATTTCACATTCGGGCTGCACGCCGATACCGTGGCCGAACGTACATTACGGTTGGAATTGAGTCATGCTTTCGATTTCCACCAACCGTCGTTGCTGCCGGAGATGACCAATTATCTGCGCGACGCCGCCTTGCGCCTGCGCAATCCGCGGCCGGACTGCTACGTTACCCAGGCAGGGCTGCCGATCCGCTTTGAGAATTTTGCATGGCCGTTTCATCGCTCGACCTCCGGCGCGGATACGTATGTCGTCCACGGAGCGGCCCATCTGGAAGACGGCGCCGAGAATCCTTTGCACGCGAAGATTGCCGCCAGCATGACGGTGACGTTCGCCGAGATCGTGCCTGCGCCGGAACAGCCGTATGCGGAATCGTTTATCTACAACGCCGTTCGCAAAACGTTGGACCAGGGGCAGATGGAGATGCTGAAAAGCGGCAATCGCCAGCCGGTCCTGGTGACGACGCGCTACTACAGCCGCTGGCAAAAGAAATTTGTTTTTACGGATGCAGATGAGGAAGGCCGCATGGATTTTCTGGCGCTCAAACTGTACTGGCTCTCCGGCGTGCTGGGCGGCGGCCAGGCGGTATGGATCGCCGATCCGGTCGACGCGCAGTATCTCAACACCACGGTGGAGCAGTTGCAAAAGGCGGCGGCGGGACTGGCGCATGAGGGGCTCGCGCAGCCGAGCAGCGATGAACGCTTCTCCGCCGCAACGGCGCGACTGCTGGCGCGGTCCCAGCATTACCACGCTATCCTCGCGGATGCGCTCGCGCTAACGAAACCCAGTTTCAATGAAGAAATGCGCCACGGACATACAAATATGTAAGCCGGACTGATTGCCGACGCTCTTGATGGATCTGATTTACATCAATCCCTTCGTTGAACCCAAGGCAATCCGCGACTTGCTGAGTTGTGGGCTGACGAAGAATGTGTTGTCCCTGGCAGATGAGAACCGGATCTAAATGTACCTTTCATGGTTCGCCCTGCCTTACCAGTATTTCTCCGGCCTGGACTCGACGCGATTTCCCGCGCGCGGAGAAGCGAGCGATTCGAGCTGCGCGGAGAGTCGGGAAAATGTGTTCGGCAGATTCGTACAAGGTAAGCGTGGAGTTCATGGCCTACCCTACCCGCCCATACATATTCCATCAGAGGCGGAACGTCTGCGAACTTCGATCTGTCCATTGCGTGCGCGAACCTCGAAGCATGGCTGCGGGTGGACTGCCGGCCCATCCAGTACGCGGCCATCCTTCAATGCAAACCGTGAAGAATGATACGGGCACACGATGCTGTCTCCCACGAGTTTCCCTTCGGAAAGCGGCCCGCTGAAATGAGAGCATGTGTCCGCCAGCGCGAAGAGAGCACCTTCCCGGCGCACAAGAAGAATCGGCACACCTTGATACATCCCCTGAGTGGGTTGACTATCTGTCAGTGCGGATTCCGGGAGAACAGGCACAAACTCCTCGGGAAACTTCTGGCCGGCTGTCTGGTCGACCCCCACTCTGTGTTCGTACACCATTTTGCCGCCGAGATGAGCAGCATACGTCATCATCGCGTATCCCAAAGCGCCGATGATACGGCCCTTTTCGCGGAATTTCTTTTTTCGCAAAATCAGTGAGGTTGCAAACAGCGTAGTTCCACCTACGTTGAGGAGCCCGTGAATAAGCCCAATACGCCGGGCCGGTGGATCAACGTCGGACCAATCGGTCACTCCTGTCACGGCGGCGCCTGCCGCGCCAACCAGACCGATCGCGATCGATGTATCGGCGGCCAATGCAAACTCGCGCCGATCAAGCGCCAGATCCAACGCGTCAAACACCATCGCAGTCGTCCATGCGCCAACGGGCAGGTCGGTAAGCACGACATGCAGCGGCTCGCCCAGCCAGGCGCCGTTCAGGAAATTTCTCAGCTTCTGTGCCGCGGGGTGTCCGCCACCGTATAGAGCTTTATCAACCAGCTTCTGTAGTCTTTCTTCCATCGGCGGTGGTGCTGGTTGCTGCGATATGCCGCCATTTGAACCGGCATCGGGGCCGGCGTTTGGATCTTCCATCTCTTTCCTCATTCACTGCAAATGGGCGCGACAATTTTTATTGTGATGCCAAATGCTGCGATATCGTTAGCCCACTATTGTGGGCAATGCAATCTTCTCTATTGATCTGGCGCCTGACGACGGCGGCGACCGCTCAGCAAATAGATTGCGGCGCGCAGCTCAAATAGAGGAGCTTTTCATCGGATGGAAGTGGCATAACTTTCTCCTTAAAAATGTAGTAAGAATTAGAGCCTCTTCCTCACTCGCTAGTCGCCAAAAATTGGGATGCAGGAAGACTCTGTCCGGAGGGCACGTCCATATTACTCGCAGTTTTCCTCGGCGTCTTTAACGGACAGAGAAAGAAAATGCAAGTTTGCGGCGGAGAATTCCTCAAGAACGGCTTGCTCAATTGACGACATTTTCTGGATGGCCCTCAAGCCACATTTTTAAATTCGAAACTGCGACACTGAGAAGTCTGCTTCGCGCTTCGCGGGTTGCCCAGGCGATGTGGGGCGTGATGATGCAATTTTTAGCGCCAATTAAAGGATTGGAGTCTGGTGGTGGCTCAACGGAAAGGACATCGAGGCCGGCTCCGGCCAACCTGCCGGAATTGAGAGCTTCGGCCAGGTCCGCTTCAACAATCAAGCCGCCGCGGGAAGTGTTAATCAGGAAGGCGCTGGGTTTCATCTGGCTGATGCGTTCAGCATTGATCAGCCCGCGCGTGGCGGGCTGCAGCGGACAGTGCAGAGATATCACATCCGCACTTTGAAAAATGTCATCGAGCGATCCCCATTCAATTCCATCGGGCAGATTCTGCGGATGACGGCCCACGGTCACGATCACTCGCATCCCAAAGGCCTGGGCAATCCGACCAACTTTTCGGCCGATCCTGCCATAGCCAACAATCCCCATGGTCTTGCCGCTTAACTCGACCAGCGGACTGCGCAAAAAGGAAAAATCCGGACTGCGAGACCAATCTCCGTGCTGGACCGCCGCATTGTGCAGGCCAACGTTGTTGCATAGCTCCAGCAGCAGAGCAAAGACCAGTTGTGCGACGGAGTCGGTGCTGTATGCCGGCACATTGGAGACCACGATTTTTTGCCGGCTGGCCTGTTCAATATCGACCACATCGTACCCGGTGGCCAGCACGCCGATATAACGCAGGGCAGGCAATTGCAACAGCGTGGCAGCCCGTATAGGCGTCTTATTGGTCAGGACAATTTCCGCATCCTTCGCCCGCGAAACGATGTCCGATTCTGCTGTCCGATCGAAGATGCGGCACTCCGCCATCGCCTCAAACTCCGCCCAGGAAAGATCGCCCGGATTCAGCGCATAACCGTCGAGCACAACTAATTTCATTTGAATGATTTCTCCCTGCTCCGTATTCGATTACAGTCCAAACGGCCAGACACGCTGCACCGTCTTATAAAGAATCTCCTGGTGATCTTCCCCGGAGACAAAATTCAAACGATCTCGATAGAGTTCGACCGCCTTTGCATACGGCAGTTCCCGTAAGGTGGGCCAGTTGGTCGCCCACATCAGGCGCTTCGCTCCGAACTGCTCATAGACGCGCTTCACCTGCGCCTGCGAGTCCGGATATGGATACGGCTGCTTCGAAACCGTCGACATGTCGGAAATCTTCACAAACACTTTGGGATATCGCGCAAGATCGAGCAGCTTTTGCAACATCGCCGGTTGATGCAGCGGACAGTCCGCCATATGGTCGATCACTACCGTCAGATCTGGGTTCGCTTCGATATGCGGAATCAAGTCGGGAAGCCGCGCCGGGGAAGTGAGAATCGTCATCGGAACCTTCAGTTGAGCGCAGCGGCGCCATAAGGGAGGCATTAGCGGCCCGCGAATCCAGTCGTCCTGCGCCGTCGCATAAGGACTCAGCCGCACCCCGCGAAAACCTTGCTCTGTGAGTCGGCTCAAGTGATCGGGGGCGGTAGGGTCTTCCGGATTCACCCGGCAGACGCCGTGAAACAGCTTCGGATAACGCTTCAAAACGCTGGCCAGATAACTGTTGTCCCAACGGTAATAAATTATCTGAATCAGGACAGTTCGCGAAACTCCATTGGCCCGCATGAGTTCAATCAGCATCTCCACCGGCGCGTCTTTCAGCTTGACCTGCGCTCCCGGCGCATACGGAAATTCCGGAGTGCGCTCGAACACATGCACGTGAGAGTCGATCAGGATCGGCTTTGCCGCGCCGGAATGTTCGACTGGCGACGCGAGCAGACCACGAAAGGGAAGCGCGAAGGAACCGGCAATTGACTGGGCGAGAAAGCGGCGGCGGGTAAACATCGAATCCTCCAGCAAGATAGATACGAATTTCGAATGCTATGTAATCGGCGCGGGATTGAACAGCACGAATTCGTTATGCAAGCTCCAGTGATCGGCCCATGTTTTTTTGCGGCCACTCGCGACTTCCAGAATCAGCTTGAAAATCTGCTCGCCCACTTCGCGGATGGTGGCATCTCCGGTGGCGATGGTACCTGCGTCGATATCGATCAGATCGGGCCACTGCCGGGCGAGTGCTGTGCGCGAGGAAACTTTGATTACCGGCGCCATCGCCAAGCCATAAGGAGATCCGCGACCGGTGGTAAAAACGTGCATGTTCATCGACGCAGCCAGTTGCAATGTGCCGCAGATGAAATCGCTGGCGGGCGTGGCGGCGAAAATGAGGCCCTTTTTCGTGATGCGTTCGCCCGGACCGAAGACTCCTGCCAGCGCGCTGGCGCCCGCTTTCGCCGTCGATCCAAGCGCCTTCTCAACAATATTTGCAAGCCCGCCTTTTTTGTTTCCAGGAGTGGGATTGGCGCTTCGATCCGCACCGCCGCGCTTCAGATACTCGTCGTACCAGGCCATCTGGCGAATCAATTCCCGCGCAACGCTCTCGTCGGCAGCACGCGCTGTCAACGTATCCGCGACATCGCGCACTTCGGAGACCTCGGAAAACATTACCGCGGCCCCGGCCCGCACCAGAAGATCGGCAGCATAGCCGACCGCAGGATTCGCCGTTACGCCAGAGAAGGCATCGCTTCCTCCACACTGCAGGCCCACCACTAAATCCGCTGCCGGCCGCGTCACCCGCTTCCTCTCGTTCAGCAGACGAAGGCGTTCTTCGGCCATCTGGAGAATGGCTGCGACAATGCTTTCAAAATTCCGATATTGTTCGTCCTGCATGCGAACGGAGTATGGCTTTGTTTCGAAGATCGGAAACGTGCCGGAGGGCATCAGTCTGGTTGGCTGCAACTTTTCACAGCCAAGTCCCACCACCAGCGGCGCTCCGCCCAGGTTTGGATTCAAGCTGAGATTCCTCAGCGTCCGAATCGGAATCTCCGCTCCAGGAGCGTCGATGGCCACGCCGCAGCCGTAAGAATGGGTGAGGGCAATCACGTCATCGACGTTTGGATAACGCGGCAGAATCTCCGCCTTGATCCGCTTGACGGCGTAGTCGACTGTGGGCGCAACGCATTGCACGGTGGTGGTGATGCCGAGAATGTTTTTCGTTCCCACCGAACCATCGTCGTTGAGGAACCCTTCGAAGGTGAATCCTTCTAGCGGCGGCAATGATGCTGGAATTGCAGTCGCCATTGGCAGCCGATCCAGTTCCGGAGGCGACGGCAGCCGGATGATCTCTTCATGGACCCAGGCCCCTTTTTCGATGGGGGCATTGGCGTATCCGATGACGACACCGTATCGAATGATTGGTTCGCCGACGCCGATTTCTACTAACGCAACCTTGTGCGCTTCCGGCACAGCCTCGGCAAGAACCAGTCCCGAATCAAACCTGGTTCCAGCGGGTAGTCCGCCCTCATTCACGATGATGGCCACGTTGTCCCGGGGATGGACGTGGATGTAGAGCGGCTTTATCTTCTCCCGGTTATCCATAGCGAATGCTCCAGCGTCTGCTTCCAGTTTCGTCTGCCGCGCCGCAATTGTCACTTAGCGCAGACCTTTCACGATGCCGCAGGCGCTTCGGTAAAGTCGCGAATGTCCAGCCGGCGAATCGTTCCCGCCAGCGGGACGTAACTGAAAATCGCAAGCAGCGCAGTCGCGGCAATGTAAATCAGCACGTCGTGGAAAGAGCCGGTCCGCTTGACGATATATCCAATAACAATTGGTGTCGTAATGCCGGAAAGATTGCCAATCAGATTGAATACGCCGCCGTTCAACCCCGTCATACCGGCGGGCGAAGTATCGGAGATCACCGTCCAGCCAAGCGCGCCAAAACCTTTGCCGAAGAATGCAACCGACATGAGGAATACGATTGCCCATTGCGTGCTGACGTAATTGCAAAGGATCATCGTCATCGCCAATGACATTCCCATCACGATGGGAGTTTTCCGCGCAAAGGTCAGCGAGCAGCCGGCCCACAGCAGCCGGTCCGAAAATATTCCGCCCAGGATGCCTCCGGCAAAACCGCAGAGCGCCGGAAGCGCCGAGATCAAGCCGACTTTTACTACAGACATATGCCGCGCCCGGCTGAGATAGACGGGGAACCAGGTAAGGAAGAACCAGGTGAGCGTGTTTACGCAATATTGGCCGAGGTATACCCCAATCAGCAGACGATTGCTGAGAAGTTTTCCGATCAATCGCAAGCTGAGCGCAGCAGATCCTCCGCCAGCGGCGGAGCGGCCGCCAGTCTGGCCTAGTCCGCCGCCGGATTCGATGTAGTCGATCTCCTCCGCATTGATGCGCGGATGCTTTCGCACATCGAAGATGGTGCGACCCCACAACACCGCAAGAATCAGTCCGAGCGAGCCAACAAACCAGAAGCATCCCTGCCAGCCGTTGACGTGGGTAATCCAACCCAAAATGGGCGCAAACAAAATAATCGCGAAATATTGCGATGCATTGAAGATCGCCGAAGCGGTCCCGCGTTCCACGGCTGGAAACCAGGCCGCGACCACCCGGCCGTTTCCCGGAAACACCGGCGCCTGCGCGAGTCCAGAAACCAGACGAAGAATAAAGATGATCGTGAAGGCCAACGCAGGCACAAGATAGCCGGCCAGGCCGACAAGAAAAGCGCAGACCGACCAGATCACAATGCTGGCTCCATAGACTCGCTTACAGCCGAAGCGGTCCAGCATTTCTCCTGCAGGCAATTGACCCGCGACATACGCCCAACTGAAACCGGAAAATAAATAGCCGAGATGCACGGCGTCGAGATGCAGATCGCGCATGAACGAGATTCCGGCGATCGACAGCGCTACCCGGTCGCCATAACTTGCGGCGCTGGCGATGAACAACATCGCAATAACAGCAAAACGGGTGCGGCTGGGTCGGGCCATCTGTCGCGTAGCCACGGACACCTGTCAGGAGCGTCCGGCGATCAGCTTCGCCAGCGCTTCAGATTCATCCGGCAGAAGATCGGTCAGCGGCGTGCGCACCGGACCCGCCGGCCGGCCGATGGCCCGCATGCCCGCCTTCACAATGGCGACTGCATAGCCCTTTCGACGATTCCGAATCTCGATATAAGGCAAAACGAATTCCCGAAGCTGCTGAAAAACTTCTGCACGGTCACGTCTGCGAACAGCGGCGTAGAAATTCTGCGCAAACTGAGGCAGAAAATTGAAGATGGCCGAAGAGTATGTGGTCACACCCATTTCGAGATACGGCAGCGCAAATGTTTCCGCCGTCGGCAGACCACCGATATAGAGCAGCCGGTCGCCCAGGCGCGCGTAAATCCTCGTCATCAGCTCAATGTCTCCGACTCCGTCCTTAAAGCCGATGAGATTGGGGCATTCCTGGCAGAGCCGCTCAAGAGCGGACTCATCGAGCACGGCATTGTCGCGGTTGTAGAAAATCACCCCAAGATTCGTGGATGCGCAAATTGCCTTGACGTGCGCGGCGAGACCCGCGAAGCTGGCGTTCACTAAATAAGGAGGAAGCAGCAAAAGCCCATCCGCGCCGGCCTTTTCTGCCTGCGCGCAAAATTCCTTCGCCATCGCCGTGCCATATCCGCATCCGGCGACGACCGGCACGCGTCCATTTACCTGCTGCGCCGCCGCCGACACAACCTGCGAATATTCTTCGAGAGTCAGAGAGAAAAACTCGCCCGTACCGCCGGCGGCGAAGATACCCGCAGGTTTGTACTGCAACAGCCATTCATTGTGTTCGCGATATTTGTCTGCGTCGAAGGCACCCTGCGGAGTGAAATGGGTGACGGGGAAAGAAAGCAGGCCGCTTCCAAGTTTTCCGATCAGTTCGTCTGCATTTATCTTGCTCATGGATGTCCTGTGGTTGCAGTCTGCATCCACTCTGTATAAGCACTATATTGAATCGGTTCTTTCATTGTCATATCGACAACAACGGTTATGCTTATATGTTTGGAGAAATTTATGAACAACCCCCAAATTGCCGCCGCGGCGGCGTCCGGCACTTTCACCCTCGGCGGCGATCTCACCGTCAACCGGCTCGGCTATGGAGCCATGCGCATTACCGGCCCGGGTATCTGGGGACCGCCTGCCAATGAAGCAGCGGCTCTGGCCACGTTGCGGCGCGCACTCGAACTCGGCGTCAATCTGATTGACACCGCGGACTCCTACGGCCCGAATGTTTCGGAAGAGCTGATCGCGAAGGCGCTCTATCCCTATCCCGCAGGTCTGGTCATCGCGACCAAAGGCGGCTGGGATCGTCCCGGACCTGCTCTATGGGCCCACAATGCCAGCCCAAAACATCTGGTCTCGGCGCTCGAAGGCAGTCTGAAGCGACTGCGCCTCGAGCGGATCGATCTGTATCAAATGCATGCTCCTGACCATGCGGTCTCTTATGATGCGTCGATAGAAGCGCTGGCTCGGTTGCGCGAACAGGGCAAAATTCGTCACGTCGGACTTTCCAACGCCACCCGCGAACATCTTGAGCGCGCCCGCAGAATTGTGCCCATCATCTCCATGCAGAACCGCTACAGCTTTGCCGATCGTGAGTACGATTATGTGCTCGATACCTGCGAGCAGGACAACATCGCCTTTTTTCCGTGGGCACCGTTGGGTCAAGGCAAAAAAGCGCATGATGCGGTGGAAAAGATTGCTGGAGAAATTCATGCCACTCCGCTCCAGGTCGCGCTGGCGTGGCTGCTGAAACGCTCCAAGGTGATTTTGCCCATTCCGGGAACTTCTTCCGTCGCGCATCTGGAAGAAAACGTCGCGGCGGCGGCACTTAAATTGCCGCAGGCAGCCTTTGATGCGCTTTCCGCTGTTCATCCTCCGCCGATGAGCCTGCGCGGATAGAAGACGGCGGCCTTTTCAGGCAGATGTGGAATATCCCATTCCTGCCAGCACTCCGCGCTGATACGCGAAGCTTTCAATGACCCCGGGCATGGGATCGTCCGGATGAATTTCATATTCGAGATCGACAAATCCCGGATACTTGATTTCGGCTAAAGCCGCAAAGATTTCCCGCACCGGCATAAGGCCTTCTCCGACGGGGACCTGAGTATCGTCACTTTCAAAGCTCGTCAGGTCTTTCATGTGAACGTTGAACACGCGCGGCCCAGCTTCATGGATCGCCTGAACGACATCGGTTCCCGCACGCGCAGCGTGTCCCAGATCGATGCAACAGCCCATGCGCGGGTCCATATTCTGTACCGCTTTCAACACCGTCAGCGGCGAAGGCCAGAGTTTGTCCTGCGGTCCGTGGTTGTGGATAGCAAAACGGATGTTGTATTCCTTCACGAATTTTTCGATCTTCGGAAGAATCTCCGGCGCTGGATCGCCGGCAACAATGACGGAAATATTTGCGCGCTTGCAATATTCAAATTCGCTGCGGATGTCTGCATCATCATCCTTTGGAAAATAAATCGCGCCGGCAGCATGGATGTGGATGCCCGCGGCGGCATACGCCGCAAGCGCCTCCGCTTCTTGATGTGGGTCCATTGGAAGATGATCTCTGACATCCTTGGCATTCAACGCGAATACATTCAGCTGTTTCATGAAGCCAATTAGTTGAGCACGATCAAAATTGCGAAAGGTGTAACTGGTCAGCCCGAGGCGAACAGGACTCGGCCCTTTCGGCGCGGAGTTTGTTTTTGCAAAAGTGGGGACCGCGCCCGACGCGGTGCAAACGGCTGCGGCCAGTGCGCCGGAACGAACAAAGTCGCGGCGGGAAAATTTATCTTTCATCGATAAAACCCCTCACAGCTGAGCGCTAAATATGCGGCGCCCATCCCTTTTCATACGTCCGTCCCCACATCTCCATCGCTCGGGGGTCGTTCTGGATTTTTCCATCTTTCGCATCGAGCGCAAGTTCACGGTTCACTTCCCACGCAATGTTGGAAAGCTGGAGCATGGTTACTGCGACATTTCCCACGGCGATAGGTGCGTTGAGCTTGGCGCCCGTGCGGATTCCGGCGATGAAGTTGGCGAAATGAGCATCGGTCATCGAATCTGCCCCAACCAGATCGGAAGAAGAAGTTTCGCTGCCGGCCTTGAACTCCTTTACCTTCTTTCCACCCAGGTCATAAATCTCGTAACCGTCGCGATCTACCAGCACTGAACCCGTGGTGCCCATAATCAACGAGCCGCGGTCGCGATTGTAATCTTTCATGCCCTGACAACTTCTTCCTTCCCATGAAAGCATTTTGTCGTCGTATTTAAAGGTGGTGAGCAGCGTGTCGTAAAACTGCCAGTCGTCCTTGAATTGATATCTTCCGCCGGTAGAAGTAACCCGCGTGGGAAAGTCAACGTCCAGCGCCCACCGACAGACGTCCACCTCATGGGTGCCGTTGTTCAGCGCTTCGCCCGTTCCATAAATGCGGAACCAGTGCCAGTTGTACGGCTGCACATTGTCTTTATATGGCCGGCGCGGCGCTGGCCCCTGCCACAGGTCCCAGTCGAGCTGCGGAGGCACCGGAACCTCTTTTCCGATGCCAATCGATTTTCTGGTGTTGTCGTACCAGGCCTTGGCATAATACGTTTTGCCGATCAGGCCGTTGTGAATTTTATCGACAATCTCCATCGTGTGGGGGGATGAGCGCTGCTGGGTGCCCATCTGCACCCGCTTCCCGTATTTCCGCTGCGCCTCCACCAGCATGGCCCCTTCCGCGGGATTATGACTGCAGGGCTTCTCCACATAGACATGCTTACCCGCCTGCAATCCAGCAATCGCCATGGGAGTATGCCAATGGTCAGGCGCGGCAATCGTAATGGCATCCACATCTTTTTTGGCGAGAATGTTGCGAAAATCTTTTTCCGTCGCCGGAGCATACCCCAATTCCTTGTTGGCGCTGTCCGCAAATTTTTTCAGCGTGTTGCTATCGACATCACAGACGTAAGCGACCCGGGCAGAAGCCTTATTCGCCTTCAGCGAAGAGAGATGTGCGTAACCGCGGCTGTGCAGGCCCATAATCGCAAAGTTGAGCCGGTCGTTGGAGCCAAGAATCTGGCCGTAGCTCTTTGCCGTCGATCCGATTGCCAGTCCCGCTGCCCCAACCGCAAGTGTGTCGAGAAATTCCCGCCGAGTAACCATCTGTCTCCTTTAAAATCAGGTTGTAATTCTCTCCAGATTGCCGAGAGGTCTTTCCCTAACAATCACAATACGCCAGAGGTAACCGCATGAACGTTCCCTATCTCGATTTGAGATGTGAAATTTACCGGAAGCCTTGTCCGCTCGACCGAAGTTTTCGTTACAAGCGAGAGCGAGTGGAGAGAATCCGCGTTTAACCAATGCTGAAACTCCACATCCTTCGCGGCCACGATTTTTTCATACTCCGGCGCTCAACTGCAGGTATCATTCATCGACACGGTTTTTCCTGGCAAGGGGGGTTGAATCTATGAATGACACGACTTTAGGCGTTGCTTCAGGTTCTGACCGGAACACAGGATCGAAAATTGTTGGCATTGTGCTGATCATTGCCGGCATCCTCGCCATCCTCGTACCCTTTATCGCCGGCATTGCGGTGACGGCTATTGTGGGCTGGCTGCTTTTGATCGCAGGCGTAGCCCACTTCCTATTCGGTTGGCATTCCAGGAGCACCGGCGCAGTCGCGCTACAAATCCTGGTCGGGGTTTTATATCTGCTCGTCGGTCTTTATCTAATATTTCATCCTGCACGCGGACTAGTAACGCTGACACTGTTGATGGCCTCGTACTTCGTGGCGGAAGGCATTATTGAGATTGTGATTTACATCCGCCTGCGCCGCTCTCACCAGTCCAGCTGGTTTCTGTGGGATGGCCTGATCACTCTATTTTTAGGCATCCTGATATGGGCCCACTGGCCGTTCAGTTCGGCGTGGGTGCTGGGCACATTGGTGGGCATCAGCCTCCTGATCAGCGGACTGGCGCGGCTGTTTTTCCGTGCGAAACCGCCGCTGCTGGCCGGGATTGCGGGAACCATCTAGAGCGCATCATCTTCGCAAAAGCAGCCCATGCTTCCGCGAATTTATTAGGGAGAGCAGAGGTAACGCGACTTACCTCCGTTGTTATGCTGCTTTCTCTTTTGCCGCCGCGATCCGCTCATGCAACAGCGTCTTGGCGTTCTCCAGCCCCTTCAACCTGCTCGCCGAAAGGTTTTTGCCCGCTCGATTGATATAGAACGTCAACATGCGCATGCCCGACGTAGGCCCCTTGGGCGAAACTTTTTTCGAGGCAAGCTCGCGCGCGATGGTCTTCGCATCTTTATTGAACAATCCCTCACGCGGATGAGTGGAATCGCTGGTGACACCCGCCGACCATTTCCGCTTGCCGTGGGAGCTGCCGGCAGAATTGCTTTTCTTCGCAGTTTTTGTTGGCATCGGACCCCCTGTCTTTTTCAGATGCGGCGCGGCCTGGAATGCGATGGCAGGCGGAATATCATTTCCTTCAACGCGGTTGAAATATCTTCATCAGTTCCTGCGGAGGCACCACTTCCAGTTGCTCGTATGTACAACTCTGGGGCTTCTTATCCAGTCGCCAGCGGCGAAACTGCGCCACATGCCGGAAGCGATGGTTCTGCATATGGTCATACGCAACTTCCAACACCAGCTCCGGTCGCAGCGGTTCCCACGATAAATCTTTTCCCTGGCTCCATCGGCTTGGGCCGCCGGGCATGCGGCTTTTCGGCGCCCCGGCTTCTTCTTCATTCCAGGATTTCCAGGGATGATTCGCCCGCGCCTTTTTACGATAGGGAGCCAGATACTTCACCAGGTCACGGCGTTTCTGCTGGGTAAAGCTGGCGCAGACGCCGACGTGCTGAAGAACGCCAGCATCATCGTACAGTCCGAGCAGCAACGATCCTACCGCCGTGCCCTCTCCCTCTTTGTGCCAGCGAAAACCGGCGACTACACAGTCGCAGTCGCGTTCGTGCTTCACCTTGTACATCACTCGCTTGTCCGGCTGGTAGGTCCCGCTTTTCGCTTTCACCATTACGCCATCCAGACCCGCGCCCTCGAAGCGGCGAAACCAGTCCGACGCGACTGCGTGCTCCGGCGTATTCGGTGTAAGATGCAGCGGAGGGGCGGCGTGCGAAAGCAGCTTTACCAAAGCGGCGCGTCTTAAAGAGAATGGCGTTTCTCTCAGGTCGCGATCGCCCTTCGAAAGCAGATCAAAAAATACGATAGAAGCCGGAGTTTGCTCTGAAAGAAGTTTTACCCTGGAAGCTGCCGGATGCAGTCGAAGCTGAAGTGCGTCAAAATCGAGCCCGTTTTTCCCGGCGATCACGATCTCGCCGTCGAGCACGCAGCGGGACGGCAAATCCGTCGCTAGCGGCTTCAAAAGCTCCGGAAAATACCGGTTCAGCGATTTCTTATCGCGGCTTTGAATCAGAATCTCTTTCCCATCCCGAAAGATCAGCGCACGAAAGCCGTCCCATTTCGGCTCGAATAACCAATCCTTTCCGGCAGGCAGTTTTTCTGTCCGCTTGGCGAGCATCGGCAAAATGGGCGGATTTGCGGGCAGATGCATGGCTGTAACCTTTGCGCCAGCCTAACTTTTGCTGACGTTTATGTAATAGAGGTCGGTCGCCACGTCGAAGTTGCTTTGCCGCAACGGCGTCTTCATCGTCTGCCATTCCGTCATGGGGTGAATAATCTGCCACTCGCCTTTCATCCCTACCCGCATTGGCATCGCGAAAGCCGGTTCATCTGCCTTCCACCGGTACGCGACCGTGCCCTGGCTCTCGTCGAACTTTAGTTCCAGCGTTGGGATCGCGGTATGGCGCAGGTATTGGTTGAAGATCGGCGTCAGGTTCATTCCCGTCTCCTGGTTGAAGTACGCGATCACGTCCTCCGTCATAATATTTTGATACTTGAAGTGCTGATAAAAATCGTGGATCAGCGCGGACCAGCGTTTGTCGTCGTTCACAACGCTGCGTAGCGTGTTAATCATCAACGCTCCCTTAAAGTATTGGTCCTCGGGAGGAGTGGCATTGACTCCGCGTTGCTGCAGAATGGGCTGCAGGTTTTTGATCTTGGGCTTCAGCCCATTCAGGTACTTGATGGCGGCGGCATGGCCATACCAGTATTCAACGTAGAGAGATTCGAGATAGGTGGTCCAGCCCTCGTGAATCCACATGTCGGAACGATCAGCCGCGGTGATGCTGTTGCCAAACCACTCATGTCCGCTCTCGTGGATGATGATGAAGTCGAACTTCAGGCTGATGCCCACGCTGGTCCAGTCGCGCCCAAAATAGCCGTTGGTAAAGTGGTTGCCATAGGCCACCGCGCTCTGGTGCTCCATGCCCGCATAAGGAACTTCCACCAGCTTGTAGCCGTCTTTTGAAAACGGATATGGCCCAAGATAGTGGTCAAACGCTTCGAGCATCCCTTTCACTTGCGTAAATTGTTTCTTCGCTTTCTCCAGATCCTCGGGCAGCACATAATAGTCCAGCGAAAGATGTCGATAGCGATCGGAAAAATGAACGTAGTTGCCTATGTTCAGCGCCACGTCGTAGTTGTTGATCGGGTAATGCACAAACCAGTCCCAGCGCGTGTAACCATCGCCCAGATCGGTCTTGCCCAAAAATTTTCCGTTGGATACATCGACCAGGCCATTCGGAATTTCAACGCTGATCTTCATCTTCTGGACTTCATCGCGCCATTGGTCCTTATTGGGCCACCATATGCTCGCGCCATCGTCTTCGCAGGAGGTAGCGATCCAGGGATGCCCAGACGGGTCCTTCAAAAACGTGATGCCGCCAAACCTGCCCGTGCTGACCGGATACCCCGAATAATAAAAATTGATCGTATAGACCTTGCCGGCGCGCAGCGTCTTCGGAAAATCGACGAACACAGCGCCATCGTCGCGCTGATATCGCAATGTTTTCGCTCCAAGCAAAATTTTCTCAACCCGCAGTTCCGGATAAAGATCGAGTTGGATGCGCGTGCCATCCTGCAGCATCCGAAAGCGGATAGTGTTCTTCCCGGAAATGAATTTTTTCTCCGGATCGACTCGGACGTCGAGATGGTAGAAAAGGAGATCGTTGTTCGCGCGATACGGGCCATAGACGCCGCGCAGAATATCCGCGCGGGTCGGCGCCGCGGTTTCTGGATGCGACGGTGGGGCGGCCGCGGACTGAATGGTCGCTTGTCCAAAGGAGAATCCCGCGACCGCCAGCAAAAGTAGAAAGCAAAGTCCGCGTTTGCAACGGGCGGGACCAAACATGGCCTCAGTTTATCGCGGGCCAAAATCAGCCTGTTGTTCAACCCACCGTTAGCAGTTCTTCGTAAAACCCGCCAATCTGGCGTTCCCGATCGACAAAGTGGATCTCCAGAATCCAATGCCGCTTCTGTCCTGCTTCGTCCGGCGAGCTCATCCGCAGGTTGCTGTCGGGATGAACATACAAAGTGACTTTATCTCCGGCGATCTTTTCGTGGGGGAATTGCCCGATTAAGTGCCCTGCGATCGCTCCGCCAAACTCCCAGCCGAACTGCGCCGCCAGCGACTGCACATATCGAAAGAACTGGCTGCTGGTAATGTCTGGGTTTTCCTTGAAGTATTTTTTGCCGGCGGCAAACGCCTCACCCACATCGCCGCACAGCTTGTTCTTCCACGGGTCGGAGCCCAGAACGAAGGTCCGTCCAAAGTCCGCTTCCCAGTCTTCAAACACCGGACCAAGATCAAGGAAGAGAATGTCGTCCTCCCCAATCGTCAGGTTCGGCGGATTTTCCGCATATGGCAGCAACGTGTTTGGCCCCGCGCGGACGATGCGCTTATGCCAATAGGTGGTAATCCCATACATTTCCTTCGCCAGCGCATAAATGTCCGCATTCAGCTGACTCTCGGTGATGCCGGACCGGATCAGACCCCGTGTTTCGACCGCATGAAACAGCGTTTCCGCTTTCATCTGCGCTTCCTGAAGCTCTGCTGTGCGGATATCTTTCGTCACTGCCATTGCATTTTCTCCGCGGTCATCGGCTGCTGCAATTGTCTATTCTATAAATTGATGCCGCCATGCCGAAATCTACTCTAACCGTCCGCGGAGTCGATCTGGATCGCCAGACCCGCTGCACCCACTACCACTCCACATTGGACATCATCGCCATCAAAATGAGATGTTGTGGCTTTTACTATGCCTGCAAAGACTGTCACGAAGCGCTCGCGGGCCATGCGATTCAAGTCTGGCCGCGCAGCGAATGGGATCAGCCAGCCGTGTTGTGCGGCGCCTGCGGAGAAGAGCTGACCGTCCGCCAGTATCTCGATGGCGGCAGTAAATGCCCCCGCTGTAAAGCGGCATTCAATCCCGGTTGCCGCAAGCACTATCAGTTCTACTTCGAAACGATGGCATAGCAATGGGGGCCGCACAGCAAAATTGCTGCATCTTTCGGCTCTCACACCCATCCAAAGTATTTTGTACCGAAAATTTCATCCATGTAGGGTAAACTGCGCCGGATGCACGATTTGTCCGATTCCAATCATGTAGAAACCCATTTCCAGTCCAGCGAACTGGTCCGCGATGTCGTCATCGGCATGGCCGATGGTCTTACCGTTCCCTTTGCCCTGGCGGCTGGCCTTTCCGGCGCTGTTGGCTCGTCCCATATTGTTGTTCTTGCCGGGCTGGCAGAAATCGCCGCCGGATCGATTGCGATGGGCCTGGGCGGCTACCTGGCGGCGCGCGGAGATGTCGAACATTATGCCAGCGAACGCGAACGGGAAGAGCGCGAAATCATCGAGCGCACCCAGGACGAAGAAGACGAAATTTACGAGATTTTCGAAGAATATGGCGTGACCCGGGCCGAAAGCGAGTCCGTCCTGATGGCGCTCAAGCGAAATCCACCGGCCTGGGTGGATTTTATGATGCGCTTTGAACTGGGTCTGGAGAAGCCAGCCAGCTTTCGCGCCCGCCAGAGCGCCACCGTCATCGCGATTTCTTATATCGCCGGCGGATTCATTCCCCTGCTCCCCTACATGCTTCTTAACAATGCCTCATCCGCCTTGCATGCTTCCGTCGTAATTACTTTGATTGCGCTCTTCCTTTTTGGGGCGGTCAAAGGGCGGCTCACAGGAACCGGAACTTGGAAATCGGCGATTCAAACCGCCTGCATCGGCGGCGTGGCCGCTGGCGCTGCGTATATTCTGGCGCGACTGCTCAGCGCGCATCCTAGTTCTTAGCGCATTTTCAGGCATCGAATTGTTTAGGCAGGGAATGCTCTATGGCAGGGACCGAAACTTTACCGCTTCCAATCACCGGCGAATCATTGGCCCATCGCTTCCTGGCCGTTCGCGCCATGACGGAAGGGCTGGCCGAGCCGCTGACGCCCGAAGATCAGATGATGCAATCGTGCCCGGAAGCCAGTCCGGTGAAATGGCACCTGGCCCATACCACCTGGTTTTTTGAAACCTTCGTTTTACGGGAATTTCTCCGCGATTATCGGCCTCTGAACCCGGACTATTACTGGCTCTTTAACAGCTACTACAAAACCCTGGGCGACTTCCCGGAAAAGCGTTTGCGCGCCTCCTTTTCCCGGCCTTCCCTGGAACAGGTGATGGCCTATCGCCATTATGTCGCC
>Ga0134128_10000634_pt1 | contig 48054 bp, 50 predicted proteins | sample KB31754_FD_96462 | JGI IMG/M metagenome (GOLD analysis project Ga0134128, IMG submission 96462) | Terrestrial soil microbial communities with excess Nitrogen fertilizer from Kellogg Biological Station, Michigan, USA - KB3-175-4 | ecosystem: Environmental > Terrestrial > Soil > Unclassified ...
ATGGCGCGCTAGGCGTCGTCGCGCCGCACAGGGTGGTCCCCTGTGCAAGCGGCGCAACGACGCGCGACGCCCAAATAGCGCGTTCCCTCCGGGTTTCCATCAGAAAGGACGCTGGCCGCGTTGTGCTCCTTGCTCGTAGCCCCGCTACGAGACGCGTCGCACGCCTTGCCAGCGCCCTTTCTGATGGAAATGCATCAGGTGCCTATATATGGAATGAGCTCTGGTAGGCACGCCAACCACGCAAACTGCGCCTGATTCCGCGAAGAGGGCGAAAAGCGCAGTCTGGCTGCCTGTGCAAAGACAACAAGAAACGATGTGGCTCCCGCGATATGGCTGAAGGCAAGACACGTGGCGTAGGCGCGTCGATGAAGCGAAGCATCCCTTGTTTTCCACGATATGTTTTACAACTATCGGTGGTTGCCTTGAGTTTCTTGAATTCGAAAATTGATTCAAGCCGAACCTTGGCGTTGGACTTATAAACGATGTCCTTGCGGTTATCAGTGCGTATTCGCACGAACATTGCCACGCGTGCGCGCCGCAAACTTGCCGCCCCCCCGCGTCCGAAAGTTGTCACTCATTCGCATTTCAAAATTCCCACTTTGCGAAACGCCGGTGTACAGAGCGAACCGGTCATTGACGACGCACTAAATTCGAAGGCCTCATGTCGGCAACACCTCTAAGCGGTCGTTGCAGGTACGGTCTTGGCGGCCAACAAAATGTGCCGATCTCATATCTGTTGATCAGATGTCGAGTTTGCGCTCGCTCATCCATTTGACGATTTCTGGATCACGATGCGAGAAAAAGCTACTGGTTCCAGTTTCCAGATTGGCGATAGCAGTCAAGTCCGAATCATCTAGGGCGAAGTCAAATACGTTCAGGTTCTCAGCCATTCGCTCGCGGCGGACAGACTTTGCCAGCGCCACGATGCCGCGCTGGACCACCCAGCGGAGAACGACCTGACCTACTGACTTGCCGTACTTTGCCGCAATGGCGACAAGAGCTTCGTTCTGGAATAGATTGTTGCGGCCTTCGGCAAACGGCGCCCACGCTTCCGCTTGTACGCCGTTTTTTACCATGAAGGCAGCGCTTTCGGCCTGTTGGTGAAATGGGTTTACTTCCACTTGGTTGACCGCCGGCTTCACTTCATTGAATGCGATGATGTCCATTAGCCGATCCGGTTGGAAGTTGCTGACGCCGATGGCGCGCAGCTTGCCTTCGTGGTGGGCCTGCTCCATGGCACGCCAGGACCCGTGTACGTCGCCGAATGGCTGGTGGATCAAATAAAGATCCAGGTAGTCGAGATGTAGCCGACGCAGTGAATCGTCGATGGCCTGCTTCGTCTGCAGGTAGCCTGTGTGCTGCACCCACAATTTGGTGGTAACGAACAGGTCTTCTCGAGCGACGCCACAGTTCTTCAGTCCTTTGCCGACCGCTTCTTCATTGAGGTAAGACGCTGCGGTGTCGATCAGCCGATAACCTGCCTCAACGGCGTCGATGACGCAACGTTCGCATTCTTTGGCATCCGGAATTTGGAAGACGCCAAATCCAAGAATGGGCATCTTGGCCCCGGTATTTAAAGTTACGAACTCCATGTTAATTCTCCTTGGCAATGCTTCCGCTCTTCGAGCGTATTCGCACAGTGTAGACAACCGCGATCCATTTGATTAGCCCCTATAATGTGCATGAATCAAGAAACAGCGCTTATAAATGGAAAAAGAGGACCTGAACGATTTGTTGGCCTTTGTTGCCGTGGCACGGGAGGGAAATTTCACTCGTGCCGCCGCACAACTGGGTCTCTCGCAATCGGCGCTAAGTCAGGCTGTCCGACGCCTTGAGGCAAGACTGGGCATTCGCTTGCTGATAAGAACTACGCGCAACGTCTCGCGAACCGAAGCAGGCGACCGTTTGCTTTCGACGCTCTCCCCGCGCTTTGAGGAAATTTCTGCCGAACTTGCCGCGTTGAGCGAATTGCGCGACAAACCTGCCGGTACGATTCGCGTCACGGCGTCCGAGCACGCTACGAACTTCGTGCTGCTGCCGGTGCTGGCGAAGCTGCTAACGCGCTATCCGGACATCAAAATCGAAATCAATTCGGAAAATCGGATGGTAGACATAGTTGAGCAGCGCTACGACGCCGGTATCCGACTAGGTGAGCAAGTCGCCAAGGATATGATTGCCGTGCGTATTGGGCCGGACGTAAGAATGGTGGTCGTTGGCGCACCGTCTTATTTTGAAAAGCGGCAACCACCGAAGACGCCACAAGATTTAACCGACCACGCCTGTATCAACCTGCGTCTACCGACGTTGGGCGGCTTGTACGCCTGGGAGTTAAAAAAAGGAAAGCGAGCGCTGAATGTGCGCGTCGACGGGCAACTTGTCGTCAATGGCGTGCCGCAGATGCTCACCGCCGCGTTAGCTGGCATGGGCCTGGCTTTCATGCTCGAAGATGTGACCCGAGACTTCGTCGCCCAGGGGAGGTTGCTCACTGCCCTGGAGGACTGGAGCCCGACATTTTCGGGTTACCACCTTTATTATCCGAGTCGGCGTCAGAACTCGCCCGCGTTTGCCCTGCTCGTCGAAGCTCTGCGCTATCAGGCTTGATTTTCTTACTGGAACGTTCGGGGTCTAGTGCTCAATGTCCCGAATGAGGGTGTTGCGCTCGTTCGCGGCGCCCGGTAGTGGACATCTGTCCGGCCGCTATTCGAGCCAAAACGGACAAGCAGCAGACGGCACCAATCGACGCGTGTCGCCCCATTGCGGCCTTAGCTATGTCCTGCAAGCGGCCATTCAGTACAGCCCGCATTCGCGATCCTCATCTGGTAGTCCACGCTTCTAATATTATGAAAGCCAAACTACTGCAACTTTCCGTGGACCCACTAGTACTTGACTTCACTCGCAACCATGCCATCAGGCGCGAGTTCTCGAACGCACAAAAGATTGTCAGATCGATCATAATTGGACTCAATCGTCCACGTCAATTTCTCGGAGGCGTCATATCTCCGTTCGTAACACAAAGTTCTATCAGCATTGTCCGAGTACTCTTCAATGGAATTGAATACGCCGTCGGCATTGCAATAATAGATCCGAAACGTAAAGGAACCATCAACAAATACTTCTGGTGTTCGAATCCTCAGAGCGGTCCCCGGGTGATCTTGCTTGTGTTTGCCAATCACCATTTCAGCTGGCCATTGAGCGAAATAGCCATAAGTAGTTTCGCTATGCATGAAATGCGTCTCGTAGTGTGTTTTTTCTCCCAGGTCGTCAACAAAGGTCAACACTCCGCCTGTCTTGATTGCGTCTTGCTCCGAGATTTCTTCAGAAAAAGACAGAGTCTTATACCAAATTCGTTTCATGAAATCTTCCGGCTAGAGGTGGATTGTTTCCGATCGAGCATTGCCGCTTTGGGCTTAGTGATGTGGAGTGACCGCTTTTCGACACGTTGGTAACTGACGGGTTATGGCCGGCCTCGGAACTTCATCGAAAATCCTCCACTGACCGCTACTGGCATACTACCCGACGGCCGGCGTCCCCGACAAGACGGTGGCCCATCATTCCTATGGGTTTATGTCGGCGACCACGACGAAGCCAACGCGAGCACACTCAGATTCCGTTCAATGGAAAGGAGCGAATCATGTCAGCGCAACCACTACCCGAAGGCCGCCGTGCTGTCTGGAACAAGGGAAAACTTGTCGGCCAGAAAGTGCCCCTGCGGCTCAGCGAAATCTGGGCCATTCGCGTCAGATTGCAAATGGGCCATCGCGTCCGCGAGCTGGCACTTTTCAACTTGGCTATAGACAGCAAGCTGCGAGCTTGTGACCTTTTGCAACCGCGCATCCAAGACGTCTGCCATGGAGATCGCGTCGCGACACGCGCGATCGTCATGCAGCAAAAGACTCATCGGCCTGTCCAGTTCGAAATCACCGCTGGGACAAGGAAAAGCATTGAAGACTGGATGTCATTTGCAAGCTTGCATGGCACCGGATATCTGTTTCCAAGCCGCCGGACCCAATCGCCGCACCTGTCAACCCGCCAATATGCGCGCATCGTGCACGGGTGGGTCGAGGAAATCGGTCTAGACTCCTCGTCCTACGGGACCCACACCATGCGAAGGACAAAGCCGACCTTGATCTACCGAAGGACAAAAAATCTCCGCGCAGTCCAATTGCTCCTGGGGCACAATAAGATAGAGAGCACGGTGAGGTATCTCGGCATCGAAGTTGACGATGCATTGGAAATGGCTGAACAAACTGAAACCTAACTCGGTGCCGCCCTGCATGGGCGCATGCCTATTCGGGGCCAAAGGATCGCAACCGTGATTATGGCTGCAATACCCCCGGTAGCGGTCGGACAGCTATCCGCAATTGGGTGCCGAGAATGCGTACTACACCCTCGAAGGCGCCATTGCGGGCACAGTGTTGGCGGGGAAAAAGGTTTTACGTTTGAACGGCCGCTTCCGTGGAGCGCGAAATGTCGAAATCGACCTTTTGCGGTCTTGGCACGCTACCAATATTGGCCGATAGCTTTGGTTTATGCGTCAAGAACCGGCCATTGATAACGCGCGGAATTCGAATGCTGCCAGTCGGCTGTAGACTGTTAGCGGACTCCCTACTGAACGACAAATGGCGTGATCCGCTGGAAGAGACTTGCCATATTAGTCAGACGAATCCGCCTGAATTACCTGATTAACGAGATCGGCCATTGATTTGGCCGCCTCGCCTGGAACTTGCTGCAATCCACGCACCGTACCCAGTCGGTCTTCCATGTCTTCGTCCTGACTGGCCTTGAGTTTCCCCTCAAGCCGGTCAATGCGAATTTCGATACCCACAATGGCGTTAAGCATCTTGTTGATGTAATCAGCGGGTGCGGCCCCTACCTGCCATGGAGTTACTTGATTTGCCTCGTGAACGGTAGTCAGCTGATTCAGCATGTCCAGCATCCATGCGCGGTCCTCGATCGCCCGGGCAGCGCCATGCGCATGCGCGACCGCATAGTTCCAGGTCGGCACAACCTTTCCATGTTCGGCTTTGCCCGGATACCAACCGGGCGTAATGTAAGCCTGTGGGCCCTGAAACATGACCACCGACGAAGGTGCCTGGGACAATTCACGCCAAACGCTGTTGGCGCGAGAGACATGTCCAACGAGCGTGCCCAAAGGGCCTTTGCCTCTGTCCAGGTAAAAGGGAATGTGGTTTGCGACAAGGCCTTCGTTGGTAGAGAGCACCCATGCACCCAGTGGATAAGTGTCCATCAGCGTAAAGATGGCTTCTTGATCGTTTAGTCGATGATGTTTCGAAATGTACATATCCGTCCTTCAAGAACCGGTAACAACTTGACGCACGAGCATCGCAGCCATCAACCACATGGTCAAACCAATCAGTCCATCGAGCACTTGCCAAGCCCGTGGTCGCGCAAACCGGGGCGCCAGCCAGCGGGCGCCGAAACCAAGCAACCCGAACCAGGCCATGCTTGCGGTACTAGCCCCCAGGACGAACCACCAGCGCAAGTTTGCCGCTTGTCGTGCGCCGATGCTGCCCACCAACAGCACAGTGTCGAGATAGACATGTGGGTTAAGCAGTGTGAAAGCGGCAGCCTGTGCCATGGCCGCCCGACGACTGAGCCCCGCCCCGCCGTCTGCCGCCTGAAGTTGGTGAGCATGCCGCGCTCGGTGCAGCGCGTGCGCACCGTATAGCGCAAGGAAGGCAGCACCTGCCAGTGACAGCGCGCGTGCCAGCACCGGGCTTTCCCCAAGCACCTGCGCCATGCCCATGACCCCCGCAGTCATCAACACTGCGTCTGCCATGACACAGAACAATACGACGCTCCCCACATGTTCGCGGCGCAGTCCTTGGCGCAACACGAAGGCATTCTGTGCGCCGATCGCCACGATGAGTCCGAAGCACAGGGCGAGACCCTGAAGAAAAATTGAAATGGCCATGAATACAGCGCCTGTTGAAGTAAATGATGTTTAGCTTGCCTGCACGCCTGAATGTAGGCAAACTATCTTTACTGTTTCCGATTAAGAAAATCTTATTCATGTTCGACTATGCGGCCCTTGCCGCTCTGGCGGCGGTCATCCGGGAGGGTAGCTTTGAACGCGCCGCCCGCACATTAAACGTAACCCCCTCTGCCATTTCACAACGCATCAAGTTGCTGGAGGAGCGCGTCGGCTGTGCTTTGGTGGTTCGCGGACAGCCTTGCCGAGCGACGGAAATGGGCCGCCGTCTTAACCAGCACGTCGACCACGTGCGTTTGCTTGAACAGACCTTGCACGAGACGCTGCCGGCGCTTGCGCCGGAAGGCGGCGGGATGATTCCCTTGCCCCTTGCCGTCAATGCGGACAGCCTGGCTACCTGGTTCGCCCCTGTGGTCGCTGCGTTCGCCGCGCAGAACCCGGTGTTGCTTGAAGTCGTCGTAGACGACCAGGACCACACCGCCGAATGGCTGCGCAATGGCACTGTCCTGGCTGCTGTAACCGGCTCGGCTCGCCCTCCGGTTGGCTGCAACAGTCGCTCTCTTGGCGCCATGCGCTACCTGGCGGCGGCGACGCCGTTTTTTGTGAAGCGCCACTTTCAGGGCGGCGTCGGCGCGGGCAACCTGGCGCGCGCGCCGAGCCTGGCGTTCAACACTAAGGATGAATTACAGACCCGCTGGGCGCACCGTTTATGTCATCGGCATGTTGAGTTGCCGCGTCATACACTGCCGTCGCCGCAAGCCTTTGTCACTGCGACCTTGGCGGGCATGGGCTGGGGTATGCACCCGCAGGCGCTGATCGCAGGGAACCTTGAAGACGGATCGTTGGTGGAACTGGTGCCGGACACGCCATTGGAAGTACCCTTGTACTGGCAACATGCGCGAGCCGCATCAGCTTTGCTCGACGACCTGACCCGACAGATTCTGGCGGCTGGCTGCGCCGCGCTGATCCCATCCTAACCTGTCCTGCCAACGTTTCACCGACAACGTCGGCTTAGAGGGTGTTGCCGACAAGCGGGATTCGAATTTAGTGCGTCTTCAATGACAGGTTCATGGCAAACTCCGGTCCTTCGCACCTGGCAACATTGGAATGGGAATGGGTGGCGGCTCTCAGATGCGCAGGGATGGCAGGTTTGAAACGCGAAACGGTGGCAAGGTTGATGCGAATACGCAATCAGCCTCCCTTGCCGACGGCGCGCACTTTCCTGGCGTCGTTTGCGGCTTCGATCAAATCATCGCTACTCAGCGAATTTGGAGTCATGGCCGTTTCCTTGCGACGTGCCAAAGCGTTGGCGACCATCTTGCGGATGGCGCGGCCATCGAGGCCGACGCACGCGGCGTTACACTTGTCGAATTCAGCCTGGTTCAGTAGCTTCTTGACGTCGGGAAAGGTCTCTGCCAAGCCGGCCAGACAGTCGATCACAAAAATGCCCAAATGCTGAATCAAACGCCTTTCATTCCAGAACGCCAAATTCGCGCCTTTTACGATGATCGAACCATCCGGGTGGTTGGTAGACGAAATTTCGAGGGAACCTCATTCGCTTTTGGCAGCAGGTTTTTTCCTTGGCTGACGCGTACGTGAGGCGGGCTTTTTAGCAGGCTTTGCCGCCGCTGCTGCCGCCTCCTCCTGTGGCACGGCGGCTTCCTGCACCGCCGGCTGCGGCTCAGGCATGACCTCAGCCGCCTCCTGCGCGCTCTTCGCCGGTTTGCGCCTGCCGGACGAACGGCGCCGCGGTTCGGTGGCTACCTCTGCCACGGCTGCTACCGGCTCGGCAATCACCTCCAATGCCCGCACGGTTTCAACCTCCGCCGGCGTCGCGTCATGCCTGCCCACGCGCGGCTCTGCAGCAGAGTGCGTGCTCACCGCATCCAGGCTGCCACGATAGGCATAGGTGCCCGACTTCTCATCGCGCCCAACCTGCAGCAAACCGCGCGCGTGCGCTTCTTCCAGCAAATTGCCAAAGCTGCGGAAGCCATAATGCGATTCATCGAAGCCCGGCTTGCGGCGCTTGATCGCCTGCTTGATTGCCGACGCCCAGATCTTGCCGCTGTCGCCGCGTGCCGACATCAGCGCGTCAAAGGTTTCAACGGCCATGTCGATGGCCTGTGTCTTGCGCTGCTCCATGTCTTCGCGGCGGGCGCCGTCTTCGGCCGGCTGTTTGTTGGCATGGTGCGCGTCGCGGTTGTCGCGCTTGGGGTTGCTGCGCCGGCTTTCGCGCACCAGGTCGTCGTAAAAAATGAATTCGTCGCAATTGGCCACCAACAAGTCCGACGTCGATTGCTTCACGCCCACGCCGATCACCTGCTTGGCGTTTTCGCGCAGCTTCGACACCAGCGGGGAAAAGTCGGAATCGCCGCTGATGATGACGAAGGTGTTGACGTGCGACTTGGTGTAGCACAGGTCCAGCGCATCGACCACCATGCGGATATCGGCGGAATTCTTCCCCGACTGGCGCACGTGGGGGATTTCGATCAACTCGAAATTGGCTTCATGCATGGTGGCCTTGAAGCCCTTGTAGCGGTCCCAGTCGCAATAGGCTTTCTTGACCACGATGCTGCCCTTGAGCAGCAGCCGCTCCAGCACCGGCTTGATATCGAATTTTTCATACTTGGCGTCGCGCACGCCGAGCGCCACGTTTTCGAAATCGCAGAACAGCGCCATGCTGAGATTGTCGTCGGAAGATGCCATGGGGAATGAACCTGGAAAGAGTGAAAAACAATAAGGAAGGGATTATATATTCCAAGGGCGCGGGGCCTGCGTTGAATGCCGTATTCAAGTGCGAGTCTTAAGCGTCAACAAAGCGCATCTTGAAATTGCGGCCCTTGATATTGCCCTGCGAAAGTGTGTTGAAAGCCTCTTCGGCGATGCGCCGGTCCAGCGCCACATAAGTCATGAATTCAAACACATTGATCTTGCCAACCTGTTCCTTGGTCAGGCCGGCGTCGCCCGTCAGCGCACCGAGCAAGTCGCCGGGGCGCAGCTTGTCTTTTTTGCCGCCCTGAATGCACAGTGTCACCATGGGCGCATGCAGGTCGGGCGCCGTTTGGGCGTCGTCTTGCGGCGGCAAATCAAACCATGGCACCGGCTGGCCCTGATACTCTTCGATCAGCTTGACCCACTTCTTTTCATTCGGCGCGCACAGCGACAGCGCCAGGCCCTGTTCCGCGCCGCGCCCGGTGCGGCCTATGCGGTGGATGTGTACCTCGGCATCTTTCGACACATCGACATTGATCACCGCGCCCAGCGTTTGAATATCCAGCCCGCGCGCTGCGACATCGGTGGCCACCAGCACGGAACAGCTCTGGTTGGCAAACAGCACCAGGATCTCGTCGCGCTCGCGCTGCTCCAGGTCGCCATGTAGCGCCAGGGCGGAAAAACCTTGCTTGCGCAACTCCTCGACCAGCTCGCGGCAATGGATTTTGGTATTGCAAAACACCAGGGTGGAAACAGGCCGGTAGTGGCGCAGCAGGCGCACGACCGCCGCATGCCGGTCTTCATAGCCGATGGCATAAAAGCGTTGCTCGATTTTCCCCGCCTCATGCTGCGTCTCGACCGCGATTTCAACCGGGTCATGCAGGAAGGGCGCACTCAACTTGCGGATATTGTCGGGGTAGGTTGCGGAAAACAGCAGCGTCTGGCGCCGCGTAGGGCAGGCACTGACGATGCCGGCAATCTCTTCCTGGAAGCCCATATCGACCATACGGTCGGCTTCATCGAGCACCAGCGTCTGCACCTTGCTCAAATCGATGCTGGCACGCCCGATATGGTCGCGGATGCGGCCCGGCGTGCCGACCACGATATGCGCGCCATGCTCGAGCGACGCCACCTGCGAACGGATAGGCACGCCGCCGCACAGCGTCAACACCTTGATGTTGCCGGCAAAGCGCGCCAGCTTGCGCAACTCGTTCGCCACCTGGTCGGCCAGTTCGCGCGTCGGGCACAGCACCAGTGCCTGCGTCGCAAACCATGCCGGGTTCAGGCGGTGCAAAATGCCGATGCCGAACGCGGCAGTCTTGCCGCTGCCGGTCTTGGCCTGGGCAATCAAGTCGCGCCCTTCGAGCGCCAGGGGCAGGCTCTGCGCTTGAATCGGCGTCATGTCGGCATAACCGAGCGACGCCAGATTGGCCAGCATGTTCGCCGCAAGCGGCAGGCTGGAAAAGGAGGTGGGGGCCATAAATTCCTGAAAGAAGACCGACAGTCTAACAGGTTGGGGCGCGTGGGCCTTGGCATGAGGGGCGGGTTTGTGCGATGCTGCAATAAAACAGTTTGCTTCAATCAATGCAGCAGCAAGTAGGGCGGAAAAGCGCAGCGTGCGACGCCCGGCGCTTCCGCCGAATGTCACTTTAGCACCTACTTGCGAATTGATCGCCAAAGGAAACAATTTTACTGGCGAGTTTTGGCGAAAAGCCATGCGGCGGAAGGCGCTACGCTTTTCCGCCCTACCTGCTAGCGTCAAGATGAACGGCGCCAGGGTCTAGCTTGTAGGACGGAAAGCGCAGCGTGCGACGCCCGGCGCCTCCGCCGCATGGCTAACCGCGCGATTTCGCTCCCACCAATTCCTGTGCAAGTTCGATTGGATCAATTTCCAACCCGAACAGATGTGCATCCCAGTTGGTTCCAGCCAGCACCCCATCCTGATTCATGCCACGAAGCCAATGATCGATGAAGTCATCAAGCGAAAGGCTGGCCACCTCGTAATTTTGCCATTCCTCTTTGAGCTGGCGCGCGGCATAAGCGCGATCAGACCAAAACAGGATCACATCGGTGGCTTCATATTCATTCGATGGACAAAACGCGGCGCCATGCGGGCCGCGCAGGTACCAAACCGCGCGCGAGGACAGGGTGCGCTCCACAAATCGCTTGTGATTCTCTTCCGATGCTGCTTTATCCTGCAACATATCGCAACCCCATACCCGGTGTCATCCGACGGCACGCGTCAGATATTGAGCCGGCGATTCCGCACCTTGGTTGCGCCCCGGGGTTCACATCCAAGGATTTGAAAAAGCGGCCGTCTGAAGTAAGCTTACCGCACCGGCTGGCAACATGGCCGGATTTCCTGAACTTGCCACTTCGCCATGAACACCGGACCCAAGCAACACCTGCGCATGAAATATTCGCTCGCCGCCTTTGCCATGCGCGAAGAGGACGAGTTCATGAAGCTGTTTAGCACCAACTCCACAGCACTACTGCAGGTGTGGGAACACAGTGCGCAGTCTTACCCCGTTGAGGACCGGGTCCCATCCATGGGGGCGGGCAACGGCACGCTGGATTTGCCCGGTTACGAAGCCGTGGTGTTGATCATGCCGCCGCCCAGGCAGCGCAATGAGGCGTATTACATGCTGGTGCTACGTCCACCTGGTGGCCGCTGCCGCATCTTTGCGCTTGAGAGTGCGTTGAACCCGACGACCAAAGAGCCTTACACGGTGATCGCCGAGTTTCATCCCACTGGCCGGGCCAATTGGGGCGAGGGCGGCGACCGCCCAGAACCGCATCCCGGCGACTTCACGCGCCGGGTGCTGGCGATTGTGAAAGATCCCGAGGCGATGCCGAATGCGTTTACCGAGTTGCCGATTATTCAAATGTAGTCCGGTAGCGCGCCAGCGCTTAGTTATCTAAGGAATCCGGCCTCTTTTGGTGCACAATGACGGGCAGTTGCCGCCAAACCGGCGGCATCACATTGAAACACTGACAGGAAAACATCATGAGCAAGAGCCAGGACGCCAAGAAAGCGGTCAAGAAAGAACCCGCCAAGACCTTGAAGGAAAAGAAGGCCGACAAAAAGCTCAAAAAAGAGGAAAAGAAGCGCCAGCAGTAATGAAAGCACCGAAACGACTGCAACCCCTGATCGAGGAGGGCATGGTCGACGCCGTGCTGCGCCAGCTCATGAGCGGCAAGGAAGCCACCGTCTACGTCGTGCGCTGTGGCGAAGACATCCGCTGTGCCAAGGTCTACAAGGAAGCAAACCGGCGCAGCTTCCACCAGGCGGTGTCTTACCAGGAAGGCCGCCGCGTGAAAAACAGCCGCCAGGCGCGCGCCATGGAAAAGGGCAGCCGCTACGGGCGGCAAATGGCCGAAGAAGCCTGGCAAAACGCCGAAGTCGATGCGCTATACCGGCTGGCCGCAGCCGGCGTGCGCGTGCCGAAACCCTTCATTTGTTTTGAAGGCGTGCTGCTGATGGAGCTTGTGGCCGACGCCGCCGGCAACGTCGCGCCACGCCTGGCTGACGTCGAATTCACCGAAGCGATGGCGCTCGACTATCACGCACAGCTGGTGCGCCAAGTCGTGCTGATGCTGTGCGCCGGCGTTGTGCACGGCGACCTGTCGGAATACAACATCCTGATCGACGCAAACGGCCCGGTCATCATCGACCTGCCGCAGGCAGTCGATGCAGCCGGCAACAACCAGGCCGGGCCCATGCTGGAGCGCGATGTCGATAACATTTCAACCTACTTCAGCCGCTTCGCCCCGCAACTGGCAGGCGCGCAATATGGCAAGGAAATCTGGGGCCTGTATGAAAAGGGCCTGTTGAAGCCAGACACGCCGCTCACGGGCCACGTGGAGCAGGATACGCGGCAAGCCGACGTGGGCGCGGTCATGCAGGCGATTGAACTGGCGGAGAAGGAAGAGGCCGAGCGGCAGCGGCGCATTGCCCTGGCGAATGCGCCGTGATGGCGTCAAGGTCGAGGGTAAGGTTGAAAGAGACTGGGCATGACATACATTGAAGACTTCCCGGCGGTTCTCCCTGGCAAGCCAAGTTCATCTTGACCAAGCGTTACTAAGAACCGGTTTCAAAAAGCCCATGGCGTTGTTGTCGCTCCTTGCCGTACAGTCGTACTGCCTGCGGCGCTGCACCGGCTCTCAGCGGGTAGCGTCGGGGAATGCCTATGCCGGCTGCACGCCTTGGAAGTAAGCGGATATCATGGTTTCGATGATTTGCTGCTCTTCCATTTTGCTGTAAATACGGAGGTATTCAACGGCTGGGTCGCAAGTGCGCGAATAAAAGCTGAATAAAATCACGTCGTCCGGAAGGTCACTACGCAATTCGCCATTCTCCTTTGCCGCCTGCACGGCATTGCTGAGCGCAGTATTCAGTTTGAATACCTTGGCGACATAGCGCATGCTTTTGGTCAACGTATCGCGAACTTGCGGGCTGGTGGAAGGGAGAAAAGGCAGTCCGCCGCGCAATCTGACGCGCATCGCCCACTCCAGCAATGCACTCAATTTTTCCACTGGCTTATCCTCCTTGGGCAGTTCGTCCCAAAACTCCTGGGCGCCGTCGAGCAGCCGGATCATCGCTTCGGTGACCAGGTCTTCCCTGGATTTGAAATGCTTGTACAGGCTGGGCTTCGAGATTCCCACTTCGACGGCGACATCGTCCATTGTCATCAGGTCGAAGCCCTTGCTGCCGAGGATACGTGTTGTCGCATCGAGGATGGCGTCTTCGCGCAGTTTGAATGCCTGATCCTTGAATCGAAGCTTGTTTAGAATGCCCATTGGTAGCTATTTTTACGATTTGGTATGGCCAGCCTGCCATCCTAAAGCAAGTCATCATGGGGATCAAGGAAATGGGTTCATTGTCGCCCGCCCGCGGCCGACTGCGGGCAATTCGATTGGCGCGGAAGTCCTTTTGCTTCATTTCGCCCGGGCGCCGGCTTGTCGATGCAATGAAAGTGTTGGCCGTGCGTTTGTCTGGCGCGACTGCGTTCAGCGCAGGTCTTTACGCGAGACCAAATAATGCTACTATGTAGTAGCATTTGTTACCTTGTAGTAAATTCGTCTTCGGAGCAATCAATGGGCGCAGTCTGGATTAGCGGCGCGAGCGGTGCCATCGGGAGTGCACTGGCGCGAGAATTGCAAGGCATGGGCAGGCCGCTCGTTCTCACCGGCCGCGATACCCCGGCATTGGAGCGCTTGGCGGCGTCATTGTCGGTCGATACCAAAGTCTGCGCTGCCGATATGGAATCCCCCGGCGCCGCAGTGACCGTGCTCGAGCAGGCCAGCGCCGAATTCGATGTGGTGGATGGTTTCGTCCATTGCATCGGTTCTTCACTCATCCGGCCTCTTCACCTGACTTCCGATGCGGATCTGGAAGCGGTCATGCGAGTCAACTACTTTTCGGCGGCATGGGCCCTGAAGGCATTCATTGCACTGCAAGTCAAGCGTCAACAAAGTGCAAGTGCGGTGTTGCTCGGTAGCGTCATCGCCCAGGCGGGCTTCCCCAATCATGAGGCGATCAGCGCGGCAAAGGGGGCGGTCTCGGCACTTGCCTTGGCGGCGGCAGCGACCTATGCCGACAAGGGAATCCGGGTCAATTGCGTGCATCCCGGCCTGACGGTATCGAAGCTCTCTTCACGGCTCACCGGTACGGCCGACGCGATCGAAAGAAATTCCCGGTCGAATCCCATGGGTATCGTCGGCGCGGGCGAGGATGCCGGGGCGATGATCGCCTTCCTGTTATCAGATAAGGCACGCTGGGTCACAGGACAGCAAATTTCTGTCGACGGTGGGCATGCCGCGCTGCATCCCCTTCCCAAAGGATGAGCACCGTGCCTGCTGTGCATCTTGCCGGGGGCAAAACGGCGCCTCGGGTTTCGCCGCCCGCGGCCTTTGCAGGAAGCAGGCCGCAGCGACGCGGCGATCTGCCTTCCCCCGCATCCGGCCATGGCAGCCGAGACTCCTGCAGCGACTGCAAGACTCTCGGGCGGCGCAGGCCATCGCCTGTCCGGCCCGCCTTTCTCGGCTTGAGGGGCGATACGTAATGCATCATAAATTGACGCTATCTGAAAAAACCTGCCCGGCCTGCCTTCGCCCGTTCACCTGGCGAAAGAAATGGGCGCGCGAATGGGCCAACGTGAAATATTGCTCTGAGCGGTGCCGAAGGACACGGGTCGCCGGACCACGAGGGACATGATGACAACGCTTCGCTTGATATTGGGCGATCAATTGAATGTCGCGCACTCCTGGTTCCGCGAAATCCGGGGCGACGTGATCTACGTGATGATGGAAGTCCGTAGCGAGACCGATTACGTCCGTCACCATGCGCAAAAGGTGTTGGCGATATTTGCTTCCATGCGCGCGTTCGCCGAAGCGATCAATAAGGCCGGCCACCGCGTGCGCTATTACCGCATTTCGGACCTCGATAACCGGCACAACTTTGCCGACAACCTTCGCCAGACGGCGATTGCGGAGAAGGCTGACGCTTGGGAGCGGATGGAAGCAGATGAATGGCGAGTCGAGCAGTTGCTGCTGGCGACGGCCGGCGTATTGGGGATACCGGCAAAAATTGTCGATGCAGAGCATTTCATTCTTAAACGCGATGAAATTTGTAGCGAATTTTCCGGCCGCGTGCCGAGAATGGAATACTTCTATCGTGACATACGCAAACGCCTGGGCCTGTTGCTTGATGAGGCCGGAAAGCCGCTGGGCGGCAAGTGGAATTACGACGCAGAAAACCGCGCACGCTGGACTGGCGAGCCGGTCGCTCCGGCGTGGCCGTGGCACGGGCACGACTTGCGCAGCCTTTGGGACGAAATAGTCAGCGCCGGGATATCCACCATGGGCGAACCCGGCGCAGCAAGCGTAAGGTGGCCGACCAGCCGCAAAGAGGCGCGCGCTGGACTCAAGCGCTTCATTTCCGGTTCCCTGCAGCATTTTGGTAGATATCAAGATGCGATGAGCGATTCCACCGCCTTGCTTTTCCACTCCGGACTCAGCTTCGCCCTCAATACCAAAATGCTGCACCCTCTCGAGGTCGTCAATGCAGCGATCGACTCGCTCGAGGACGCGACAGCGCCATTGGCGGCTGTCGAGGGTTTCGTTCGACAAATCATAGGCTGGCGCGAATTCGTCCGGGGCGTGTATTGGGGGCGAATGCCGGGCTACGCGAAGTCTAACTATCTCGAAGCCAAAAGGCCGCTGCCGCAATGGTATTGGACCGGGAAGACAGGCATGGCCTGCCTGGCTGATGCTATCGGCAATTCACTTTCGCTTGCCTATGCGCACCACATCCAGCGCCTGATGCTGACGGGGAACTTTGCGCTGCTTGCGGGCATCCATCCCGATGAAGTCGACGCATGGTACTTGGGAATCTATATCGATGCGTTTGAGTGGGTGGAGCTGCCGAACACCCGCGGCATGAGCCAATTCGCCGACGGTGGCCTGCTGGGGAGCAAGCCTTACGCGGCCGGCGCCAACTATATCGGCAAACAATCGACCTACTGCAAGACCTGCAAATATGACCCCAAACGCCGGAGCGGCGACGGTGCTTGCCCTTTCAACGCGCTTTACTGGAACTTCATCGATCAGCATGCAGACAAGCTCAAAGGCAATCCGCGCATGTCTCTGCCCTATGGGCACTGGAGTGCTGTCGATGCCGGCGAGAAGGAAGCGATAAGACAAACCGCAAGCGAATATTTGCTTCGGGCGAACGAGTTATAGTCAACGCGGTGTCGGCCGGATTACCAGGCACAGGTGCCCTGAAAACTTTTTGGCGGGCCCTAGGGCCTTTTGGCTTGAGCGCATCTCCCAAATCCTCTGTCAACAGGCCCTAATCTTGCGGCGTGTACTGCAGCCTTGAGAGGTCGAAGCCTTGCGCCTCTGCCGCTTCCTTGGCTTCTTTCAATAATTCCGGCGCGAGCACCTTCGTCCGCGACAGGATCCAAAGGTTTTTTCGAGAGGGGTTCCCGACGACTGCCCAGCGATAGGCGGGATCGAGGCCGACAATCCAGTAATCCGCCCAGAATGGACGAAAGAATGCAACGCGCAACTTTGCGCCGCCCGCGTCGGGCACGAGCTCGGCAATGCCGTCTGCGGCGTCGGTGCCGTCTTTGGTCCGGCATTGATTGTGGACCTTGACCGTTCCATCTCTTTCGATCTCATAATTCGCTTGGGTATTCCCGATGCATTGGCGCTGAAAAAACATCGGGAACGAGGCGATCTCGTACCACGTGCCCGAATACCGCTGCAAATCGACGCTCGGCACCGTCTTCACCGGTTTGGCGTCCACTGCGTTATCCGCACATGATTGGAGGGAAACCACCGCAAGCATCAGCGCAAATGAGGCAAACGCGCCGGCTGCGCGCTTGAGCCGCCTGGAACGCCCAGGTGGCCGTGCTAGGCAAGCAAGGAGGGTCGATGCCATATTTTTCCTCGGGTGACTTCCATCATGTAGAACCGGTTTCAACAAGCCCATGGCGTCGTTGCCTCCGCCCCGGCCGTCTGCGGCGCGCCGCCTGGCCCTCTCATTTTGCCATGGCCTCGACATGTGGGGATTGTGCAAACCATGAAAGTGGATGGCCGGCTGGTTGGCCAGTCAGGATTTACCGATAATTGCTGCACTATCCATCAACTCCTCGAGCAAGGCAAGCGAGACTTTGCCGCTTACGGTATAGGGATCGAGTTCGGCCTTGTCGGAATAGCGCAGCAGAATACCCAAATGTGCCTTGCTCAAATCGACTTGCCCCATGGTCCAGCCACCAAAACGCCTGGAGTCTATCTCTTCGTAATGCAGCAGCGTAACGTCCACGTGGCGCCGATCCTTGATGATATTACTGTAAAGCGCATTGACCGAGGTGCGGCTCCCCTCCAGCGCCTGCAGAAACACCCCGCCGCCATGGCACAGCACGCCGGTAATGCCATTGGCAGGATTGGATCGGCGCGCCTGTGTGACAATATCCTCCAATACGTCGGAGCCTGGTTTTGCAAGCCTGCTTGCATAGATTAGTCTCACCAACATGGCTTTAGTCTTTCTTTGAAAGGAGGGAAAGAAACTCGCGGCGTAACGTTGAATTTTTCAGGAATGCGCCGCGCATCACGGAGTTCGTCATTTTGCTGTCGCCATCCTTTACGCCTCGCCAAGACATGCAATAGTGGGTGGCCTCCATGACAATGGCGATGCCGTCCGGCTGGGTCTTTTCCTGGATCAGGTTGGCCAGTTGGACAACCGCCTCCTCCTGGATTTGCGGTCGTCCCATCACCCATTCCGTGATGCGGGCGTATTTCGACAAGCCAATGACATTCGTATGTTCGTTCGGCAAGACACCAATCCAGACGCGCCCGATAACCGGGCAAAAATGGTGGCTACACGCTGAACGTACCGTGATGGGGCCGACGATCATGAGTTCGTTCAGGTGCTCGACGTTAGGAAATTCCGTTATTGCCGGCGCCATCTTGTAGCGGCCGCCGAACACTTCGGTCAGGTACATCTTGGCGACTCGCCTTGCGGTTTCTGCCGTGTTGTGATCGTTATCCGTGTCGATGACAAGGCTCTCCAGCACACCCTGCATTTTCAGCGCAACTTCGTCGAGCAGGCCATCGAGCTCTCCTGGCTCGATGAAGTCGGCAATGCAATCATTGGCATGAAAGCGTTTCTTCGCCGCCTGCAGGCGGCCGCGTATTTTGCCCGATATCGGGCCTGGTTCGTACGTACTCATTTTTGCTCCGGAATTGACTTCGATGAAGTCGGTGTGGCGATGAGGCTGGCCAGTGCGGGTTTCAATTCGGGATAGGTCCAATCCCATGATTGTTCAAGCAGGCGTTTTGGCACAACCTGGCGTCCGTCGAGGAAAAGTCCGGACACCTCGCCGAGCAGGCGCAACGGAAATGCCGGGGTCGGGAACCAAAAGGGACGATCGAGCAAGTGGGCGGCGCAGCGCGCAAAGCTCGATTGCGTGTGCTGTTCCGGTGCCACGGCATTGTAAGCGCCATGCCATTGATCGCCCTCCAGGCAAGCAAGGATCAGCCTGACGACGTCGTCGATATGTATCCAGGGAAATGGTTGCATGCCGGTGCCTAGTGGCCCGCCGAACCCCATTCGTATTGGCAGCAACAACCCAGGCAGTGCCCCGCCTGCGCCTAAAACCAGCCCCAGGCGCAAGACACAAAGTCGCGCGCCGCGGGATTGAATTGGCGCCGCTGCCGTCTCCCAACCGAGGCACAGGCGCGAGGGAAAGTCTTGACCTGCGGTATTGGTCTCGCTCATTAATTGCTGCGTCGGGACCATGCCGTAATAGCCGACCGCTGACGCTTGAACCCAAACCTTGGGAGGGTTCATGCTGTTTGATAAGGACTTGACCAGGGTTTCCGTGTTCGCAACCCGGCTATCGCGCAATGTCTTTCGCCTGCCTGCTGTCCAAGGCGCGGGCGCAATTCTGGCACCGGCCAGATTGACCACGGCGTCGAAGGCTTTTGAGGTGAAATCCGTGGCCCAAGTGAGCGCCTCGACTTCAAGACCGGACAATTGCCGGCAGCGCCGTCGATCCCGAGTCAGCGCAGTGACTTTGTGCCCCCTTTTGCGCAACGCATCGACCAGGCGCGCGCCGATGAACCCGGTCGCGCCCGTGACCAGAATGTGCAGCGGTTCAAGCGCTTGATTGTTGAGACGATCCATAACCCGGGCGCGCCAATTTTCAGTGGGGAGTCGCGATCACAGCACCGATGGCAGCGAGCGCTATCAGCACGAGGACGGCGCTGCCGATGATGTGCCACCTGCCTCCTGAAGCGGCCGGTGGCTTTTGCGGCGACGTCCCAAGCGGTCTTTTCGGCGTGGATTGCTTTGCATCTCCCATACCGGCGTCCGTCTCCGAATCGTCCGAGTCGAGCAGGAAAGACAGCAGCTTCCGGGTTGCCGCATCCGAAAGACGGTACGGATCGAAGGCATTGAGGCCTTCTTCTCGCAGCAAGTCCCATACCTTCTTTTCCGACAGTACATACTTCATCGACCAGTCGGTGAACGTGGTTTGCGCAATACCATCTCGAAGCAATACCTTGAGGTCGGTATGCCGTTTGTCGGCGCTGATTTTGGCAAACAAATCGTCAACCGCCGACTGCTCTCCCTCCAGGCATTGGAAAAAGCAGCCATCGCCGAAGTAAAGAGCGCCGACCAGACCAAGCTTTCTGTTGTTGACGCGGGATTTCGCCAGAATGCGGGCAACATTCGGTTCAATACCTCTTGCGCTGCTGCTGGAAATGAAGGTCGACCTGCTGACGTAGACAAGTCGTATCAAATTTTGCATAAGTTGGACTCCGGCATTGGACCGTCACACTTTGAAGACAAACAACAAACCTGCCATCGCCCGACGCTCAGTCGTCGCGGCGCAACGTGAACTGATATAAATCGATGCTGCCGGCGTCAAAGCCCGCCTCGCAGTATTGAAAATAAAGCCGCCAGAGCCGGATGAATGCCTCATCGAAACCTTGTTTTCGAATCGTGGGAAGATGCCTTTCGAATGCATCGCGCCAGCGCCGGAGCGTTTCCGCATAGTCGCCGCCAAAGGCAAACGCGTCGATAACCTGCAACCCACGATTGCCGGCCTGCATGGAAAACACGGCCGGGCTTGGAAGCATTCCGCCAGGAAAAATGTACTCGCGAATGAAATCGCTGCTACGCCTATAGGCGTTGAAACGGTCGTGGTCGATGGTGATCGATTGCACCAGCGCGCGGCCATTTGGCTTGAGACGCCGTTGAATGACATTGAAATATTCCGGCCAGAATGCCTCGCCGACGGCCTCGAACATCTCGATCGACACCACTGCGTCATATTCGCCGCCGAGATCGCGATAATCGCAAAATTCCAGGTTCGCCAACGACTCAAGGCCGGCGGCGCGGATTCGCTCGCTACCGGCCTGCAATTGCGCACGCGAAATGGTCACGCCGTGCACCTCGACGCCACGACTGGCAGCGTGCAGGGCAAAGCCGCCCCATCCGCAGCCGATTTCAAGAACGCGCATTCCCGGCTTCAAATCCAATATGTCGACAATGCGCTGATATTTGGCGTCCTGGGCTTCTCGCAGCGAGCGCGAGAAATCCCCCTGGAACCAGGCACCCGAGTAGGTCCATGTCGGGTCAAGCCAGAGCCCGTAGAAGGCGTTTCCCAGATCGTAGTGGGCATGAATGTTGCGGCGGCTTCCCGCTTTGGTGTTGGGCCTGAGACGATGCATCAGGTTGTGCCAGGCACTGCCCAGCCATGATCCATCAACCGCCGCATCGAGTGCTCCCGCATTGGCGATTGCCAGCTTGATGAGCTTTGCCAAGTCGGGTGATTCTACCCACCCGTCTCGGTAGGCCTCGGCAAAGCCGATATCGCCGTAACGAAGTATCCGGGAACAAGCACGCCAATTGACAATGTGCAGTTCCGCGTTGCCACCAGGTTCAGACCCTTCAAAAAAACAGGTGTCGCCCGTCGGCAAACGCAGTGTCAGTTTGCCGGCCTTCATGCCCTTGAACATTGCCATCAAGGCAAGTGCCGGCATTGGGGCGCCCTTGCCACGCCTGCTGCGTGCGTCGATGATGGCCGATTTATTCATGTTGATGCGACTTTCCCAAAGCCAAAGCGACCGCCTGGCGCGCAACGCCTGCAATCGGAAACCATCTGCGCGGAACGTGGGATGCCGACATGGAATTTTTGGGGTGGCCGATGGGTCGATGTTGGACACGAACTTGCATTGATTTTTGAATTTTAACCGAAATGGAAGTAAAGCTACTATACAGTAAATAAAAATACACGGAAGTAGTTTTACTTGCTGCGCCGGACTTCGGCGGCCTTTTTACGCGCCTCGCGTTAATGCCCTGCGACTTTGTCTGGGCCCCCTGCCTTTGCTTGGCAGTGCGCCGCGTCCGCATGCTGGTGCGGGCTATGGATGGTTTGATCTTCCGGGGTGGGGCGGCGATACCGTTGCCGACTCCAGGCCTTGCCGTGGTGCACCCGCCGGGTGCAGGAAGCGTGGCGAGCCCGATGTCTTCGGACCCGCCCCGCGCAAAATCAGCGTCTTGGATGAAAAGCGGTTTGCCGGGCAAATGTCTCGTAGGCGCGCTCGACCGACGCCGTATCGGCCGGTGGCAGCACGATTTGGGCTTGCAAAATGAGTGCGCCGGCGGGTTTTCCCGGTAGTCCGCGTCCCGGCACCGTCAAATGCCGGCCGTGCTGGACACCTTTGGGAATTCGCACCTTGACGCTGCCATTCGGAAGCGGCACATCGACAATGGCACCGAGCGCCGCCTCCCAGGGGGCAAGCGCCAATTCCATGTGCACATCGCGTTTGACCGCCCGCATCTTCGGATGCGGGCGGAAGCGCACTTCGAGGAGCAAATCACCCGGTCCGCTCGCGCCGGCTTGCGCGCCTTGGCCGGCAAGGCGAATGGTACTGCCCTCGTAGACGCCTGCGGGGATGTTGACCTTGAGCCGCTTTTGACGCGAACGCGACCGGCCCGCCGCGTCGCGGTACGGCATGCGGATTGCGATCTCGTGTTCGGCCCCGGTAAAGGCGTCCTCAAGATTGAGTTCAATGATGCCGTGTGTCGCCTTGACACGCCCGCCATGAAACGGGAACTCTGCGCCGGGGCGGCCGAATATCTGGTCGAACAGATCGTCCATGTGGTCGAAGCCGCCGGCGTGATGAAATGACTCGGCGCCGGAGAATGCGCGTGCAGCGGCGTCTAGCGTGGCATCGTATTCGGCGCGCTTTTGCGCGTCGGAAAGAACCTCGTAAGCCTCGTTGACTTCCTTCATCCGGCCTTCGGCATCCTTTTCTTTTGAGATGTCGGGGTGGTAGCGGCGGGCGAGTTTGCGAAATGCCTTTTTGATGTTTTCCGGCGTCTCACCGCGCGCAACACCCAGAGTTTGATAGTAGTCGGGGAGTTGCATGTTGCACCTATCGGCGTTGCTATTTCTACGCTGAAAATATAGGGGCCAGGGAGGTCGGGTTCAAGCCCTTGAAATCAAAATCTCAACACCTAAATAGGGGGTGGAGGTAGTGCGGCTTTTCAGAGCCGGTTTGATACGGCAGGGCACGACAGCGACGCCATGGCCATTTTGAAACCGGTTCAGGGCTTCGCTACACCACGTACCCCTCAACGCCGGCGGGCGTAATGCCCGTCCGTACCAATTAATGCGAAAGGAGTGAGCAATGTATCGCAACTTGTTTTCCGGCGACCTGTTCGCCGAATTCGACCGCCTGCAACGTGTTGCAGAAAACCTTGCCGGCTCGGCTGGCAGTTTGCGCGGCAACGGCCGGAACGGTTTTCCCCAAATAAACGTCGGTGGCACGCAGGAGGCGATCGACGTGTTGGCATTTGCGCCCGGCCTTGACCCGGCCAAAATCGACGTCAACGTTGAACGCGGCGTGCTGACCATCTCGGGCGAACGTCCAATCGACCTGCCAGCGGAACTCAAACAGGGTACCGTGCACCTCGATGAACGCTTCATCGGCAAATTCAGCCGCTCCGTCAGCCTGCCTGACGACGTCGACGCCGACCATATCACGGCGAAGTATACGGATGGCTTGTTGCACGTCAAAATCCTTCGCCGCCAGGCCGTGCAACCCCGTCGCGTCACCGTTCAATAATCAGTTCAGAAGAACGAAAGGAGAACATCATGAGCAAGACCAATCGTGAAGACCAGGCCCTGGTGCCGCCGGTCGACGTGATCGAAGATGCCAATGGCATTACCTTGTTTGCCGACATGCCTGGTGTCCCAAAGGACAAGCTGGATGTCAATATTGACGCCGACACCTTGACCATTTCCGGAGAGGTTGCGTTCACCCTGGACCCGAAACTTGAAGCCCGTCATGTCGAAGTGGCGGTGCCTCGCTATCGCCGCAGCTTCACCCTCGGCCAGGAACTCGACCGCAACCGCATCGCGGCTGAATTGAAGAATGGTGTCTTGAAGCTTGTTATTCCGAAGAGCGAAAAGGCGAAGCCGCGCCGGATCGAAATCCAAACCGCCTGACCCTCACGGCTTGATCGCGCGCCGTCCGCTTGCGCAGCAGCAGGTGGACGTTTTTTTTGCCCCTTGACGTTCGCGTTCCGATCTCATTTCCTTTTCTCCGCAGCCGCTGTTGGCGAGTTTTCGTCAGCGCTTTTTGTACTGCAAGCCGGCTAGCATCAAAAAAAGCCGGCTCCCGATCGAGAGCCGGCCATGCGTTTCACATCGCGCTGTTCGGACAGGAGGGCGTCACTTACCCAAGTTCGACCGGGATGAAGATATGGGCGTCATTGCGCTCGACCAGCACGGCAGCCTTGCGGCCTGCCTGTTGGGCGAGCTGGTGCAATTGCTCCGGGTTTTTGACTGCCTTGCCGTTGAACGACAGGATCACGTCGCCAGGCAGAATGCCGGCGCGCGCCGCCGCGCCTGCAGCGCGTTCGACAACCACCCCTTCTTTCCCATCTTCACGCTCCCTGGGCGCCAATGGCCGGACGAGCAAGCCCAGGCGGCCCGGTTCGCCACTGTCACCTCCTTTGGGTGAGGTTTCGGCGGTCTGCGCGTCGCCGATCACCACCTTCAGCGACTTGCTCTCGCCGCTGCGGATCACGTCCAATCTGGCTTCGGTACCGGGTGTCAGGTCGGATATCCGCGCCGAGAGGTCGGCCGAATGGTCGATTTTCTGGCCATCGACCGCCACGATGACGTCGCCCGCTTCAATGCCGGCCTTGGCTGCCGGGCTGCTCTTCTCGACCGATGCCACCAGCGCGCCGCCGGCCTGCTTCAAGCCGAAGGAATCCGCCAGCGATTGGTTCACTTCCTGGATCGTGACGCCGAGGCGGCCGCGCGTCACCTTGCCATGCGCCACCAATTGCGCCTGGATCTTGTTGGCCACGTCGATTGGAATGGCAAAGGACAAGCCCTGGTAGCCGCCGGTATGCGTGTAAATCTGCGAGTTGATGCCGATTACCTCGCCCCTGAGGTTGAACAAGGGGCCGCCGGAGTTTCCTGGATTGACTGCAACGTCTGTTTGCATGAACGACACATACGGATCGTCAGGCAGCGTGCGTGACTTGGCGCTCACGATGCCGGCGGTGGCGGAGTTCTCGAAACCGAACGGCGAGCCGATGGCCAATACCGGTTCGCCCACCTTGGTCAGGCTCGGGTCGCCCAGGGCGACGGCAGGCAGGTTCCTGGCATCGATCTTGATGACCGCAACATCAGACTTCCGATCGGTGCCGATCACCTTGGCCTTGAATTCGCGCCGGTCGGTGAGTTTGACCGTAACTTCGTCGGCCCCGTCGACCACGTGCGCATTGGTCAAAATGTAGCCATCGGTGGTGACGATGAAGCCGGAGCCTTGCGCATGGGGCACGATTTGCCCTTCGGCACGCGGCTGCAGGCGCGGGTCGAATTGGCGGAAAAACTGGTAGAACGGATCGTCGGGGTCCATCTGCGGGAACGCGGGTTCGTTGCGATGCGCTTTACCTGTCACGCTGATGTTGACGACAGCCGGTCCGTATTTATCAACGATTCCCGAAAAATCTGCCGGCGTGGCCACCCCGGCGCTCACGTCGTGGGCCACTGGAAGCGTCGCCGCTGCGACCGTCTGGGCGGGCATGGTGGCGGAATGTGTTGCCTCCGACATGATGAAACCGCCCGCCAGCGCGGCCGCCACCGCCAAGGTCATTTTGGCGCGAGAAAACATTTGGTTCATGTTGAATCCTCTTTGCGATAAATTGACATAACAAACCCCGCGGCGGAAACACGGTTTCCGCCGCGGGATTGCCGCGAGCCCGCAGGTCCGCGTCGGCCTTGCCTTAGTAGTCGAGTTCGGCCGGCGCCGGCGTTGTGGCCTTGGTTTCCTTCGGCACTTCCGCCACCGTGGCGTCCGTGGTCAGGATCAAGGCCGCGACCGAAGCGGCGTTTTGCAGCGCCGTACGCGTGACCTTGGTCGGATCGATCACACCGATCTGCACCAGGTCGCCATACTCACCCGTGGCAGCGTTGTAGCCGAAATTTTCCAGGCCCGATTCGACCTTGGCCACCACCACCGACGGCTCGTCGCCGGCGTTGGCGGCAATCGCGCGCAGCGGCTCTTCGAGCGCACGCAACACGATCTTGATACCGGCTTCCTGGTCGTGGTTGTCGCCTTTCAAGCTCTTGATGGCCGCACGTGCGCGCAGCAAAGCCACGCCGCCGCCAGGCACGACGCCTTCTTCCACCGCCGCGCGGGTGGCGTGCAGCGCGTCGTCGACGCGGTCCTTCTTTTCCTTCATCTCGACTTCCGTCGCCGCACCGACCTTGATCACGGCAACGCCGCCGGCCAGTTTGGCCAGGCGTTCCTGCAGTTTTTCGCGGTCGTAGTCGGAGGTCGCCTCGTCGATCTGGTGCCGGATCGTCGCCACGCGCGCGCCAATCGCCTTTTGTTCGCCGGCACCGTCGATGACGGTGGTGGTGTCCTTCTGGATGACCACACGCTTGGCGCGGCCCAGATCGGCTGCCGTGGCCTTTTCGAGCTGACGACCGGTTTTATCGGATATCACGGTGGCGCCAGTCAGAATGGCGATATCTTCCAGCATCGCCTCACGACGGTCGCCGAAGCCCGGCGCCTTCACAGCGGCCACCTTCAGCACGCCGCGCATGCTGTTGACCACCAGGGTGGCCAATGCTTCGCCGTCGACATCTTCGGCAACGATCAACAGCGGCTTGCCGGACTTGGCCACATCTTCGAGCACCGGCAGCAAATCGCGGATGCTGGAAATCTTCTTGTCGTGCAGCAGGATCATCGGATCTTCCAGCACGGCGCTCTGCTTGTCGTGGTCGTTGATGAAATAGGGGCTGATATAGCCGCGGTCGAACTGCATGCCTTCGACCACATCAAGCTCGTTTTCCAGCGACTTGCCGTCTTCCACCGTGATGACGCCTTCCTTGCCGACCTTTTCCATGGCCTTGGCGATGATGTCGCCGATGGCGCTGTCGGAATTGGCAGAAATCGCCGCCACCTGCGCGATTTCCTTATTGGTGGTGCAGGGGCGCGAAATGCTCTTCAGTTCGTCCACGATCGCCGATACCGCCTTGTCGATGCCGCGCTTCAAATCCATCGGGTTCATGCCGGCGGCCACATACTTCATGCCTTCCCGGACGATCGACTGGGCCAGGACGGTTGCCGTCGTCGTGCCGTCGCCGGCGACGTCGGCGGTCTTCGATGCGACCTGCTTGACCATCTGCGCACCCATGTTTTCCAGCTTGTCCTGCAGCTCGATCTCCTTGGCGACCGACACGCCATCCTTGGTGATCAAAGGCGCGCCGAAGCTGCGCTCCAGCACCACGTTGCGGCCTTTGGGGCCGAGCGTGACCTTCACGGCATCGGCCAGGACATTGACGCCCTTGACGATGCGGGCGCGGGCATTGTCATGAAATTTCACGTCTTTAGCAGTCATGATGTTCTCCAAAATGCTCAAGATATAAAAGGGTTTGTGGGAATGGATCAGGCGGCCTTCTTCAGTGCCTCGGCGGCACCGTCGGTGACGCCCAGCACGTCGTCCTCGCGCATCACCAACAGCTCGTCGCCATTGAGCTTGACGGTCTGGCCGGCATACTTGCCGAACAGCACGTGGTCACCAACCTTGACCAGCAGCGGCCGCACCGTGCCGTCGTCTTGCAGCCTGCCGCTGCCGACGGCGACGATCTCGCCTTGCTCCGGCTTTTCAGCCGCCGTATCGGGAATGACGATTCCGGAAGCTGTCGTCCGTTGGTGCTCGACCCGCTTGACGATAATCCGGTCGTAGAGGGGACGGAGTTGCATAGGTTTCTCCTTTGCGATATCAGATTATGGAAAAGTTGCGGCCCGCAGCATGTGGAAAACACCCCATGCTGAGCAGGCGCTTTGCCGGGATCAATTCCCGGCGGCGTGGAAAATAAGGGCCGGTTTTTTGATTTCAAGAGCTTTTTTAAATTTTTTTCCGTCGCCAGATGAGCCGTTTTTTAGACGAAAAATATCCCCCGGCGCCTTTGAAAAAGACACCAGTGCGCTACGCGGGAAGACCTCAGGGAATGACGATGCGCGTGCTGCTCCCCAACCTGTATTTCGTTTGGGAAATTCGCGGACCCACCATCTCGCGCGGCGCAACAGGGCAGGGCGGCGAGCGGCCACCGCGCTCACCCAAGGTGTCGTCATGGGTGGACTGGCCCCAAATGCCGCTCTGGACCGGACGGAACAGCCAGCGTACGTACCCCACGCGCGCCCCCAGACGCATCAGCTCATCCTGGTCCGGCGCCTCGGCGACCCAGCCCTCATCGAGCGCGACAGGAGGGCTGGCAAACGCCTGGCGGCATTCGCCAACCTCGATATCCGAGGCGCCGGCATGGTCGCAACCGCGCTTCTCGTCGCGTTCCAATTCCCAGGCACCAAGGCGCCATGCAGCATCGAGCATCGCCTCGTCAAGCTTGGCGACGGTATGCCACGGTTCGTTAATTTGCAGGGCCGAGCCCGGCACGGAAACCGGCTGGGGACCGCGCAACCGGTAGTCCCTGTCGGGGTTCTTCCGGAAGCCGTGCCAATGCAGCATGAGCATCACGGGTGTGTTTGCCCGCGGCACGGCGGTGAGGCTGACCGCAAACAACGGCAGGCCCACACAGGTAATTTGAGACGAAAGCTTGTCGAACAAATCCATTTCGCAATCCTTCTTCGAAGAACGGCAAAAAAAATTTTAGCAAAAACTGGCGGCGATGCAAACCGGGGTAGAGCATTTCTGAAATGCCAAGACCGGCCGAAAACAATGAACTTCCAGCAAGCGCCCAAAAGGGATGGGTTACACCAGCCTCAACCACTGAGCCTATTGACCAAATGCCTTCGCGATGCTGGCAAAAATCCTCGCGGTTCGTTGCGCCTCTGCACGGGCGCGGCCGAATTTTCTCGGGGGAAAATCCTGGCCGGCTTGATGCGCGACAGAGTTGCCCAGGACCAGTTTAAAATGAGTTGAAAGGCGAGACAGCAACCCCATGTCCATTTTGAAACAGGTTCCAAATCGATGCGCGAACAAGTTGCACCTTACCTGCCGATGCGCAATGATTCCAGACCGAGGGCGCATACGGCGGATTGCATACGACCGACGGCCCTGAATTAAGACTGTCGACCATGCCTTCTTACGACTGGAATTGCCATAGCTGTAATAAATCAAACCTGGCACACGCTGATGTCTGCTCGTTTTGCGGATTCAGTGCGGTGGCAACCGGGGAAAAAATAAAAGAGGCACGCAAAAGCCGTATCGACTACGTCCATCCAGGTGGCCAGGATAACCAGGCGCAACCCAAACCTGCTGGGCCGCAATTGCCACCAGAGATACAGATAATTGTTGGCGCAATCGCATTGGGCGGCACGGTCGGCTTGATGTATTGGTCGGCTGTTTTTTCCACGCCAAGTGGGCAAGCTTTTGATCTGAGAGACTTCACCTTTTTCTGGTGGCGGGAACTTATTGTTGTTATGGTTTTCGTCGTTGTGCTGGTGTTTCGTGCGGTTGCCTGGTTGGCCCCTCTTGTTCGCCGGTGGATGGGCGTTGCTGGAAACGATCCAAAAAAATGAAACGTGCAATCCTTGCCAGCCTCTTCGCAGTCTTCATTTCGGGATGCTTGCCCATGGGCTACGGCGGCGTCCATGCTGAAGGAAAAATTCGCGATCAGGCTGGCATACCAATTGACGGCGCCTTGATTGAGTTTTAAGCTTCCGGTTACGAGCGATGGCATGACCTTCTTGAAACGAAATCGAAGCCTGACGGCAGCTTCCAACTCGATTCAGTAGTCGCGCCGGGTCACTTCGACATTCCCTTGGTAATTTCGGCAAAAGGCTTCAAACCCGTGACGGTCAATGTCCCAACACCGGCACGCAATAATGTTGACGTCAAACTTGCGCCATTGCTTGGCAATGCCGAAAGTGTCGCCAGGCTGCACACCACCAGTTATTAGCCGGTTTGAAATTGAACGACCGCTTCCTGAAATTGCGCGTGACAGCGCCGGGACGATTGACCTTGAGGGCGAGGTACATGCGGCAGATTGGCTTCCGCCCCACGGTCCTAACGCTCTACTGCGCCTGCTTCAGCGAAGCAATCATTGTGCCCAACCACGACCTGAATTCCTTATTGGTCGAAGAAGCGGAAGCGCGGTCCATTTCCCCAAACAGGGCACTGGCATCTTTGGCTGGAATGCAGAATTCGCCGTCGCCCTCAGTCATGCTCCACCTCACCCGGAAGGCAGTGGCCGCCCATTGTGCGTTGAAGTCGGGACACTTCCCCCATTTACCATCCGGCTGCTGCATGGATTTGAGGATGTCAGACAAGTCCTTGGCGTCCATCCAAAAGAATCGATAGCCATGGTCGTCGTCAATATTCGCATCACGTTGCTCGGCGGAAGTTTTAAGTAATATCAAAACTGTGGAGAACGGGGGGGAATACTGGAAAATACCGATACCCAAACTCCTCGGGTCCGTGATCTTTTCGGCGGCACCGGCAATACCCGTCCAGCCAAGGAGGCTGAACATGGCAAGCATAAGGACTATTTTGAAATTCATCATGCTGTGACTTTGCTATCTCTGTCCTGCACTGCAAGGCTTGGGCAAGACCATGACTTGTTTTCGCTTTCGTCGTGCGCTCAAAAACTGAACGTTGTGCATGGCGCGCTTCCGCCTGGAGCCGTCGCCTTTATGGCGGACGCAATAGGAGCATAGCGGTGTCGTGATCTTGTACACCTTCGTGCCGTCGGCCCTGGAAATCCTTTCGATTCTGGCCGGCTCGTTCCATTTGGGAGTTGCTGTGTAAGAGGCTGTGGCATCACCAACCGCCTTTCCGAAATTCGAACGATCTCTACTTGCGATTGCGAAAAGTGCCATACAATTTGTCGTGGAGTTCCGCCGGAGCTATGTATGGCTCTTCTGCTGGCTCGTCGGCGTGAGGAATGTCGGCATATGATGAATAAGGCAATGCCAGACCCTTCGATTCGAACAACTGCTTGAGCTCCAGGAAAGTCTCGCCATTGTAAAGTTCAGAGAGCAAGGCTTCTACGATGTTCCTTCCCGCGCAGGTTCTGAACTGGCCTTCATTGTCGAGGCGGACGATTGGCGACTGCGAAAGACTTCGATTATTTGGGCCGCGCCAGTAGCCAATATATTCGGCATCTTCCGTAGCAACCACAAACGAGATGTATTCACATACGCCAGAAATTGCTTCGATATTTGCGCTTATGTCCGGATCCTTCAATTGAGATTCCGAGAGATAGCTGACGTCAAGCCATGGGGCCCATTCAGCGGCATCGCCGACTTCGATCCCTGTGAGTTCCCGGACTTCATCGAAGCAGGCTAGCAGCAATTCAAGATCGTTGGGGATTGGTTCGCCCTTGAGCCGGTGATCGGAGAAAGATTTCAAATCCGTAGCGTTCGACATTATTCAGATTCACTGACGTTAAGGTTAAAAACTGTTTTTGCGCATTGATCTTGATGCACCGCTTTTTGCCATTGCCGTCAATGCTCGCATCTGGCCGGTGGCTCTCGATTCGCTGCACCAAACCGGCAAGGCACTCACCTCAGCCTGCCACCCACGCATACAAATCCAGCATCCCGTCATACCCCTCCACCTCGATCTCGCGTTCAAACGCGAGCCCAAGCTTCTGCAGCACCTTGATCGAGCCGCCATTCTTGCGGTCGGCCATGCCGATCACGCGCGGCAGCTTGAATTCGGCAATCACTTGCTGCATCAGCACGGTTGCGCTTTCGGTGGCATAGCCCTTGCCCCAGGCTTCAGGCAGGAAGCGGTAGCCGATGTCGGTATCGTTCAGCTCGGTCAGGTACTTCATGCCGGAAAAGCCGATCAGCTTGCCGCTTTGTTTCTCGATCACGGCCATGCGGCCATAGCCATAGAGGCCGTAGTCGCGGATCGGGTAGTTGAGCAGGATCTCGCGCGCTTCTTCCACGGAGTGGACGAGGTCTTGCCCGGTGTAGCGGTTGAGCGTGGCGTCGCCCACGAGCGGGAAATAGGCTTCGGCGTCGTCAGGCGTGAAGCGGCGCAGGATGAGGCGTTCGGTTTCGATGATCATCCGGTGATTGTAGCGGCTGGCTTGCGGGCTTGTCACTTCCCGCCGTCCGTGTGTGGGGCCCGCCAGCCCTAGAAATCCGGCGGCCAGTAGTCGCAGTTTGGCGGCCGCACGGAAAAGTGCGGGCCCCGGCGCGTTTGGTACTGGATGAACTCCAGCGCGCCGCTGGCAAGGCGGGCCACGATTTCAGCGAAGAAGGCGTCCAGGCTCTGTGCCACCGGGCGAATCTCCAGATCTTCGTGCGGCACATAGTAAAGCCTGCCGTCCAGCTCACTGTAGCGTATGCAGAGGTAATCGCCACTTGCATGAAATAACGGCACCAGCGTGGCCGCTTCTGCTTCCTCAGGCTTGTCGGCCTCGAGCATCATCTGCAGCTCGCCCAGGTGATCGCGGACAAAATCGAGCGCCAGCCATTCCCAGCCGCCAAACAGCCCGTCGCCATCGCTGCAACCGTTGGCCTGCAGGTAGAGCGCGCGCACGGGCCCGGGCAGGCGGACGCCGGTTTCACTTTCGAACGAGGCGATGCCGTCATCACCGGCAGGGCCGAGCAGCCGGCCGGGCAGGTCGGGGTGCAGGGCGGCATAGGCTTTCATGATGCGGGAGAAAGCCGGGGTGGCTTGCGTGGTGTCGTTCATGGCAGTTTCTAAATCTGGATAGTGTCGCTTTCGTTGTCGCTTTGCGGTACTCGTAGCTGCCCGGCTGTTCGTTGCTTGAAATTGGGCAAAATGTTACTGTGGTAACAGTACAGCACTTCGGCGAATAACCGCAATGGGGAATGGCGGGGAGTCGGAGCTATCTGCCAAATCCAGCCAGTGAAACGTTCTCCATATAAAACAGCGAAAATTCGCGAGGAGGTCGTGTTCAAATTGGGGAAGTTATTGTCGCTCAACTACCGTTCGACACAAAGTCAACGACAGAGATCGTCGATCCGATAAGGCTATTCGTCAGGCCTTGCCGGCGCCTAGGGCAGGAAGCTTTCCATCCTGCGAGCCTGACGACGAACGGCTTTCACGCAGGCTTGTCTGCGCAAAATCAGGGGAAGAAATTCAGCACATGAGCATCGAACCCAAGTTGTATCAAAAACTGTTCATTTCCGAAAACGAACACGAACTCAACGAAGTCGTCTGGCGCGAAATGCCCGATGCCTTGCTCGACAAGACCTGCGACGGGGAGACGCTGCGCGAGGTCATCGAAGGGTTTTCAAGTAACGGCGTACTCGAAGCCTTGCCCGGCGGCCGCCACCGCTGGGGACTGAAGCGCGGCAACGAGTGCCAACTGGAAAAGTTGAAGTACGAATTCAACTTCGTGTTGGACGCCGACGGCAACCTTGTCGACGGCCCGAAGAAGAAGCCGTCCAAGGCCCGGCTTGCGGCTTTACAGAAGCGCAACGCGCTGATCGAGAAGGTCGAAGCCCAACAGGCGCAAGGCTATGCTCTCGGGCTCCTCGGGCTGGACGAATTCTTCGACGGCAATTTCGACGCCTACTCACTGGCAACCAACATCGCCGATTCGTCGCGCCCGCCGCTCAAGCGCTGCCACAAAATCCTGTCTGATCTACGTGCGCGCGACGACGTCAGTGATGTCCTTTGCGAGATACAGGAATGCCCGGAGGCCGAATATGAGAGCGACGACGAACTCTGGCTGATTTGCAACGACGTGCTAATCATCACAAGGGCGCCGCTCGACGTGGTTCAACGCCTGGTGGCCAAGCTCAAAGCCGACGTGGTGGGCGAGCCGGGGCCGGAGGTGTCTGCAGGCATTGCCCTTCGTGCCGGACTGACACTGGCGCCGGGCGAGCGCGTTGTATCGCTTTGGTGGGATTGAGCGCCGCGGCGAGGTGAACGTTAGCATGAGCATTTGGTATCGGCGCTCAATCTCCAAAAGTCCGGCCTGCGAACCGTCATCCATCCCACGTTCGAAACCATGAAAATATATTTCGCAACTCTGTTGTTTGGCTCAGCATACTTGGTTAGCTCGCCGGCATTTTCTCTTGAACCGTGTGAACCGGCGGACGCCTATGTCAGTGGCCTCAACACCATAATCGATAACGCAGTGGGCCAGCAGCCACAGATGGCGCTCACAGTTATTCCTTCTTTCCGGCCGGAGTATGGGATACGGATGGTCGGAAACGACGTCTATCTTGTGCAGCTAAAGACTTCATTCTGGGGCGGGAGCGTAGTGTCCGTTGGTCCGGGGCAATACAGACATGACTTCTCTTCCCCCCATGTGGAGGCGGTTGCCGTTCATAAGGCGGCGCTAAGCCCGGAGTTGGCAGATCGCATAAAACAGCAATATGCTGCCGCAATTTCCGGCGCCAAGCCGTCCGACAACATGGGGCTCGACGGGGTCACATACCGATTCAATCTGCAAACCGCAGGATGCGGCCAAACGTGGTCTCCGCAGTCGGGAACGCCAGATGGTCAATTGGTAGAGCTGGCGGAACTCCTTTCTGAGCACGCCCAGCTATCGTGGTCGTTCTTTATACATCGCAGCGAAGAGAAAATCCTCACGCATATGTCGCATATGAAGTAGTAGATGGGCAGGGAAGCGTGGCATGCGGCGCCCGGTGCTTCCGCCGCAAGGTTTTTTGCCAAGCCTTGCCAGCAAAATGGTTCCCTTTTTCGATCAGTTCGCGATACGATGCTAAAGGTACATTCCGCGGAAGCGCCTGGTGTCGCACGTTGCGCTTTTTCGACTTATCAGTTGCAGGAGAGATAACATGGCGCTCTATGCCATTCGCGTGGCCTTAACAAAGCGGCAGCGCATTTCATTCGCCGTATTTGCAGTCCTTTTGTGGGTAGGCTTGATCGGCTATTGGGTTCCAATTGTAAAAAGTTTTCGTTTGCCGCCACTTGACCTCACCATGATCTTTATGATGATCCCTGCGCCTATAACACTTATAGGCCTATCCTTGGTTGCAGTATCAGGGCGATTGGTGATCTACAAAGCTCAAGGGAGTAAAAAGACATAAGTCCTTGGACTTCCTCAACTGCGCCGGGAGCGGCGCACCAAGAGAGGGTGGACTTGCCCGTGTCAGGCGTTTGTGAATACCAGCCTTCGTCTTCGATAGGCAATATTTGCCACGCGTAGCGCCTGCTTTCGGATTGCACCAATGGCGGCACAGGGGCGTTTGCGGGCGGCGGCCGAACCCGGGAGCGGACATCGCAGCGCCGCCTTCCATTTTCCCCTTCACGCAAAACGCATCTGCACCACATACCAGCCGTACACGCATGCCGCAAAATCGCCGCCATCGACATGCAGGATGGAGAGATGATGGGCAGGTTCTTGCTGGGCTTGGCGCTGGCTTGCGCGGCGTGGGTGGTCATTGGCGTGACCGAATTCAATGAAAGTTATGTATTCGCCAACCCCGGCATAGTCGATGCCAAGACGTCCGACCCTATGCAGTGGAGTGCCCTGGCGGTGCAACAGCATCTGGCGCTGTCAACTTGTCTTGAGCCTTTCAAATATGGGCTGCCGACCCTGCTGGCTTTCGTTTTTCCGCCATTTTGCACCTTGATGTGGGAGGCAGACAGGGGCATCCGCAAATGGCTCAATGCGGCGGGTGCAGGGCTGTCGTCGATCGATATCATCAAGATGATGCAGTTCAACGGCAACAACAGCGCCAACGGCGGTTATGACGGCGTCGGCGAATTGACGTGCTATGGCTTGCATGACCTGTTTGGCATGCTGTGCCTGATGCTGTTTCTGGGGCGGCTGATCTGGCTGGCGCTATGTCGCTGGTCCGGGAAGGCTTGAACGGTGGCGCGGCCCGTGAATATTTGTTCGCGGGCGTGAGTGGATTGTCGTCCAAGGGACTTGTTCCTTCCCCGGCTCTAGCTTCAGAATGTGTTTCAGCCATTTGAGCTGATACTGAAATGTTGAGACCTCTTGATGCGAATATTGATCGGTATTTTTTTGTTTGCTGTTGTCTATCCAGCATTCGCGCTAGATTTTCTGCAGATAGCCTGCATCCCTGAAGCGTCATATTTTGAGGTGAGATTCAGATCTGTCGATGAACAAGACGTTTTCTTTGGGGCGTTAGAACCTAAGGAGAAAAAAAAGCGTCTTACGATATGGAAGAAGCAAGGCTTCTTTGACGCATCCAACCTTCGTCATCAATGCGACCTGCCCGGTTCTACTTTTTTAATCAAGAGCTCTGAGCCCCAAGGTGATAATGGCCAGTGTGGCGCTGTAACGAGAGTCACGCTGACTTTGATTCACAATGGCGACACTTGGCTTGACAAGGTACTCTTTGGCCCTTCACCCGCGTCCTATTGTGACGACCGTCCAGGTGTTGCAAGTATTTCCTTCAGAGACGGCAAGGAAGGTTGGGGCGGTCCCAGCTTGCATATGTGCATGTCGAAGGCGGGCTCGGGCATACCTTCATGGGTGGGCGACGACGCAAATTATTCATCGGAATTTTGTGAAAGTGTGTTTGGCATCCAGCAGCAAATCGATACCTTGATGCCATTGAATCAGTCCCAGATTGAGCATTACTTTGCAAACGAACCACTATCCGATAAGTGCCCATCGCTGCAAGATTTCAAACAAGGTTCTTGTAAGTGAGATATGAAAGCCTGATCGGACTTGAACGTCTCCTTTAGCAGACCGCGTTGTTCCGCTCAGGGCGTTCGCCGACAACAGCCGAGTTCGAGAGGAAGACATCGCTTGGCAGGCTTGAATTCGCACCAACCGGCATCCAAAAGATCCACCGTCAAAGTTCACGCCGCCGCAACGAGCAACACAGGCCATCAACGATCCGCTACCCCAGCACGTAGGGCAGAAAAGCGCAGCGCCTTCTGCCGCATGGCTTTGCGCCCCGCCTAGTCAGTAAAATCGTTCCCTTTGTGACCAGTTCGTTATAGGATGTCAGACGTACATTCGGCAGAAGCGCCGGGTGTCGCACGCTGCGCTTTTCTGCCCTACGAGCTAATTTCAACTTATAACATGATCTCCGATGCCCACAAATTTGAAAGAGATATACCAAGTGCCACCGCTGCGGAGATAACGTTGTTGCAAGATGATGGCTACAGCCCGTAGGGCGCAATGCATTGCGCCGAATGAGATAAGCACACAACACCGGCTACTGAAAGACCCGAACCATTCGAGCAACACGCGAAGCGGTAACTCGTCTTTGTGGATTGCCTGGCATGCATGCGGCGCAATGCATTGCGCCCTACGGTCCTATGGCTTGCATGACCTGTTTGGCATGCTGTGCCTGATGCTGTTTCTGGGGCGGCTGATCTGGCTGGCGCTATGTCGCTGGTCCGGGAAAGCTTGAACGGTGGCGCGGCCCGTGAATATTTGTTCACGGGCGTGAGCAGCTTGTTGCGCAAGCGGCTTGTCCCTTCGCCGGCTTTGGCCTGAGCATGTGTTTCAACCTTTCAACTGTCTGTCGGTCTGTTGCTCGGAAGGGGACAAGATGTTACCGTAATAACGATACTGTATTTCGGTGAATCGCTGCAAAGAGGAATGGCGGCGAACCGGAGCTATCGGCAAATGAGGGTTGTGATTGGCAGCTTGGGCGGAAAGGCGGAGCGTGAGCGCCCGTCATTGGGGAAAAGAATGGTATTCAAAACGACAGTATTCATCGCCTTGATGACCGCAGCCATGCCCGCCTTCTCTGCAGTCACGTTTCACCTGGCCTATCGCACGGCGGTCCCTGAATCAAAGCCGTTCGACTTCCGAAACGATACCCTTCGCTACGTTGCCAATGCACCCTATCTGGGGGCATCGGACCTGCTCGGTGCGACGGTGCAAAAGACTTCGATGGGCTTTGTGATCGATATGCGCACCACGGAAAGCGCACGGGAAAAAATAAATAAACTGGTTGCGGACAATCTTAAGGCACTCCATAGCGATCACCCCGAAAACGCGATTGCCCTGGCCTTGCTCGTCGATGGCGAGCCCAAGCTGTCGATCCAGGGCATGGTACACCACATCGACCGGGACCAAGTGTGGGTCGAAGTATCGAACGAAATGGACGCCCGAACTTGGGCCGACATGATCAATAGGCAGAACGAAAAATAAGGTTCGGCTTGCAGGATGTCGATTGGCAACGGGTAGGGCAGCTCGTAGGGCGCAATGCATTGCGCCGAATGAGATAAGCACACAACACCGGCTACTGAAAGACCCGAGCCATTCGAGCATCACGCGAAGCGGTAACTCGTCTTTGTGGATTGCCTGACAAGCATGCGGCGCAATGCATTGCGCCCTACGGCCCTGTAATGGGGACAAAGCGAGACGAGAATATACGCCGGACGCAGGGCGCAGTGGTATAGTCTGGCGTTTCAAAAATAAATGATATATCGTCCGATGAATCGTACTATTTGGGTTTGGGCTGCTGATGTTTGGACTTTCGCGACAGCGAAGATTTGAAGACTCGCAACTCGGTGAGTTCATGCGAGTGGGAAAGATGTGGTACCCCGTATCCGAGCAGAACGGTCTGGGCGTCAGCATGGAGGGCAATAAAGCAGGCCCCAGCCCGAAGGTTGTGGAAGTCGCCCGCGAACTCTTACGACAGCCGGACCATTTGATTCAGGCGGCCGAAGCGTTCGTTGGATCAAATGTCCAAGCTCAGCAGTTCATCGCGGGAAATGGTGAACTCGTTTGCGACGGCTTTACGGTGTATGAATCGGGAAAGTTTGCGGTCGAGTTTGGCCTGACGAATTGGCCCGACGCGATGATTAGTGTGCCCTTTGAAGGGACTGCGCCATCTGCAGTCTCACTGAGCGACTGACTGGAATATTGCAAAGCGAAAATCGCAGCGCGCTCCCTTGGCACGCTGCGCTTTTCTGCTCTACGACCTTATCCAAGTTTGCGGAAGAGCTCGTCCGCTTCCCTATGATTTCGCTCACGCGCTATGTCACGCGCCGACTGACCGTGGAAATCAAACAGATCGGGATTGGCGCCAGCGTTTAGAAGCAGCGTCGTAATAATCGCTTTCGGCCGTGCATTTTCATCTCCGGCATCATAGCGCCGGCAGGAATTCTCGCACTCAATGTCAACGGCAAGATGAAGCGGTCGGAATCCGCCAAAATCAGGGTCAGGTTGATTGGGATCAGCCCCTTCTCCTAACAGCTCGTAGGGCGCAATGCATTGCGCCGAATGAGATAAGCACACAACACCGGCTGCCGAAAGACCCGAGCCAATCGAGCAAAACGCGAAGCCGTAACTCGGCTTTGTGGATTGCCAGACAAGCATGCGGCGCAATGCATTGCGCCCTACGGCCCTGTCAGTAAAGATGCTTCCCTTTTGCGATCAGTTCGCGATAGGATGTCAGACGTAAATTCGGTAGAAGCGTCGAGCGACGCATGCGCGCCGTTCCTGCCACATGAGCTACTTGTTCTGATCAATCCGAAAAAATGCTGACGCTCTTTGAACAAGACGACTATTGCGCAAGCGGGCACTTTTATCCGACAACAACCATGGGGTCAGGATTTCCGGTCCAGCTTGCCTTTCAAATTGAGCGTTTCGAGGGTGGCCTTTTCCTCGAAGGGACCTTCGAATGCACCGGCATCACCGCGCAACAGCCGCTCAAGCTTTCAATCACATTTCAGCCCTGCGCACATGGCCGAGGCAGTTTTGCGCTCGAAGCCGCTGCGATCGGCCGTATTGAAGGCACGGTGGCAGTCGTTGCAGGTACATGCATGTTTGCGGGGCGAAGCGAATCAACAAAGGCGTACTGCGGCTTCTCCGCGCAATTGATTAAGCCTCGAACTATTGGCATGTGGGGTGTTATCGCCTCAGTTGACGGCACGTCAATTGCATTTGACGTCAGTGCTGCACCGAACGAACCTGAGAATGCGCGCGAGAATGTCGTATTGTTTCGTGGTCATGGTGTGTAGCTGATATGTCAATTGACATAGCCTTGAGTATGTTTGATGCTTTTGGTCACGAGCGATCGCCAACTCGTAGGGCGCAATGCATTGCGCCGAATGAGATAAGCACACAACACCGGCTGCCGACAGACCCGAGCCATTCGAGCAACACGCGTAGAGGTAACTCGTCTTTGTGGATTACCATACAAGCATGCGGCGTAATGCATTGCGCCCTACGGCCCTTTTCCGCCCTTGAACAGCTTGCCCCTTCCAGACAAGAAACGTACGCATGACCGAAACCAAAGAGTCACTTGACGTTGAAGGCAACGGGCGGGACTTGTTCCTCGCTGCGTGTGCTACTGTGCTTCTGACATTCTGCTATGTGGTTGTTTTGTCGATATGCGCCGGATTATATGACCGTTCGCCGGGTAACGGCAATCACTGGATTCCCTTGTCATTGATTTTCTTGGTGAACGTGCCACTATTCGCTACGGTCGCGTTGGCACGGCGGTTGTGGCCATGGCTTCGAGGCTTTTACACCATTTTCTTGCTCCGTGTTTTTGCCTGTGCCATACCCATGCTGTATTTGGTCACCGCAATATTTGGTGTACGTGAGGTGGCAGCCAGAGATCACTATCACGACCTGCGCTCTTGCGCGCCGGCCTTCTCTTTTGGTGGTGAGAAAAAATCGCGGGAGGGCTACGATTGCGGCAACGACTATACTTTGCCCATCTTTCCACTCGTAGTGCTCCGCTATGTCGATTACCACGACGGCATGTATTCGACCGGCGGCACGGATATTTACCTCTGGTTCGGTGCCGAACCGCATTTGTTCATGTCCATGGGGCACTGGATCACCTGACGGCACGTAGGGCTTTTTTGCCCTACGTGTTTCGCAGATTTTGGCTTGCGCCGGCCAAACGCCGGCCATCACCGATCCACAACTCCACTCCCAGCCCCCATGGTGTACTGCATCAATATCCCGGTAATCACCTGCGTATCGTCGGCACTGGTGCTCTTCAACTGCTCCCGTGCCAGTTTCTCTCCCGCCAAATCGAGAATATTCCGGATATAGGGATTCAGGTCCGCAATCGCAATGTTATGGCTCGCAAGCTGCGCTTCGAATTCCACGTTCTTTTCCTTGCACAGCTTCCACCCGCGCAGTTCGGCTTCCTGCGCCGTTGCCTTCAGCTTCTGCTGCAGCTCCGGCGCCAGTTTGGCGTACACCGCCTTGTTGATGAAGACGATGTTCTTCGGTATCCAGGCGTTCACCTTGTAATAATATTTCATCGCGGACCAGGCTTTGGTTTCGCTGCCGGTCCAGCTTGAGGTCAGCATCAGGTCCACCTGTTTGTCGGCGATGGCCTTGGCCAGGTCGACCACCTGGATCGTGACCGGTGCCGCGCCCATGATTTGCGCGATGCGTTCGGTCATGGCGTTGTAGCTGCGCATCTTCAAACCCTTGAAATCCTGCACCGAATTGATCGGCCGGTTCGAATACAGGTTTTGCGGCGGCCAGGGCACGGCATACAACAGCACGATGCCGCGCGCATCGAGCGCCTTTTCAACCGCGGCGCGCGAATCGCGCCAGAGGCGGTGCGCGTCGTCGTAGCTGTTCACCAGGAAGGGCAGGGAGTCGAGCCGGAAGACGATATTTTCTTCGGCCAGGTTGGACATGATGACTTCGCCAGCCTGCGCAGTGCTGCCTTCCTTCACGCCGGGGAAGATCGCCATCGGCTTGAGCAATTCGCCTCCCGGTGCGATGGTAAATTCTACGCGCCCCGCGGTGGCTTGCTTCACCTCGTCGGCGAAGCGCTGCACGTTTTGTGTCTGGAAGTTATCTGCCGAATAGGCGGTGGCCAGCTTGAGCTTGACCGTCTCCGCGTCGCAGTACTGCGGCACCTGTGCAATGATTCCAAAAAACGCAAGCAATAACGTACGCAACGGCGCACGCCCGGCAATAGCGACCCTGTCCATGTTCACTTCCCCCGATAGTCATTTGATGGCAGCGCAATCAGCAGCGGCCCGCGCTTGCTTCCTCTTGTGTGCAACGGGAAGGCAAGCCGGGCCGCTTTGATCAGAACGCGTGGCGGATGCCGGCGCCGACGAAGTTGTTGCTCGTGTTGCCGTTGGTGATGCCGCTGGTGAAGCCGCCATTGAGCTGGTTGTATAGCCAGCCGGCGTAGAGTTGCGTGCGGGCCGACATCTTGTAGACCCCCATCAGCGAATAGAACTTGTTGCTGCCGCTGCAGGTGGAGGCAGGTGTGGCTGTGGTACCCAGGCAGCCGCCCACGGTGTAGTCGTTTTGCCGGATATCGTAAAACGCCACCTTGCCGGTCAAGGCCGGGGTGAAGTCATAGTTGGCGCCGGCATAGTAGACGTTCAACTGCTTTTCATTCTTGTAGGCCGCCACGTTCACCGAACTCACCGGGTAGCCCAGCGTGCTGGTGATGCCCAGGTCCAGCGTAGGATTCGAGGGGTTGTTGAAAGTAATGCGCTCATAGCCGCCGCTCACCTTCCAGTTGCTGCCCTGGTAGCGCGCCGACAGGATATAGGCTTCGGTGTCGGCCGCCGTGATGCTGACGGCGCCATAGACGCCGGTGCTGCTGTTGGTGGCGGAAATGGCGTCGCGCACCGAAGAATAGGCACCCTGGATGGCGAAGGGGCCGGACGCATAGCCCAGCGTCAATTGCCAGGCCGATTGCGCATCGGTGGAACCGGTCTGGCCGCCGAATTTATACAACGCGCCGGCATTGATACCGTTGCTCATCTTGATCAGGTACTTGAGGCTGTTGTCAAAGCGGGCGTCTTCGGTGAAGCCGCCGCCGCTGTAGGAACCCGAATAGCCGAACGGAGAAAAGATGTAAGAGCCGCCCATCGGGTCGAAGGCAAACAGCGCCTCGCCGCCCAGCGTGGTGTTGCGCCCCAGCGTCAGGGTGCCCAGGTTGGCCGACGCCAGGCCCACGGTGGCTTCGCGTGTGAACAGTTGGCCGGCAAACGAGCTGTCGCCGTTGATGGTCTGCGTGTGGCCGGCCACGGTCGGGTTGCTGGCCACCGAACCGAGGCCGTTGGAGATGACGCCGTCGAATGAATTGAATGCCGTTTCCATCTTGAACACCGCCTTCAACCCGTCGCCCAGGTCTTCCGTGCCCTTCAAGCCAAAGAACGACCCGCCGATGCCGCCGTTGAACATACCGGTGGTGGCGCCGCCGGAGAGAGCCCCGGCCTTGGTGGCGGCGGTCTGCATGCCCATGGTATAGCTGCCGTCGTCGCTCAGCGCATGCTGCGAATGCCCCACGCCCACGTCAAACGCGCCGTACAGTTCGACCGACCCCGTGCCGCTGCTTTGCGCCCAGGCGCCCTTGGCGGCGAGCAGCACACCCAATGCGATTGCTGTCTTGTTCACTTTCATTTTGAGTTTCCCCTTTTGGTGGTTGAAAATCGTTGAACGCGCCGGGTTTTTTGTCGGTCACGATCATGGAAAAGCCGTCTCTGTTTATGTGGGGCCGGGTCTTGCATACGCCCGCCGCCGTGATTAAAAAGAGAATAGGCGCGAAAGAAAATGGACGCTATCTAGTTATTTTTGGCAGTGGTGATTAGTTTTTCTTAACAGGGCTGGCGGGTGAAAATGGCCTTGCACGGTCATGGTGCAAAGCGAAAAAACACCATCTTTGGTGCGTGGTTCGACGAGGGTTAACGACAAGTGGCAAAGCGCCAATAAAGGCGCAAAGGGGAGAGGGGGCGCAGGGCTATGACTGCAATGCGGGAACCGTATGCGGCGAAGCCAGCGGGGTGGGGCGCCCTCCGGGGGGAAACAGCGAGCGTAGTCTTTTCAGGCAGCAAATGCTTTTCGTTCGCTGCACAGTTCCCGCCGGATGACGCCCCACCCCACTGGCTTTGGCGGCGTAAGTGCGGCTCTTGGAAAGCCTTGATTTGCGAATAAAGATGCAATGGTTGCGCAGCGGCCTAGCTGGACGGCGGCAAGAGATGACTGATGCGAAGGGGGCATCGCCTGGCATGGGGCAAGGCCAGGAGGCTCCTGTGGCATACTGGCCGAAGCCAATCGGAATGCCGATAAAATGCAAGGGGCGCCTATGAAGAATGGGCGGTAAAAAAGCCGAGTGCCGGTGGCGCAGGAGCCCGGCGAATAGTTCTTGACCGTCCGAATCAAACGGCATACTTCGCCAACGGCCACTATGATTCGTTTATTGATATTTCGGATTGAATGTTTTCATGAACTATTTGCTTGATCTGGATTTTTCGGAAATCAAGACAGCGGATGATTTTCACGATTTTCTGAAGGAGTCTTTCGGCTTCCCCGATTTTTATGGGAAAAATTTCCATGCTCTGATCGACTGCTTATCCAGCTTGAGGTGCCCGGAAGATGGCATGTCCAGGTTTTTACTGCCAAATCAAAGTGATACAGTGACATTGCAGATAAAGAATTTGTCAAAGATCAGCATGGATTTGCTCGTGACATTCCTCGCTGCAATCGAATCCGTAAATCGAAGGGAAATGGGGCACGGCCACTCTACAATGATCTTTCTTGTATTGAGTTAAATTCTGGTTGGAAGAATATGGCTTGCCGATTTCGGGTGGCTTCGAATGCCTTTGTCGTTATCCTTTGCCGTCCGGTCGTACGGCTTTTATAGCGCCACCTGGCCCTGGTCATTTTTAAACCGGTTCAAAATAAGATGCGGACAAACCCGATGCGAATTGTTGCCACGTTTGAATCAAGCGCTTTCACTTTTCCGCCGGAAAATCTCATCGAACTTGCCGCCCCTCCCGGCAAGGATGTAGCGCTGTGGTTGGCGGCGCGTTTGCGCGAACTCGGCAGTGAAGTTATAGGTGAACCTGAGCCGGAAGATTTTGGATGGTACATCACGTTTTCGACTGAAGGCGAACTATACCAAGCGGTTATTGGGCCAAATGGCCAGGAATTTTGGTACGTTGTCGTTGAACAGGTGGTCGGTTTCATTCTCTCCGTGCTTGGCCATCGGCGGAAACACAAGCATCCGCATGGGCTACTTGCCGTCCACAACGCATTGAAGAATGCCAATGAGGCGAACAAGCTTCAATGGCATTCGTGGGAATGGTTTAGCCGAGGCGGGGCTCGTGCATTTGATGACGGCACCGATGCGCCAATAGGGATTTAGAACCGGTTTCAAAAAGCCCATGGCGTTGTTGTCGGGGGCGGCCATCCGTCTCCTTGCCGTACAGTCGTACTGTCTTCGTCGCTCCCCTTGCAGGGCGCGTCTGCGCTTGCAGGCGCAGACCGTTCCGCAGGCGGGAGGCAAGCCTCCCGAATTCCCTGCTACACCCTAGCCCTGGTCATTTTGGAACCGGTTCTCAGCTCGCAGCGTGGGAAAGCGCAGCGTGCGACGCCCGCTACGCTTTTCTCTCTACGCCGTACTTGCCGTGCTCAAAATTCAGCGCGCGCCAACATGCGCATCACGCGAATAACTACCCATGAAATTAGCGTCAGTAACGGCCATGCAATAATGAATGCCCCATGAGCCAAGCCCCATGCATGGAACATCGGCCAGTTCATTGTCCCGAATAGCCAACCAAGAGGAAACATTAGGGCAAACCCGAGGACGGTTGCAATCAAGAAGTTCATATCACCTTGTCAGAACTCACCTTTGGGCCACAGTTGTTCTTCATTGTCGTGATAAAGGACACCGAAATTGAAGGACGAAAGTGCCCCGACTTCATACTGAAGCTCGACCCAATTGGCGTGAAAGAAGTACGACTCCATCCCGCCGTAGTCTTCGAATTCAACCTCTTCGCCTAGCGCGCCGCTCAGGGAGTCAAGCAACTCGTCCCTGCTTATGGCCCATGGGTTGATGCCGTTCCAGATCGCCCCCTGGTTGTGAACCTCGATCCATCCCAGGCGTTCGTTTGGTTCAATTTTCAGAACCAGTTTAAGCTTGTGATATTCAAGATTTCTGCCGTCGTTGGCATCGAACCAGATTTTATCTGGCTCGCCAAGCATGCCAACTATTTCCGGTTCCGACATACCGAAAAGGAGGCCATCTACATCGCGTCCAAGATTGATCAGCATGGGGCGGCAACGCCATTGCAAAAGAGGGAACGTTCACCGCATCGGAAGCACGCGAGAAGTCCTTTGTGGACCACGTTCGAAGTTATTTGAAATCGATTCGCCATATTCTTCCGCCTAAATTCGCAGTGTCCGCTTCTGGCCGGCTGCGGGTACATCACGAACCCAAAAGCCCCCATGACGAAACCGCCGCTTAGCACGCGGCGCAGGTGGGCGGCGCCGTCAAAGTACACGGCGAAGCGGTTCTGCGGCTCCTGCTCGGTTGCCGGTGCATTGCCGCTGCCTGTCATATCGGTTTCACTGGATGGCATCTTTTTCAGACGATTCTTCGATTGCGGTCTTGAGCAGAAGCAGGTTTCGACTATGCTGAAGTCGGGGCTCTTGAAATAGCCGAAGCGCACGATGACGAGGTGCGCGCCGGCCCTGGTTGCGCTCAATCTTCATGTACGAAGTGACCTGCTCAATGTTTTTCTGCCGTGGGCGAGATTTTCTGGAATGCGTCTTTCATCTCGGCGGCAACCGCGGCATTGGGCGATTCGTATCCGGAAACTTCCCTCGCCAATCGCTCTTTTTCAACAGCAATAATCGTGTTTTTGTTGAGCGTGTGGCCATCGCGAACCAGGTAGCCGGCGGCCAAAATGTCACCATCGAGGAGACCTTCAAGCAGTTTTGCAGCGGAGTCAGTTTGTCCCGCACGAAGATGATTCAACACCGCTGCCTTCGTGACGATATCGGTTTGAATTTGTTGAGCCCTATTGGTCGACATAAATTCCATATAAAAGTCCTTCCAGAATTTGGATGCAGCGGTCGCCCCCACAGCCAATCCAAGTAAACAAGACAGAACTGAAATTAGAAGTGTGCGTTGTGTGGTCATTGGGACGTCTGAACGTGGTAGTAACTTTGACTGAATATGCTGGTGCCGTAGCAGTCCGCGAATGGCCGCCTCTTGCCCGTTGCGGATAGTCGAAGAATCTAACGCATCTATCGATTTTTGCCAGGATAAATCAGACTTGCCGAAGAAGAAAAAAAGCGATTGGACCACAACATAGGACCGCACCGACGCAGGAAGCCACCTTCACCCATTTTCTTTGTTTTCCAGCAGGCATTTTTCTTTCCTTCAAAATAGCATTCGCACCCAAAGCGGCGCCAAAGATTGGAAGGATCAGCGGCAACGGGATGAGATAAACACCGACGCCGACAAACAGCGAAATAATCATTGAAAACAATACTCGTCCTCCATCATAACGCCATAGACTTTAATTTTTTACAGACTACTTGCGACGTCTGCTATTGGCCGGTAGCGGACAATGAAAGAATCTAACCCATCTGCCAGTTTTTGTCAGGACAAATCTGACACTGGCTGCCCGATGAGTTAAAGTCCTTGTGTGACCACTACCAGCCAGAAGCGGGCATCGCGATCGCAGCAAGAAATTGGCACAAGATTATGGAATTTCAAGACCTGATTAACGAGGCCGAGAATCGTCGGCTATCGTTGAAAGATATTGCGGCTTTTTGCAGTGCCTCGAAATTGCCGGCGGAGGCAAGACTGGAAAGCTGCGCCCTTGTCTTGGCGCGGGCTTACGCCAGTGGTAGCGTGGACTTTGCGATTGGCGATGACCTGGCGAACGTTCTCTTTGGATATGCTGCGCAGCATACGGCGATACCGGATCTGTTGTTTTCTGTTTTTCTGGCGTTTGATGCAGGTGAATTTTACCCTGACGACATACGTTCACCATCACCCGAAGAGCGCTTTACTCGCCCCCGGATTCGCGACATTCTTGAAGCGTATGACGGCGGATCGTAAGGCGGAAAAGCGCAGCGTGCGACGCCCGGCGCTTCCGCCGCCTGCATCGCTATCGTCCTCTTGCGAATTGCTTGCAAAAGGGGACCATTTTACTGACAAGGCTTGGCGAAAGGCCATGCGGCGGAAGGCGCTGCGCTTTTCCGCCCTACTTGCTGCGCTTTTCCTGCGTCCTACGTGTTGCCAGTGCCCTCAGCGGCTTTTGGGCGTGAAGACTGCCGCAATCACCATCAAAGCGACAACCAACAGCCAGCCAAATTTCTCCCTACCCGTCATCGAACGAGCGAGTAGGGCGTCAAACAGTTTTGGAAACCCCGCCTTTCGCGCCATAGACTTCGAGGTTTCGGATAGATTGTCGGGAGGTGAATCACGAAGAAGACGATAAATAACATACGCCAATATGCAAATGACCACGGCACCCCATAGAACAGCTAACGCCAAACTTAGGTTGTCATCCCCCATCAGATCCCTCGCATGTAACTAAATTCGAGAAATAGACATCAAGAGCTCATTCCATATATAGGCGCCTGTGCAAACGTGCTATTTGGGATGGCGCGCTAGGCGTCGTCGCGCCGCACAGGGTGGTCCCCTGTGCAAGCGGCGCAACGACGCGCGACGCCCAAATA
>Ga0134128_10000635_pt1 | contig 47997 bp, 39 predicted proteins | sample KB31754_FD_96462 | JGI IMG/M metagenome (GOLD analysis project Ga0134128, IMG submission 96462) | Terrestrial soil microbial communities with excess Nitrogen fertilizer from Kellogg Biological Station, Michigan, USA - KB3-175-4 | ecosystem: Environmental > Terrestrial > Soil > Unclassified ...
GATTTTCAAGGGTAGAGCAGGGGGGTGAGATAAATAGTGAAACCCGCAATGAGATAAACGGTATGTGTAAACACATATACAAATCTTTACAGCAAAGGCAGAGTGGTTACATAAAAAGCATTTTGTCCAAAACAATTAAGGACAGAAATGCTTCGGCTGTTGATTCAATAGTAAATGAAATAAGTATAGACACTATAAACCAGCAATACAAGGTAGAAGGTGAGTTTCTTGTAAAAAACTTTCTTCATTCCAATATTAAAGAGGTAGCCTATAAAGTAAAAGATAGTGATGATAGTTACCATTTCAATTTTGTGCCTATCAGCAACCGCACTTACATAATGTTGTTTTCTGTACCTACCTTAAATATTCATAACTCGCTTTTAATAAGTTGCCTTTTTTGTGAGGAAAATGATCAATGGAAATTATATTCCATGAATTTTGGCTTATTTAAAATAAAGGGTATGCAGGCGATACAATTGTATAAAATTGGTAGAGAGAAAGTTAAAAATGGAGATGATATTAGCGGAGTAATTTATGAGGAGCTTGCTAGAGAATGTGCATTGCCCGCAGACAATGAATTTCATTACGATTCGGAAACTGAATTGAAGAATTTTTTAGATTCATTTAACCAGGATCTGAGGACAAAATTTAAGTTACCAATAAAAATAAACAGCATCTGGTCGCATCCGGAGATTCTTTCTATAAAATCGCAAATGACAAAAGAAGGTTTCTATCCATATATATTGTATAGAACGAATATTTCCATTGCCGACACTATTGCTTTACAAAAAGAAAACAACCAGTTACATGCCCAAATAGACACAATTCTTCCACATGTAAAGCAATCGTTCGATACAATACTCTATAAAGCTGTCAACGATTACTCTAATGAAACCCATGAAACACCTCAACATGGATTTATTAAAGGGACCAGATAAAATATTAAATAGCTTCTTAGATTCTACCCGGCTGGTATTCCAACTCTTTAAAGTATACAACGTCTTTTTGCAGACTGCGCTTTTTTAGCTGTGTTTTAATAAATGCAGACAAAGATGAAATTGGCGATAACACAAAAATTGCAGTGAGTAGTAAGTTCTTAAATTGCTTTACCCGCCCTTTGCGGTTAGGGTCGCCAGGACCACCTTTTTCACGTATATATTTAGACCAATACCTGAAGTTCTTTATGCCTCGTTGTTCTAACAATACTAATCCCGTATTAAGCTGAATAGCTCCCTGATCTAACAGGTCTTTTTGCAGACTCTCGAGGTTCTTATCGATAAGATGTTCATATATAGGCTTGCCAAAACGTCGCGCATGCTTTATATCTGCTTCTTGCACACCGGCAGCAGGTAAAAATCTTGTTCTTTCCTTCACGCCATTGAAGGCAAAACGAATAAAGCTTAATAAAGAAACAAGGTTAGTATTGGTATCTACCAACGCAATATTTCCTACCAGTTTTGCACCGGCATTTTGCAGATCTTCCTTCACCTTTTCCTGTGCATGCAGCCACATATTTCTTGCTCCGATTACAGTCACTACAGCCTTGTTTTTTAAAACTATTGCAGAAGGACTTTTGAAAAATGATGTAGTAGGTTGCGAAGGATTTAAAAACCACGGCTGAAAACCAAATATTATAAGATCATAGTTCTTATTTACTATTTCTTGTGGTAATGGTTTTACTTCTATGGGAATACGTGCCACGGTTTCGGGCATCGCGTCAAAAAAGTTATATGCATTCCAGGGAAATGGAAATGGTTTTAAGGGCTCAATGGCGGCATAGTCTATCTCCGCTTCTCCTTTAATATCCTGTATTATGCTATCTAATATCTGGCGTAGCTGCCCTGTCTGCGAGTAATAAAGTACAAGAATATTTGGTCTCATTTGTTGTGCCTGGTTTTAAACTACTGTTAAGTACATATACGCATAGGTAAATCTTGCACTTTCAGGTACCATCACCAGGATACGTTCTCCCTTTTTAAGTTTGCCGCTATGGAAAAGCTCTTCGAGCATCAGGTAAGGAGATGCACTGCCTACATTACCAACCTTAGGCAGATTATAAAACCATTTTTCGTATGGTAGTTCCATCCCGATTTGTTCATGGTATTTATATATCTGGCCTTTAAAAAACTCGCTTGACATATGAGGCAGATAATAATCAATCTTGTCGCCGGTCAGGTTATGTTTCTTCATTAGCTTTTCGATATATACACCACCTTTAGGCACTATATTATCTCCTAATAAACGTGTGTCTTGTTTGTATGAGAATACGCTGGAGGCATTTGCATCTTCTGTATCGATATCGTTCCACCCTGTAAGCGATGCGTCCTCATTTTTAATAGCTCCGGCATACATGCACGACTCAAGTTCATTGGCAAAAGAAGTGATTTCCAGCCATTCTATTTTCAACGAGATCCCGTTATCATTAGGTTTGTTTTGCAATAAAGCAGCTCCTGCTCCGTCACTTAGCATCCATCTCAAAAAGTCTTTTTCAAATGCTATGTATGGATTTGATTCCATGTTTTTCCAGGTTTCTGCTTCAGGCTGAAAGCGGGATGCATGCAACCACGATGAAAATCTTTCCGATCCTGCAGCTACTGCCACATTTGCTAACTCACTGGCAACTGCCATATAAGCATATTTCATCGCCTGCATACTACTACAGCATGCCCCGGCAGCCGATACTATTTCTATATTCTTGTCTATAGACAATTCTCCATGGATCATAGAAGCATGCGATGGTAGTATTTGCTCTGGAGAGGTGGTACCAACAGCCAACAGATCAAGTTTGTCGATAGATAATTTTTCATCAAACAGCTCTTTTATTGCTGCTGAGGCCATTTGGGCATTGGTATGTGTTCTTTGCCCGTTTTTGTATGCGTAGTATCTCGTTTTTATGCCATTGTTGCGCAATACTATCGTGCGTGCTCTGGAAGGTTTACCATTTACCATTCCCAACACATTTTCCATCTCATCATTCGATACCGGTTCATTGGGCAAGTATTTCGAAAGACGAGTAATATAAACAGGTGCCACTATCTGAAACAAATTTAAGGTTGCAAAAATAGTTTATTCAATCAGCTTTTTTAGTTCTTATATAGAGTAATATAGAAGCAATTATAAAAGGCAATAAAAAATGAATATAATAAAATTCAGCTTTTATTTTATACAGAGTATTGTCTGTGAATTATTTATAAAAATCGTTCCACATCACTTTTTCATAAATTACAATACTTATATGGCATTAAAAAGACCTTTCATATTTTTATTGAAAGGTCTTTTCCTAATGTCTAATTTCTTTTATTGTTCAGAGGTAGCCGTACCTCCGTTGTTTAATCCATAATAATACATACCATTATTACCTGGATAGAAGCCTGCAATTTGTAGATTGCCACTTCCTGCCAATGATTGCTGAAGATCGTCCACAGAATTAACAGGTTCATCATTTATGTTAGTGATCACAAATCCCTTGTGCATATTTGTTTGTTTGGATATTAGTCCATTGCCAATAGCTGTTACCATTACACCATTATCCACGCCCAGTTTCTTTTTTTCATCATCGCTTAATGTACGGAATTGAGCGCCATAAATGGTTGTTGCTCCTCCGTTTCTCACAATCGCGGTCGTACCACTGCTATTTGTTAATTGAATATTGGTTTGATAGATTTTATTATCACGGCTGTAGCTTACACTTATATTATCACCTGGCTGATAACGTGCAACCTGTTCCAGCAATTCAGGACCGGAATGGATTGATTCCCCATTTATCTGGGTGATAAAATCGCCTTTTTTTATTCCGGCTTTTGCAGCGCCTCCATTAGCAACTGTATTGGCAACATACACGCCATCGTTTTTGTCCAGCCCTAATGCGCTCGATTGTTCTGGTGTGGCATTTCTAATATCTAGGTACTCTATACCCATATACGCCCTTTGTACCGAACCATATTTCATCAAGTCGTTTACTGCTTTACGTACGATGTTCGAAGGTATGGCGTACGAGTAACCTGCATAAGACCCGGTAGGGGAGGCTATTGCTGAATTGATACCTATCAGTTGTCCTTGTGTATTTACAAGAGCGCCACCGCTATTTCCTGGATTTACAGCAGCATCTGTCTGTATAAATGATTCTATTGCTGAGGCAGATTGGCTCCTGTTAATACCTATGGAGCGTCCTTTGGCACTAACAATACCTGCGGTCACCGTGGCATCAAGGGTCAGTGGATAACCTACTGCTAATACCCATTGTCCCAGCTTCACATTATCCGAGTTGCCAAATTCCATATATGGCAAGTTGGTCTCATTTACTTTTAGTACAGCTATATCAGTTGCCGGATCCTTGCCTACTACCTTAGCTTGTGTGGTATACCTATCATCAAATGTCACAGTTACCTGGTTTGCATCATTTACCACATGGTAATTGGTTACAATATATCCATCTGGTGAAATTACAACTCCTGAACCTGAACCAATTTGAGGCGGTATATAATATTGTTGCTGACCACCGCCAAACATTTGATCGAAGAGATCGCCATAATTCTGTGGCTGCTCCGATATTACACGGCCTTTAATAGTTGTTTTAATATGCACTACCGCCTTTACCGATGAAGCAGCAGCAGGCTCAAAATCTACTGGTCCACCACTTTTTATTACACTGTTGCCTTCGGTATAACTTGCATAATTCACTGGTATGTTAAACTGGTGGGCATTTGCGGTTAAAAATGGAATATTTTTTTGATAGTGTGCTGCTATAAAGAGTGTCATCACAGACGTTAAAGCAGCTGTAAGAATGACTGGAAATAATTTGAATTTCATAGCACTTAGTATTTTTTGTTTTATACTGTCACAAATTTATTGCCTTCGATTATTATAAAACTGTTAAAGCGATTGGCTTATATATGTATTAACATTGCTTTGATAAAATGAATTTTGGTCCAATTGAGCAATCAGCTTAACTCTCCATTGAAAGATTACATGAGATAACATTTTAATCATTTTTATATCTGTAACGTACGGATATTATTTTGCCTAAAAAACAAGGACATAGGGCTGTAGAATTATTTAATTACCATTATTTTCCCTTACCTTTGCACCTCAAATTTTAGCTTAATTCTAAATTTAATATAATAACAATGGCAGACTTACGCTTACAGCGCAACTTTGGTATTGCAGCGCACATTGATGCCGGTAAAACCACTACTACAGAACGTATTCTTTATTACACCGGTGTTAATCACAAAATAGGTGAAGTGCATGAGGGTGCTGCTACAATGGACTGGATGGCTCAGGAACAGGAACGTGGTATCACTATCACCTCTGCTGCTACCACTTGCTTTTGGAATTTTCCAACATCGCAGGGCCAGCCTTTGCCAGAATCTAAAAAGTACAAATTCAATATCATTGATACTCCAGGCCACGTGGATTTTACCATAGAAGTAGAACGTTCTATGCGCGTATTGGATGGGCTGGTTGCCTTGTTCTCAGCAGTTGATGGTGTAGAGCCTCAGTCTGAAACAGTTTGGCGCCAGGCTAATCGTTATCGTGTTCCTCGTCTTGGCTTCGTAAACAAAATGGATCGTGTAGGCGCTGATTTCCTTATGGTTGTTCAGCAGGTGCGCGATATGTTAGGTGCTAAATCTGTTCCTCTGCAGTTACCAATTGGCGCTGAAGATAATTTCAAAGGTGTAGTTGACTTGATTCAAATGAAAGGTATCATTTGGGAAGATGCTACACAGGGCATGACTTACAAAGAAGTTCCTATTCCGGCTGATATGAAGGAAGAAGTAGATCATTGGCGTGCACAGCTTGTTGAAGCGGTTGCCGAATACGATGATAAGCTGATGGAGAAATTCTTTGAAGATCCTAATAGCATTACTGAAGAAGAAATTCATGAAGCAGTTCGTAAAGCCACAATTGATCTTAGCATTATTCCTATGCTTTGTGGCTCTGCTTATAAAAATAAAGGTGTACAGACTGCGCTTGATGCAGTAATTCGTTATCTGCCAAGCCCCGTAGATGTAGAATCTATTAAAGGAACTAATCCTGATACTGGAGAAGAAATTAGTCGCCACCCTGATGCTAAAGAACCATTCGCTGCATTAGCGTTTAAAATTATGACTGATCCATTTGTTGGTCGTCTGGCATTCTTCCGTTGTTATTCAGGTCATTTGGATGCAGGTTCTTACGTAACCAACATGCGTACGGGAAAGAACGAACGTATAAGCCGTATCATGCAAATGCACGCTAACAAGCAAAACCCGATCGATTTTATCGAGGCAGGCGATATAGGTGCAGCAGTAGGTTTTAAAGATATCAAGACTGGTGACACACTGTGTGATGAAAAAAATCCTATTGTTCTGGAAAATATGTTCATCCCTGAACCTGTTATCTCCATAGCTGTTGAGCCTAGAGCGCAGGTTGACGTAGATAAATTGGGTATGGCCATTGCCAAACTGGTAGAAGAAGATCCTACATTACGTGTCAAAACAGATGAAGATACCGGGCAAACGATCCTGAGTGGGATGGGTGAATTACACCTTGAAATCATTGTTGACCGTATGCGTCGCGAATTCAAAGTGGAAATTAACCAGGGCGCTCCACAGGTTGCTTACAAAGAAGCATTCACATTAAAAGTAGAACATCGCGAAATATATAAGAAACAAACTGGTGGCCGTGGTAAATTTGCCGACATTTATTTCGAGATCGGCCCTGCAGATCCCGAATTCCTGAAGGAAGGTAAAGGTACTTATCAATTCATTAATGAGATTTTTGGTGGTTCTATTCCACGCGAATTTATCCCTGCTATTCAGAAAGGTTTTGAAGCCTCAATGACTACTGGTCCGTTGGCTGGTTTCCCTGTTGAGAATATGAGAATACGTATTTTCGATGGTTCTTTCCACCAGGTCGATTCAGATTCAATGTCGTTTGAATTATGTGCTAAATCTGGTTTCCGTGAAGCTGGTAAAAAAGCAAAACCCGTATTATTGGAACCTATCATGAAGATCGAAGTAACTACTCCTGATCAATATATGGGTGATGTAACAGGTGACTTGAACCGTCGTCGCGCAATGCTCGAAGGCATGGATAGCAAGCACAATGCACAGATCATAAAAGCAAAAGTGCCTCTTAGCGAAATGTTCGGTTATGTAACACAATTACGTTCTCTTTCTTCAGGTCGTGCAACATCGGTAATGGAATTTAGCCATTATGCTCCTGCACCTCGCAACATCGAAGAAGAAGTGGTAGCCAAAGTAAAAGGTAAAGTAAACGCTTAATTAAAACCTTGTAAATAGAAAAGAAAGCTGCTCTTTATGGGCAGCTTTCTTTGTATTAGTGCGATGTTTAAATAACTTGACTATTGTATTTTACAAGTCTGATTTGAGTTGCCATTATCTGTGCATCTTGTTTGTGCAAGGCTTAGGCTCGAGGCTTTAATATCTGTTTGCGTAGCAAGGCTATGGTTATCCACGCATTGGCACACGTAGGTTTTATTGCAGGAAGTGATAATGCTTGTAGCTATCAAAGCCATACCGATTGTAAATATCTTCTTCATAATACTTAATAATGCTATTTGGAATAACCACAAGTTTAAAGAAATAATCTTTAAAATGAAAGGGTAGCCGCCAAATAGATGCTATTATTTTATTTACCATTTACAAGGCTTTTTTCCAGGGCCTCCAATAATACTCGGTCCAGCCTTTTTTGATGCCTTCCAGATTTTAAGTATAAATAATTGCTTATGTATAGATGACGTTACACAGCAGCGAAAGCAGATAATGATTAATAAAAAATACTGTAAATATTCTCAATAAAAATATATTTCATTGCTCCCAACCAAAATGATCTTATAGCAGTCTTATATAGCATAAACCTCGAAGTCCTATCACTATGATTTTTTTATGAGTAAGTTGTTAGCGTTTTTAATTTAATAATTTGCTCATTTCCCTTATCCCAAATCCCACTATCCTTTTTAAGATTTCTCCTTTTTGCCATTTATTACGGCAAAGAATAGCTCGTTTTACGTGCAAAACAGTGTTTAAGGCTGCATTTATTTCAAATAATTATTGTAACATTTTTTGTTCTTTTTACAAACTTATATTACCTTTGCACTCCATTAATTTTTTATTACTAACGGTAAGCAATGCCTACAATACAACAATTAGTTCGTAAAGGTCGTCAGCAAATTCGCGCCAAGTCAAAGTCTCGCGCTTTGGATGCTTGTCCGCAACGTCGTGGTGTTTGTACTCGTGTGTACACTACAACTCCAAAAAAACCTAACTCTGCTTTGCGTAAAGTCGCTAAAGTGCGCCTTACTAACAAGATAGAAGTTATTGCATATATTCCGGGTGAAGGCCATAATCTTCAGGAACACTCGATCGTACTCATACGTGGTGGTCGTGTTAAGGATCTTCCTGGTGTACGTTACCATATTGTACGAGGTGCGCTTGATACTGCAGGTGTAAAAGACCGCAAACAAAGCCGCTCTAAGTACGGTACCAAAAAAGAAAAAGCAAAAGCAGCTAAAAAATAATTTTAATAATTAAGTTTAAAAGCCAATCGAAAGATGAGAAAGGCGCAAGCAAAAAAGTTCCCCTTAGCACCAGATCCTAAATTCAACGATAAACAAGTTACTCGTTTCGTTAACTGCCTTATGTGGGGCGGCAATAAAACAGTAGTGTTAAGCGCATTTTATGATGCTATTGATAAGGTTTCTCAAACAACCAGTGAAAATGGTTATGAAGTTTGGAAACGTGCTTTGGTAAATGTAACTCCTTCTGTAGAAGTACGTAGCCGTCGTATCGGTGGTGCTACTTTCCAGATTCCAACAGAAGTACGTCCGGATCGTAAAATATCTTTAAGCATGAAATGGCTTATCCGTTTTTCTCGCGAACGTAATGGTAAGACCATCGCTGATAAGCTGGCTAATGAAATAGTTGCAGCAGCAAAAGGTGAAGGTGGTGCTTTCAAAAAGAAAGAAGACACACACCGTATGGCAGAAGCTAACAAAGCCTTCTCTCACTTCAAAGTATAATCATATATATCATAATATTTCTGCAAAAGCCGCTTCCATAGCGGCTTTTGTAGTTTCTTAAAATGTGGATATCTTGTTGCCAAACGCTCAGTAAAATGTCTGCTTTTCAGTATATTTGATAATTATTTTATTATTATAAATACTAGAAAAATGGCAGTAGACGACAAATTAAAAGTACTGAAGTTGGCGATTGACAAGATTGAAAAGGATTATGGTAAAGGCTCGGTTATGATGCTTGGAGACAAGCAAAAAGAAAAGATTGATGTTATCAGTACAGGCTCTTTAGGATTGGACGTAGCTCTTGGGGTAGGTGGTTTTCCTCGTGGTCGTATTATTGAAATATACGGCCCCGAAGCTTCTGGTAAAACAACAATTGCGATACATACTATAGCTGAAGCTCAGAAGAAAGGTGGCATTTGTGCCATCGTAGATGCTGAGCATGCTTTCGACGCTTCTTATGCCCGTAAATTGGGTGTGGATGTTGATAATCTCATTATCTCCCAGCCCGATTATGGTGAACAGGGTCTTGAAATTGCCGACCGCCTCATTTCCTCTGGCGCTGTCGATGTGGTTGTTATAGATTCTGTGGCTGCTCTCGTTCCTAAAGGTGAATTAGAGGGCGAAATGGGGGAAAGTAAAATGGGCCTACAGGCTCGTTTGATGAGCCAGGCTCTACGCAAGCTCACTGCTACCATTTCCCGCACAGGCTGCTGCTGTATTTTTATCAATCAGCTTCGTGAAAAGATCGGTATAATGTTCGGTAATCCTGAAACTACTACCGGTGGTAATGCGCTTAAGTTCTATGCTTCCGTTCGCCTGGATATCCGTCGTGTTAGTCAGCTAAAAGATGGTGATGTGGCAAGTGGTAACCGTACTCGCGTAAAAGTGGTTAAGAATAAGGTAGCGCCTCCTTTCCGCCAGGTGGAATTCGATATCATATTTGGTGAAGGCATTAGCAAAGTGGGCGAAATTATAGATATGGGCGTGGATCTTGGTATCCTTCAAAAAAGCGGCTCATGGTTTAGCTACGCAGATATGAAACTTGGCCAGGGGCGTGATGCTGTAAAGCAATTCATGCTTGACAATCCTGAGGTGATGGATGAAGTAGAAGGAAAGATCAGGGCTGCATTACAGGATCCTGCTTAATAAAACTTCTTATAAAGTTGATGTAAACGCCATGTTTTTAGCATGGCGTTTTGCATTATTCATAAGTTTTAATAGAAGTACGTTTCAATGCTATTTGCGTAGCAGGCATCACTACAAATGGTACTTTTTCCAGCCTCGTCTCACTGGTATCAAGACCAAAGGCCTTATCATCCGATAGAGAAAGATTTTTGAGGAAAAAATAAGCATTTAATATAAAGCCATCCCTGCCTTTAAATTCATTGTCTGTCGAAAGGAATTTTTCTAACAATACAAATATAAAATCTGCAGCCAGGTTGTGCTTGTTTAGTGATGGGTAACGGCTGGTGATATCCAGTTCTTTATTGGCTACCATCTCTTCCACCACTTTTCTGAACATAAGGTTCAGGCGCGGCTGTACTCTGAATCCCAATCTGAACTCAACACGTATCACCTTATCGTTCTTTAGCTCTTCTACGTTATACTCCATAGTATATGGTTCATCTGTACGCTCTATGTGTATGAACCAATATATATCGGCACGCTTGGGCTTGCGGCTGAATATGGAGTAAATTATCTTCTCTTCTATGTGCCTTGGGTTATTAGCTTTGGTGAGGTAGATAAGATGCGTTGCGTATTTGGATATGCTGGTATCCTTGCTTAGATCTTCAAGGAGGGGGATGTAGTCTTTCAGATTTATAAAGTTCAGGAAGCGGTTATTTATCTTTCTTGCATTATACCACACATACATGGTAGAGATGAGCCCTATTTCGAATACAAGGAACATCAATCGTTTCACGATCTTAATGGCATTGGCAACAAAAAATGATGTCTCGACCGTAACAAATACAACCAGTATGAGCGCCACGATCCAAACAGGGTAATGCTTTATATACCGCAGGAAATAGTACATCAGGATGGTGGTCATCAGCATGGCGATGGTGATGGAGAAACCATACGCTGCAGTCATAGCTTCTGATGTGCGGAAGTAAAGAACCACCAGGATGCACCCTACGCATAGCACCCAGTTGATGCTTGGTATATATATCTGTCCTCGCACAGTGGTGGGATATTTTACCCTTACTCTCGGCCAGAAATTAAGGCTTATTGCTTCACTTATCAGTGTGAAAGACCCGCTTATCAAAGCCTGGCTGGCTATTATTGAGGCTGCAGTAGCGATGATGATACTCGGCAAAAGGAAACCATGAGGTACTATTTCAAAAAATGGGTTGATGTCTCCCAGGTTGCTTTTGTTCTGCATCAATACCCATGCCCCTTGCCCCAGGTAGTTGAGTACCAGCGTGGTTTTTACAAACATCCAACTCACTTGTATGTTCTTCCGGCCACAATGTCCTAAATCGGAGTAGAGGGCCTCTGCCCCCGTAGTACAGAGAAAGACCGCACCCAATAGCCAAAATCCTTTAGGGTGTAGTGTAAGTAGCTCAATGCCATATACTGGGTTTAAGGCCCTGAATATTTGGGGGTAGTGTACTATCTGGTTCAGCCCCAAGGCCCCAAGCATAAGGAACCAGATGAACATAATGGGCCCGAAAGCGCCTCCCACCACTTTAGTGCCAAATCGTTGGAAAACGAATAACAATAATATGATCACCAATACCAATTCCACAACAAGACTGTTACCGGGAACGATAGCATGCTGTAATCCTTTTACACCGTTAAGGCCTTCTATGGCTGAAGTAACGGTAATAGGCGGAGTGATGATGCCATCAGCAAGGAGGGTGCCTGCGCCTATAATGGCCGGGTAAACCAGTTTTTTGCCGAACCGCCTTACCAGGGCATATAGCGAAAATATCCCCCCTTCCCCTTTATTGTCCGCCTGTAGCGTTATCAGGATGTATTTGAACGTTGTCTGCAAGGTAAGTGTCCAGAACACGCAGGAGATAGCGCCCAGAACCAGCCCCTGGTTGGCCGGCCCGCCTTCTTTTAGTATGGTTTGAAATGTATAGAGGGGGGAAGTACCTATATCGCCGAATATAATTCCCAGTGTTATGAAAAGACCTGCAACTGAGACCTTTTTAAAATGGCTTGTATCCACAAAAAGATGAATGAGGGCACAAAAGTAAAATACTTTACTGTGGTTGCAATAAATTATTATTAGTTAATAATTTATGTTTTATTAAAGCCACCTGCCTTAAATCCTTTAAAATTTCCCACAAGACCTAAAAAATACTGCCTTCCTCATTTTTTCATTGATAATCATAATGTTATGTCTGTTTCGTGCCCCAATCTTTACCCATATTTTCCCAAAAAATTTCCCATTTATGCCCCAATGCAATGTCATAATTTGCCAATGAGACAATGTGCCAATGGAATGTGGTTCTGTTTTGTAAAGGTTTTCCGAGCAGCATTGTTGCAAATTTATTGATAAGCAAAATAGGGGAGTAAAAAAGATAACGACAATAAACCCCGGGGGCAATTTGGCAATTGAGCCTTATATAAAAATGTTCACAAAAGCAAGAGTTAAAAATGTATATGGGCAGGGTATTTTTCACGTTGCATTTGATTTGCGATTTTTGTAAGTTCACATTTGCAATTCCGAGTAAATGTTTTGATAAAAAAAATAACTCCAACGATAATTATAAACTCTCTGTCTAATGAGGTAAGAACCAGAACGATAAAGGATAGAGCGTTCCACTCTTTGTGTTTTTGCTACCTGTTACTTACCTGCTACACATCCTACAAACTCCAGCCTCACGGATAAACGTGCGAAGTGATTGTACTAAAAGGCTAATTACAGTGGCTTTCAGAAGATGAAAGGTGCATTGGTAAAGTATGTCTGGTCGCTGCTTCAAATTGTTTGTTCACTTTTTTAAATATAAAGAGCAATGAGGAGAAGTTACTTTTACTCACTATGGTGTATTGCATTAATGCTTTGCCTTTCATTTGCAAATCCGGCAAATGCCATGAGCATTTCCGGGCTTAATGTTGTTTGCGTAGGTACTACCCAGAATTATACAGAAATATCGGGACATACCGGATGTAGTTATACATGGACTATCACGCCCGCAAGTGGGGGTATCGTTACGGGAACATCGCCGGCAGTCCCTGTAACCTGGACATCTTTAGGAAACTACACGCTAAAGGTAGTTGCAGACAGCGCATTGACAGGCATTGATTCTACTACCATCACGGTGGCTGTGATTCCACCCCCACAACTATTTATTACGACCAATTCGGAAACCTCATGCCAGAGTTTTGATACAACCGGCGTAGATCCGACGGGCGGTTACATACTTACCGATACGGCAGGGTGTGTAAAAGTATGTGCTGGTCGAACCGCTACTTACTATGCGAATGGTGGCAGTGCATTTGCCGGAAACAATTATTACTGGGCAGTGACAGGTGGTTCCATTATCGGACCTAATAATGGATCTGCCGTAACTGTAACTTGGATTAGTACCGCTACCGGAGGTTCTATTACACTTTCGGATACTACAACGGCGGGATGTATGAGCGTAGTTAGCCTGTGTGTTCGTGTTATCCCGCGGCCTATGTCTGGCTTTGCTATTGATAACAAAACCTTGCCCGTTGTGCTGGATACTGTGTGTATCAATACGCCGGTTCAGTTCAAGGATCTGTCGGTTGCCGATTCCCTTTCTTCGATCACAAGCTGGTATTATATGTTTGGCGACGATAGTGTGTCCAGCGAAAAAAATCCCGTGCATACCTATCATACAGCGGGTGGGCCGTATCTCTGCCAGCTTGTAGTAACCAATGCCTGTGGATGCACCGACACATTTCGTACGTTCATCATGGTAACTATTCAGCCAGGGCCAACTATATATTGCCCGCAAGTAGTTTGCCAGGGAGATTCGATTGCCTATTCAGCCTCGGTCCCTCCGGGTTGTGGTTCTGTGACATATAATTGGAGCTGGGACACAGCTTATGCAACTCCAATGGGACTACCGCCCTATACCCATCAAACACTTACATTAAAATGGAAGGGTGCCAATGCGGATGGCTATGGCACGGTAAGTCTTTCGGAGAATGGCTGCGCGACTGTATGCACGGGCACTACCACGATAAAGGTGCCTGTGGTGCAAAGCAGCCCAAAAGTGACAGGACCGACAAGCCGATTGTTATGCGCAGGCGTACCCTATCAATTCAGTATTCCCTTATGGCCGGGCACGCAGTATGACTGGGGCGTAATAGGCGATCCTTCTGCCGTTATCAGTGGAAGACACAACAATGTTGTGGCAGTGCAATTCAGTAGTGCGGGGACTTACAGAATTCATGTATGGTATCAGAATAAATTAAAACTATGCGGTGGTGATTTGAAAATCACCGTAGTAGTTGTAAATCCAACTACGATAACGGGGCCGACTTCGTGGTGTGCCAACTCCGGTACTGCTACCTATAGCTTGAGCGGAGGATACAGCGCCAAATGGACTTTGAATGGACCCTATTCCGCACCTATTACATTCACAGGAACATCTTACAATGCAAACCTTGATAGTCCCGGCACCTATGTCTTGACAGCATCCGGCACAGGATTCTGCCCACCTTCTCCCTTATACATCAGTGTGTATGGATCTCCACCCGTAGATTCGATAACTGGGCCGCAGGTAGCCTGCGAAACCAATTTCTCACCTGAATCGGATGGTTATGTTTATACTTATCATGCTAAAAACCCGATGCCGGGATATACCTTTAAATGGATTATCCCGGGTGCCTATACAGTAACCTCACTAACCGGCGACTCGGTAAGCGTGATCTGGGATACTCTTCCTGAAACTATAGAAGTTTTCAGAGTAAGTGTTGACACACCCTACTGCAGCGGGCCTCGGGCACATCTTACAGTTGAGCCTTTTACAAACAACCCTCTTCTGATTGGCGATACTGTAGCCTGCGCTAATAGCTATCAGGCATATTCAGAGACAGTTCTAAATTTCGACAATATAGTCTGGGGGATAGTACCAGATACTTTGGGAAGTATCGTAGGTGGTTATGAGAATAGCGCCAATATAAATGTATTATGGCACAATGTAAGTACAACCAGAACGGCGCAGATATTTTGTAATATAACGCAATGTGCCAACTCAGCACAAATATTACAGAATGTAACTTTAAATCCATCACCAGCAGTTTCATTATCTACCAGTCCGTCCACAGCATGTAACCATAGCACAGTTACTCTAACAGCGACAGGAAGCGATAACTCTTACACCTGGAATTTTGGAGATGGCACCACCAAAATTACTTCAGGAGCGGGCGGCAATGTCACTACCCATCAATATGCTGTGCCACCGGGTGCATCGACTGTGTCTTTGACCGCGACCGTAACGGCTAGCGGCACAGCCTCGTCGGGTTGTCCCGTATTAGGGCAAAGCCGGACAACAGTACAGATAAAACCGGGACCCACACCGTCAATGTACACGCGTGACCCCTTGAACCATTGCGGCTCAACTCCGTTCAGTGACACTTTTTATTCAGCAGTAAAAAATGGGGTAGCTCCGATTACCTATCAGTGGTACAGAAATGGCACGGCAATTTCCGGCTCAATTGGCGATACATTGATCAATGGTGATACAGGGACATTTTTTTTGGTTGTAAATGACGGGGCGGGATGCTCAAATACATCGGACTCTATCAAGATCACCAATATTGGAGCCTGTATAATTTGCAGCTTGCCAACGATGAGCCTTAGCACGGGATGCAATGTAATTACCTCTACAGGCAGCACCGTTGGGACCTCTCCAGTGTATACTGCGACGGGTGGAACTGTCGTCACCTCGGGCGGAGGCTACAATGCTACGATCACCTATCCCAAGCCGGGCTATTATGAGATCACTTTGAAAGAAACGTTTGGCAGTTGCAGTAACACAGCAATCGTTTTGGATAGCGTACCATTAGTATCCAACTTTTACTGGAACTGGACTTGTACACGACCTACATATACAGTAAATTTTCACGACAACTCAGCTTACCTCGCGACATGGGGAATTACCAGCTATAATTGGGTAGTAAAGAGCGGTGCCACTACAGTTGCAACCGGATCGGGCGCCAACTGGAGCACATCATTAGGCTATGGGAGGTATTCAGTTACAGAAACTGCTACAGCCAAAACAACGGGTGGTACGGCAACACAGACTTGTATGATAGTAGATACTATAGTAGTACCGGGAGTCCCCTCCCTTGCAATTCATGATTCTTTAAATTCTCTTTGTGAAGGCATACCTACCAATTTCAGCCCAATTATCACCCCGCTTGTGGTCGGTACTTTACCGGTTGGTATCGCTAACTATATTTGGAAGTTTGGCGATAGTTCAGTTAGCCTATTGGCAAATACACAAAGAAGCCTTACTTATAAATTTGGTCGCGATCCAAATCTTTATACAAATACGTTGATAATAACGGATACTTTGGGATGTACCGATACGGCAAATGCAAATGATACTATCTACGAAAATCTGCTTGGTGGTGCAGTAGTTACCGATAATGATTTTCTATGTAATGGGAAATCTGATACGTTATATTATGGGGTTGGCCCGTTATCATTTTCTATAGGAAATCCGACAAGTTTCCTTTGGTCAGATGGAACGACAGACTCAATGAACATAGCTACGGTTTCCGGAAATTATTGGGTGGAAGTCAGGGATATTCATCATTGTTACGAAAAAACGCAGCCCTGGTCAGTGATAATCACTAATCCTGCCGGGCTTACAATTACGGGAAATACGAGCTACTGCCAAGGTGAAACGGTTGCATTATCAGACAACCTCGGCGCGGGCTATACCTATCAATGGTTGAAAAACGGCTTGCCAATAACCGGCGCAACTCATTATTATTTGCTTGATCCCGGAGAGGCACCGGGCAGGTATAGGTATCAGCTTGCGATAAAAGATACTATAAGTGGTGGAGGCTGCTTGGATACCTCTGCAAATGATACGGTAACCATACACTCATTGCCTGCGAAACCAACAATCAGTAGCGTGAGTGTGATCAACTGCCCTACGTATGAATTAAAGCTTACCACAACGAGCCTTTCGGCTAAATTTACCTACAACTGGAGCAATAGCAAAAGCGGAGCTATTGACACCATTTACACGGGCGGTGCATACCGGGTATATGTGACCGACACCAACGGATGTATCAATTATACAGACACTTTAATACCCAATTCACCCGAAAGCTACATGGCATGGTTCCCATCGGGATGCTACATGCTATGCAGCCAGTCATCGCCTGATAGCTTGCCTGGCCCGCCGGGGACATTCAACTCATGGGCATGGTTGCTCAACAACACAGTCGTCAGCTCAAGCGGAAACGATACTATTACGTCGCTTCGAATTGTGCCGACGGGTGGCTTCTACCAATTGCAGCTTTCCAATGGTTTATGTGCCACAACATCCGACACACTTAATGTTGGCTTTGAGGATTGCGGCACATCTTGCCCGAATATATTGCCTAATACCATCACCCTTACCTGTGATACAGCCGCAGCCGGTTATAAGGCATCAATAACACTTACAAATACGAACCCTACTGATACCCTAGATGTGACCATCGGATTAAGCATTGGACCTGCAGTGCCATTCAGTGTTGTATTGCCACCGGCCAGCGCACATACCTATAGCATGTCTTTTACAACATTACGACTACCTGCCTATAGTCCTATAACTTTAGCAGCATGGTTCAATGCGCCGGGGCTATCTCATCCTTGTTATGAAACCAGAACCATCACAACCGTCCCGTCTTGCAGTGGTTGGCCGGCCGAAAGGTTGGCTGGACAAACGGCACCTATAGATACCATTAAACAGGTTGCCACCGGGATGATCGTATATCCCAATCCTGCCGGAAGCGCTGTTAACGTAAACTATAATTATGGGTACGAAGGTGATGCTAAAAGACGCATTGTTTTATATGATATGACTGGAAGAGTAATTTCAACTATGCAAGTAAATAATGAGACAGGCACAGTCACGATCCCGACAGCTAATTTTACTTCCGGCTCCTATATCGTTCGGATGGAGGAAAACAACCAAACATTACATGTAGATCATGTAAGCATTATTCACTAAACCACAAGGGTTGCCTGCAGACGCTGGCAACCTATCTTTTTAGTATATTTATGTATAAACGGATAAGCATGAAAAGCAAATGGTTACTACTTTTTATTTCACTTATTGTTTGTCTTTCCACGAATGCCCAGCAATATAAATGGATAAAAGGTGGGGGTAGCATTACGCCCACGACTATTGCCAACAGCAATGAGCGTGTAACAAGCATGTGCACTGACGACGACCATAATGTGTATGTCGTAAGCCCAATGGGTAATGCGGATATTAAAGCAGATACCTTTAGTATGATAAAGAGCCACTATAGCCCAAGCGGGTTTTATTATAATGTGTTCTTTGCCAGTTACGATTGTAATGGCAATATGCGATGGGCAAAACTGCTGGAAGCACCAGATGCCGCAGCCTTATGGGGTTTAGTCTATGACGATAAGGGTAATATTTATACTTGTGGAGCACTATTGGGAGGCGACAAATATTTAGGCAATGATACTATTATCAAGGATGCAAATTATACTGGCTTTTTGGCAAAATTTGATACTTCAGGTAAGCTTAAGTGGATCAACTTTATGGGACCTGATATTCGGAATACCGCATCGAATACCGGCGGAATTGGTGGGATAGATATTGATGGGAAAGGGTACATCCATTTTTATTCCGCGATTGGAGATAATGTACAATTGACGCCAACTGTTCTAAGTGTAAGGGGTACTTATGATCTGAAATATGACACGTTTGGAAATTTATTGAATGCGGTAAGATTACCAATCCCTGCAGTCAACTCACATATAGTAAATGTGGCAATTAATAAAAAAAATGATGTGGTATATGCAATAGTACAACTACCAGATACAAGTGGTGGATGGGCAAATGACCTTGCCGCATACGATACAAGTGGAAATCAACTTTGGTTTGATTCCTGTAAACCTTTTACGTTTGCAAGCCTCGGCGGGTTAGCATATGATCAGAAAGGAACTATTTATACTTCTGGTGGTAGCGAAGTTGGACCTTTCATATTTGCTGGAGACTCAGTTACACGATATAACGGAAATAACAATGCTATCTTAAAAATTGATACGCTTGGGCACGTCAAAGAAAGCTACGAATTTGATTGTACGTTAACGAGTAGTTACATAGCTTCTGTGACATTATTGAATAGTGGAATGATCGGAGCGACCGGCCTAATATTGGGTGAAGTAAAATATGGGAACGATAGCATTCTTAGTGCTGCAGGAGAAGCGCTTAACCCCTTAGTAATAATATTGGATACATCGGGTACTCTTGTTTTAATGGACCAGCTACACGGTAGTGGCTCTGATGACTTGGGAACCGTAATCGCATCAGACAAAGCAAATAATATATATCTCGGAGGCCAAGTGGAAAGCGATATATATGCGGGCAGTCTTACTCCTTATTACAGTGTCGGAGGTAATTCCGATTTCTTTGTAATGAAATATGGATATAACTGCGATTGTGCGCCCGCCGATGAACCAACTCCATTCTTTATTGTAACAGACAGTACACATGCACTCGATGCCGTTGCTTTTACTTACAAGGGAAGTGTAACACCCGATAGTGTGAAGTGGAATTTTGGTGATGGGACTATATCAACCACAACAAGTCCCTCGCATACCTTCTCAGATACAGGTGTATATCAAGTTTGTTTAACCGCTTATGCATGTGATAGCGGAACTTATTGCCAGAATATAACAGTACTGCCTCCAACGGGAATTTCAAGCAATAATGCTTTGGGAAATGTGAGCGTATATCCTAACCCAATGAGTGGACAGTTATTTATAGAAAATGCAGAGGATGGTGATAAAGTAAAGCTCTATGATATAATGGGGAGAGCGGTGTACAAGGGTACTATCAAAAATGAAAAATATTTGATTGATACAAGAGATTTGAGTGTTGGTACTTATTTGCTTGAATTGACAGATAAGTATGGTCGAAGGAATAGTACGACCGTAGTGAAACAGTAAAACCTTATTGATGAATCGTTTTCTTTTAATTTGTTTGTTGCTATTTTCATTCTTCTCCACAAATGCTCAGCAATATAAGTGGGTAACCGGCGGGGGTAGCTCTACATTTACGACAATAACCGCCAGCAATGAAAGTGTAACTAGAATGTGTACTGATGACAATAATAATGTGTATGTCGTAAGCCCGATGGGTAATAACAATATTAAAGCAGACACCTTTAGCATGATAAAAAGCCACTATAGCCTAAGTGGTTTTTATTATAATATGTTTTTTGCCAGCTATGACTGTAATGGCAATATGCGATGGGGAAAATTACTGGAAGCACCAGGTGCAGCAGGGATATGGGGCATAGTATATGACAGGAAGGGTAATATTTATTGTGGTGGTGCATTATCGGGAGGTGACAAGTATGTGGGCAATGATACCTTTATCAAGGATCCAAATTATACAGGCTTTCTTGCAAAATACGATACATCAGGTAAGCTTAAGTGGATCAACTTTATGGGGCCTGATACCCCGAATACTGGATTGAATACCGGAGGTTTTGGAGACATAGACATCGACGGGCAAGGGTATGTGCATTTTTACTCATGGCTTGGAAATAATGTACAGCTCACACCAACCGTTCTTAGTGTAAGAGGCACTTATGATTTGAAATATGACACATCAGGGAATATAGTGAATGCAGTAAGATTACCGATACCAGCCGTCAATTCATACATAGTAAATGTGGCAATTAATAAGAAAAATGATGTGGTTTATGCTATCGTAGAATTACCTGATACGAGTGGTGGAAATACGAATGATTTAGCAGCTTATGATTCAAACGGCAAACAGTTATGGTTTGATACGTGTGGCCCTGCAACAGGACTCTCCGACGTTATCTACGATCAAAACGGCAACATTTATTGCACAGGGGTTTCAGAACTTGCACCTTTTGTCCTAGATGGCGATACTGTTTACAACAGTTACGGTGGCGATATCGGAACCATCATTAAACTCGATACAAGTAACCACATAAAATGGGTTTTTGACGTCGATGATTATATTGAAGTTGATTACTTTTCCAGTTTAGCGTTGCTTCCTAATGGAAATATCACAGCGACTGGGATAATTGGCGAAGTGGCGCAACATGGAACGGTCAGACTTATTAACACTACATCAAATCAGCAGCCTCTTTTTGCAATTGTTGATAGTTCTGGCAACCTGATAAAACTTGATTATTTGTACGGCAGTGGTTTTTATAACTGGGGTACGGCAATAACCTCGGACAAAGCAAATAATATTTATCTCGGAGGACAAGTAGAAAGCGACATATATGTGGACAGCCTTACTCCTTACAACAGTGTCGGAGGTAATTCCGATTTCTTTGTAATTAAGTATGGATATAACTGCGATTGTACACCTACCGATGAACCAACACCAATGTTTACAATGACAGGTGACAGTACAAATGCAATGAAAGCAGTTACATTTACTTATACAGGAAGAGTAACGCCTGATAGTGTACGGTGGAATTTTAGTGATGGAACAACATCTACTACAACAAATCCTACCCATACATTTCCTGATACAGGTGTATTGGAAGTATGCCTTACTACATACAATTGTGATAGCGGTACTTACTGCCAGTATATAACGGTATTGCCACCGACTGGAATTGCAAGTATTAATTCATCCGGTAATGTAAGCGTATATCCAAATCCAATGAGTGGACAGCTTTTTGTAGAAAATGCGGAGAACGGGGATAAGGTAAAGCTCTATGATATAATGGGGAGAGAGGTATATGAGGGCACTATCAACAATGAAAAATATTTTATTGATACAAGAGATTTGAGCGTTGGGACTTATCTGTTGGAATTGACTGATGTATATGGAAGAAGGAATAGCATGATGGTGGTGAAACAGTAAAACAATTTGACAATTCGGCAATTCGACGATGTGATAATTATTATAGTTTATAAATAGAGTGTTGCACAGCAATGCCCAGAATGTACAAGCGAGCGTGGCAACAGAAGCTTAATAGTAGTAATGGAGCTAAGGGCAAAAGAAAATATAAGTTGGCAAATCCTAGATATAAATCATCTACTCGCCCTCGTAACAGGAACTTCACCACCCACCAGGTCAAATTTTATATCATCAAACCATATTTGACCTTTCCCGGATAATAACGCACCATACACAATCGTGGTTCCATTTTTGGGAACATCCAACACCAGGGTACATTTTGTCCAATCGGTAGTTTCCTTTATGGCTTTATCGTACATATTATCAAAGGACAAGACTCTTTTATCATGAGAAGTCGAATCATCAACACGCAACCAAAACCCTGCCCAACCATCTACTTTTTCAGATCTCATGTAGCCGGTCATTCTAATTCTTTTACCGAGATATTTATCAATCTTAATATAATTAGCCAGTGCACCGAACCCCTTAATTTTATCGGCTTCAGACTTAATAGTTATAGCATCCACTCCTTTCTGGCCTGCTTTCTTATCAACTCCCATTTTATAGTCCTTTCGTGCGTCGCCAGTTGGGCGCCAGCCTTTTGGTAGTGGCTCTATTTGTGATGAATTAGCCTTTTGACCGTTGGCAGTAACATAAATGATTTGAAAAAAGGTAAAAAAGATTAACGTTGCAATGTTTCTGCGATTTTTCATTTGTATTAGATTTAAGGTGAAGTGAAATTAGGAATTAAAAATATTATTTACCATAATTTAAAAATAATAAATGATCATACAATTTTGCGGGCTTTCGGGAAGCGGTAAGACTACTTTAGCTTTGAGGGTAAAGGAACTGCTGCGGGAAAATGATATTCCTGTTGAGATAATTGACGGAGATGTGTACAGGAAAATTTTGAGTGATGACCTTGGCTTTTCGAAGGAAGACAGGAATACCAATATAAGGCGGCTTGCTTTTGTGGCAAGTAAAATGTCGGTTCCCGGTATAGTAGCAATTATTTGCACGATCAACCCTTATGACGATATAAGAAAGGAAATAAGTGAGCTGTATCCTGATGTGAAAACTGTATTTATAGATTGCGATATTGAGACAGTAATAAAACGGGATACCAAAGGCCTTTATAGCAGGGCGTTGCTTCCAGATGATCATCCGGATAAGATACATAACCTTACGGGTATTAATGATCCATTTGAAATACCACAAGCCCCTGACCTGGTAATAAAGTCGGATAGTGAAACCGTAGAAGCTTGCGCGGACAGATTGCTGGAATTTATTTTATTTAATTACAAAAGCAGCTAAGGTATTGTTTGTATCAATATCTATAATGATTCCCCTGCCAGTATTGTGTAACGCAGAATAAGCATCGTAAGCAAGATTGTTTTCTGTTTTTATTTTAACTCGTGCAAATTCGTTAGCAGCAATAGATCGCTGATCCAGATGTTTTTCAAAAGTATCAATATCTATTTTGTAAATGACTTCGGTAATGCTGCATAAAGATGTTGCTGTGTTTATCCTTATTATATATTCCTTATTTATTTGCAAAGGGTGATTTGAATCCAGCCAACAGATCTCTGCTTCAAATTCTGTGTTATCAGCAGGAAGGTTGTCCTTGTGTGACAGAACATCGCCTCTTTCTACGTTTGCATCACTACCTAAAAGCAAATAAATATTTTGTCCGCTAATGGCTTCGTTCGTTTCTTCGTATCCGTGTATTATTTTTTCTACTGTTGCTTCTCTGCCGCGTGGGTTTATTACAACAGTATCTCCTTTTTTCAAAGTTCCTGAAACCAAATTACCATAATAACCGTTAGTGCCTTTATGCTGCACAGGTAATCGCAAATGAGAAGATATATTATCAATGCTATTGTTGCAGTTTTCAAGGTATTCAAGCAGAGTAGCACCCTTATACCAATTCATCTTTGAAGAAAGAGAAGTTACATTGTCGCCATTGAGCGCAGATATTGGTATGAAAACAATATCGGGGATACCCAGATCTTTTGTGATCTGCAGCAATTCATCTTTGAGGGTATTAAAAACATTTTCGTCATAATTTACAAGATCCATTTTGTTTATTGCTACAACAACGTGCTCCATCCGCAGAAATGAAGCTACCAATAAATGACGCCGTGTTTGTGCCATAACACCGTTCACAGCATCTATTAAGATAATTATAGCTTCTGCTACGGAAGCGCCTGTGACAAGATTTCTTGTAAATTGAAAATGGCCGGGGGCATCTATTATGATATACTTTCTTTGAGGTGTTGTAAAATATTTGTAAGCAATATCTATTGTTATACCATGTAGCCTTTCTGAACGCAGGCCATCTGTAAGAAAGGCAAGATTGAGCCTTTTCGTTTCTTTGTCATTTAGTGATATTGAATCGAGTATGTCAGTTTTTATATTTTCTGTATCATATAGCAAACGTCCGATCAACGTGCTTTTGCCATCGTCAATACTGCCTGCTGTTATAAATCTTAAGATATCCATCCAGGTCTTATTAGAAATATCCATTTAATTTTCTATCCTCCATACCCGCGTCGGAAATACTGTCGTCCATTCTTGTTTCGCCTCTTTCGCTTATTGGCGAGTTTTCAATTTCACTAATAACGCTGTTAATATCCGCAGCTTCTGATGCTATTGCGGCTGTACACGTCATATCTCCAATAGTTCTGTAGCGCACATTTGTATTGACTATCACATCGGTTGGCTCGTGTATCATGTAATCGGAAACTGCAATCAGCCTGTTATTATATTGCACGCATTGGCGAGGGTGTGCAAAATAAAGTGAGGGAAGCTCTATTTTTTCACGACGGATATAGTTCCACACATCCAGTTCACTCCAATTGCTTATCGGGAACACACGTACATTCTGCCCCTCATGAATATTACCATTGTATAAATCCCATAGTTCAGGTCGCTGGTCGTATGGTTGCCAGCCACCTGCGGCATTCCTTACAGAAAATATACGCTCCTTTGCTCTTGCTTTTTCTTCGTCTCTACGGCCACCACCTATGCAGGCATCAAATTCAAATTCATTGATGGCATCGAGCAGAGTTTGTGATTGCAATATGTTTCTACTTGGGAATTTGCCTTTAGGCTCTTCTAATCCTCTTTTGCGTATGGTGTCTTCCACCTTGCATACAATAAGCTTCAATCCATATTTGTTCACTAACTCATCCCTGAATTGCAATGTTTCTTCAAAATTGTGCCCGGTATCAATATGCATCACCGGAAATGGTGGTTCATCAGGATAAAATGCCTTTATAGAAAGATGTATCAATAACGTAGAATCCTTGCCACCTGAAAAGAGCAATACTGGTTTTTTGAATTGGGCAGCAACCTCTCTTAATATATAAATAGCCTCAGCTTCCAGAATATCTAAATAGTCCATTGTACCTTATTTGAAAGTTGCGTTGTCATTATCATCTATATAGAATTCGTTGCACCTGCCTGCAATATGATATTTGATCACACCGGCTTTTTTATCAAATGAGGCATCAGAATAAGTGGGTGCCAGACACTGTAAAGACGTGGCAAGATATTCTTCCTCATCTATGATAATGCGCCAATATAGGGCGGTGTCACCATGAGCAGTGTTAAACCGTATTTTAAAAAATATACCTTCCTCAGCCTTACGTTCCACCTTCATTAATGCAATTTAAATTTTTATTTATGTAAAGACCTCAAACTAATCTTTAATTAAAGCGTGGTCAACTAAAAATAGCTGAAAAAGACTTTTTAAAAAACAATACGGGAAAATAACTATAAGAGGCGGTGCTTTAATCTAAAATAAAATTTCTGAAAAGGCTTTACCGGCACCAATTTATAACCGAACTTACCGGCAAGGCTTCCCATATATGCAGCAAGGGTTTGCTGCTCTGCCATATTTAGTGTTTCATATTGTGGGTGTTGAGTTGCTTTCAGGATTTGTCCGGTGGGTGCTTCTTTAGCAAAAATGCTATTGGCTGGAGAGGGAACTCCTGCGACCATAGGCTGGGTTAAGATGTCGGAATTTTCAATATCGAGAAAGGATGCTAGTTCTTTTGTAGCAAATGAAGGGTTTTCGCAGAGATCTTCATAGCATAGTAATAAATACCGGGAATCCTTTGACGCAGATTGCCGAGCAGCTACCCGGAAGGAATATTTTAGATTACGCAGTGAATATCGCAGGTTAAAAAATTTGTCCATTTTTTTATGAGAGGATAGAGTAGTGAACGGGTCGCGAATCATGTGTACTATTTTGGCGTTGGGCATTTCCTGCCATATCCGATTTAGGAAACGTTCGTTTGTGGGTGTTTTATCTACCCAGGCTTTTGCCGTAAGCCTATTTGTGCAGGATGCGTATGCGAGTATGATAGTTATATGAGGCCACAACGAATTTTCTTTATTTACAATAGACCACCAAGTCATTAAGTACCTCGCGAAATCAACGTAGTGAGAGCTTGTATCAGTGCTTCGTCCAAGTACCCAAAATGGAGGCTGATTGATGGGATTTGCCAATCTGCGAAGCCATTCTATTCCCATATATTTGGCCCATTTACCTTTGGGTAATACAAGTAGCTTATGTTCAAGACTAACATAGTAACTTCCTTCTGAAGGAAATACGACCAATTCAGGATGACCATCTAACAAGTCTCTCATTAGTGTTGTGCCACTACGATGAACACCGCAAACAAAAACCGGAGACTGTGCTAACCTAAGTCCATCCTTTATCTGCTCATCGGTCAGTGATATTGGCCCCATTTCCTCCGCTTTAGCCCATACAGCTTCCGTCCATAGTATGGCTGCTGCAAACATTTCTTCGGCCGGGCTTTCTTCTAATCTGCACTTAGAAATTAAAATATCAAAGGCCTTTTCGAGTTCAACTATTTTTGAAAACATTTCTAATTTCACATAAAATGTGCTTGTAATTTAGGTTTTTTGTCAATATAGATTGTAAATGCCCAATAGGTGTTTTCTAAAAAAACTATATGCTATGGATAATGACGTAAGATCAATGATACTATAGTGGTACTCCTATCGATTGGGCAGTGCATCCTTTAATGAATGATAAATTTAAAGCTAATCAAATAGCCTGCGTAAAAATGCTTTTACAAAATGGGGCGAACAAGTCTGCATACGACTGGATACCTGCAGAAGCTAGCTGAGAGTGATGGGGAATTGAAAGGGCTGATATTGTCTTGATATAGAGAGTATGTATTGAAGCGATTGAACCTCTTCAAAACCATGATTATCCGTTTTAAAGCATATCTAACGAACTAGATGTAGTCAAATAATGTCATGAACCCACAGTTGCATGTGACAATGGAATAAGGATAATCCGGGATTATCTGCAGTGAAATCTATATCCATTTCCTGAAAGCCGCCAAAGCATAGCTACATCTTTAATAATGGCCTCCAATACTGGTAATTTCAAAGCTATGCCTGTGCTTATAACAGCTATAACCAGGAAACATCTCAATCCAACTATGATTGGAATGCAGTGGCAGGCAGCTGGCCCGCAGCGCCTCACAGCGTGTACTATTTTTACTATCAGGCATACTCACTCGATGTGCAGCCGGTAATCAATACTGGCGGTCATGCGAATTTTTATCCTGTACCTGCACGCAACATTGTATATATCGATCTCGACTGGAATTCGACTCAGCCATTTAATATTACTTTATACAACATGCAGGGACAAGCTGTAAAGCAATTGCAGGTCGAATCTGCAAGTCATTATAGCAATAGTATTGATGTCAGCGATCTGGCAACAGGAAATTATATTATTAGCATAAATGGCACTCAGGGAAAATTCATTGAAAAATTGACGATAGTGCGATAGCTGTTTGCATGCGTTCCATTATTAATGGCAGCTTTTAACTCCGAGCGGGATAAAAATAAAAAAGCTGGAACCATTGCCGAGTGCGCTATCAAAATCTATACGACCACCTTCGCTCCATAAACTCTTTACATAGGAGTAATCCCAGACCTACGCCCTTTTTATTGTTCGTTCCAAATGTTGAGCCCGATGTCATTGAAAAGAGCGCATCCTTTTTATCCTGATCAATACAGCTATATCGGCATCTATCCGATAGTGAAGGGTAATGCCTTTTTTCGCAGCCAGTCTTTTTCCATTTCGATAGTTGTGTAAGCATAGTAAGCAGATTTACTCCAGCCAGATATACAACAGCGCCTTCCATTTGAGACTTGGACCAGCAAAGCAAATTGGAAAGCATTTCCATAATTTGATCAGTGGCTTAAGCAGTTTTTTTCCCACCTCCATGCGTTCGTGGCTGCTAATTCTTAACTGAGCGCAGCATATAAAATACAGGAATAAATTTTATTGCTCAAATTATGATTCATAAAAAATATACAATTTAATTAATCTCATCAGTATTTAACAATTTAAATATCCCAATGGCATGGCTTTCCTTTGATTAGGTTATCAAGTCATCAAAAATGCCAATTATGGATCCCAAAGGACTAAAGATTGGCAACTTTGTGAAAACGAGATACGGTGTGGGTGAGGTTGTTGCCATGGAAAGCGTCGAACATGTATATATCGAGATCAAGACAATTAAAAAAATTATTCTCGGAAAGTTTCTTGATTTAGATATAGAACCAATTCTTCTAACGAGGGATGTGCTTATCACTTGTTGTAGTTTTGATAAGGCCGGTAGATTGAAATTAGATATAGATAATCGCTTGTTTTATTTAAAGGAAAATAATGGACATATCATCCTGCAGGATAGTGATTTCATACCATTAATTCATTTTTGGAATGTTGTTTGTTTGCATCAAGTGCAGAATATGTATTACATATTTAAAGGGCAAAATTTAGCAATAAGTTTAGTCAAAATAGACGAGTACTATAGCAAACTATCGGTACTTGGAGCTAATATTAAGTCGTAGTGCCAGCTTGAGGAAGACCTGCTATCAATTAAAACATGAAGCATAAGCACACACCCTTATATTGTAATTAAATTTTATAGGGTGAAGATCTCTTTATAGTGCAAATAAAAAGGATCTCAAACTTGAATCGTCTGAAACCCTTCTATACTAGTGACCTCGTAGGGACTCGAACCCTAGACCCGCTGATTAAGAGTCAGCTGCTCTACCAACTGAGCTACGAAGTCAATTTTTTAGGATGGCAAAGATAGCAATATTGTGTTAACACTCAATTTTAAAAATAGTTTATATGTATGAAACATTTTATTAAAGGTTCCAATCTACTAATTGGTTCACCCATTCTCCTCTATAGGGGGTGTGAACTTTAATATAGTTATCTGTATATCCTTCCATTAGCCCGTTTTTCTGTACGCTTTCAAAAAGTACTTTACGGGTTTGGCCATTGTGTTGTTGGGCAAAATATTGCATCTTTTGATATGAAAGGTTTCGCAATAATTTATTCCTTTCATGGCGTATATGCACAGGCACTACAGGCGCAATATCTAATGCTAATGTATTGGCACGTTCTGAATAGGTGAATACATGTAAGTAGGAAATATCAAGCTGATGTAAAAAATCAAAAGTCTCTTTAAAATCCTCATCGCTTTCTGATGGGAAACCAACAATTACATCAGCACCTATGCAACAATGAGGCATGAGTTTTTTTATAATGGCTACCCGTTCTGCATATAGTTCCCTACGATAGCGGCGACGCATCGCACCTAATATTTTATTACTGCCACTTTGCAATGGTATATGAAAATGTGGCATGAACTTTTGTGATTGTGCCACAAATTGTATGATCTCGTCCCTCAGTAAATTAGGCTCTATAGAAGAGATGCGAAAACGCTCTATTCCTTGTACATTATCTAACTCTTGTATCAATTTGTAAAATGACTCTTCGTTTTTTTTGCCACCTTCAATGCCTTTGCCAAAATCTCCCAGGTTAATGCCGGTCAGTACTATTTCTTTTGTGCCGCTTGTAGCAAGTTCTTTCACATTATGCAGTACCCCTTCTATACTATCGCTACGGCTGTGTCCCCGCGCAAGGGGAATGGTGCAAAAACTGCAATTGTAATCGCATCCATCCTGCACCTTCAGAAAGGTACGGGTACGGTCGTTAATAGAGTAGGAGCTATGAAAGTCATTTATATCTTCAATATCGCATGAACAGATTTTAGCGCTGTCTCCCTTTGTAAAATCAGACAGATGATGGGAAAGATTAAATTTTTCAGCCGCACCCAATACAAGATCCACGCCGGGTATCTGTGCAATTTCCTGTGGCTTTAATTGTGCATAGCAGCCCGTTATTACCACAGTAGCTTCCGGAGACCTTCGCTGTATCCGTCGGACAATCTGCCTGCATTCCTTATCTGCATTTTCTGTAACAGAGCAGGTATTAATGACATACACATCTGCATGCTCTTCAAAATCTTTTTTCACAAAACCATCTGCTTCCAGCATACGGCTAAGTGTAGAAGTTTCTGAATAATTGAGCTTGCAGCCCAGTGTATGAAAGGCTACTGTTTTAGATTGCATAAAGTGCGCAAAATTACTAATATTTATTGTTAAGAAACGGCTTAAATAATGTAGCTTTAGTCATCACTCACAAACCTATGAGAAAGAGAGTATATATCTGCGCTTCATTAGCTATTCTATTAGCTATTGGCTGTAATAAGATAAAAAGCCTGACCAATATTAGTGTTGATGTGCCCTTTAATGAATCATTGACCCTATCTGCCCTTCCTGATACAAACATTACTATTCCTTCGCATGGATATCCGCTATCACTACCCAAGATATCTGTCACAACAAACTCTCAGCAATATATTTCTCAAAATAATACAAGCTCTGACAAAGTTAATTCTGTGACCCTGAAGAGCATAACCATGCAGGTGACAAACCCAACGAACGGGAATTTTAATTTTCTTGATACAATAAAAATCTTTATATCTGCTGATAGCTTGCCTGAACAATTATTGGCGTATGATTATAACGTTACCCGTAATCAAAACCAGATAAAACTGACTTCGGCCAACCTTGATATTAAAACTTATTTCTTAAAACCCACGATGTCTTTGAGAGTTTATACTAACCTGGATAGTGTTTTAAAGAAATCTGAACAAGTAAACATTAATACAGATTTTACTCTTGCTGCTAACCCATTAAACTAACTTAAACTAAAATGTCTTCTACTATTTAGTAGAAGACATTTATATTTTCAATGTTGGGAAAAATTAGAATCTGTAGCCGATCTTAAATGAAAATTGCGTAAGAGCAGTAATCCCCTGGTTCACACCATTGAATTTATTTATATAAGAACCGCCAAGACCAAAATCCAATCCTAAATTGAGATGTGCAGTGGGATTGATATTTAATGAATTATTTACGACAGCCCCGAATATAAAATGGTCTTCCTGCACAGATGTGGGATTGCCATTCATATCGTATGTATAATCTGTATGCTTCCCATCAGCTATTACTAACGAAGGCCCTACTGAATATTTTACTTTGCCATGGCTTCCTGTTGGATAAAATTTTACTCCAGGCATTATATAAAACATGGGGTCGGCATTTACACTCTGATTAGCAGAATATGGGTAGTTAACATTGGTAGATGTGTTGTTTATATTAAACGTGAGCATAGCGGGTATATAGAAGCTTAGTATTCCTCTTTTGTCAAGCTCGCGTTCGTAACTAAGGCTAAAGCCTATCCCATTTTCTGTTAATTGCAAAGGTGCTATGGCAATAATATTTTTATTGTATTGTAGCTTCGATTTTTTTTCACTTCTGAAAGATTTTGAGAAAGGGGCTCCTGGCATTCTTCTTCTATCCGGCGCCTGTTCAAAATTATCTACAACACCATTTTGGTACTTTATTTTTTCTACATCGTTTTTATTGATTGAATATTCAGGTCCATCCTGGTTATCAAACCGCTTGTAAGTGATGCTTTGAGGGCTTATTTCTTTCACTTTGGCCTCAATAATTTCGCCATCGCGCTTGTATATTTCATCCTGCGCAAACGTAGCACTGAATGCAGATAAGGCTAAAACACTTAAAATGATTGTTTTTAGGTACATAACTATATTGTTTACAGTAAAAAGGCATGTATTTACTTATAAGACACACATATAGTGCCAAACTTATTTATAACTAAAAGTTCCGTAAGGGCTTTCAATTATCACTTCCTTTTCTTTGGCCTCCTGCACATATCCTGATACCTGGGCATCTATATTAAAGCTGTGAGCTATGTCAATAATGGCTCTTGCAGTTTCTTTATCTGTAAAGATCTCCAGTCGCTGTCCCATATTAAATACCTGGTACATTTCTTTCCAGTCTGTACCGGCAGATTGTTGTATCAATCTAAATAATGGTGGAACAGGTAATAAATTGTTTTTCACTACCTGCAATGGCTTAGGCAAATAGTGCAGGCATTTGCTCTGCCCGCCGCCGCTACAATGGATTATACCATGTATCTTATCGAAATGTTGCTGTAATATTTTTAATACCACAGGCGCGTAGGTGCGGGTAGGAGAGAGTAAAAGTTTGCCAATATTTAGCGGTGTTTCCGTAGCATCTGTCACTCCATATTTCCCATTATATACTACATCAGCAGGTAGATTTGGGTCAATACTTTCGGGATATTTTTTAGCGTATTCTTTTTTCAGCAACTCATGGCGGGCACTTGTAAGTCCATTACTTCCCATGCCGCTATTATATTCCTGTTCGTAAGTAGCCTGTCCGTAGCTGGCAAGAGATACCACTACATCACCTGGCTGCATTTTTTCAGTAGTTGTAAGCTTGTCTCTCTTCATCCGGCAGGCCATGGTACCATCTACTATTACAGTTCTTACCACGTCGCCCACATCTGCTGTTTCTCCACCTAAAAAATGTACGTCTATTCCATATTCCTTAAGCGTATCAAAATATTCCTGGCTACCATTTATTATTTCAGATATTATATCACCCGGTATCAGGTGTTTGTTGCGTCCTATTGTCGATGAATAGGTAAACGGGCCCGTTGCCCCAACGCACAATAGATCATCTATGTTCATTACTATAGAATCTATTGCGATGCCTTTCCATACACTTAGATCACCTGTTTCTCTCCAGTATATATATGCCAAAATCGATTTAGTCCCTGCACCATCAGCATGCATCAGGTTGCAATATTGTTCATTATCTCCCCAGTAATCAGGATAAATTTTGCAAAACGCATTTGGATAAAGCCCCTTATCTAATTTGGCAACAGCACGGTGCACATCTTCTTTCTGGGCAGAAACTCCACGCTGATTGTAACGGTTATTTTCAGACATCTGCTAACTCTATTGAGGCCTCAAAGATAACCTGATGATCTTGAGTAGAGAAACCATTAAGGTAGTTTATTGATATTATTCAGGAAACTTTCGTGATATTGTTTTCGACCAAACGATTTTGCAGCATATTTTTTACCTCTTCCCATTCATCATCAATAATGCTAAATATGGCAGTATTGCGGATCGTGCCGTTGGTCCTCACCCTCTCTTTTCTTAAAATACCTTCAAATTTTGCACCTATTTTTTGTATCGCTGCCCGGCTGCGCAGATTATGTTCATCGGTTTGTAGCTGTACCCTGATCGTTTTTAGAGTTTCAAAGCAATAGGTCAGTAATAATAGTTTGCATTCGGTATTATAGCCCGTTCCCCAATATGCCGGTGCGTACCATGTCCAGCCTATTTCCAGCCTTTTATGCTCCGGATAGAAATTGTATATGCGCGTACTGCCGATGATCTTGTTGTTTATTTTATCTATTATGGTAAAAGTGTACTGTTCGCCGGTAGCGCGCTTTAATAAAGTACTTCTTAATTCGGATGATAATATTTGAGGATTGGAACAATCAACAGAGTAATGGTTCCATATCTCTTTTTGTTTTGCTATTTCAAGCAATTCAGGTATGTGGATGCTTTCCAGGGGAATGAGTTTAACTTTGTCACCTTCCAATAAAATGGGGTGGTTTATCCAATTCATAGCACTTTATTAAGAGCCTGCAATATAAGCGTAACCTGGAAATGGATATTAAACGGAAATGCAATATTCTGTTAAATGGTATAAACGAATATCTGAATTTATTCTACCTGGTTAATTGATTTGTTGAACGTTTCAGAATACTTTGCCTTTACCGCATCTTGTAAATAGCCGTCAGAAGAATACACCTTCACTTTTACCACTTTATGCTGTTTCAGTTTAGCAACATCTTCTTTAGCGATGAGGTAGGTTACTTCCAACCCCTGTGCCTGGCTTTTGGCACCTATCTCACCACATCCGGCACAAGTTATATTGAATTCTGTATTATGTAACGTAACTGTTGAGTTATCATCCAAAGTCAATACTAAAGGAGCATCTTTTGATATGGCAAATACCCTGCCTATCATTATTTTCAATTGCAGGCTATAATTGTTGTCAACTTTTCTAACCCTTTGATATGAATAAAAACAATTATCATTCAAATTCATCCTGGTCAAGACCTCCCAAGATGTCTCTTTCGTATTATTGCTTTTAATAATTTTTTGAGAATAGACATTAACAGATAAAACCAGACAAAATAGGGAGAAGAATATTTTCATGGTTATTTTTGAGGCGCCAATATACATATAATTTCAAAATATTAGCTTATAATTTAAGAGTTTTATAATAACATTCTTAAAACAGAAAAGGTAATATGTATTCTAATTCTATTTATTAGAAAAAGCTAACGAATTTATCCAATATATCTACTTTAAAATAATAATTGCTCAAAAATACATAACGATTTTTACAATTATCTCATTATTTATAGAGATTTAACAAAGACAAAGGTAATTCATCCAATTGCCTACATTTACAGTGATATGAGTACCGGGTCTATTTTAGAATGTGTGCCGAATTTTAGCGAGGGAAAAGATATAAAGAAGATAAATGCAATAGCTGATGCTATAAGATCTGTAAAAGGGTCTTTTTTACTCCATATAGATAGCAGTATAGCAGCAAACCGTACAGTAATGACTTTTGCCGGAGAACCAGAGGCTGTTGTGAATGCTGCTTTTGAAGGCATAAAAATGGCCGCTGAGGTAATTAATATGCAGGAGCAAAAAGGCGTGCATCCGCGCATAGGCGCAACAGATGTTTGTCCAGTGGTTCCATTAAAGGGTTTGCATATAGAGGATGCTATAAGCTGGGCTAAAAGACTTGGTGAGAAAGTGGGCTCAGAATTGAATATCCCCGTTTATTTATATGAGTATTCGGCTTCTCTTGAATATCGCAGGGCATTACCGGATATTCGCAAAGGGCAATATGAAGGGTTGATGGAAAAGATAAAATTGCCTCAATGGAGACCGGATTTCGGACCGGCTACATTTACTCCCCAGAGCGGAGCAACTGTAATTGGTGCACGCAATATACTTGTAGCATTTAATATTTCTCTTGATACACGTGACATTGAAAAGGCCATATATATAGCAGAACGACTAAGAGAGCGGGGATATGTAAAAACAGAAGAAGGCAGGAGAGTCAAGGTGCCGGGGACTTTATCTAAAGTTCGTGCTATTGGCTGGTATATGGAAGACTTTGAATGCGCACAAGTATCAATGAATTTGCTGGATTATCGTGTGACATCTCCTTTAAATGCCTGGGAAACCTGTAAAGCTATTGCTGAAGAAATAGGTGTTTCCCTGGTAGGCAGCGAAGTCATAGGATTGATACCCGAAAGCTGCCTTCTTGAGGCCGGCTCTTTTGTCTTTATGAAAAATCAGGAGGAATTACCTCATGATAAACAATTATTGATTCATACAGCCATTGAGCATCTAGGATTAAATAAGGTAAAGCCTTTTGAGCCACAGGAAAAAATTTTGGAATACGCATTACACCACGCCGGATTAATATGAATCAACGCAATATATTATACTATCTTTTTACAGCTATACGAGTATTACTTTATCCATTTGCCTTAATATATGGGGCTATAGTTTGGCTACGCAATAGATTATACGATACAGGTTTTTATGCTTCAGTTGAATTTAGTGTCCCTGTTATCAGTGTGGGGAATTTATCTGTAGGTGGCACAGGTAAAACACCACATGTTGAATACCTGATAAGGCTATTGCAATATCAATTTAAAGTAGCTACAATGAGCCGGGGATATAAGCGGCATTCTCAAGGGTTTGTATTGGCTGATGAAAATACCAATGCTCTGAAAATAGGTGATGAGCCGATGCAGTATCACATGAAATATTCTGACCTCGTGGTAAGTGTTGCAGAAGAAAGATTGACAGGTATTCCAAGCCTATTGCAGCGCAGACCAGATGTAGAAGTTGTTTTGCTCGATGATGCCTATCAGCATCGCTCTGTAAAGGCCGGGGTTAATATTTTAATTACAGACTATTCACGGCCTTTTTATAAAGATTATATTTTGCCTTATGGCAGGCTACGTGAGGGTAGAAGTGCTTACAAACGCGCTGATGTAATTGTTGTCTCCAAATGCCCGGCAAATTTGGATGAAACTGCGGCAAAGAGCATAGAGAAAATGATTGCCCCCTTTCCTGATCAAAAAGTATTTTTCACCTGCATTAAATATGACACTCCTTATAATTTTATTACTCAAGAAACAGTAAACATAAAGAATACTAATGTTGTTCTTGTATGCTGTATTGCCCGACCCGAACCCTTAGTAAATTACCTGAAACAACAAACCAAGGATATACATATATTATCATACGCAGATCATCATTATTTTGTATCTAAAGATCTGGAAGAGATAAAGGCAGCTTTTGAAAACTGGAATGTGCCTGACAAGATCATTGTCACTACGGAGAAAGACGCTGCACGTTTACAGTTATATACCGACAAGCTTAAACAATGGGATATAGATATAGTTGTGCTTCCTATTGAGGTTTCAGTTTTGTTTAATAAAGAAAATGAATTCAATAATGTAGTTTTAAGTTATGTTGAAAAGACGATAAGCGAAAATCAGGAACATTATGACAGCTAAAAAGAAAAAGAAGAAGCAGACGGACACAATTGGCAAGCATACTTTTCATGGCAGAATTGATATTGTCCGTAGCGGGATGGGGTTTGTAACGGTCGAAGGGCAAGAACGTGATATATTGGTTAGGCGCGAAAATCTGCATACAGCATTAGATGGCGATGATGTTAAAGTAGAACTTGTAGGTGTCAATAAACGTGGAGCAAGACAAGAGGGTGTAGTAAAAGAAATTGTAAGACGCAGGCAAACAGAATTTAGCGGTAAGCTTGAAGTGCATAATCATTTTGCATTTTTGCTGCCTGATAAGGAAAACATGCCTGTAGATATTTTTATCCCATTGCATCTTTTACACGATGCAAAGCATAATGACCATGCTATTGTAAAGATTGTTGAGTGGGACTTAAAGGCAAAGAATCCTATTGGAGAAGTGATGAGTATTTTAACGCACGAGACCTCCAACGAAATAGCCATGCAGGGTATTTTAGTAGATAATGGGTTCCCTCTGCATTTCCCTGATGATGTTTTAGAACAGGCGGCGCGTTTTCCGGAAGGTATTGATAAAGCAGAGCTGAAAAATAGAAAAGATATTCGTGACATACTTACTGTAACCATTGATCCGGTAGATGCAAGGGATTTTGATGACGCTATATCTGTGAGACCTTTGAAAGACGGCATCTATGAGATAGGTGTTCATATTGCTGATGTTAGTTATTATGTAACATCCGGTTCGGAATTAGATAAAGAAGCGTATCGCAGGGCCACAAGCGTTTACCTGCCTGACAGAGTATTGCCAATGCTTCCTGAGCGCTTATCAAATGAATTATGTTCTCTTCGTCCGAATGAGGATAAATATGCTTTTTCTGCTATTTTCCAAATAACAAAGAATGGTAAAGTAAAGGAATCATGGCTGGGCAGAACTGCAATTCGTTCGCAACGCCGCTATTCGTACGAAGAAGTGCAGGAAATAATCGAAGGGAAAGAAGGTGATTACAGGGAAGAATTGCTTTTTCTTAATAGCATAGCGAAGATCCTTCGCAAGCAGAGATTTGAAAAGGGAGCTATTAATTTTTCATCACAGGAGGTGCGTTTTAAATTGGATGAGCGTGGTGTACCTATTGCCGTAGAAGTAAAAGAAAGTAAAGAAGCACATCAGTTAGTAGAAGAATTTATGCTACTGGCTAATCGTACAGTTGCAGAATATGTATCGCAAATAAAAGTAAAGGACAGCCCTTTGCCATTTCCTTATCGTGTGCACGATGTGCCTAACGAAGATAAGCTGAAACTGTTTGCCACCTTTGCTTCCAAATTCGGGCATAAATTCAATATGAATACACCGAAAAGCATTGCAGAATCATTCAACGAAATGCTTAAGCTGGTTCAGGGCAAGCCCGAACAGCATGTATTGGAGAGCCTGGGAATAAGAACGATGTCAAAGGCGGTTTATACTACAGAAAATATTGGTCATTATGGATTAGGGTTTGATAATTATTGTCATTTCACTTCTCCTATACGGCGATATCCGGATGTGTTGGCACATCGCATTTTGCAGGAATGCTTGGATAAAAATCTTCATCCCATCAAGCAATTGGAACAACAATGCCGTCATTGCAGCGACCAGGAACGAAGAGCAATGGAGGCAGAACGGACAGCTAACAAATACAAGCAAGTAGAATATATGCAGAAATTTGTTGGTGAAGATTTTGAAGCTGTAATTAGCGGGGTCGCTAGCTTTGGTTTCTGGGCAGAAACCGTAGAGCAAAAATGTGAAGGCATGGTTTCGATTGCAGACCTGGCAGAATTTGATGATTTTGAATTGCAGGAACACGAATATGCTTTGATAGGAAGAAATACAGGTCTGCGCTTTGGCATGGGTGACAAAGTAAAGGTGCGTGTCGTTTCTGCCAACCTTGAAAAGCGCCAGATAGATTATGCTATCCTGGAAGTGCCTCAACAAAAAAAGCCTAAGAAAACAACTATTCAACCTGAAAAAACTGTTACGAAAAAACGTAAAAGGTAATCAATGCATTCATTTACACAACTGGTAGAATCATTTGAAGAGCGATTCATAAATACTTTACCATTTCCTCCACAACCGGATACTTTGTACGAGCCATGCCGCTATCTGCTGCATTTGGGCGGCAAGCGGATACGCCCGGTTTTATGCCTTATGGCGAATGAACTATTTGGTGAGATAAATAATGATGCATGGCATGCTGCGGATGCTATAGAGTTGTTTCATAACTTCACTTTGATCCACGATGATATTATGGATAAGGCACCTTTACGCAGGGGCAAGCCAACTGTTCATGACAAGTATGGTATGACAGCCGGTATTCTCGGTGGTGATGTAATGTGTATCTATTCGTACGAACATTTGTCAAATATTGGAGCATCATTACCTCTGATAATGCATTTATTCAATAAAACCGCCATCGAGGTTTGTGAGGGCCAGCAATTGGATATGGATTTTGAATTGAGAAATGATGTGAGCATAGATGAATATATTCGAATGATCACGCTTAAGACTTCGGTGTTATTGGCAAGTAGCTTAAAGATAGGTGGATTACTTGGAGGCGCTACAGAAGGAAATACAAATAAGCTATACGAATTTGGGAAAAACCTTGGCATTGCCTTCCAACTGCAGGACGATTATCTTGATGCCTACGGTGTTTCTGATAAATTGGGCAAACAGCAGGGGGGTGATATAAAATCGAATAAAAAGACCTTTCTGTTGCTTAATGCGTTGGAACATGCTAATGACAGCCAGGCTAAGCAGATAAAAGAATTGTTACAAACTGATAGTGACAATAAAGTGTCTGCAATGTTGTCTCTTTTTAGCGCCACAGGTGCTGATAAAGCCTGTAAAGAAATGATGGGGCAATATTCAAATATGGCTTTCAAATGCCTTGAAGATGTTGCGGCGCTGAGCAAACGGAAAAGCCATTTGCATGAAATAGCATCTTATTTGCTGCAACGTGATAAATAAAAGTCCACAATTTTATAATTTGGCTTCAAATATCTAATTCTACTTCTTATGAATTACTGGCTTGTAAAATCTGAACCGTCCAAATATAGCTGGCAACAATTTGTAAAAGATGGCAAAACTCATTGGGATGGTGTGCGCAGCTACGAAGGGCGCAATAATCTCAGAGCTATGCAAAAAGGCGACCAGGTTTTGTATTATCATAGCAATGAAGGATTGGAGATAGTAGGCATAGCAGAAGTGACAAAGACTGCTTACCAGGATCCTACTACAGACGATCCAAACTGGGTTGCAGTTGATTTTAAACCTGTAAAAGCATTGCCTAAATCTGTAACATTAGAAACAATAAAAGGAGATGCAGCTTTTAAAGATATGGCGCTGCTAAAAAAGCCGAGACTATCTGTAGGGCCGGTAACTGCAGCAGAATACAAGAAAATTCTTAAAATGGCTGGTGCTTAGTTATTTGAAGTTGTTTTTCTCTCTTCGTACCATTTTGTCTGCAATTGCTTCGATGTTTTTGTACTTCCATCAGGACTCCAACCCGGCGGCATGAACAGGTATTTTAGCTTATCCTTTATTGATATTTGCTTATTAAAATCCTGCAATATTTTTTTCCATTCATGAAAGATGATGTGTACGGGATGATGTGGCTGTTCGATAGGGGAGTATAATCCATACACAGGTTTTTCGTCAGGCATTTCCTCTACAAATGTTCCAAATATTCTATCCCAGATGATCAGCACCATTCCCATATTTTTATCCATATAAGGGATATTACTTGCGTGATGTACCCTGTGGTGCGATGGTGTTACGAAAATATATTCTATCCAGCGAGGTAGTTTTTTTACAGCTTGAGTGTGCACTATAATACCATATGTCTGAGTCAACGCGTACATGAATATGATATCCAATGGCCCGAATCCCAAAAGCGCTAAAGGAATAAAATACAGGTATCTGTAAAATGGCATCAATACTGATGATCTGAACCCTGTGCTTAGATTAAATTCTTCGGATGAGTGGTGCGTAACATGCACAGCCCAGAAAAACCTACTTGAGTGGTCAACATAATGCTCAAGCCAAAAAAGCAGATCTTCCGAAATAAATAAAACAACCCAATAAACTATTGGATTCCAGCTGATTGAGAAGTGATACTGAAAGAAATAAATTAATACTGCTAATGCTATCCCTCGTAATAAAAGATCAACTCCAACATTAACAAGATTCAGATATACATTAATAAGTGTTTCTTTCCAACTATAAAATTTCCATTCATGCAAATGGCTCAACGCTATTTCCAGGGGAATTAAAATAGCATATATCGGGATGGAAAACAGCAGCAATATATGCTTATGAAGCTGGTCCATGATCTATAAAGTTAATAATAAAAAGGTTCATTGAAAGAATAATGAATCATTATACAGTCATTATCTCTTTTTCTTTTTCCTTGCAATGTTGGTCTATCAGTACTATATGCTTATCTGTTATCCCTTGTATGCGTGCTTCACCATCTTTGGCTACGTCTTCACTAAGGCCATCTTTTTGCTGCTTTTTTATTGATTCTATCGAGTCACGGCGAATACTGCGGATGGCCACCTTAGCTTGTTCTCCTTCAGCATTCACTCTTTTTACTAATTCTTTGCGGCGCTCTTCAGTAAGCGGTGGTAAAAACAAACGGATTATCTGGCCGTCGCCCTGAGGATTCAACCCTATATTGGATGCAATAATGGCCTTTTCTATTGGCCCAAGCATTTGCTTTTCCCATGGTTGTATAGACAGTGTGCGGGCATCAGGTATTGTTATATTGGCTACTTGGTTCAATGGGGTAGGATTGCCATAATAATCTACATATATACCATCTAATATTTGCGGATTGGCCTTTCCGGCACGTATTTTACTGATCTCTGACTCTAAGTGGCCTATTGCCTTTTTCATAAGGCCGGCTGTATCATCAACAATTTTTTCAAGTGCCTCGCTCATACAATGTTGTTTTGCAGGTAGCAAATGTAAAAAAATGTTTTTTAGTGCATTATATCAATTATTCTCTATATTGAGATTGATATTAGTAATACTTTAAGATTGCTTATTTGGCAGGGCTTTTAAGGTATCGTAAATTTGTAAAAAGATCTCATTTTTAGATGGATACAATAATAAGCAGCCCGGTGAAACTCACACAAAGTGCTGTAAAAGAGGTAAAAAGGTTAATGAGCGAACCTAGTTTCCCCGAAGGACAATTTCTTCGTGTTGGAGTAAAAGGTGGGGGATGTTCCGGCATGAGCTATGTTTTAGGTTTTGATGCAAAAGAAAACGACGACGAATTGTACGATATCGAAGATATTCCCGTTCTTATGAAGAAGTCTCATGGTATTTATTTATTTGGCATGGAAGTAGATTTTCAGAGTGGTTTAAATGCCCGGGGCTTTGTATTTAATAATCCCAATGCCAGCAGCACATGTGGCTGTGGCAGTTCATTTGCAGTATAATTGTAATGAAGTTATTTAAGACCATATTATTATTTGCTCTTTTGTATCTGGGTATAGATGCTGCAGCACAGACTGCTGTGTCATCAAATAATAACCCTGTTCTTAACAAAACTGATATTAATGGCAAAAAAAATGGCTTATGGCTAATAAGTCAGCAAGCACTTCGCGGCGAGCCTGCATATTCTGAATTTGGTAATTATGCCCATGGTAACAAGATAGGCAAATGGTATAAGATGGATGATGAAGGTGAGCTGGTAGCTATAGAAAATTATAAATATAATGTGCTTGATGGAGAAGTGAAATATTTCGATAAAGGACAACTGACGATCATTGGTCATTACCGGAGTCTGAATCCCGCTTATCCTTACGATACCATAGTTGTTACAGATCCGGTATCAGGCTTGGAAAGATTAGCCTATGCTCCTACAGACAAGGGTACATTACGCCATGGAATATGGCGCTACTACGACCCGCAGACGGGCAGATTGGTAAAAGAACAGGAGTACCAGGTAGATAGCCTTATCTACGAAAAAGAATTTACACTAAGCAAAACCGATAGCCTCTATTATGAAAAGCGGAACAAAAGCCTTCCTCACTTAAAGAGCGAGCCTTATACTCCACCTAAATCCAAACAATTTAGTATTTTGGATTAGCAGCGTTCTCGCCTTCTTTTATATCAGCAATTCGGGGATTTTTCCATTTCACAATTATCCACATTACTTCCGCACTCAATATTAATGCAAAGGCAAATAGAGCAGGTTTTACTGCTTCCTTCGATTTAATAATTGCATCAGAAAGTGCTGTCAGATATACAATAATAGGTAACGCCACCATTATACATAATCCTGTAGTATTTAGTCTTATTTTGAATGGTCTCGTTGCGTTTGGTTCTTTGATTCTCAATTTCACAAGGCTAATATATTCAAGCGCCAGTCCGGCAAAATAAATGGTGATATCTATGATAAGCAATTCACCAAATGTCCATGCTGTCATACAGCTTACTACTATGGCGCAGATAATTATTGATACATGAGGTGAGCCATATTTTGGATGCAAGGCATGTAGTTTGCCAGGCAGCAATTTATCTTCCGACATTACCTGGGGCACACGCGAGACTGAAAGCAGTACAGCAGAAAATAAGCCTATAGAGCTTATCATGCCGCCGGCTGATATTAGCAATCCCAACCAGTTTCTTCCTGTAAAAGGCCCTATCGCAGCAAAACCGTTATCTCTCAAAAGAGTAGGGGAAATATGGGATTGTTCAGTCGTTAGCACAGTGGCAAAGTATAGCACAAACACAGTACAGAAGGCAATTACCACAGCTTTCCTATACGATTTTACAGGGCTTTTCACTTCTTCGGCATAAGTGGTCACATTATCCCATCCTATAAAATTCCACATGATGGTAAACAATCCCATGCCTATTAATGAAGAACCCGTATTTTTAAACGATGCGGCAAAATGAGTAAGATGCGGTGCAGGATGATTGCTTACTGCTATCAACACTATAAATGGTATTAACACAAGCGCCCCTAATAACATTGATATCTTTCCAACAGGTACGATACCTAATATATTAATGCCGGCACATATCCATATAAAACATAGGCAAATAGGTATCCTGTAAGCTGCTATTTGCGGAAAAAATAATGAAGCGTACAGGATGAACAATTGCGGGTATATCGCCAGATCAACAAATGTATAGAGCCATGTCCACCAGCCTTCGTAACATGCCCAGCGCATACCCATTGCCCGTTTCACCCATTGATAATATCCTCCTGTTATAGGCATCATACTGTTTAGTTCCATTACAGTAAGAATAGTAGGTATATCCCAGAGTATAGGTGTTATCACCAGCAATAGCAAAGCGCCACCACCACCTACATAGTACAATACCGGCTCAAGCCCGTATGGGCCACCGGATACTGTGAGGAATATTACAGAGGCAAGTGGTAGTACACTAAGCTTTTTATAAATTTTTGTTTCAGCACGCATAGAATGCTGCTTCAAAATAATATCTTTTTCCTCATCTTATACGGCGATTTGAGAAAGACTTTCTATTTTAGCCTCTATACTTACCTTGGCTATAATGAAAAGTACTGTACCTGTTTATACCCCTGGAATCATCTTATTTATCTTATCGCTGTTAATAGGCGTATTGTGTTTTAAAGATTATGGTATGTCCTGGGACGAACCTATACAGAGAGGTATTGGCGTCATCAGTTATAATTATGTATTTAAAGGGGATTCAACACTAAAAAATCATCAGGATCGTGATTTGGGTACTGGTTTTGAATTGCCATTAGTTTTTCTCGAAAAAGGAGCAAAACTCACTGACTCAAGGCACATCTTTCTAATGCGACATTTAGTGACACATGTTTTTTTTCTCGTCGCAGTTTTTATTGGCTATACATTGATCTACAGGCTATTTAAAAGCCAATCTATTGCTTGCCTTGGTTTCATATTGCTTGCATTCAATCCTCGCATTTACGCTCATTCTTATTTCAATTCAAAAGATATCCCTTTTTTATCCGCGATTCTGATCACGTTTGCTATTTGTCAATTAGCATTTCAAAAAAACAAGACATGGTGGTATGTCTTGCTTGGGCTTGCATGTGGCTATGCCACCAGCATTCGCTCGATGGGTATTTTACTTTTTTTATTCATCTGCTTGTTTTTCATTATTGATATTATCAGTGCGATTTCAAAAAAACAGGTTGTTCGCAATACGGTGATCAATCTTTTCTTATTTATTGCCTCATTTTGCTGCATACTATATATCGCATGGCCAATACTCTGGTATGGCCCTATCTGGTATTTCAAAGAAGAGTTCCTCACCTTCGCTCATATATGGTGGGGTGGTAAGCTTACCTTTAATGGAACTGAATATAGCGGCCGCAATTTGCCCTGGATATATGTGCCAGAATGGATCGCGATTACCATTCCTATATTATGGCTGGCAGCAGGCATCACAGGTATAGTGTGGGTAACAGTCTCGTTTATAAAACGGCCCGTCAATTATCTATTGAATACACCGCAAAGGAATTTTTTACTATACCTGATGTTCTTCCTTATCCCCATCCTTGCTGTAATAGTATTGCATTCCGTTAATTATGACGACTGGCGCCATCTGTATTTCATCTATCCGTCGTTTGCTTTACTGGCATTGTTTGCACTGCACAAGATCATGCAGGGCAAAAGAAGATTATTGGTTCAGGCATTATGTGTAGTGCAAATAGTTTTCACAACAATTTTTATGGTGAGAAGTCATCCCTTCGAGCAGGTATATTTTAATTCACTTGTTTCCCATAAAGATGAATATCTGAGAAAGCACTTTGATTTCGAATACTGGGGATGCGCCTATAAGCAAGGACTCGACTATATCCTTGCTCACGATACATCTTCATCCGTACGCGTTTTCTGGTCATTGGACCCGGTTGAAAATAATGTAGAGATGCTGCCTGCTGAAGAACGCAAACGCATTAAGTTGGTCGACCGTAACGAAACGCCATATTATTACATTACAAATTTTAGAAACCACCCGCAAGATTACCATGAATACCCAAATACTTTTTACCAGGTAAAAGTATTGAACAGCACCGTTATGAGGGTGTATAAGGTGGATAAGTGAAATTTACTTGAGGGAAATATCATTAAAATGACTAAAACGGTTAATTGCAATAACCTAATTTTGAAACTTAACTTTCACCTTTGGCTTTAGATGATAAATTAATAATGTTTGAGAATCGCTTGCGAAAAGTGCATAAGCACTATAGTAAGCTGGCCCGCAGGCAGGATGTAGCATGTTATAGGTTTTACGACCATGATCTTCCTGAATTTCCTTTTGCTATAGAATGGTATAGTGGGGTAGTGCATGCAGCAGAGTATAAGCGCCGTCATGGTATGGAAGAAGACGAGCATGATGAATGGTTGGAAGCGTGCAGGCAGGTTATTGGTCTGGTGCTTGAAATTACATCCGAGCATATTTATATGAAACAACGGCAGCGCAAAGCAGGCCGTCAGGGACAGTACGAGAAATTTGCCGAACAAAAAGTGGAACGGATAGTCCCTGAAGGGAGCCTGAGTTTTATAATAAACCTCACCGACTATCTTGATACAGGTTTATTTCTCGATCATCGTATCACACGAGGTATGGTGCGTGACGAAGCAAAAGATATGCGTGTGTTGAATTTGTTTTGCTACACCGGCTCCTTTAGCGTGTATGCTGCACATGGTGGAGCAGAATCTGTGGTATCGGTCGATCTTTCAAAGACCTATCTCAATTGGGCTAAGCGCAATATGCAGTACAACAAGTTGTACAAGGATACAAAGCATGATTTTATCCATGCAGATGTAATGGAATTTATTAATGAATTGCCTGCAGATGCTTTTGATCTTATTATTTGCGACCCGCCTACATTTTCTAATAGCAAACGGATGGATGATAATTTTGATGTACAGCGTGATCATGTGGTCTTACTAAAGAAACTACTGAAAAGCTGCACAGATAATGGAAAAATATATTTCAGCAATAATTACAGGAATTTTGTGTTAGATAAAGAAAATATACCTGCTTTTGATATTAAGGATATTACGGCAGTAACTACGCCATTCGATTTTCAGGGACGCCTGCATAGAAGTTGTTATTTGATAACTAAATAAATCGTGGGTAAATTGCAGCATATTAAGGTTTATGGAAGGTTCAATTATTAAAGTAAATAACCTGGTAAAGAAGTACGGCGATTTTATGGCCGTCAAAGGCATCAGCTTTGAAGTAAAGGAAGGTGAGATATTTGGTTTGCTGGGCCCGAATGGTGCTGGTAAAACAACTACGCTTGAGATCATCGAGACATTACGCGAAAAAACATCAGGCGAAATTTGGGTAGATGGGAAGAACCTGGATAAAGAGCCACAGGCAATAAAAAATGTGATCGGGGTTCAATTACAGGCGGCAGGCTATTATCCTAATCTTAATCTAAAGCAGGTCATTGCATTATTTGCAGGCTTATACAATCGTGAAGTGGATCCGATGAAATTATTGGACATGGTAAATCTTCGTGAAAAAGCTAAAAATAAATTCAAAGAATTATCCGGTGGTCAAAAGCAGAGGTTTTCAATTGCTACCACGCTCATAAATGAACCTAAAATAATTTTCCTTGACGAACCTACTACCGGCCTTGATCCACAGGCTCGCCGCAATCTTTGGGATCTAATAAAGCAATTACGCGAACGGGGTGCCACTGTAGTGTTAACTACTCACTACATGGACGAAGCAGAAGAGCTATGTGAAAGGGTTGCCATCATAGATAGCGGCGAGATAATAAGCCTGAATACCCCATCCGAATTAATCGACAATCTGTTGGCAACAGGATTTCAGCGTAAAAAAGAAGTAAAAGCCGCGAACCTAGAAGATGTATTCCTGAACCTGACAGGAAAAGAATGGCGTGACGAATAGAAAGATCCGGCAATGATTTTATAAA